>Ga0207702_10000145_pt1 | contig 83991 bp, 62 predicted proteins | sample KBSCornC62_FD_184302 | JGI IMG/M metagenome (GOLD analysis project Ga0207702, IMG submission 184302) | Corn rhizosphere microbial communities from Kellogg Biological Station, Michigan, USA - KBS Corn C6-2 (SPAdes) (version 2) | ecosystem: Host-associated > Plants > Roots > Rhizosphere > Soil ...
CGCCACTGGCGCTGGCGCAGCAGCGGCTCCAGCGCGTAGACGAATCCGCGCAGGTCGGCGCTCATCGCGGGACTCCATCGCTGGCCGGCCGGACCGATGCGAGCTGCCATTGCGCCAGTTGCGCCATCGCCTCGCCGCGCGCGACGCCCCCGTCGGCCTGCTGCAGCCACGACAGCAGCGCTGGCTGGTGCGCGAGGGCCAGGTCGAGTTGCGGATTCGAGCCGCGCTCGTAGGCGCCCAGCTCCACCATCTGGCGATTGCGATCGAGCAGCGCGAGGCTGCGCACCGCGGCCTGGATGACGCGTCGCTCGGCCGCGTCGGTGAGATCGGGCAGCAGCCGGCTGGCACTGCGCAGCACGTCGACGGCGGGATAGTGGCCCTGGTGCGCGAGCTGGCGCGAGAGCACGATGTGGCCGTCGAGGATCGCGCGCAACGCGTCGGCCACCGGCTCGTTGAAGTCGTCCCCCTCGACCAGCACGGTCAGCAGCGCCGTGATGGAGCCACCGGACGCCGCAGTGCCGCAGCGCTCGCACAACTGCGGCAGCTCGGCGAACACGGAAGGCGGGTAGCCGCGAGCCGTCGGCGGCTCGCCCGCGGACAGGCCCACCTCCCGACGCGCCATCGCCAGCCGCGTGATGGAATCCATGGTGAGCACCACCTGCCGCCCCTGGTCGCGGAAGTGCTCGGCGATGGCCAGCGCCGCATGGGCGGCGCGGATGCGCGCCATCGGTGCCTGGTCGGCCGACGCCGCGACGACGACCGAGCGCGCCAGGCCTTGCGCGCCCAGCTGCTTCTCGACGAATTCGCGCACCTCGCGCCCGCGCTCGCCGATCAGCGCGATGACATTGACGTCGGCCTTCACGTGGCGCGCGATCATGCCCAGCAAGGTGCTCTTGCCGACGCCCGACCCCGCGAAGATGCCCACGCGCTGTCCCTGGCCCAGCGTCAGAAGGCCATCGATGCTGCGCACGCCGGTTTCCAGAACCGTTCCCACGCGCGGCCGCTGCATCGGATTGACCGGCGCGCCCTTGAGCGCCACCGTCGTGGTGGCCCGCGGCGGCGGCAGGCCGTCCAGCGGGCGGCCCAGGCCGTCGATCACGCGGCCCAGCAACGCATCGCCGACGGCCACCCGCGAATGGCTGCCCATCGCCACGACGGTCGCGCCGGCGCACAGGCCCTGCGTGCTTCCGTACGGCATCAGCGTGACATGCGTCGCATCGACCGCGACGACCTCCGCCAGCACGGCCTCGACGCGCGCGTCGGCGCCCGCGCCCGGGAACTCGCTGGCGAGCAGGCGGTTCAGCAGGCCCGGGCGAACGGCCTCGCCCACCGGCACGATGGCGCACAGTTCCCCCACGTGGCACGGCGGACCCGCCGATTCCACCGTCAGGCCGCGCACGCTTTGCACCACGCCACGGCGCAGCATCAGCTCCGCGTCGCGCAGCAGCCCGCGCGTGCGCCGGAGATGGCGCGCGTCGGCGGCCTGGCGCGCGGCCGTCGCGTCGAGGGTCGGGGCCGCGTTCAATTGAGCACCGTCCTGCCGTCGCGGGCCGGCTCGCCGGCGACGCTGTCGTCCAGGTCGCGCGAGCCGCGCACGATCTCGTGCAGGCTGGCCAGCTGGGTCTCGAAGCGTGCATCGAGGTCGCCGGTGGCGCTGCTGACGATGCATCCGCCGGTCCGTACCTGGTGGTCGGCCTCCCACGTGATGCCCTGCATGCCGCGCTGCAGCAGCCACTCGGCCAGCGAGGCGTCGGACTGCAGCAGCTCGAGGTCGGAGGGATGCACGAGCACGCGCACGGCGCCCATGCCCATGCCGTGGCGACCGGTCGCGATCCAGCGCGTCACGGCCTGCCGCACGGCGCCCACGGCCTGGCGCCGGTCGGTGAACTCGTCGCCCAGGATCTGGCGCACGGCGGCGCAGCACAGCTCCACCATGTCCTCGTGCGCCGCCTCCAGGCGCTCGCCCACCTGCTGGCGAAAGCCGGCCAGCACCGCGTCGAACAGGGCGTCGAGGCGCGCGCTGCGCTGCGCCGCGTCGTCGAGCTGCTGGCGGGCGCGTCGCAGCACTTCGGCCTCGCCGTTGCTGCGGCCCTGGACGCCGCCTTCCTGCAAGCCCTGCTCGTAGCCCTCGCGGAAGCCGTCCTCGCGCGCCTCGGCGGGCGCGTCGCGGCGGCCCTGCGCCTGCCCTTCGCGCAGCCCGCGCGCGAAGCCGGCCGCCTCGGCCTCGGCGAGCGCGGCCGCCGAGACGACGTCGGGCGCGGCCTGCGGCGATGCGGCCGGCTGGATGGCCGGAGCCGCGGCGCGGTACCGGCCCAGCACCACGGGCGCGGCCTGCAACGGGACGTCGCGCAGGACGGCGCCGCCGGCGGGCGTCGGGGAGGCGGGGTTCGCGGCGCGTTCGGAGCTCATTGCTTCGCCTTCGTGGAAATTGTGGAGAGACCGTCGCGCGCGCCGGTGCGAAGCCGGGCCAGCCAGGCCAGCGGCCGTCGACCGGCGCCCCTGGCGGCGCGTGCCCGCGCGATGACGTGCAGGCGCTCGTCGAGCAGTGACAGCAGGTGCCCCTCGAGAGCCGGGGCGTGCCGCGGCGCGGACGCCTCGGCCGCCGCAGCGAGCGCCGCCTGCACCTGGCGCCGCCGGCCGGGGCTCAGGCGTGCGAGCAAAGCGCCCTGCCACGGCCAGTCGCGAAGGCCCAGCACTCGCGCCGTCAGGTCGGCCGGCTCGCGCTCCAGCACCTCGGCCAGGGCGCGCGCGTCGACGCCGGCGAGGCGATCCTCGGGCGCCGGCGCGGGTGCCGCCGGCGGCTCGCCGGGGTCGCCAGCCAGCGCCGCCGACGCGGGGATGCCCAACTGCGCCAGTTCGTCGAGCAAATCGGCCAGCGGCTCGCGCCGACCGGGCGGCAGTTGCGCGAGCAGCCAGTCGCGATCGTCCGGCGCAAGCGCATGCAGCATCAAGGCGGCGCGCCGCAGGCGCACGTCGCCGCGTTGTGCACGCAGCGCGCCGTCGAAGGTGTCGACGGGCATCGCCAGCGCGTCGTGGAGCACCGCGGTGCTCATCCCGTGACTCCCGGGTGCGTGCCGGGCAGCGGAACGGCAGTGCGCACCGGGTCGTCGCCCGCCTGCGGATGCTCGTCCATCCAGGCCTGCAGGCGCGCCAGCATGGCGCGGCGCTCGGCGTCCGACAGCGGCGGCGCGGCGACCGCGCGGCGACGGCCTTCCACCAGGGGGCGCAGCAGCAAGCCGAGCAGGAACACCGCCACCAGCGCGATGAGCCACCACAGCGTGGTCGTGACGGCGGCGCCGGTGGCGCGCGCGGCGGCCGGCCCCGCTGCGACCGGCGATCCGGGCGCGGCGGCGTCCGCCACGGCGTCGGCCATGCCGGCCACCTGCGCGGTCTGCACGATGACGGTGTCGCCGCGGTCGAACGATGCGCCGACCGAGGCGGCCACCACCTGCCTCAGGCGCTCCAGCTGGTCGCCCGACAGCGCCCGGCGCACGACGATCGCAACCTGGATCTGGCGCACGGAGCCCGGCTGGCCGATGACCTGTTCGACGCGATGGCCCATCGCGTATTCGACTTCGTGCTGGCTGCTGCCGCCCTGCGGCCCGTTGGCGTTGCCGGCCGTGGTGCCCGCCGCGGTGTTCAGCGGCGCGCCGATCTCGTGAGTGGTCTCGCGCTCCTTCGTCACGTACCCGGACGCGGCCGATCCGCTGCGCCCCGGCGCGCCCACGAGTTCGTCGAGGCTGCTCTGGACGCGATCCATGTTGAGCGTCACGTCGACGCTGGCCGTGGCCTCGCCGACGCCCAGTGCCTTGTCCAGCACCTGGATGGCCTTGCGCGCCAGGTAGGTCTCCGTGTCCTTCTTCAGGTCGAGCCGGCTCGATCCGGTCGCGGAATCGGGATCGCCCGCCGCGCGCGTGAGGGCCACGCCGCTCTGGTCGACGATCGTCACGTCCTGCACCGCGATGCCCGGCACCGCCGAGGAGACGAGGCGCTGGATGCCGTTGACCTGCGCCGGCTGCAGGTCCTGGCCGCGCTTGAGAGTCAGCGTGATCGAGGCCGTGGGGCGCTGCGTGTTCTGCTTGAACAGCCCCTGCTCGGGCAGCGCCAGCAGCACGCGCGCATCGCGGATCTCCGTCAGCGACAGGATGGTGCGCGTGAGCTCGCCCTGCAGCGCACGCTGGTAGTTGATCTTCTGCGCGAACTCGGTCATGCCGAGGTCGTTGTTGTTGAACAGCTCGAAGCCGACGCCGCCATGCAGCGGGATGTCCTGGCCCATCAGGCGCAGCCGCGTCTTGTAGACGTCGCGCTTGTCCACCAGGATGGTGCCGGCGCCCTGCGTGTCGCCGCGGTCGCTCAGCACGTACGGGATCTTCAGCCGGTCGAGCTCCACCGTCATCGCCGCGGTGTCCTGCGGCGAGATGTCGGCGAACAGCACCTGGTAGTCGGGACGCAGGATGAAATAACCGGCGGCCACCGTCGCGACGACGATCGCCACGATGCCGGCCACCAGTCCGGTGCGGGCGGCCGCGCCGGGGGCTTGCGCCCGGAATTCCCAAAATCGCCTCATGGCGCCTTCCTCTTCACTTCTGTTTCAGCACCGCACGCGCGGCGGAACACGTTCGTCGGTCGGAGCGATACGCTCAGACCTGCATCTTCATGACGTCCTGGTAGGCCTCGAGCAGGCGGTTGCGCGCCTGCATGAAGACCTGGAACGACAGCCTGCTCTCCTCGAGCTTGATCATCATCTGGTGCAGGTTCTGCACGTTGCCGACGGCCAGCTGCTGCAGGTCCGTCTGCGACGCGAGCAGGTCGCCGTTGACGCCCTCGAGCCCGCTGGCGACCATCTGGCCGAATGACTGCGACGCGGCGGCGGGCTGCATGGCCTGCAGGGACGTGGCGGCGTCCTGCGGCGCGGCGAGGACGACAGGTTGGACGGCGGCCAGCGCGGCGAGTTCGACCGTCACGACGAGCTGCCTCCGATGTCGAGCGCCTTGAGCGCCAGCGTCCTGGCCATGTTCATGGCCGCGACGTTGGCCTCGTACGAGCGCAGGGCGCTCATCATGGTGACCATCTCGGTGGCCGTATCCACCGGCGCGTAGGACACGAAGCCCTGCGCGTCGGCATACGGATTGTTCGGTTCGTAGACGCGGCGCGGCGCGGCACCGGTGCTCTCCACGCTCACCGCGGGCAGCGACAGCGCGGCCGGCGGTGTGTCGCTGCCTCCGTCGAGGGCGCGCTCGACCTGGGCCGAGAAATCGGCGACGGACTGCGCCGAGTCGACGATGACGGCGCGCAGCGGCTGGAAGCCCGCGCCGTCGGCGCGGACGATCGTGTTGGCGTTGGCCAGGTTGAGCGTGGCGACGTCGACGCGGGCGCGCTCGGCGTTCATGCCGGCCGCGCTGATGGCAAAGGATGAGCTGTAGTCCATGGAGCGATGCGGTGGTGGTTCAGCGCTGGCCGTCCGCGGCGGCCAGGGCCAGGATGGCGAAGTGCTTGCTCAGGCCGGTGGTGAGGGCCTGGAAGTGCACGCCGTTCTCGGCCAGGTGCGCCACTTCCATGTCCAGCAAGACCTTGGGCGGCAAGCCCACGGCGGGATCGACCCCCACCTCCTGCAGCCGTGGCGCGACGTCCGCCAGCGTCCACGCGTCCAGGCGCGCGCCGCCGTCCAGCGTCTCGCGCGCGGCGCCCAGCTGCTGCTCGAAGTCGACCGTCACCGGCATGTAGCCGCTGACGTTGGCATTGGCGATGTTGGCGGCGATGGCCTGCTGCCGCAGCGCGCTCGCGTCGAGGGCGAGGCCGAGGGCGGCTGTGGTCACGGCTTCGATTCCGTCGGTCATGGGGGGAGTCCTGTTGTGGTTCTGGACGAAAGGATCACTGCACGACCAGCTCGGCGTGCAACGCTCCGGCGGCCTTGACGCTGCGGAGGATGGAGATGACGTCGCGCGTGTTGGTCTTGAGCCTGGCCAGCGACTGCACGAGGTCGGCCACCGTCACGCTGCCCGGCGCGAGATAGCCCGGGCCACTCGGCTCGTCGACCTCGACCGTCGTGTTGGTGACCAGCGCGGTGCGCACGCCGGGGTTGCTGCCGAAGAGGACGCCGGGCTGCACGGCCGTGTTGTGGTTGGTGATCGCGATCTTCAGGTCGCCATGCGAGATCGCCACCGGCGAGATGCCGACGTCGCCGCCGGCGACCACCGTGCCGGTGCGCTCGTCGATGACCACGCGCGCGCGGCGGTCGGGCGTCAAGCCGACGTTCTCCACGCGGGCGATGAACGACACGAGGTGGTCGCGTTCGCCGTCGGGCACATGGATGTCGATGCCCTCCGCGTCGCGCGCCACGGCCGTCCCGCTGCCCAGGCGCGCGTTGACCGCGTCGGCCAGGCGGCTCGCGGTGGTGTAGTCGGGATCGGCGAGCACGAACGTGACGATCCCGCTCTTGTCGAGCGGCTTCGGGTGCATGGCCACTTCCACGCGGGCGCCGTTGGGCACCGAGCCCACAGTGGGATGGTTCTTCTGGATGACGTTGCCGTTGGCGTCGTAGCGGTAGCCGCCCACCGCGAGCGCGCCCTGCGCGAGCGCGTACACGCGGCCGTCGGGCGCCTTGAGCGGCGCGAGCAGCAGGCTGCCGCCGACCAGGCTGCGGGCGTCGCCCGCGGAAGTGACGGTGACGTCCAGCGTGTCGCCTTCGCGCGCGAACGGCGGCAGATCGGCCGATACCAGCACCACCGCCACGTTGCGGCTCTGGATCTGCGCCGCCGGCACGGTGATGTTGAACTGCGAGAACACGTCGGCCAGCGTCTGGCGGGTCGTGATGTTGGACGGGGCGTCGCCGGTGCCGGCCAGGCCCGTCACGATGCCGTAGCCCACCAGCGCGTTGCCGCGCCAGCCCTGCAGGCGGCCGAGGTCCTTCACGCGCACGCTCTCGATCGCCTGCCCGCAAGCCGGGCCCGGCACGCCAGCGGCCAGCAGCAGCGCGGCCAGCACGCCGGCCAGGCGGCGGATCATCGTCGGATGCATTCTCATCACAGTCCCAGCCAGTCGATCACCGAGCGCCACCATGCGCGCCTCTGCCGGTCGGACAGGTCGCCCTCGCCCACGTAGTCGATGTGCGCGTCGGCCAGCCGGCTCGACAGCACGAGGTTGTCGGTGGAGATGTCCTGCGGGCGGATCTGGCCCTGCAGGTTCACGCGATGCTGTTCGCCGTTGACGGTCAGGAGCTGCTCGCCCGCGACCTTCAAGTCGCCGTTGGGCAGCACCTCGCGCACGGTGACGCTGAGCGTGGCAAGCAGCTTGTTGGCGCGTTGCGTGGTGCCCCCGCCGTCGAACGTGCCGGCCACCGACAGCGAGGCGCTGCCGGGGTGCACGCCGGAGATCGACGTGGCCAGCCCGGCGGAGACGCCGTTGCTGCGCTGGGTGGTGGTGTCGGTGCTCGTCGACGCCGACGACTGCTCGATCACCTGCACGGTGATGAGGTCGCCCACGCGATAGGCCTTGTGGTCGCTTGCGAGCGTCTGGTAGGTCTTCTCGTCATACAGGCTCTGCGCGCCGGCGCATGCCGCGGCCGTCGCGAGCAGGGTCGCCGCGAGGGCGAGGATCGCCGCGCGCGGCGGCGCCGGCGCCTTGTTTCCGTTCATTGGCGTAACTCCACTTGCCTGCGCCCCGTCACCTGGGCGACGAGTACCGTGTTGGTGTCCGCGCGCCTGACACGCACGCGCTGTCCGTTCACGCCGTCCTCGAGCACCTCCACCTCGCTCTCGAGTTCGATGGCGCCGGCGACGGCGCGCAGCGTGGCGGGCTGCCCGCGCACGACCAGCGGTTCGCGTGCCACGTCCGCGTCCTGCAGCGGCTGCCCGGCCGCGAGCGGGCGCCGCAGCTGCAGCACCTGGCCTTCGGGCGCAGAAGCCCCGTTGCGAACGGGCACCGGCAGCGATCGCCGATCAGCCCAGTCGATGGTCTCGACGCGGAACGACTCGCCGCCTGCCGCCGACGCATCGACCGGACGGCCGGCCGGCAGCGCCCGCACGCTCACCAGCGCAGGGCCCCACGCCTCGACGTCGAGCGCAACCGGCACCGTGCGCACGAAGGCGTCGTCGACCCAGGCGTCCACCCACACCGACTGGTGCCGGGGGAGCACGCCGCGCGCCGGCCGCCCGTTGCGAACGTCGTCGGCCCATTGCGCCGCCGGCAGCGGGCGCACCCTCAGCTCGAGCCGGCCAGGCGGCACGTCCAGGTCGGCGGGCGCCTGCAGCAACGCGACCTGCACGCGCAGGCCGCTGGCGGCGAGCGCCTCGCGCAGCGCGTCCTCGGCGACACGCGCGATCCGCGTGCCAGCCACGTTGGCGGTGGCCATGTGGATCTGCGCGCGCCGCGCGCCGTCGATCGCCACCGTGCCCGGACGCAGGCCCAGGCACGCCGAGATCCAGCGCGCCAGGGCGTCCCGGTCCATGGTGACCGGCTCGCCGCCCGGCGTGACGCGGCCGAGGGCGAGCGTGCGCAGGCGCGGCACGAGCGCCTCGTCGCCCTCGATGTCGGCGACGTCCGCGAGCACCACCGAGCCATGGCGCACGGCCACCTGCCCCAGCAGCGTCACGCGCGCACGCGCCACGTCGGCGTGCGCGGGCGCCATGCCCGCGAGCGCGAACGCGAGGAGCGCCGGCACCGTGGCAAGCCGGAGTCGATGCAGGTTCAACGCTCGCTCACTTGCGCAGGTTGTTGACCATGCCAAGCATCTCGTCGGATGCCTGGACCACCTTCACGCTGGCTTCGTACGCGCGCTGCGCCACCATCAGGTTGACCATCTCGTCGACCATCTTCACGTTCGAGCCTTCGAGGAAGCCTTGCTGCAGCGTGCCGATGCCGGCCTGCCCCGCCTCGCCCGCGATGGGTTCGCCCGAATCGGTGCTCGCGCGGTAGAGGCCGTCGCCCTGCGCCGTGAGGCCGGCGCTGTTGGCGAAGCGCACGAGCTGCAGCTGGCCCAGCGACACCGTGCCGCTCTGGCCCGGCACCGTGGCCGACACGCTGCCGTCGGTGGCGATCGCGATCGCCGTGGCGTTCGCCGGCACCGCGAGGCCGGGCTTGAGCGGCTGGCCGGCGCGCGTGGCGAGCAGGCCGTCGGCGTTGACCTTGAGCGTGCCGCCGCGCGCGTACGCCGTCGAGCCGTCGGGCTGCGTCACAGCGATGAAGCCGTCGCCCTGGATGGCGATGTCCCATGGCGAGGAGGTCTGCACGTTGGTGCCCTGGTCGAACAGCTTGCCCAGGCTCGCCACGCCCACGCCGGCGCCCACGGACAGCGTGGGATCGAGCGGTGCGGTGCCCTGGCCCGCGCCGGGGCCCAGGCGCGCCGCCTCCGACGTCATCAGGTCGGTGAAGCTGACCCGGCCCTTCTTGTAGCCGTTGGTGTTGACGTTGGACAGGTTGTTGGCGACGGTGTCGACGTTGAGTTGCTGGGCCTGCATGGCCGTGGCGCCGATGTAGAGTGCGTCAAACATGGGAGGGGTCCTCGTGGAATGGTTCGGGCCGCGGCGCTCAGGCCAGGTCGCCGAGCTTGTGGATGGCGGTGGCCGTCATCTCGTCGTAGCCCTGCGCGGCCTTCTGCAGCGACTCGAAGTGCCGCATGGTCTGCATCAGGTCCACCATCTCGTGCATGGAATCGACGTTCGAGTTCTCGAGCGATCCCTGGCGCAGCTGCACGTGGCCGTCAGCCTGCACCGCGAGGCCGCTGCCCGGCGCATACAGGCCGTTGCCGATCGGACGCAGCTGGCGGCCTTCGTCGAAGTGCACGACCTTGACCTGGGCGAGCGGGTGCCCCGCGACGGCCGCCGGGCTGCCGGGCGCGGCGTCGGGCTCCGTGACGTTGCCGTCCTGGTCGATGGCCGGCGTGGCGGTGCTCAGGTAGATCTCGCCCGCCCGGCCCATCACGGGGTGGCCCTGCGAGGTCACGAGCCGGCCCTGCGCGTCGACCTTGAAGTCGCCGCGCCGCGTGTAGGCCAGGCCCTGGTCCGTGGTGACCTCGAAGTAGCCCTCCCCGCCCAGCGCGAGATCCAGCGGCTCGCCCGTGCTCTTGACCGTGCCGGGACGGCCGTCGAGCATCATGAGCATCGGCGACAGCACGCCGCCAGCAGCCGCGGTGGCGCCCGGAGCGCCGGGCGCGGCCTGGGCCGCGTCGTCCAGCGCCTCGGTGAACGGCCGCGCGGCGGCGACCTCGCGCTTGTAGCCGGGCGTCGAGACGTTGGCGAGGTTGGCCGCGATCGTGTCCATGCGCTCCATGTCCTGGTGCATGGCGGACAGGGCGAGGGCGAAGACGGGCTGCATCAAAAGACTCCTGCGGGTCGGGTCGGGAACGGGGCGGAAAGGCGCGTCATGCCGACACCACGCCCCACGCCTTGAGCTGGATGCTCTGCGGGATCTCCGCCATCGACAGCACGCGCAGGTGCGGCATCAGGCGTTCGGACAATGTGCGGACATGGCGGCGCAGTTCGGGGGCGCACAGCAGCACCGGCAGAAGGTTGCTCTTCATCATCCTTTCGGCCTGCTGCGCCAGGCGGGTGACGAGCTGCTCGGTGAGCTTCGGGTCGAGCACGAAGGGCTGGGCCGCGCCGTCGCCGTCGCGCGCCGCCTTCAGGCTTTGCAGGAACTGCGCCTCGATGGCGGGATCCAGCGTCAGCACCTGCAGCGACTCGGAGTCGCCCAGCAAGCCCTGGCAGATGGCGTGACCGAGGCGATGGCGCACATGCTCGGTCAGCAGCGCCGCGTCCTTGGTCTGGCGTCCGGCGTCCGCGAGCGTCTCGAGGATGGCCTCGAGGTGGCGGATGGAGACCTTCTCGCGCAGGAGGTTCTGCAGTACCTTTTGGATGTCGCTGACGCTCAGCACCGCGGGGATCAGTTCCTCGACGAGGCCCGGCTGCACGGTGCGCACGCGCGCCAGCAGCTTGTCGGTCTCCGCGCGGCTCAGCAACGTGGCGGACTCGCGCCGGAGCACCTCGCTCAGGTGCGTGACGAAGACGGTGGGGCCGTCGACCAGCGTGTACTTGGCGGCGGCCGCGGCCGCGCGCTGGCTGGCGTCGATCCACAGCGCGGGCAGGCCGTATGTGGGATCGCGCGTGAGGGTGCCCGGGATGCTGCGCACGTCGCCGCTGGGGTGGATGGCCAGCAGGCGCTCGGCGAAGACCTCGCCCTTGGCGCGCGGCGTGCCGTCCAGCACGATCTCGTAGCGGTCGGGGCCCAGCTTGGGCGCGGCCTTGAACACCACGCGCGGCAGCACGATGCCGAACTCCTGCGCATGCTGCTTGCGGAAGACGGCGATGCGCTCCATGAGCGCCGCCCCGGGCGCGTTGACCAGCGCCGTCCAGTGCGACCCGAGGCTCACCTCGATCGGCTCGACCGGCAGCAACGCGTAGGGATCGTCCTGTTCAGCCGCCGCGGGTTCGGCCGTCACGCCCTCCGGCACGGCGCCGGCGGGCGCGGGCTCCGCCTGCGCCTGCTTGGCGCGCTGCGCCAGCCATGCCGCGAGCAGCACCGCGCCGATCAGTACCAGCGAGGGGATCCAGGGAATGCCCGGCAGCAGCAGCAGCACGCCCAGCGTCGCCGCCACCACCACGAGGGTCTTCGGGAACGAGGTGATCTGGCGCAGCACCTCGGCGCTCAGGTTGGTGTCGGACGACGACCGCGTGACGATGATGCCGGTGCCCACGGCGATGACCAGCGCGGGCACCTGCGTGACGATGCCGTCGCCGATGGTGAGCAGCGTGTAGGTGTGCAGCGCGTCGTTCCACGACATGCCGTTCTGCATCGCGCCGATCACCAGACCGCCCACGATGTTGATCATCATGATGATGATGCCGGCGATGGCGTCGCCCTTGACGAACTTGCTGGCGCCGTCCATCGCGCCGTAGAACGCGGCTTCCTTCTCGAGGTTGCGGCGGCGCCGCTTGGCTTCGGCCTGGTCGATGAAGCCCATGTTGAGATCAGCGTCGATGCTCATCTGCTGGCCGGGCATGCTGTCCAGCGTGAAGCGCGCCGCCACCTCGGACACGCGCTGCGCGCCGTTGGTGACCACCACGTATTGCACGACGATGAGGATCAGGAAGACGATGAAGCCGATCACATAGTTGCCGCCCACCACGAACGACCCGATCGACGCGATGACGCGGCCCGCATCGCCGTTGGAAAGGATGAGCCGGGTGGCGCTCACGTTGAGCGCGAGGCGAAACAGCGTGGCGATCAGCAGCAGCGAAGGGAAGGTGGAGAACTCCACCGGGCGGCCCATGTAGAACGTGAGCAGCAGCACCAGGAAGGCGAAGCTGAAGTTCGACAGGATCAGCAGGTCGAGCAGCGCCGCCGGGATGGGGGCGAACAGCACGACCAGGATGCCCAGCACGAAGCCGACCATCGCGATGTCGCTGTGGCGACCGAACACGCGCATCAGCGAGCCCATGCGGCACCTCCCCTCGTGGCGCCGGCGCGCGGACGGGCGCCCCGCCCCTCGCGCTGGGCCATCACCCAGACGATGATGCGTGCCACCTGGGTGTACAGGTGCGGGCGCACGGGCTGCGCCACGCCGACGTCGCGGTACAGCGCGCGTGCCAGGCTGGGGCTCTGCACCACGGGCACGCGATGGCGTGCCGCGATCTTGCGCATGGCCGCCGCCATGAAGCCGCGCCCCTTGGCGATGACCTCCGGCGAGGCCATGGTGGCGTGGTCGTAGCGCAGCGCGATGGCGATGTGCGTCGGGTTGGTGACGAGCACGTCGGCATGGCGCGTGTTCTTGAGCGACAGGCTGCGCTTGAGCAGGTCGCGCCGCAGCTCGCGCAGGCGCGCGCGGATGCGCGGATCGCCTTCGCGGTTGCGCGATTCGTCCTTCAGCTCGCGCCGGCTCATGCGCATCTTCTTGGCGAATTCGCGCCGCACGTACAGCAGGTCGAGCAGCGCGATCACGGCCTGCATGGCAGCCAGCTTCAGCCCGAGCGACGCGAGGTCGTCGAGCATGCCCTTGAGCGCCCCCAGGCTGGACAGCCCCGACAAGCGGTAGAACTGCGGCAGCAGGCTCTTCAGGGCGAAGCACGCCACCAGGCTCAGCAGGCACAGCTTCAGCACGGAGCGCAGCGCGACGAACAGCGTGCGCAGCGAGAACAGGCGCTTGAAGCCCTCGACCGGATTGGCGCGTTCGAGCTTGGCCTTGACCGGCTCGAACGACAGCAGCGGCCCGGTCTGCACGAGGTTGCCGAGGATGGCGGCGATCGCCAGCGTCGCGAAGAACGGCGCGCCGGCGACGAGCGTGTCGCCGAGCATGCGCCCGAGCATCGTGGCCACGCCCTGCAGACCGAGCTCGGGGCGCTGCGCCTGCAGCAGCAGCTGGCGGTCGAACCGGATCTGCGACGCCCACAGCGACGGCCCGCGCCAGCTGAGGTACACCATGGCCGCCAGGAACACGGCGGCCGCGACGACGTCGGGACTCTTGGCCACCTGCCCCTGCTCGCGCGCCTTCAGGAGCTTGTGCGGCGTGGCCTTCTCGTTGCGGTCGATGTCGTTCTGGGCCATGTCTAGAACGCCACGGGCGCGGTTGCGGACGGGGTGGCGAGCATGCCGCTCCACGTCGTGAAGATGCTCTTGTAGACGGCGTCCATCACCGGGCCCATGCTGCCCAGCCACAGCGCCAGGGCCGCCAGGCCGACGACGATCTTCACGGGCACGCCCATGCTGATCATGTTCATCTGGGGCAGGTTGCGCGACACGGCGCCGAGCGCGAACTCGGTGATCAGCAGGCAGAAGACGACCGGCGCCACCAGCGAGAAGCTGACTGCGAACAGGCTGCCGAACTGGCGCAGCACGGACTGCAGCGCGCCGTCCAGGGCCCAGGGCCGGCCCAGCGGCACCCGTTGCAGGCTGAACGCGAGCCCGCGCAGCAACGCGTGGTGCCCATTCGCGAGGAAGAACACGACCACCGCGGCCTGGTTGAGCGCCGTCGCCAGCACCGGCAGGCTCGCGTTGGAAGCGGGGTCGAACACCTCGGCCAGGCTGAAGCCCACCTGCACGTCCAGCAGGCGCCCCGCCATCGCGAAGGCGGAGAAGGCGGCCTGCACGGCCAGCGCGAGCGTCGCGCCGAGCGCGAGCTCGGTGCATGCCGACTCGATGAACGCGCCCGGATGCATGGCCAGTGCGCGCGCGCGGGCCTGCCATGGCGCCGAGCCCAGGCCCGCGGCATCGGGCCCCAGGCTGGCCAGCAGCGCGGTCGACAGGCCCACCACCAGGGCCACGCGGACGACCATCGGCACCGACGCCTCGGAGAACAAGGGCGTCGCGAGCAGCGTGGGGCCGACCCTGAGGGACATCAGCAGCACCCCGGCCGCCCAGGCGGCGAACACATCGAACGGAAACGGATTCACGGCAACGGTCGGCGCGGGACTACGAGAACAGGGCCGGGATGTTCGACCAGAGGTGGACCGCGAACTGCATGACCTTGTGCAGCATCCAGCCCCCGCAGAAAACCAGCGCGAGGCTGGCCGCGACCAGCTTGGGGATGAACGTGAGGGACATCTCCTGCACCTGCGTGATCACCTGCACGAAGCTGACGGCCAGCCCCACCAGCATGGTGATGCCCAGGACCGGCGCGCTCACGGTCAGCGCGGCCCACAGCAGGTCCCTCATCATCTGAAGCGCAATATCGGAATTCACGGCGGCGTCATTTCAAACAATGCAGCGGCGCACCGAATGGTATTCGGCCGACTGCAATCTATTGAAGGCACGCTGCGAATCGGAGGCGGGAGCCACCGGCGCGTCGATACCCTCCCCTGAATATCGTTCAACTCTTATGTTTGCGGCGATTCTAGGGGGGGTGTACCCGATAACTCAGCTACAGTTACAGCTGTTACTTGCTTGCGCGTAGCTTGCAATATTATGATCGCGACTTGAATCTGCGGATGCGTCGACAAGGGCGGGATATTCGCGCGGCGCGTCTGCGCGTCTATAGGAGGGCCGGATGCCCACCAATCCCCAAATTGGGGGAACGGCCTGCACGTCCCCGGGAGACCGTTGCGACGCCGTTGACAAAATCCGACGGAGCCGGCCGACGGCCGATTTCGTGTGCAGTTCGCCCATTTTTGCGACTTCTTGCGCTTAGCACCACAAAGCCCCCACGTTGGCGCCGGAATACGGACCACATCGGTCGACTCAGCGAGCCTGCGACCGCTGCGCCTAGGGGCTTCGAGCCCTCACCGCGGAGCCTCCCAGATCACGCCCTGTACATTGAAAGTGGCGCCGTTGACATCGTTCAAATATCGATCGATGCGCAGGGAATCGACTTCGATCGGAATATCTCGCAAGGCCGGATTCCGGGCCACGAAAAATCCGATGTCGCGCTCCTTGAAATCATTGCGCAAAGCCAGGAAATGCCCATCCAGATAAATATTTCCGAGATATTCGATCATATTCGCCTTGACCTCGAACGAATAGATGGGCGCCCTGGTCGTCAGCATCGCCGGGTTTCCGGCGTGCGGTACGAGATAATACTTTCCAGGCGGTAACGTCAGCGTGCGCACATTGGCGTGCATGTCCGGAAAATCGGACGCGAACGGATAGTCGATCGACATCGCGACCTTGTCGTAGCGCTTCATCGAAGCCGCCTCCACGAGCGTCACGCGGGTGGCGAACGATGTGCTGGTCTGCGCCGCGCCCGTCGAGAACACGACGAGCCCCTTGCCCGCAGGCACCGCCGCGACGTCGGTGACGACGCCCTTTCCGGCGATGGTGCAGCCGGACAGGAGGATGGAAATGACGGCACGGACACGTTTCAATGGTTTCAGCTGATATGCGCCGACGCGCGGGGCCCTGCATCAGCTGGATATACCGGCGGGCACGCGCCCTTTCGCGGCGATCCAGCGAAATTCAGGCATCGCCATCGCCGAAGTTGCCCGTTGGCGCCGGCAACGAGATTGCCGGCCGCCGCCCCGAAATCCCGACGGGCCTGGCACATACCGACCCGAGGTATCCGCAATGCTGGTGCGAATCCCCGTCACTGCACCACTTCGACATAGCCGGCGACTGCCTGACTGCCATCGGGCGCCGTGAACAGGAACCGCGTGGCGCCCATATAACTGCCGGGAGTGGCGTCGGCGGAAACCGCGGCCGGGGTCAGCGTGAGTTGCTGCGACGTGGCGTCGTAGGTCAGCGTCGTCGCCGAACTGCCGGCGCCCAGGACGAGGCTGCTGTTCAGCGCCACGGAAGGATCGACGTGCACCGCGAGCTGGACAGGAGCGGCGGCGGGGGCGCCACGTGTTTCCTGCACGAGCGCGCCGACTGCAATCGCCGCATACCCATCGAACGTATCCGTCTCGGCGCCCGTGGTGACCACCGCCTTCACCTGCGTGATCCACACGCCCGCCTGCGTGGGTGTGCCGGTGATCGCGCCGGTGGCTGCATCGAGCGATAGGCCAGGCGGCAGCGGCACCGTGCCGGTGACCGAGTAGACCACCCGTCCGGCCAGGCCGGCAGCCGCGGCCAGCGTGGCGCCACCCAGGTCGGGGCCGTGCAGGGACAGAGCCTGCCCCGACAGCGCCGTGCCGGACAAATAGAAGGGCGCGAACTGCGTGCTGTCGACCGCGCCGGCGGCGATGGGCGTCGACCCCTGGCTGAACGACAGCTTCGGGTCGATCACCTCGATGCCGACCGTCGTGCTCAACGAACCGGTGAAGCCCTGGACACCGAGTGCGATGGTGGCGGTGTAGATACCGTTGGTCGTCGGAGTACCCGCGATGGATCCGGTGAGCGCGTCCAGGCTCATGCCAGGCGGCAACGTACCGCCGACCACGCTGTAGCGCGGCGCATGACCGGTGAGCGCGCTGGTGTCCGTGACATTCACCGAGCCGGTGAGCAGGCGCACGGCCGAGACGGTGGGATAGCCGAAGTTCACGCACAGGTTCGGCGCGCAAGGGCTGCCATTGCCGGCGACGAGGTTTGCGGCGGAAGGGTTGCCGCCATTTCCGGACGAGCCGGTGGAGGAGTTCTTGCCGTCCGAGGAGGTGTCTCCACCGCCACCGCCACAGGCGGCGAGCGTCAAGGAAAGGAACAGGGCAGTGGCGAAGTGCTTCATGAGTCGGGCCGCGACGCGCGTGCGTGTGGCATTGAGGTTGGAGGGAGGCGGGTGGGACGCCGTGCGAGATCGCGGCGCAAGCCACGGCGGGACGTGGTCACGTCCGGGAGGGATGTGCGTCGTCTGGGGCGAACGCGGACGGAACTGCCGCGGCAGCCGCCCATGCGACCGGGCCAGCATCGACGTTGCAGGCGGGCCGCTTGAACTGCTGGGTAGGGACTATTTCGAACAGCCTCGGCAGTTCAACGCATGCTTCATTTATTTACTGGCGGCCAATGCTGACGATGTTCGCCAAGGAAATTCAAGTAATCGCGCGCAGCAGCTTTCACCTCCTCGCTGACCACGCCATTGCCTGGCCCCCACTTCAAATACGCCGCATACGGGGAGAGCTGGAATTTGTGCACGTCGTACGTACCCCACTCACCTGACACAATATTTCTGCAGACGAGTTCGAATTTCAAGAAGAAACTCACCGTTTCTCGCTTTAGGAAGATCGTGTCCAATTGCAGGAAAGACAATAGCTGGTCGGCGTCCGCTCGGCCCATCGGGTCAAATCGCTCCGTCAGGATCACGAGAATTGGGTTGATACTGCTGGGCCTGAATTCGAATTCAGGCGCATCCCACGGGCCTAGCGAAAGAGTTGGCGTCATTTACGTCCAATCCATGTAATCGGCGGAAGAGGTCGGCTCGTCTTTGCAAGGGCCATTTGCGCTTGGGCCAACGCAGCATCATATTGCACGTAGTGAGTTGGCGACATTCCGGTGACGTCAATGACCAACTCATCTGCATCCTTCAAAGCGTGCTTGTAAATCGAGTTGGCGAAAGCTTCTGGATCGCGAGGCTCGCCGATCGAACCCATGTGCTCAACCGAGACGCTTCGACCCGCATCATTTGTGTAATGAAAGTCGATTCCTCCCGGCTCACCTTCGTACAGAGTCCGATTGGTCATCGCCTCATAGCGCGCCGCTCCTCCAAGCTCATTCGCCTTCGCGTTTGGCATCCGCGCTTGTAGGTCAGCAAAGCCTGCCTCCGACATCTCAACATCCGGGAACATCCTTCGGAATTGATCCAAACAGATGTTGTGAACCCAAACGCCGAGAGCGCCAACGTGATAGGTGCGCCAGCCCTCGACCGAGATGTTATAGACCGGTTCGACTACGGAGGTCGCAGTCACGCTTTCAACATGTGCGGCACTACCGTCCGCGAGTCGCAACGTGTCGTTGGGCACCAGCTCGGCCGCAATGACGAACGAGCCTGAGCTTGCATTTCCCGAGGCTTCTACCCAGAACGGATGCGTTTGCGTTGTGCGAAGAGTTTCGCGACGGCCGTCGTGAGCTACGACGCGGACCTCATAAATCTCCATTTCACCTGTGCTTGCCTGTGCGAGTACTTGCCTCCAGGCGGCATCGCCGACATCGTGCTCGGAACGAGACCACACGCTGTCGCCGACACCAATCGTCTCAATGGGGACAAGGCCTTCACGAGTCAGCACCAGCGTGCCCGCCGCAAAGCAGTTCGTTCTGAGCGCAGCGCCCTCGGCCGTTGTTGCAGCATCAATCTCGCTGCCCGCGACGCTCGGATTCGGCGTCAACAAGGTGGCAGGCCCAGCCAAACCGTTGAATGCCGAAGTGAGCAGCGTGGTAGCTTGAAGTCCAGCAATTACGCGCGTATCAGTATCCTGCGATGAGTCAAAGACGATGCCGAGTTGCGAGCCCGCTTCAGACGCTTGAGGAATCGCGCCGAACGCGGCGCTCGGGATATTCAAAACGCCGCGAGTCCCCTCCTCCGCCAGCGCCAAGGGCAACATGGCAACAGCAGCCAAATAGTTGACTGCACGTTCATCCCAGCTGTTGCTCGGGTTGAATGCGGCTGCCGCCGCTTGATCGTAGGTGGACTTGACGTAGCCCTGATTTACATGAAGAGCGTCTGACAGATGAGCCATTTGATCGACGTAGCTCATCGACGATGGTGCACCACCTGCAGCGATCGCAGCACTCAAATCACTGCCGTCACCCATCTGCAGGCCAATGGAAATCGCCGTGTCTGCATCACTGACCGGTGCTCCCCCCGCGACCGACGTTACTCCGGTGTGCCACACCGGCCCATCCGTTCCCGTACGTCCGCTCCACGCGCCGGTACGCAACGAGTCCCAATACGCTTGCTGCTGGGCCGCACGCACTTGAGCAAGTTCGGCTAGACGTTTGTTGTCGCCATCCAGCGCCGCCTGGCCCAGCGCAGCGGAGTCTCCGTAGGCACCATTGTCATCCGGTACGAAGTAGTTCTGGCCGGCCTTGATCGTGCTGCTCGTCAAGCCATTGGCCCGCATGAAATTGCCGACGGCTTGCGGGTTGCTGGTGCCGAGGATCGTCGAGATGGTGTCCCCGGTCTGGGCAACGTACCCACCGCCTGCCACGCTGGCCTGGGTGCTGGCGCGATAGTCGCGCTCCGTCTGGCGGAACGCCTCTTGCGCTGCCCCGGGCGAAAGCATCGCGTCGGCGTTCTCCTGGCGAATCTCGCTGGCGCGGAAGTTCTGGATGTTGGCGTCCATGGCGGCCTGCGCCTTCGCAGCATCGGTCACCGCCTGCTCATTCTCCGCGGTGATCTCGGACTGCCGGAAACTGCTCTGAGCGGCGTTCCCGTAGGTAGGCGGCGGGGAGTTCAGCGCTTGACCGAGGCTTCCGCCCAGCGCATTGCCGAACGCATCCGACGCCACCTGCACGACGCTGACGCGTCCGCCCCGTGCCATCGACGTGGCGAGCCCCCCGGCAAAGCCCGCGACCGTTCCCCGCGCGACGCCTCCCGCGGTCGTGCCCCAACTGCTGAACGCCCCTGTGTTGTTCAGCTCCTGACCAACGGCATTGCCCACGCCGGCGCCCACACCGGACGCAGCCACGTCCTTCCAGCTGAAGTTCTTCTGAAGCCCGATGCTGACATCGATCCCTTGCGAGACTGCACTCGTGACCATGCCTTGGGCGACCGACTGGCCCACTTGGCCCCAATCGACCGAGCCCGACCCAACGCCTTGTCCCACGCCACCGATCTCGGCGCTTACTAGGCCGTTGACCGCCGCCGTACCCACGGCCTTCCAGCTGAAGCCCTTGTTGGCACCGATCGCGTCGCCGACCAGTTGACTCGCAACGGAGCCCGCCGCTGCGCCGACTGCACCCGCAATGCCCACTTCGGCCGCACCCAGCAACGCGGCGCCCGCGCTGCCGGCCTCGATCGCCGGCAGTGCCGCAAGCACCTCCGGCCCGACGAAACACGACACAACGACCGCCACGACGATCATGATGATCATGCCGATGCCGCCCGACCCATGCTTGTCGTTGCCGCTCGGCGTCGGCAGGTTCGGATTCGTGCTGCCGACGATCTTGCCCGGGTCGTACGGTGCGTAGGTGCTGCTGTCGTTGTGGACGCTGCCGACCTTGGTGGGCAGGTTCAGCACCACGCCGACGCGCAGGTCCTGGTTGCCGCTGAGGCCGTTGGCGTTGGCCACGAGGTACCACAGCGAGCTGTCGCCGTACGCCGACTGCGCGATGCTTTGCAGCGTGTCGCCGGCGCGCACCGCGTACTGGCCCGTGGCCGCGGCGGGGTAGCTGTTGGTGACCGGCGAGTAGGACAGGTCGAAGTTGCCCTGCACCTGGTAATTGGGCGTGCCGTCGTTCTTGAGCGGCTTGGCCGGATCGGTGCCGTAGCCGTAGATGCCCACGACGGTGCCGTTGACGACCGACTCCTGCAACGTGTTGCCCTGCTGCACCTTGGTGAGCACGTGGCCACCGGCGTCGTTGACCATCGTGCGCTCGCTGGCGGTGTCCTCGACGCCGTTGACCACGGCGGTCACGCTGGTGAGCAAGCCATTGGCGTCGTAGACGTCGGTGCTGCTGCCGGTGGTCTGGTGGCCCGAGCTGTTGTTGGTGCTGGTGGAGCTCGTCGTGCCCTGCAGGTAGCCGTCGTAGTACAGCTGCGTGACGGACGTGCTGGTGGTGATGCCGTTGCTGGTGGTGGTGTAGTGCTGCAGGTTGCCGGCCGCGTCGTAGCCGTTGACGAAGCTGGTGTCGGAGTTCAGCTTGCTGTCGGCCAGGTTGGTGACGTGCTGGCTCTGCAGGCGGCCCGTCTTGTCGTACTGCGAGATCGTGTTCGTCGCACCGGACAGGTCGGAGTTGGTGCCGACGAGCGCCGTGACGTAGGCCGCCGGCAGCGAGCCCACCGCCGGGCCGCTCTCGATGACGCGGCTGGCACCGTCGTACATGCGGGTGTCGAGCACCAATGCATGCGACTTGCCGAGGTTCTCGACCGTGTAGATCGGGTTGCCCGAGCCGTCGGTGCCGGTCTGCACCGCATCGAAGCCACCGGTGGACACCGTGGACAGGCGGTTCATCGAGTCGTAGGAATACCACTCGATCTGCAGGCCCGCCTGCGACGTGTAGCCCGAGAGGACCGGCGAGTTGCTCGACTCGTCGTACACGTAGTGCGGGGTCACCTGCGTGCCCCAGGACTGGTCCTGGGTGCGGTTGCCGTTCTTGTCGTAGCTGAGGATGTGGCCCTGCCCCGCCACCACGTTGGCGGTATTGAGCACGTTGTTGTCCACGGCGCCGTCTGCCAGCGTCTCGCGGTTCATGTTGTCGTACGCGAAGTACAGGTCCGAGGTGTGCGCGCTCGTCGAGTACACGGTGTGGTGGCCGACCACGCCGGTGGTCGTGCGCTCGACCTGCGTGTACACCGGCACGGTGATCATCACCGGTTCCTGGGTGTAGACCGGCACCTGGCCGTACACCGGCTCGGTGGTGTACACCGGCACGGTGGAGTAGATCGGCGTGTACGTGTACACCGGCACCGTGATCATCACGGGCTCGCTCGTGTAGACGGGCACGGTGATCATCACCGGCTCGCTCGTGTAAACGGGCTGCGTCGTGTACACCGGCACCGTGGTGTAGACCGGAACGGTGGAGTACACCGGTACCGTGGAATACACCGGCACCGTGATCATGACGGGCACCTGGTTGTAGATCGGGTTGCCCGACTCGTCGTAGCCCACGATGGTGGTGCCGTTCGTGTAGACGGGGTTGCCGCTCTCGTCGGTCTGCTGGACCTGCTTGGTGCCCGTCTGGACCTGCTTCGTGCCGGTCTGCACCTGCTGCGTGCCGGTCTGTACCTGCTGCGTGCCGGTCTGCACCTGCTGCGTGCCGGTCTGCACGTTCTGGTAGACGATGTTGCCCGACTCGTCCCGCTGGGGAACCTGCTGGGTGCCCGTCTGGACGTTCTGGAAGACCGGGTTGCCGCTCTCGTCGGTCTCCTGAACCTGGGTCGTTCCGGTCTGCGTCTTCGTCGTGCCGGTCTGGACCTGCTTGGTGCCCGTCTGCACCTGCTGCGTGCCGATCTGCGCGGTCGTCGTGCCGGTCTGCACGCTCTGGTAGATGATGTTGCCCGACTCGTCGGTCTCGGGCACCTGCTGCGTGCCGGTCTGGACGGCGTCGTAGATCGGGTTGCCGTTCTCGTCGAGCACCGGCACCGGGCCGTAGTCCGTCACCACCGAAGGCAGCAGCGCCACGTAGGCCGTGTGCAGGTGCATGCGGTTGCCGACCTTGTCGTACGAGATCAGCTGGTGCAGGCCGGCGATGTTGTCGTCGACGGTCTGCAGGCGGCCGAGGGTGTCGTAGCCCAGCACCTGGTCCTGGATGGTGGTGCTGCCCTGCACCGTCTCCTCGAGGACGTGCTGGCCGGCCTGGTTGTAGGCGTAGTAGGTGGTCTCGTGGTCGTAGGCGTCGACCTCCATGACCATCTGGCCAGCGCCGTCGTACGTGTACGCCAGGTTCTGGCCGCGCGTGTTCGTCTGGCTGGTGAGCTGGCGCGCGTTGTCGTAATTGAAGGTGTCGCTGGCGCCGCCGATGTCGGTGTGGGCGGTCAGCTCGCCGAAGTAGTCGTAGCCCCAGGTGGAGAGCTTGCCGTTCTGGTCGACCTCCGCCGTCTGCTTGCCCTGCGCGTTGTAGGTGTAGCGCGTGACGCGGGCCAGCGCATCGGTGGAGGCCACCACGTTGCCGGTCAGGTCGTTGGTGAACGACGTCGTCGCGTTGGCGCCGTCGACCTGGCTGGTCTTGCGGCCAGCCTGGTCGTAGGTGTACTGGGTGACGACGTCCTGGGTCGCGCTGCCGGAAACCACGTTGGCCGCGCTGACCGCGTACAGGCCGGCGCCGACGTTGGTGACCTTGGTCTCGCGACCGAGCTGGTCGTAGCCGTACTTGGTGACGAAGCCGTCCGCGTCGGTCACTTGCACCTGCTGGCCGAAGGCGTCGTAGTCGTGCGTGATGACGCCGCCGTCGGCATGCAGCTCCTGGAACAACTGGCCCGCGGCGTCGAAGACCTGCGTGTTGACGTTGCCGTTGGCATCGCGCACCGCCACCTGCTCGCCGAGCGCGTCGTAGTAGATCTGCGTGACGGGGCTGGTGGCGCTGATGGCGCCGTTGGCGTCCGGCTGCGTCTTCTGGACGACGTGGTTGTTGTTGTCGTACAGGTACTGGGTGACCAGCGAGGTGCTGCGCACGTCGCTCTGGCTGAGCATGTTGCCCCAGCGATCGAAGGTCTGGACGACCGTCGGCCGATACGCCGCCGCGTCGGTGCTGTCGCGGCGGGTGGCCAGCGTCTCGGTGAGCACGTGGCCCAGCAGGTCGACCTTGAAGTCGGTGCGGCGCACGCCGGCCGTGAGCTGGTCGGCGGCCTGCGCGCTGGCCACGGTGGACATGTCGAGGTTCGCCGCCTCGGCCAGGCCGTCGCTGGTGATCTGCGCCGTCGCGTGGCCGAGCAGGTCGTACACGCTGACCGTGGTCAGGCCGCTGCCGGTGTTGGTGCGCCACAGGCGGCCGGCGTTGTCGTAGTTGAACGACTCCTGGTAGACCGGCGCGGCGGCGCTCGCGAACGTGCCCCGCTGCGTCATCTCGCCGAAGGCGTTGTAGACCATCGCCGTCTTGTTCGATCCGGCCGTCGCCTGCGCGACGATGGAGATCGTGCTGCCGCTGAGCACGCTGTCCGACGCCGGCGTGATGATCGCGGTCTGGCGGCCGAGCGCGTCGTACTGGAACGCGGTGTAGAGCGCGCGCGTCGTGTTGTCGACGGCGGTGACGGCCATCCAGCTCTTCGCGACCTGGCCCTGGGCCGTGTAGCTCATGAAGTGCGCGAAGCCGCCCGCGTCCTGGGTCTCGGTCGCGTTGCCGTGCGTGTCGTACTGCGTCATCGTCGTGCGATCGAGCGCATTGGCGGTCGGCACGCTGTAGCTGGACGCGTTCGCGGAGCTGCTGTTGGCGTACTGGGTCTGCACCACCACGTTGCCGAAGGCGTCGCGCAGGAACACCGTCAGCGGCGTGAGCGCGGCCCCGCCCACGGTGCTCGTGCGCGTCGGCGCCGCCACGGCGACGGTGCGGCCCATCGCGTCGTAGTACGTGTAGGTGACGTTGTTCTTCGGGTCGGTGGTGCTGGTGAGGTTGCCGACCGCGTCGTAGCCGTAGCTGGTGGTGAGGTTGCCCACCACGTTGGCCGCGCCGCCCGCGGCGCTGTAGCTCACGTTGACCAGCGTCTGGCTCTGCTTGCGGTTGTCGTTGTCGTACTGGAACTTGACGGTGCGGTCGGTCGAGGCCGTCGTGGGCGTCGGGATCAGGGCCGCCGTGGCCGGCGGCGCCAGCGGGTTCCAGCCGGCGACCGGGTTGGCATACTGCGTCTGTTTCAGCAGGTTGCCGGCGGGATCGAACACCTGCGTGGTCAGGTAGCCCATCGGGTCGACGCTGGCCACCTGGCGGCCGTCGGCGTCGAAGTACGACGTCGTCCAGGCCCAGGTGCCGGTCAGCGCGTCGGCCAGCTGCGCCGTCTGCACCACGTCGCCGAAGGCGTCGTAGACGGTGCGGGTGACGGCGGAGGCGCTGTAGCTCTGGCCCTTGCCGTTGTTGACCCAAGTGGCCGGCTGCGTGACCTGCACGGCGCGGCCCAGCGCGTCGAACTGGGTCACGAGCGAGCGGTCGGCGCCGCTGGCGACCAGCGCGCCCTGCACCTTGGCGGTGGTGGGAATGCCGGCGCCGGCGCTGGTCACGCCCGCGTTGATGCTGGTCACCGCGGTGGCGTAGCGCGTGAGAGTGAGGGCGTCGCCGAACGCGTCGCGCTGGTAGCCCGTGATGTAGCCCATCGCATCGACTTCGAAGGCGACCCGGCCGTCGTTGTCGTAGGTCTTCGTGCTGACGTTGCCGGCGACGTCGATGTTGGCCACCGCATCGCCGAAAGCGTCATAGAGCACCTGCGTGCTGAGCGTCGTGGTGGTGTCGGTGCGCGCGGCCGCGGTGTAGGAGTCGCTGGCCAGGTTCGCGAGGTCGCTGGCGTTGTAGACGCCGACGGGCGGATAGGTCGTCTTGACCTGGTGGCCGGCCTGGTCGTACTGGTAGGTGGTGGTGCGGGCGCTGCCGGTGCCGGCGGCCTCGACGCGCGAGCTGAGGTTGCCCAGCGCGTCGTAGGCCATCTGCGTGACGATGCGCTGGCTCGTGGTGGCGCCCTTGGTCATGACGCCGTTGGCGTCGACGTTGACGGCCGTGACGTTGACCGCGGGACCCGTCTCGGTCAGGACGCGGCCCGCCGCGTCGTAGGTGTAGTTCCAGGTCGCGTTGTTCTGGTTGGTGTAGGTCAGCTTGTTGCCGACGCCGTCGTAGGTGTAGTTCTGCTGGAAGCCCAGCGCGTCGGTGATGCGCAGGACGTTGCCGGCGGCGTCATACGACGTGGACGTGGTGCGACCGGTGTAGGTCGCCGGCGAGATGGCGCCGGCGATGGTGGCAGCCGTGGCGCCCACGGCCAGGCCCGACGAGGTATACAGCTTGGTGGTCGTCACGCGGCCGAACGCATCGACCGCGTTCTGGGTGACGAAGCCCATGGGGTCGACGCTGTACGTGAGGTTGCCGGCCGCGTCGTAGGCAAACAGCGAGGTGCGATCCAGCGCGGCATTGGCGGTCACGAGGCCCGCGAGCGTGGTCGACGACACGTCGGCCGCGAGCCCGCTCAGCGTCGCGGCGGCGAGCGGCGTCGCGTAGGCGATGGTGGCCGTCGGGCGGCCGTCGGCGTCGTAGACGGTCTTGACGACCGCGCCGTTGGCGCTCACCTGGTAGACCTGGCGGCCCGCGTCGTCCAGCAGCGCGACGGACTTGCGGTCGAGCGCGTTCGTCACGACCGCCCCGGCGAAGCTGGCCGCGTTGCGCACGGCGCCGGCGGCGGTCGGCGCGGCCTGCGGCGTGGCGTAGGCGACGGATGTGATCGTGCTGCCGGTGGTGCTGTACGCGTAGGTCGTTTGCGTGACGTTGCCCAGCGCATCCTGCGCGTAGACCAGGCGGCCGGCGTTGTCATAGGCCATCAGGCTGACGCGGTCCGCGGGGTCCGTGGCGACGCTGGAGGGCGCCGCGTTGCCGGTGATGCGTGTGGCGTAGGCGACCTGCTTGACGACGTTGCCGTCGGCGTCGTAGACCGTGCGGGAGACCGCGCCGGTGCCGTCCACCGACCAGATGCGGCGGTCGGCGTTGTCGTACGCGTAGCGCTCGGTGACGTCGATCGCGGCGTTGGCCACGGCGGCCGCGGCGCTGGCGATGGCCGCGGCGGTGGCGGCGGTGGCCGCCGGGATCGCCGTGGCGTAGCGCGTGCTGCCGACCAGGTTGCCCTTGTTGTCGTAGACGTTGGCCGTGACCGACCACGTGCCGTTGGCCGTGCTCGCCAGGATCCACGCCGGGCGGTTCAACGCGTCGAAGACGGTCCGCACCTCGTGGTCCTGGGCCGGCACCGCGGTCACCGCGGGCGCGCTGCCGAGGGCGGGCGGCGACGACCAGGTGGTCGGCGTGATCCGCGTGGCGTAGGCGATGCTGTCGATGACGTTGCCGTCGGCGTCGTACACGCGGTGCGTGACGTCGCCCATGCCGTCGACGCTGTAGGTGAGGTGGCCGTCGCGGTCGTAGTAGTTGCTCTGGACGACGTCCTGGCCGGCCGTGGCCACCACCAGGGCCTTGATGGCGGCCACGCTCATGGGCGCCGTGCCGGAGACGGCGATCGGCGCGGCATAGCGGATGGTCTGGCTGACGTTGCCGTCGGCGTCGTACAGCGTGAACGCGACGTCGCCCAGCGCGTCGACCGCGTAGACCTGGCGGTTGTCGGCGTCGTACGCGTAGCGCGTGACCGCGCCGGCCGGATCGGTCGTCGTGACGACGTTGCCGTTGGCGTCGTACGCGTAGTTCTGCACCAGGTTCAGGCCGGTCGGATCGGTGACCGTCTGCACGCGCCGGCCCAGGCCGTCGTAGACGTACTTCGTGACCACGCTGCCGGGGCTCGTGACGGTCAGCGTGTGGCCGGCGGCGTCGTAGCTGTACTTCGTGACGAGGTTCAGCCCGGTCGGATCGACGGTCTTCTGCAGCACCTCGCCGTCCAGGTCATAGGCGATCTGCGTGACGATGCCGGCCGGATCCGTCACCGTGACGCGGCGGCCCATCGCGTCGTAGGCGTAGGTCGTCTTGAGGTTCAGGCCCGTCGGGTCGACGGTCTCCGTGTAGACGCGGCTGGCCGCGTCGTACGCGATGGCGGTGACATGGCCGTCGGCGTCGGTGACCTGGGTCAGGCGGTCGTCCGCGTCATAGGCGTTCGACACCGCGTTGAGCGGGGTCGTCGTCTTCAGCAGGTTGCCGTCCGCGTCGTACGCGAAGCTGGTCGCGTTGCCGTTGCCGTCGGTCACCGTGAGCGTCTGGCCCTCGCGCGTGTGCACCGTGGTGCTGAGCGTGACGCCCATCGGGGACTTCACGACGACGCTGCGGTTGGCGGTGCTGTACGTGTAGGTGGTCGCCTGCCCGTAGGCGTCCGACTGGGTCAGGACGCGGTCGAAGGCATCGTAGGTCGTCGTCGCGGCCACGCGCATGCCGTCGGTGGTGGTGACCACCCGGCCCAGCGTGTCGTAGGCCCACGACCGCGTGTTGAGGTTGGCGTCCTTGGCGTTGATCAGCCGGCCGAAGGCGTCGTACTGGTTCGTGGTGGTGGCGCTGAGCCCGGCGCCGGCGCGCACCTCGGTGGTCAGCAGGCCGCGGTGGTCGTAGGTGTCGGTGACGGAGACCGTCTGGCCGCTGACGGAACGGCTCTGCACCCACGCCTGGCCGAAGGCGTTGTAGGTCTGGGTGGTGGTCTGGTGCAGCGCATCGGTGGACGAGACCTGCTCGCCCGCGGCGTCGAACGTGGCGCTGGTGGTGACGTTCAGCGCCGACGCGGCCGCCTGCGCGGTCGTGAAGACGGACTGCGACGCGGTCGTCAACAGGCCGCCCGCCAGGCCGGACAATTGCGCGGCCGTGAGGGCGGTGGCCACCTGCGTGGTCGCCTTCACGTGGCCGAGCGCGTCGTACTGGACCTGCGTGATGTCGCCCGCCGCGTTGACCTGGTAGGCAAGGCGGCCGGCGGCGTCGTAGTAGAACAGCGTCTTGTTGCCCATCGGGTCGACGCTGCTGACCTTGCGGCCCGCGGCGTCGTACTGGTACCGGGTGGCGTACTGGTTCCAGATGGCGGTGACCTGGGCGGCCGTCTGGTTGCCGGTCAGCAGCGCGGCGCCGTCCGCGCTGAGCGTGGCGGTCACGCGGCCCTGCACGTCGAACTGGGTCTGCAGCGTGCGCAGGTCGGACGTGGACACCGCGGTGGCCGCGCTGACGACGTTGCCCATGGCATCGTAGGTGTACTGCGTGAGCGTGCCTTCGGCGTTGGTCTGGGTGGCCATGCGGCCCAGGCCGTCCCACGTGATGCTGGTGACGTGGTCCTCGGGATTGCTCGCCGGACGCAGCGTGGCGAGCGTGGCATGCACGCTCACCGTGCCGGCGGCCGGGTTCGCGTAGCGGATCGTCTTGGCGACCTGGCCGTCGGCCGTGTACACGGTCTCGGTGAGGTAGCCCGCGCCGTCCACCTCGCCGACCACCTGGCCCGCGTCGTTGTAGAACGTGTAGCCGTTGATGTCGCTCGCGCTGGTGGCGGGCAGCAGGCCCGTCAGGCTGTCGCTGCTGCGCGCCGCGGCCACGGCGGCGGCGATGCTCGACGTGCCGGCGAAGCCCGGCACCGGGTTGGCGTACCTGACGGTCTGGACGAGCCGCCCGGCGGTGTCGTAGCGGTATTCGACGAGGTAGCCTTCGCCGTCGATGGTGGCGCGCAGCTGGCCGTCGTTGTTGTAGAGACTGCTCGCCGTACGGTCGTTGGCCGTCTGCACCGGCGTGATCACGGTCGCGGGTGCGGTGACCGTCTGGGCCAGGGCCGCCGAGCTGGCGCTGGCGTTGTTGGCATCGCCGGAGTAGATGGCCGAGATCGTCCCGCTGCCCGCCGGCAAGGCGAGCTTGCTGATCACGAGCGTGGCCAGGCCATTGACCACGGTGGCCACGCCCAGGCCGACGTTGTTGTTGCCGACGAAGGTGACGATGCCGCCGGGGTTGTTGCCGCTGACGAAGGCGGTGAGCGTGAGGCTGGCGCCCTGGGCCTGGCTGGACGACGAGCTGGCGACCGTGAGGTTGACCGGCGCGGCGTTGACCGTGTCGGCCACCGCGCCGGACGTGCTGGCGGCGTTGTTGGCGTCGCCCGAATACTTCACCGTGAGGCTGTGGGCGCCGGGCGTCAGGCCCGGCACCGTGATCGCGGCCACGCCGTTGCTGAGCGACGCCTGGCCGAGGAGCGTGGCACCGTCGTAGAAGCTGGCGGTGCCGGTCGGGCCGCTGCCGGCCACGGTGGCGGTCAGCACGACGGGGGTGTACTGCGCCTGGTAATTGCTGGGCGCGACGCTGAGCGTGGACGTGGTGGTGGCGGCGGTGGCCACCTGCGTGAAGCTCGCGACGCTGCTGGCGTTGTTCGCGTCGCCGGAATACGTGATGGTCAGCGCATTGCTGCCGACGGCGAGGTTGGCCGGCGAGAACGTCGCGACGCCCGCCGTGACGGTGGCGGTGCCGAGCACCACCTTGCCCTTGAGCAGCGTGACCACGCCGGTGGGCGACGCGCCGGTGACGCTCACGGTCAGGGAGCCGTTGACGGCGATGCTGGCCGCGCTGGTGTTGTTCACCGTGGAGGCTGCGGCGACCACGCCCTCGTTGAACGTGGCCGAGGTGCTGGCCGCATTGCTGCCGTCGCCGCCGTAGGTGACGTGCAGGGCATCGACGCCCTTGGGCAGGGTGGCGACGCTGAGCGTGGCCACGCCGCCGGCCAGCGTGCCCGTGCCCAGCACGGTGCTGCCGTTGTAGAACGTCACCGTGCCCGTCGGCGCGTTCAGGCCGACGGCGTTGAGCACGCGGGCCGTCAGCACGACCGTGCTGCCCGCCGGCGCGGTGGTGACGGAGGTGGTCAGCGTGCTGGTGGTGGCGGCCAGCGCAACGGTATCGGCCGCGCTGCCGGAGCTGCTCGACCTGTTGGCGGCGTCGCCGCTGTAGACGGCCGTCAACGCGTGCGCGCCGCCGGCCAGGGTGCCGACCGCCAGGGTGGCGACGCCCGACGCGACGACCGCGCTGCCCAGCAGCGTGGCACCGTCGAAGAAGCTCACGGTGCCGCTGGGCGTCGTGCCCGTGACGGTGGCCGTGAGCGTGACCGGCGCGCCCGCAGCCGAGGCGCTCGAGCTGCTGGCGAGCGTGGTGGTGGTCGAGGGCAGCGGCGCGTTGACCGTGAGCGTGCCGACGCCCGAGGTGCTGGCGGCGTTGTTGGTGTCGCCCGCGTAGCTCACCTTCAGGTTCGCGGTGCCGGCAGCCAGCGGCACCGACAGCGTGGCGAGGCCGTTGACGATCGAGGCGGTGCCCAGCGAAGTGCCGCCGTTGAAGAAGGTGACGGTGCCGGTGGGCAGCGCGTTGGGCGAGCTCCCCTTGATCTGGGCCACCAGTTGGACGGTGCCGGCCGTCGCGCTGGCCCCGGGCAGCGCGAGCGTGGACGTGGTCGTGGCGAGCGAGACGGTCTCGGTGGCCGCGGCGGACGCGCTCGTGGCGTAGGTCGCGTCGCCCGAATAGACGGCCGTGACGCTGTTGGCGCCCACCGCGAATCCGGCGGGCGTGTTCAGCGTGAGGACGGCCTGGCCCGTGGTGGCGCCGAGGGCGGCGCTGCCCAGGAGCGTGGAGCCGGCGAAGAAGCTCACGGTGCCGCTGGGCTTGGCGCTGCCGGCGGCGACGGTGGCGGTGAGCGTCAGGGCCGCGCCGCGCACGCTCGTGGCGCTGGACAGGGCCAGCGTGGACGTGCTGGCCGTCAGCGCCGGAGCAGGCGGCGCCGTGCCGGTGGCGCTGACCGTGACGGTGGCGGCGACCGCGGTCACGCTGGTGACATTGGCCGCATCGCCGGCGTAGGTGGCCGTGAGCGTGGCCGTGCCGGCAGGCAGGCGGGTCGTCACGAGCGTGGCCACGCCAGCGGAGACCGTGGCGGTGCCGAGGGCGGTCAGGCCATTGAAGAACGTGACGAGCCCGGTGGGCGCGCTGCCGGTGACGCGCGCCGTCAGCGTGACGGAGGCGCCCAGGCCGACGCTGGCCGGCGTGGCCGTCAAGGTGGCCGTGGTGGCGGCCGGCGCGGCCGAGATCGTCTGCGCCGCCGTCGCCGACGTGCTGCCGGCGTTGCTGGAGTCGCCGGCGTACACCGCGTAGACCGTGGCGGTGCTGGTGGGCAGGCTCGACAGCGTCAGGGCGGCGACGCCGTCGACAACGGTGGCGGTACCCAGGAGAGTATGCGTGGCCGTCGTGCCGCTGTAGAAGCTGATGGCGCCACCGGGCTGCGCGGGGGCGGTGCCGGTGACCTTCGCCGTGAGGACGACGGCCGCGCCGGCGGCGGTGGTGGGCGCGGAGCTGGTGACCACGGTGGTGGTGGCCAGCGGCGCGATCGCCTCGCTGAGCGTGGAGGCGATGCTGCCCGCGTGCGTGGCGTCGCCCGCATAGCTCGCGCCGATGCTGTCGGTGCCGCCCGGCAGCGACGCGAGCGTCAACGTGGCCTTGCCGCTGGCGATGGCCGCGGTGCCGAGCACGGTCGAGCCGTTGTAGAACGTGACGGTGCCGGTCGCGGCGGTCGCCGAGGTCACGCTGGCCGTCAAGGTGATGCTGGTCCCGAGCGATGCGCTGGCGGCCGAGGTGCTCAGCGCCAGGCTGGTGGTGGCCAGCGCGCTCACGTTCTGCACGACCACGGTGGACGTGCTGCCGGCGTCGGATGCATCGCCGCCGAAGACCGCCTTGAGGCTGTCGGCGCCGGTCGGCAGCGTGCTCAGGCTCAGCGTGGCAATGCCCGTACTGCCGGTGACCGCCAGCGTGCCGGTGCCGATGGCGGTGCTGCCGTTGTAGAAGGTGACGACGCTGCCGGCGACGAGCGGTGCGCCGGTGTTGTTCACGACGGTGGCCGTGAGCGTGACCGCGCTGCCCTGCACCGACTGCACGCCCGAGCTGGCCAGCGTGGTGACGGTGGGGGCCGTCTGCACGGTGTCGGTGACCGTCGACGACACGCTGGCGGCATTGGTCGAGTCGCCGCTGTAGACCGCCTGCAGGCCGGCGGCGCCGAGGGCGGACGGCGTGTAGACGAACGTGGCCACGCCGCCGCTCACGCTGGCGCTGCCGATGAGGGTGCTGCCGTTGAAGAAGCTGACGGTGCCGCCCGGCGTGCTGCCGGTGACGGTGGCCGTGAGCAGCACCGGCGCGCCCAGCCCCGAGCCGGTCGAGGAGACGGCGAGCGCGGTGCTCGTGCCCGCCAGCACCGTCTCGACGGCCGCCGCCGACGTGCTGGCCGTGTTGTTGGCGTCGCCCGCGTACTTCGCGGTGAGGCTGTCCGCACCGACGGCCAGCGTCGACACGCCCAGGCTGGCGATGCCGTTGACGGCCGCGACGGTCCCCAGCAGCGTGCTGCCGCTGTAGAAGCTGACGTTGCCGCCCGGATTCGCGCCCGAGACGCGTGCCGTCAGCGTGACGGTGGCGCCGGAGGCGCTGCGGTTGCCCGCCTGCGACGTGCTCAGAAGGAGCGTCGTGACGCTGGTCGCCTGCGTGATCGTCTGGGTGACGGGCGCCGCGATGGATACCGTGTTGTGCGCGTCGCCCTGGTAGGTCGCCGTGATGGAATTGCTGCCCACCGGCAGGCTGTCGACCTGCAGCGTCGCGACGCCGCTCGCGTTGACGGACCCGACGCCGATGGCCACGCCGCTGCGGTAGAACACCACGTTGCCGCCCGGGGTGGCCCCCGCGACCGTGGCGGTCAGGGTCACGCTCGCGCCGGCCTGGGCGGGCGCGCCGGCCGTCAGCGTGGTGGTGGACACGGTGGCCGCGGCGGCCGCGTCGCTCACCTGCGCGGAGCTGCTCGCGGGGTTGTTCGCGTCGCCGCTGTACACGGCGTAGGCCTGCGTGCCGGCGGGCAGGCGCGTGGTGTTGAGGACGGCCACGCCGTTGACGAGCGTGGCTGCGCCCAGCGCCACCGGGCCGCCGCTCGTGACTTCGTAGAACGTGACCGCGCCGGACGGATGGTTGGCGGCGATCGCGGAGCCGACCGTGGCCGTCAGCGTGTGCGTGCTGCCGCTGACGGTGTTGGTCAGGCTGGTGGTGGACGCCGGCAGCGCGATGGCCGGCAACGCCACGCCCAGGCCGTTGCCGAGCGTGGCGGTATTGATCTGCGTGGCCAGCCGCGTGACCGACGTGACGCGCGAGGCGCCGTCGTACTGCGTCAACGTGGCGTCGCCGACGCCGTTGACCTGCAGCGCGAGGCGGCCCGCGGCGTCGTACAGGTTCCAGTTCTTGACGTCCTGCGCGGTGGCCGCGGGGCGCAGTCCGGCCAGGGTGACGACCGTGGCGCCCTGCGGCGCGTGCGTGGGGTTGCCGTTGTAGGCAGTGGTGGGAACGCCTTGTGCGTCGACGAGCTGCGCGACGGCCACGGGCGTGGCGTACTGGATGGTCTGCGTGACCTGGTTGTCGGCGTTGTAGACGTACTCGGTGAGGTCGCCGGCGCCGTCGATGTCAGCCACCTTGCGGCCGGCCGCGTCGTACATCATCCAGTGGCGAACGCCGGTCGGGTCGGTCGTCATCAGCAGGCGGCCGTCCGCGTCGTACGCGTACTGCGCGGTTCCGAGCGCCGTGCCGGCCTGCGCCTGCACCACCGAGGTCAGGCGCCCCGCGGCATCGTAGGTGGACGTGGTGGCCAGGCCGTTGGCCTGGGTCAGCGTGGTCTTGCCGTTGGCGTCGTCGTATTGGGCCAGCGTCAGGCTGCTGAGCGTGCCGTCGGCGGACTTGACGAGCGTGGACGCGATGCGGCCCAGGCCGTCGTAGGTGTACTGGGTGATCGTGCGCGCGTCGGGACTGATCGTCTGCAGCAGCTGGCCTTGCAGGTCGCGCACGTACTGCGTCGTGGACGCGCCGGCGGACACGCCCGCGCCGGTCGCATCGACGCTCGCGTAGGTGGTGGAGCTCTGCAGCTGGCCGCGGAAGTCGTAGGCGAGGTCCGTGCGCTGGCTCTGCGTGAGGTCGCGGGCGGCGGCCCAGGACTGCATCTGGGCCTCCGTCGGCACCGCGGTGCCCGCGAGCGAGCCGACCGGGTAATCGGCATCGGCGTAGCTGATCGCGGAGGTGCGCAGGCCGAGCGCGTTGTAGCGGTACTCGGAGACCGCGCCTTCGGCGCTGATCTGATAGCGCAGCTGCGTCGGGTTGGAGGCCGCGTAGACATAGCGCGTGGTCATCGCGCCCGACGCCGGGGCGCCGGTCGTCGCGTTGGCCGGCACCGAGTACGACGTCTCGGTCTGCAGCTGGTTGCTCGCGTTGTAGGTGCTGACGATGGTGCCGCCCGCGGCGTCCACGTGGCTGGTCTGGTTGCCGTTGGCGTCGTACTGGAGCGTGACGGTGTTGCCCAGCCCGTCGATGACGCTCGTGACCTCGCCGAGGGCGTTGTAGCCATAGCTCAGCTGGGCCAGGCCGGCGGAGTTGGCCGCCGTCACGCCGGTGCGCACCTGAGTGAGGTTGCCCGCGGTGTCGTACTGGTAGAGCGAGGACACGCCCAGCGGGTCGGTGACCGTGGTCGTGTTGGTGTTCGCGTTGTAGCCGTACGTGGTGGCGTTGCCGTCGCCGTCCATCACCGACGCGACCTTGTAGGCGCCGTTGACGAGCACGTAGCCGATCGTCAGCGCGGTCTTGTCGCTCTGCGTGATGCTGGCCACGCGGGTACTGTTGCCGTCATAGCCGTAGGTGGTGACGTAGTTCGTGAGCGTGTCCGCGCCCGCCGGCACCGCGCCGGACTGATTCAGGACGACGCTGACGGTGCTGAGGCGGTTCAGGCCGTCGTACGTGTAGCTCACCTGGCTGACGGTCTGCCCGCCCTGCAGCGTCGTCGTCTGGGTCAGCAGGTTCTTGCCGCCGGTGCCGCCGTAGCCGAAGGTGACGTACTCGCCGTCCGCGTCCGTCACCTTGGTCAGCAGGCCGCCAGTGTAGGTGTAGGTCTGGGCATTGCCCGCGGCGTCGGTGGCGCTGGCGATCTGGCCGCTGGTGGCGGAGTAGGTCTCGTGGCTGGTGCCGGACCCGTCCGTCCACGTGAAGCTGTTGTCCGCGTTGACCTGGATGCTGGCGGCGGCCGAGCCGTCGGTCACGGTCTGCACGTACAGCTGCGTCGTGGCGTTGTAGGCGTAGGTCGCCACGGAGCCGTCACCGTCGGTGCGCTGCAGCGTCGTGGCGTTCAGGCGCGTGACCGTCTTGTTCAAGCCATTGAGCCAGCCATCGTTGTTGCTGCCGTTGGCCAGTCCCTGGCTGTTGTAGGTGCGCAGCGCGGTGACGTCGAGTCCGACGCCCACCAGGAGGCCGTCGCGGTCCTGCAGCACCAGGTTGCCGGTCGCCGCGTTGACGGCCGCGAACTCCCCGTTGCGCCCCTGCATGGCCGAACCGGGGACGCCACCGGCGCCCAGGGCGCTCATCGAGCTCAAGTTCAAGCCGAGGGTATTGCTAGTGACGATCGCGACCATGTGCTTGGCTTCCCTGTCTTTTCAGGCTGTCTGACGTTGTTCGTTGAGGCATCGCTCGCGGCAGGGACGGAGTCCTCCGCCACTTCCATTGCGTCCTATGCGGACTTATCCAGACCAACCCGGCAGTTGTTTAGAGCGCCGGCAAAAAAGTCCTGGAATCTTTTTTTTGCGCGCCGCCCTAAACGTTTGGCGACATCGCGCGGATAACCACTGCAGAAGCCCCTTCCGACCATCGACTCCATGTCGGTACTGGTTCGCCGGGCTCGCGAATCCGGCCTCCAGTTCCAGCGAGTCCAAAGAACCTTCGAGACCGCCGTGGCCTACCTCGCCGTCACACTCAATCATTTCCGGCCGATCCAGGCCTGGGCGCGCGCCGTCGGCGCCGACGCCCGCCTCGACATGCAGACCTTCGAGCTCGAGCTCAAGGCCCGCAACCGCTACTACGTGCTCAGGCCGCGGTTCCTCGTCAAGAACGGCGACCGCTTCGGCCACAGCCCCGAGCTGACCGCCGACGTCGCCGGCTTCATCGGCTGGCTGCCTTACGCGCCGCTGCGCTGGCCGCTGTCGAACGACAAGCTGCAGTTCAAGACCTTGCTGCGCGGCGCGGGCGAGCCCACGCCCGACAGCGTCGAATTCCCGGCGTCGCTGCCGCACGACTTCGTCCTGAAGCGCTCAATCGGCTCGTTCGGCAACGAGCTCGCCGGCCCGTTCCGCGCCGGAACGCCGGCCGCCGACCTCGCGCAGCGCCTGCCCGCCAGCGGCAACCCCGCCGCCACGCTGTACGCGGAGCGCTTCGTGGCCGGCACCAACGTCAAGGTGTGGTTCTGGGGCGCGACCCCGTTCTACGCCCATCGCGACGGCTATCCCGCCGTCGTCGGCGACGCCACGGCCAGCATGCGCGAGCTCGTGGACGCGCGCCTGCGCAGCATCGGCGTGGGCCGCCCCGACGAGCCCGCCGTCGACGCGCTTCCGGCGGGCGATCGCCGCGCGCTGGAATCGATGCTCGCCTACCAGCAGCTCGGCTGGGACGACGTCCCCGAAAGCGGTCGCCGGGTCTGGCTCGACTATCGCTACGGGCGGCGCTACGAGGTCGAGGCGAGCAGCCGCCAGTCGGACGACGCGCTGCACAGCTTCGACGAGCCCGTGCAGAGCCGGATCGCGGCCATCGGCGCGCTGCTGTCCGCGGCGCTCAAGCCGCAGTTCAACGTGCCGGTGCTGTACTCGGTCGACGGCGTGCTCGCGCCCGACGGCACGCTGTGGTGGCTGGAGATGAACTCCAATCCCATCCTGCCGCCGGAAGGCTATCCGCTGATCATGGATTCGCTGTTCGGCCCGTCGAACCCGGCGCCGCCGGTCTCCAAGCCGGCCGACGCAGCGGCGCCCGGGCAGGCTGCGCTCGCATGAACGCCCCGTCGGCGGCCGCCGTCCTGGACCTCCGGCGCGGGCAACCGGCCGCGCCCGCGGTCGTGGTGTTCGAACATCGGCTGTCCGATGCCATCGTCGCCAGCCTGGACGATCGCGACCGCATCTGCCCGGCGTTCTGCGGCACCGGGCTCGTGGAGGGCGGCGTCCTTCGGCTGCGGGTGCCCACCGGGGAACTGCGGGTCGACGCGCCGAACCGGCTGCTCAAGCGCGTGTTCGAGGTCTGCGACGGCCAGCGCACATTCAGCGAGATCCTGTCGCGCGAACCCGAAGGCCGCCGCGAGGAACTGGCCGGGTTCATGGAATTCCTGTTCGAGCAGGGCGCCCTGGTCGACGCCGTGCACCTGACGATCAAGGCCGCGGCGCTGGGATTCCAGACGACGCCGGTAGGCAAGTCCGCGCCGGCCCACGCCACCGGCACGATGGCGACGCGGTTCGCCCGCTCGCACGGCCCCGTCGACCCGCAGTGGACGGCCGCCGCGCAGACGCCGCTTTCGCCACTGGTGCGCGCTCGTGCGTCGTGCTACACCTTCGACGACACCCAGGCCGTCAGCGACGAACAGCTCGCCGGACTCGTGTGGGCCGCCGGCGGCATCGTCAGCGAGTCGCACCCCCGCCTGGACCAGGTGCTTCCGCAGCGGACGACCCCGTCGGCCGGCGGGCTGTACCTGCTGCGCTGGTTCGTGCTGCTGCTGCGACCCACCGACGGCCGCGCATCGGGCGTCTACGAAGCCACGTTCCCGGCGGCCGGCATGGTGGCGTGGCGTCTCGTGTCGCCCGACACCGCCACCGTGCTGCGTGCCTTCCTCAAGCCGTGGCAGCTGATCCACGCCACCGGCGCCGTCGTCGCGGTGGGCGACGCCCACACCGCGGCGTTGCGCTATCGCAACCGCGCCCTGCAGTATCTGCAGACCGAGGCCGGCGCGGCGTTGCAGAACCTGTCGCTGGCGGCGCCGGCGCTGGGGCTCGCCGGCGCGCTCATCGGCGGCTACAGCGACGAGCACGTGAAGGCCCTGTGCAGGCTGGGCGACGAATGCGTGCTGGGAACGGCCATCTTCGGACCGCGCCCGACGCCTGCCCAGGTGGCCGCCGTGGATGACGAGATGCCGATCGACTTCGTCTGGAGCGACGCCCAGACGGACATCTACCCGCTGCGCACCTTCGCGGCGCGCGCGCGGGTGGCCGGCCGCGACAGCACGGACTACGACACCTTCGGCAAGGATACCGACCCGTACCTGGCCTATGTCAAGGCGCATGCCGAGACCGTCGAGCGCCAGGGCGCGCGCGAGGTGGCCAACGTCAGCGTCGGACGGCTCGGCGACCTCGACGGCCAGATCGCTCCCGACCGCATCGCCCGCTTCGCGCCGAGCCAGCACGCGGATCCGCGCTTCCCCTACGCGCCGTTCGACCCGGCCCTGACCTACCACTGGGTGGCCGGCACCGACCTGGACTCGGGCAGGCGCGTGCACGTGCCGGGCGACTTCGTCTACGGCCACGCCGCGATGGGCGCGCACGCCGTCACGTCGCGCGCCTGGATACAGGCCAACTCCTCGGGTTGCGCGGCCGGACCGAGCCTGGACTTCGCGTTGCAGGCCGGCCTGCTCGAGGTGATCGAGCGCGACGCATTCATGCGGCACTGGTTCGCCCAGACCCCCGGGCGCCGGATCGCCGCGGGGCACTTCAGCGCCGGCGCGGCGCAGCGGGTGCAGGACATGCACGCAGCCGGCTGCCGAGTGACGCTGCAGAAGCTGGACAGCGCCGCCGCGCACGTGGTGCTGGCGAGCGCGACGAACGATGCGCGCCATTTCACCAGCGTGACGGCCGCGGCGCGCTTCGACCTCGCCGACGCGGTCGACGCCGCGCTCGACGAGCTCGAGATCGCCGTCTACACGCGCCTGGTCGGGCAGACCTTCGCGCCGTTGAAGGCCGCCGACGTGCGCGACCCGGCCGGCCACGCGCTGCTGTATGCGCAGAAGAGCCACTACCGGCGCGCGGACCGCGTGCTGTCGCCGGCGCAGGAGCTGGACGCCGCGTCGGCGCGGCCCTCGGCGGAACGCGATCTCGACGGCCTGGTGGCGCGCCTGCGCTCGCAGGGACTCGATCCGTGCTATGTCGACATCACGCCGGCCAGGCATTGCATCAATCAGGGCCGCACTCCCCTCCACGCCGTCAAGGCCGTGGTCGCGGGCCTGATTCCCATCTCTTTCGGCTTTGAAAGAGAACCTCGAGCCATGGCGGACAAGCTCCACCGTGGCGCCTTTGTTCCACACCCTTTTCCTTGAGAGTCAATCCATGAGCAAGACCGACATCCGCCAAGCCGACGGCGCCAAGAAGTCGACCGGCGCCAAGCCCGCCCAGGACGTGCGAGCCAAGAGCGACGCGCCGACCTGGAAGGCGACCTTCAGCAAGCGCCTGCCGCATCGCTTCGGCGAGCCGCTGTCCAGCAGCGGTGGCGGCGATACCATCCAGTATTGAGCCTTTCATGCGACGCAGGAATCCGGGGCACGCGCGCCGCCGCGGCCCTGGAATCCCGCGCCGCCCGGAGGCCGCACGACGCCATGCCTTGCCTTGACCCTGCCATCACGCCGGCCGCGCGCCGAGACGGGCTGCTGAGCGCGGAGGTCTTCGACCGCCTGCAGCGGACGCTGTCCTGGGTGCCGATGTATTTCCTGAACCGCATGGAACGGGATCCGTCCGCGCATCCGCTCGACATGTACTGGTACTACCCGCTTGCCATGGTGGACGACAAGTACCGCGACGACGCGCAGCCCCTGCTGGCCGGCCTCGACCCCGAACTGTCGGTCATCCACGAAGTGTGGCAGGTCGTCCGCGAGGCGGCCGGCGTGCCGGTGCGCCTCTACGAGTGCGAAGTCACCGCCAACGGCTACGGCAACGAAGGCCATCCCCATCGCGACGTTCCGCGCGCCGAGCTGCGCGAGGCCCACATCACGGCGGTCGTCTACTGCAATCCCGAGTGGAAGATCGAATGGGCCGGCGAGACCGTCCTGTTCGACGAGGCCGGCGACGCGGCGACGGCGATCCTGCCCAAGCCCGGCCGCGTCACCTTCATCCACGGCGATCCCCTGCATGTCGCGCGCGGCGTCTCGCGCATCTGCCCCTGGCCGCGCCGCGTGCTGGTGTACAAGATGTGGCGCACCGACATGGCGCTCGCCCAGACCCCGTTCCCAGACCCGGATTCCCCATGACCGTTTCGACCGACTACCCGCGGACGCTCGATCTCGCCCTCGCGGCCACCCGCGCAGGCCATCTCGACGAGGCGGACAAGCTGTTGCGCGAAGCGTCCCGCCTGCAGCCAGCCGAGGCGCTGCCGCATTTCCTGCTGGGCGCCAACGCGGCCGAGGCCGGCCGCAACGACGCCGCCGAGAGCGAGTACATCGCCTGCCTGAGCCGCGCGCCGGGCATGGCGATCGCGCGCTTCCAACTGGGCCTGCTCCAGGTGACCAACGGCCGCCCCGCCGCGGGGGCCGCCACGTGGGAGCCGCTGTTCCTGCTCGACGAACGCGAGCCCCTGCGGCATTTCGCAGCGGGCCTGGTGGCCATCGTGCGCGGCGACGCCGATGCGGGACGCCGGAGCATCGAGACCGGCATCGCCCTCAACACCGACAATCCCGCGCTCAACAAGGACATGCAGGGCGTGCTCGCACGCGTCGCCGCTCTCCCGCGCGTCACGGACGACGCGCAAACCGAGGCCCCCGCCGGCGCCGACCACGTGCTGCTGTCGGCCTACCGCCAGTCGTGATCGACCTGGATACGCGAGACTCCTGGACGTGAGCAACATCCCGCCCATCGACCAAGTGCTGCGCCTGCTGCGCGCGCAGCCCGTGATGGAGAAGCTGGCGCCCCAGGAGTCCCGACGCACGGACCGGCGCGACGTCCCGGCCGGCCAGCGGCGAGGCGGCGAGTTCGAAGCCGCCGACCATGTCGTGCGGCAGGTCGGCCAGATCGCCCGCGACGATCCGCAACGCCGCCGGCGCGCGTTTCGCACCTTCCTCGAGGGCCGGTTGATCGAACTCGTCGGCCGCGACGCCCTGAACCTCCCCGCGTTCGGAACGCTGCTGGACCAGGTGCACGACACGATGTCCAGCAGCAGCGAGATGACGCGGGCGATGGATGCCGTCGCCGACCAGCTGCTTTCCGCCGGCAGCGACACGCACGCCTACGAGCGGCTGACCAGGGCGTTCAAGCACGGCGCTTCGTCCGCGGACGCCGGCGCTTCCGGGACGCCTCGCGCCTAGCCGGCCGGCGGCCCGGGCAAGCGCGCACGGCGACGGCGCGCGGCACAATCGCCGCATGCCCCTCGCGCCGTCCTCGCCCTGCCCCTGCGGCCGCCCGCTCGCGTACGAGCACTGCTGCGGGCGTTGGCATGCCGGCCCGCAGGCCCTGCGGGCGCCCGGCGCCGAAGACCTGATGCGCTCGCGCTACAGCGCCTTCGTCGCAGGCCTGCTCGACTACCTGCACGACACCTGGCACCCGTCCACCCGCCCCGCCGCCATCGAGCCGCTGCCCGCCGGCCTGCGCTGGCTGGGCCTGGACGTGCGCCGCCATGTGCAACAGGACGCCGACCACGCGATCGTCGAGTTCGTCGCGCGCAGCAAGCTGAGCGGCAAGGCCGAGCGGCTGCACGAGACGAGCCGGTTCGTGCGCGAGGACGAACGCTGGTTCTACCTCGATGGCGACATCGACCGAAAAGGATGCCCATGACCGACCGACCGCCCTTCATCGTTTCCGCCGCCGACCTCCCCGAACGCAGCCACGTCTACCCGCAAAGCGACGAGCCCATGGGCCCGATGCGCCGGATCGGCGATGCCGCCGGGCTGCAGCGTGTGGGCATCAACCTGCAGCGCCTGCCGCCGGGCAGCCGCTCGTCGTGGCCGCATGCCGAGTCCGACGAGGAGGAGTTCGTCTACGTCATCGAAGGCACGGTCGACGCCTGGATCGACGGAAGCATCCACCCGATGGCCGCGGGCGACCTCGCCGCCTTCCCGGCCGGCACGGGCATCTGCCACTGCTTCATCAACAACGGCGACCGCGAGGCGCTGCTGCTGGTCGGCGGCGAAGCCTGGAAGGAAGCCAACCGCATCGTCTACCCGCTGAACCCGTCGCGCCGCGCCGACCTGAAGGCCTCCGACTGGTGGCACGACGCGCCGGCGCGCGAACTCGGCGAACACGACGGCCTGCCGGATCGGCTGCGCGCGCGCCAGGCCGGCCGCTGACGGCGCCGGAAACGGCGACGGCCGCGAGCGCGGCCGTCGATCGGGCGAGGCGCGTGCAGCGCCTCAGGCGAATTCCTGCCGCACCGACGGGGACATCAGCCGGCGGATGATGGCCACCAGCGCCAGGCTGGCCACCAGCGTCAGCAGGCCGGCGAGCACGCGCGCGACGGTCACGACGCCGCCGAACAGTTCGGCCGCGGGCTGCGTGAGCGCGGTGTGCTGCAGCGCCGGATCGACCAGCAGGTGCAGGAATTCCTGCTGCAGCCACAGGCCGGCGAGGTCGGCCGCGATGGCCACCATCAGCAGCCCGATGAAGACGCGGCGCGCCCACTCGATGCGGCGCAGCAGGCCCGCGGCGCACACCATGGTGGCCAGCGACAGCGCGACGGCCGCGGAGAACACCCACGGCGCGTGGCGCATCAGCAAGCCGGTGAGGCCGGGCAGCGTGGCAGGGTCGGCGGACAACGCCCGCCACGACTGCGTCGCGTTCTGGATGACGGCCCACTCGCACGCGAACGCGCCGAGCAGGATGAACATCCAGGCGATGAAGTTCACGAAGCGTGAACGCGATCCGACGTTGTACGTTTGCGGCATGGCTGACTCCCGAACGCACCGACGATCATGAAGTGCGTTGATGACAAGGATTTTTCAGTGTGCATGCACTCGCCAACAATCCCGCAGAAGGGGGAACTCGTGCAAAAGCAACGGCCGGAATGCGAACTCCTGCGCACTTCGCGACGAACGTCCTCGCACGGATCGTGACAGCGGCGTGACGCCGTGGCCATACGCAGCGGCAGGCAAGGGGTGATCGCGGCGTGACACGGCTGCGCCATGAAGCGCATCCGGTACGAAGGGTCACCCCACCGTCACGCATCCGGCAGGCAAGGTCACCCCACCATCGCGCATCCTGCACGCAAGGTCGCCCAACCATCACGCATCCGGCACGCAGGAAATGTCATCCTGCGCGCAGTCGCAGGATCCACCCCGGCCGTGCGGCTCCCGGGCCACCGTGGATCCTGCGACTGCGCGCAGGATGACGCCTGGGTCGGGCCGGCCGCATCGGCGATCCCGGCGGCACCGGTCTGGCGCAGGTCCTGCCGACCGAGGTCAGGCCCCCGTCACGCATCCGCCACGCAAGGTCGTCCCCACCACGCATCCCGGCAGGCAAGGTCACCCCATCACGCATCCTGCACGCAAGGCCGCCCCCCAGCCCGCATCCTGCACGCAAGGTCACCCCACCATCGCGCATCCTGCACGCAACGTCGCCCAACCATCAACGCATCCGGCACGCAAGAAATGTCATCCTGCGCGCAGTCGCAGGATCCACCCCGGTCGTGCGACTCCCGGGCCAACCTGGATCCTGCGACTGCGCGCAGGAGGACGCCTGGGTCGGGCCGGCCGCATCGGCGATCCCGGCGGCAACGGTCTGGCGCAGGTCCTGTCGACCGAGGTCAGGCCCTCGTCACGCATCCGCCACGCAAGGTCGACGCTTCGACCGCGGCCGAAACCCGGGCATCGGGTCGCCTCCGATAATGGCGCGCACCCGGAGAACCGCCTCCGGCCAGCTCGCGTCTTCATGCCCGGTCTCCTCCAAGCCGCCCTCGCCTACGTCCTGTGGGGCCTGTTCCCGATTTACTTCCATGCGCTGAGCCGGGTCGACGCGTTCCAGATCGTCCTGCATCGCTCGATCTGGTGCTTCGTGTTCGTGTGGGGACTGCTGGTGGCGATGCGGCGGCTGCAGTGGGTGCCCGGCGTCGTCCGGCAGCCGCGGCTCGCCGGCCTGTTCGCGCTCAGCGCGCTGCTGCTGACCAGCAACTGGCTGCTGTACGTCTGGGCCGTCAACCACGGCCACGTGGTCGAGGCGAGCCTGGGCTACTTCGTCACCCCGCTGGTCAACGTGATGCTTGGCACCCTGGTGCTGAAGGAACGGCCGCGCCGGCTGCAATGGATCGCGGTGGCCACGGCCGCCTGCGGCGTGCTGTGGCTGACGCTGACGCTGGGCCGCCCGCCCTGGATCGCGCTGGGTCTGGCCGCCTCGTTCGGCAGCTACGGCCTGCTGCGCAAGACGGCGCCGCTGGGCGCGCTGGAAGGCCTGGCGCTGGAGACGGCCGTGCTGGCGCCGGTCGCGCTGGTCGCGCTGGCGCTGCTGTCGCCCGGCGGCCTGCCCGGACTGTTCGCCGGCATCGACGGCATGACCGTCGTGTGGCTGCTGTGCGCCGGCCCGATCACGGCGATTCCGCTGCTGCTGTTCGCCGGCGGCGCGCGCCGCATCACGCTGGCCACCCTCGGAACGCTGCAATACGTGTCGCCGACGATCCAGTTCCTGCTGGGCGTCGCCTGGTTCGGCGAGCCGCTGGACCCGGGGCGGCTGGCCGGCTTCGTCCTGATCTGGGCCGCGCTGGCGATCTACAGCGCGGATGGGTTCCTGTGGATGCGGCGCGTGCGCGCTCAGGCAGCGGCCTGAGCCCGTTCGACGGCCGCCAGCCGAGGCGCCGGGGCGTGCTTCACCACAGATGCTTGCCGTCGATGACCGTCACCGGCCAGTCGGCGGCCTCGAAGTCGTCGAGCAGGCGCGCGTTGACGCAGATCCGGCGCGTCTTCCCATCCCATGTCCCATCGGGCTGGAAGTCGGGGCTGTCGGCGTAGACGTCGCAGCCGCAGGCGCTGCAGAAGTGGTTGGCGACCAGGCGCGAGCGCCAGCGGTAGATGGCGTCGCTGTCGGCCTGGATCGCCTTGAACCTGTCCGGCGGGTAGTACGCGTAGAGATGGCCACGCTTCGAGCAGAAGCTGCAGGTGCAGCGCGTCAATGCGGCGGGCAGCTCGGCGTCGATCTCGAAGGCGTTGCGGCCGCAATGACAGCGTCCGGTCAGGGGCATGGCGTTCTCCTCGGGCAGGTGGCAGGCGCGGGCAAGGGGCAAGCCCATCGCAGCGCGCCGCCGCTTCAGTCCGGATTGACCCGCAACGCCCCGCTGTCGTGGCCCACGGGCCGCAGCAGCGCGTTGAGCGCGAAGGCCGCGCCGCCGACGGCCACCGCCAGGTCGCCGTATTTCGCCACGCGCACCGCCGGCGGCGCCACGCCGGCGTCGCGGCCGAAGCGGGCCAGGCGGTCGACGGCGGCGTCGAGGAAGTGGGCTCCGCCGAGCGTCACCGCCTCGCCGCCCAGCACGATGGCTTTGGGGTTGAAGGTGGTCCAGGCGTCCTGCAGCAGCACGCCGAGCGCGTCGCCGGCGGCGGCGAAGGCCTTGCGCGCGCGTGACGCGCGCGGGTTCGCGAGGTCGGCCGCCAGTCCCGCGCGGTCGACCTCCCCGCGCCTGAGCTGGCCGGCGGCGTGCGCCACCGCCTTCAGGCCGACATAGGCCTCGACGCAGCCGCGGCGCCCGCAGGTGCAGCGCAGCCCGTCGACGTGCAGGATGGTGTGGCCGATCTCGCCGGCCGCGCCGGTCGCGCCGGTGAACAGCTCGCCCTTGAGGACGATGCCGGCGCCCACGCCCACCGCGCAGCTGACGTAGACCAGCGGGTCGTCGATCGGTCGGCTGCCGAACGCCGTCTCGCCGATGGCGGCCAGGTCGGCCTCGTTGTGGCAGTAGACCGGCACCTGCGCGAGGCCGCCGGCCACCAGCTCGCGCGCCAGCCGGTGTCCCACCTCCACGCCGTGCCAGCCGAGGTTGGGGGCGAACAGGATGACGCCGTTGGCCGTGTCCACCGCGCCGGGCAGGCCGACGCCGATGCCCAGCAGGCGCGCGCCGGCGCGCGTGACGCGCGCGGACTCGGCCGTCACCAGCTCGACCAGCTGGTGGCAGGCCACGTCGGGCGCGCGGTCGCGCAGCGGCACCGCCATCGACTGCAGCACCTCGCCGTGCAGCGAGGTCGCCGCCACGCGGATCGAGTCGGTGCCCAGCTCGGCACCGATGAGCGCCAGGCCGCGGCCGGCGATGCGCAGCGGCGTCGGCCGGCGTCCCAGAGAGCCGGTGACGGCCACGTCGTCCTCGTCCAGCCAGCCCTCGTCCAGCAGTTCCTTCGCCAGCAGGCTCACGGTGGACTTCGTCAGCCCGCTGCGCTCGGCCAGCGTCGCGCGCGACAGGCCCGGCTCGTCCAGCAGCAGCCGCAGCAGGACGTTGCGGTTGATCGACTTGACGTAGGTCTGGTCGCCCGTGATCGGGGGACGGGTCATCGGCGGGTCTCCATGGCGGTCTCGGCGCATTGTCCGGCCTCGCGGCGCGGCGCCGCCGCGGCGGCGGGAAGTGTCCGCAGGCTAGGCGCAGCGGCCGGATGCCGCATTGGGGAAACCGATTAATTGGTTCGACCGTCGAACGAATTAATCTTCGCCTCGCGCTCTGCATCGAAGGGCGAGACGACGCACGACAACATCCGGAGACACGCCATGAACCTCAAGCACGCACTCTTGACCGCAGGCCTCCTCGCGAGCGCCGCCGCCGTCCACGCCCAAGTGGTGGTCGGCGTCAGCTGGTCCAACTTCCAGGAGGAACGCTGGAAGACCGACGAAGCCGCCATCAAGGCCGAACTGGCCAAGCGCGGCGCCACGTACGTCAGCGCCGACGCCGGCGGCTCGCCCGAAAAGCAGCTGGCCGACGTCGACGGCCTGATCGCCAAGGGCGCGAAGGCGCTGGTGATCCTGGCGATGGACAAGGACGCCATCGTCCCGGCGCTCGCCAAGGCGAAGCAGCGCAACATCCCGGTGGTCGCGTACGACCGCCTGATCGACCAGCCCGGGGTCTTCTACATCACCTTCGACAACCAGGAGGTGGGCCGCATGCAGGCGCGCGCCGTGTTCTCGGTCAAGCCCACCGGCAACTACGTGATGATCAAGGGCTCGCCGACCGACCCGAACGCCGACTTCCTGCGCGCCGGCCAGCAGGAAGTGCTCGCACCGGCGATCAAGTCGGGCACGATCAAGATCGTCGGCGAGGAGTACACCGAGGGCTGGAAGCCGGAGGTGGCGCAGAAGAACATGGAGCAGATCCTCACGCGCAACAACAACAAGGTCGACGCGGTCGTGGCCTCCAACGACGGCACCGCCGGCGGCGTGGTGGCGGCGCTGTCGGCGCGCGGCATCTCGGGCGTCCCGGTGTCGGGCCAGGACGGCGACCAGGCGGCGCTCAACCGCGTGGCGCTGGGCACGCAGACGGTGTCGGTCTGGAAGGACGCGCGCGACCTCGGACGCGAGGCCGCCGACGCGGCGGTCGACCTCGCCAGCGGCAAGCCGGTGCCCGGCTCGAAGAAGTGGACGGGCGGCGAGCACAAGGTGACGCTGGATTCGAAGTTCCTCAAGCCGGTGGCCATCACCCGGGCCAACCTCGACACCGTCGTCAAGGCCGGCTGGATCACCAAGGACAACCTGTGCCGCGGCGTCGACGCGGCCAAGGCGCCCGCGGCCTGCAAGTAAGCGCTCCCGCAGCCGCGTGCGCGTGACGCGCGCGCGGCTGCCACCGCACCCACTCCATGGAATCGCTCCAACTCAGCGCGCTGGACCTGCGGCTCGGCCTGATGGCCGTCGTGCTCGCGGTCATGGCCGCCACCTTCCACGTGCTCACCGGCAACTTCCTGACGCCGGAGAACCTGTACAACATCGCGCAGCAGACGGCGGTCGTGGGCATCGTCGCCACCGCGATCTCGCTGGTGATCGTCGCGCGCCACATCGACCTGTCGGTCGGCTCGGTGGTGGGCTTCGTCGGCGTGCTCGTCGCCTATCTTCAATACACCGCGGGCTGGAGCTGGACCTGGGCCTGCCTGGCCGGGCTCGCCGCGGCGCTGCTGGTCGGCGCGTACCAGGGCGGCCTCACAGCCTACCTCGGGGTGCCGTCGTTCGTCGTCACGCTCGGCGGGCTGATGTCGTTCCGCGGCGCGGCCTTCATCGTGGCCAACGGCAAGACGCAGCCGGTCACCGATCCCGTCTTCCTGTGGTTCGGCGGCGGCCTCGACGGCGCACTCGGCATCGCCGGCAGCTGGACGCTCGCCGCCGTGCTCGCGCTGCTGCTGTGCTGGCGCATCGCGGCCTCGCGGCGCGCGAAGACGCGCCACGGCTTCCCGCTGCGCCCGCTCGCGGCGGACGTCGCGTTCACCGCCGGCCTGCTGGTGCTGCTCGCGGCCTTCACCGCCGCGATGTGCGCCTACCAGCTGCCCGGCAAGGCGCACGGCCAGGGCGTGCCGGCGCCGGTCGTCATCTGGGGCGCGGTCGTCATCGTCGTCGCGTTCATCGTGCGGCGCACGCGCTTCGGGCGCTACGTCTACGCGATCGGCGGCAACCCCGAGGCGGCGCGCCTCGTGGGCATCCCGGTGCGGCGCGTGACGCTGCAGCTGTTCCTGCTGCTGTCGGTGACGATCACGATCGCGGCGATCGTCGCCGTCTCGCGGCTGAACGCGGGCACCAACTCGATGGGCACCGGCATGGAGCTCTACGTCATCGCCGCGGCCGTGATCGGCGGCGTGAGCCTGTCGGGCGGCAGCGGCACCGTGCTGGGCTCGGTGCTGGGCGCGCTGATCATCCAGTTCCTCGACAGCGGCCTGCTGCTGATGGACGTGGGCATCGGCCAGCGCATGATCATCATCGGCCAGGTGCTGATCGTGGCGGTGGCCTTCGACGTGCTGTACCGCCGCTGGACGGGGGAGAGGCTGGCATGAGCGCACGCCTGGCCGCTCCGAAGGGCGCTCGCGCCGCAGCACGCAGTGCGAAGGTTATCTTATGAGCAACGCCCCACTGGTCGAGATCGTCGGCATGCACAAGGCCTTCGGCGGCGTGCAGGCGGTCAGCGACGTCAACCTGGCGCTCGACGCCGGCGAGGTGGTCGCCGTGCTGGGCCACAACGGCGCGGGCAAGTCCACGCTGATGAAGATGCTCGCGGGCGCGTACCCGATCGACCGCGGCGAGATCCGCGTCGCCGGCGAAACGGCCCACATCGCCAACCCCGCCGACTCGCAGCACCTGGGCATCGAGACGATCCACCAGACGCTCGCGCTGGCCGACAACCTGGACGCCGTCGCCAACCTGTTCCTCGGGCGCGAGCTGATGACGCGCTGGAACACGATGGACGACTACGCGATGGAGGCCGCGGCGCGCGACGTCTTCGCGCAGCTGAACCCGAACTTCCGCAACATCCGCGAGCCGGTGCGTTCGCTCTCGGGCGGCCAGCGCCAGGTGGTCGCGATCTCGCGCGCGCTGTACTTCAAGGCGCGCATCCTGATCATGGACGAACCGTGCGCCGCGCTCGGCCCCGAGGAGACCCGCATGGTGCACGACCTCGTGCGCCGGCTGAAGGCGCGCGGCGTCGGCGTGTTCCTGATCTCGCACGACATGCCCGACGTGTTCGCGCTGTCCGACCGCCTGGCCGTGATGAAGAACGGCCGCGTGATCGGCACCTACCGCACGGCCGACCTCACCGAGGACGAGGTGCTGGGCATGATCATCGCCGGCAAGCCGGTGACGCGCGTCGCGCAGCAGCACCGGATGCTCACCGCGGAGGCCGGGTCATGAGCGCGCGCACCGCAGCCCGCAGGACGGAGGTTTCCTCATGAACGACTCCGGCACCACGCTGGGCATCGACCTCGGCACCTCCGAGCTCAAGCTTGCACTGGTCGACGCGCAGGGCGCGCTCGTGGCCAGCGCCGGCGCGCCGTTGACGGTCTCGCGTCCGCATCCGCACTGGTCCGAGCAGGCACCGCGCGACTGGTGGCAGGCGCTGCTCGCGGCCGCGCAGGCGCTGCGCGCGAGCCATCCGCAGGCCTGGGCCGGCGTGCGCGCGATCGGGCTGTCGGGCCAGATGCACGGCGCCGTGCTGATGGACGGCAATGGCGAGGTCCTGCGTCCCGCGATCCTGTGGAACGACACGCGCAGCGCCGCGCAATGCGAGGAACTCGTCCGCCGCCTGCCCTCGCTGCCGCTGATCGCCGGCAACCTCGCGATGCCGGGCTTCACGGCACCCAAGCTGCTGTGGGTGGCGCAGAACGAGCCCGAGCTCTTCCGCCGCGTCGACCGCGTGCTGCTGCCCAAGGACTGGCTGCGCTGGAAGCTCACCGCCGCCGCGTACAGCGACATGTCCGATGCCGCGGGCACGCTGTGGCTGGACGTGGGCGGCCGCGCGTGGTCGCCGCAGCTGCTGGCCGCGTGCGACATGACGGCCGCCCAGATGCCGGCGCTGGTGGAAGGCTCGGACGTCGCCGGCCACCTCAAGCCCGACGCCGCGCTCGCGCTCGGCCTGCCCGAAGGCTTGCCGGTGGCCGGCGGCGGCGGCGACAACGCGGCCAGCGCGGTCGGCATCGGCGCCGTGCAGGCGGGCGATGGCTTCCTCTCGCTGGGCACCAGCGGCGTCCTGTTCGTCGTCACCGACCGCTACCGGCCCAATCCGGCCTCGGCCGTGCACGCGTTCTGCCATGCCCTGCCCGGACGCTGGCACCAGATGAGCGTGATGCTGTCGGCCGCGAACTGCCTGCAATGGGTCACCCGCCTCACCGGCAGTGCCAGCGAGGCGGCCCTGCTCGAACGCGTCGAGGCGTTGACCGACGCAGAGCGCGATCGCGCCCCGCTGTTCCTGCCCTACCTCTCGGGCGAGCGCACGCCGCACGACGACCCGCACGCCTGCGGCGTGTTCTTCGGCATGGACAACGCGACCGACGCCGCGCGCCTGGGCCACGCCGTCATCGAGGGCGTCGCCTTCGGCCTGGCCGACGGGCTGCAGGCCTTGCGCGACGCCGGCACCGAGGTCGGCCGGCTCGCGCTGGTGGGCGGCGGCGCGCGCAGCGCGCACTGGGCGCAACTGCTCGCCGACGTGCTCGGCGTCGAGCTGCAGACGGTGGCCGGCGCCGAGGCCGGCGGCGCGATGGGCGCGGGCCGCCTCGCCTGGCTCGCGCTGGGCCGCGACGAAGGCGAGGTCTGCCGTCCGCCGGCGCCACGCGACCTCTTCCAGCCGCGCGCCGGGCGCCGCCCTGCGCTGCAGGCCCGCCTCGAACGCTTCCGCGCGCTCTATCGCCGCACCCGCGACCTGATGCCGCGCGACTGACTTCCTTCCCTCCAGGAGACCCCACCATGACCGACTACTTCGCCGGCATCGACAAGATCCGGTACGCCGGCCCGCAATCGAGCGAGCCGCTTTCCTTCAAGTGGTACGACAAGGACCGCGTCGTCCTCGGCAAGCGCATGGAAGACCAGCTGCGCTTCGCCGTCTGCTACTGGCACTCGTTCTGCTGGAACGGGTTCGATCCGTTCGGCTACGACGGCACCTTCGAGCGGCCCTGGCATCGCGTCGCCGATCCCATGGAAGCGGCCAAGGCCAAGCTCGACGTCGCGTTCGAGTTCTTCGCCAAGCTCGGCGCGCCGTTCTACTGCTTCCATGATCGCGACGTCGCCCCCGAAGGCGCCACGCCGCGCGAGAGCGTGGACAACTTCCGCCGCATCGTCGACCTGATGGGCGAGAAGCAGGCCGCCACCGGCATCAAGCTCCTGTGGGGCACGGCCAACCTGTTCAGCCACCGGCGCTTCATGAGCGGCGCGGCCACCAACCCGAACCCGGAGATCTTCGCGCTCGCCGCGCTGCAGGTGAAGGAGGCGATGGACGCGACCAAGCGCCTGGGCGGCGCGAACTACGTGCTGTGGGGCGGCCGCGAAGGCTACGAGACGCTGCTCAACACCGACCTCGCGCGCGAGTCGAGGCAATACGGCCGCTTCCTGCAGATGGCCGTGGAACACAAGCACAAGCTCGGCCTGCCGGGCTACGTGCTGATCGAGCCCAAGCCGCGCGAGCCCACCAAGCATCAGTACGACTACGACGTCGCCACCGTGCACGGCTTCCTGCGCCAGTACGGCCTGGAAAACGAGGTCAAGGTCAACATCGAGGCCAACCACGCGACGCTGTCGGGCCACAGCTTCGAGCACGAGATCGCCACGGCCGTCGCCCTCGGCCTGTTCGGCTCGCTGGACATGAACCGCGGCGACATGCAGTGCGGCTGGGACACCGACCAGTTCCCCAACAACCTGCCCGACACCGCGCTCGCCCTGTACCACGTGCTGCGCGGCGGCGGCATGACCCACGGCGGCCTGAACTTCGACGCCAAGGTGCGCCGCCAGTCCATCGATCCGGCCGACCTGTTCCACGGCCACGTCGGCGCGATGGACCTGTGCGCCCGCGCGCTGCTGATCGCCGAACGCATGGTCACGGACGGCCGCCCGGCGCGCGAGCTCGACGCGCGCTACGCCGGCTGGGACGGCGACGTCGGCCGCAAGCTGCTGTCGCCCGGGACGTCCCTCGAAGACGCCGCCGCCCATGCGCTGCAGCGCAACGTCGACGAGCGACCGGTGTCCGGCCGTCAGGAGGCCTGGGAAAACCTCGTCAACGAGTACATCGCCTGAAAGACGAACGCCCGCGCGGGGCGGGCGTCGTCCATTCAAGGGCGTTGCCTCAGGCCGGCACGGCCTGGCGGATCAGGTGGTCGAAGGCGCCGAGCGCGGCCTTCGCGCCGTCGCCGGTGGCGATGATGATCTGCTTGAACGGCACGGTGGTGACGTCGCCGGCGGCGAACACGCCGGGCACCGAGGTCTGGCCACGCGGGTCGACGACGATCTCGCCGTGCTTCGTCAGCTCCATCGTGCCCTTGAGCCACTCGGAGTTGGGCACCAGGCCGATCTGCACGAACACGCCTTCGAGCTCGACGTGCCTGGCCTCCCCGTTGCGGCGGTCGGTGTAGGTCAGGCCGTTGACCTTGCCGTCCGCGCCGGTGATCTCGGTGGTCTGCGCCTGCACGTGGACGTCGACGTTGGCCAGGCTCCGGAGCTTGTTGACCAGCACCGCGTCGGCGCGCAGCGCGTCGCCGAACTCCAGCAGCGTCACGTGGCCAACGATGCCGGCCAGGTCGATCGCCGCCTCGACGCCGGAGTTGCCGCCGCCGATCACGGCCACGCGCTTGCCCTTGAACAGCGGGCCGTCGCAGTGCGGGCAGTACGCCACGCCCTTGTTGCGGTACTCCTTCTCGCCCGGCACGTTCACTTCGCGCCAGCGCGCGCCGGTGGAGATGACCACCGACCTGCTCTTGAGCGTCGCGCCGTTCTCCAGCGTCACGCCGATCAGGCCGTCGGCGCCCGCGGGCTCGAGCTTCGTCGCGCGCTGCAGGTTCATGATGTCGACGTCGTAGCGCTTGGCATGGTTCTCGAGTGCCGCCGCGAACTTCGGGCCGTCGGTCTCCAGCACCGAGATGAAGTTCTCGATGCTCATGGTGTCCATCGTCTGGCCGCCCATGCGCTCGGCCAGCAGGCCGGTGCGGATGCCCTTGCGCGCCGCGTACACGGCCGCGGCCGCGCCGGCGGGGCCGCCGCCGACGATCAGCACGTCGAACGCGTCCTTCGCGCCGAGCTTGGCGGCGTCGCGCGCGGCCGAACCGGTGTCGAGCTTGCGCACGATCTCGTCGACTTCCATCCGGCCCTGGCCGAAGTGCTGGCCGTTGAGGTAGACCATCGGCACCGCCAGCACCTGGCGATCCTCGACTTCCTGGCGGAACAGGCCGCCGTCGATGACCACGCTCTGGATGCGCGGGTTCAGCACGGCCAGCAGGTTCAGCGCCTGGACGACGTCCGGGCAGTTGTGGCACGTCAGGGACATGTAGGTCTCGAAGCGGAGGTCGCCGTCGAGTCCCTTGATCTGGTCGATCAGCTCCTGCTCGATCTTGGGCGGATGGCCGCCGACCTGCAGCAGCGCGAGCACCAGCGAGGTGAACTCGTGGCCCATCGGGATCGCGGCGAAGCGGATGCGCTCCGCCTCGCCCGGGCGGGCCAGCGTGAACGACGGCCGGCGCGCATCTGTGCCGTCGGTCTTGAGCGTGATCTTGTCGGTCAGGCCGACGATGTCGCGCAGGAACTCGTGCATCTCCTGCGAGGACGGGCCTTCGTCGAGCGAGGCCGTGATCGTGAAAGGCAGCTTCACGCGCTCGAGGTAGGCCTTGAGCTGCGCCTTCAGGTTGTCGTCGAGCATGTGAAACTCCTTCTTCTAACCATTCGGATAATCGGAAAAACGGCGGGGCCGGCACTCGAACCGCGCCCCGGCGCGTCGCTCGCGCAGCGCCCTCGCGGGCGCCGACGAGCGCGCGACTGCTACTTCAGATCTTTCCGACCAGGTCCAGCGACGGGGCGATCGTCTTCGCGCCTTCGTTCCACTTGGCCGGGCAGACCTCGCCCGGGTGCGCGGCCGTGTACTGGGCGGCCTTGAGCTTGCGCAGCGTTTCCTTCACGTCGCGGGCGATCTCGTTGCTGTGGATCTCCAGCGTCTTGATGATGCCTTCGGGATTGATGACGAAGGTGCCGCGCAGCGCCAGGCCTTCTTCGGGGATGTGCACGCCGAAGGCGTTGGTCAGCGCGTGCGTCGGGTCGCCGACCAGCGGGAACTTGGCCTTGCCGACGGCCGGCGAGGTCTCGTGCCACACCTTGTGCGAGAAGTGCGTGTCGGTCGTGACGATGTAGACCTCGGCGCCCAGCTTCTGGAACTCGGCGTAGTTGTCGGCCGCGTCCTCGACTTCCGTCGGGCAGTTGAAGGTGAAGGCGGCCGGCATGAAGATCAGCACGGACCACTTGCCCTTGAGCGTCTCGTCGCTGACGGTGATGAACTTGCCGTTGTGGAAGGCTTCGGTCTTGAAGGGCTGGACTTGGGTGTTGATCAGGGACATCTTGCTTCCTCGTTGGGGTTGGCGGTGATTCGGAATGTGTGAATCATAGGCTATTGGCTATCACAATGTGATTTTCAATAGCTATCACAGCGATAGGCGCCGTCTCGTTCGCGGCGGCGCCGATCCCGGGCAGGCACTATGGCAAATCTATGATTTCCTGGTCTTTGATAGAAGCTATCGGCCCGATAGTCGCAGACGAACGTCATGGGCTTGATGTCCGTCAGATGACAAGGGTGGCGGCTGTGCCTACAATGAATGAGAATAGTTCTCCTTTAGAACTCCAGTGCCCTTCTCGAAACGCCCCATGCCTGGACACATGCTCGCCCGCCTCGCTGAATCGACGTCGTTGGACGCCGCCGACGACGCGCGCGAACGCGGCCCCGTCGCGCCGGCGCCCGCCCCGGTGCCGCTGACGCGGCTGCCGCGCAACGCCACCGGCACCGTCGCCGGCGTGCGCGTCGAGGCGCTGGGCCCGGACGGCATGCTCGACCCGGACGTTGAGCGCATGGCGCTGCGCCTGATCGAGATCGGCTTCGTGCAAGGCGCGAGCCTGCGCGTCATCGCCTTCGGCCAGCCGGGCGACGACCCCATCGGCGTGCGCGTGGGCGGCCGCGGCGGCGTCAGCACGTTCGCGCTGCGGCGCGCGGAAGCCGCCTGCGTGCAGGTCTGGCCGGACAAGCAATCATGAGCTCCGCCGTTCTCGACAGCCGCCAGATCGCGCTGCTGGGCAACCCGAACTGCGGCAAGACCGCGCTGTTCAACCTGCTCACCGGCAGCCGCCAGAAGGTGGCCAATTACGCGGGCGTCACCGTCGAACGCAAGGAGGGCCTGCTGACGCTGCCGTCCGGCCGGCAAGTGCGCGTGCTGGACCTGCCGGGCGCCTACAGCCTGAACGCGACCAGCGCCGACGAGACCGTCACGCGCGACGTCGTCCAGGGCAAGCGCGCCGGCGAGGCACCGCCCGACCTGCTGGTGTGCGTCACCGACGCCACCAACCTGCGCCTGACGCTGCGCCTGGTCATCGAGGCGCGTCGCCTGAAGCGTCCGATGCTGGTCGCGCTCAACCTGACCGACGTCGCCCGCAGGCGCGGCATCCACATCGACGTGGACAGGCTCCAGGCCGAGCTGGGCGTGCCGGTGGTCGAGACCGTGGCCGTCAAGACCGGGGGCGCCGAGTCGCTGACCGCGGCCGTCGACGCGTGGCTCGCGCGCTCGCACGAGCCCGCGCACGCGCCCGCGAGCGGCCCCGGCGTGCACCTGGATGCCGAGCCGCCGCACGGCCACGTGGGCCAGGCGGCGATCGACGCCGTCATGCGCGACCACCACGAGGTGCATCGCCTGCTCGAGGCCACGCTCACCGAGCCCGCGACCAGCACGCATGTCGACGACCGCCTCGACCGCGTGCTGCTGCACCCGGTGGCCGGCATGGCCATCCTCACGCTCGTGCTGTTCCTGATGTTCCAGGCCGTGTTCAGCTGGGCCAAGTGGCCGATGGAGCAGATCCAGTCGCTGATGGACGGCACCGGCCAGCTGGTCGCGCGCCACATGGGCGACGGCATGCTGCGCAGCCTGCTGGTGGACGGCGTGATCGCGGGCGCCGGCAGCGTGCTCGTGTTCCTGCCGCAGATCCTGATCCTGTTCCTGTTCATCCTCGCGCTCGAGGACTCCGGCTACCTGCCGCGCGCCGCGTTCCTGCTCGATCGCGTGATGGCCAGCGTGGGCCTGACGGGCCGCAGCTTCATCCCGCTGCTCTCGAGCTTCGCGTGCGCGATCCCCGGCATCATGGCCACGCGCACCATCGCCGACCAGCGCGACCGCCTCGCCACGATCCTGATCGCGCCGCTGATGACATGCTCGGCCCGGCTGCCGGTCTACGCGCTGCTGATCGGCGCCTTCATCCCGGCGCGCACGCTGTCGTTCGGCGTCAACCTGCAGGGCCTGGTGCTGTTCGTGCTGTACATGGCCGGCATCGTCAGCGCGATGGGCGTCGCCTGGGTGCTGCAACGCCTGGGCCGGCGCACCGGCCCCGCGCACCACACGCTGATGATGGAGCTGCCGGCCTACCGCTGGCCCAACCTGCGCAACCTGGCGATCGGCCTGTGGGAGCGCGCGCGCATCTTCATGACGCGCGTGGGCACCATCATCCTGTCGCTGATGATCGTGCTGTGGTTCCTGTCGACCTTCCCCGGTCCGCCGCCGGGCGCCACCGGCCCCGCGATCGAATACAGCCTGGCCGGACGGCTGGGCCACCTGCTGCAGTACCTCTTCGCGCCCATCGGCTTCAACTGGCAGATCTCGATCGCGCTGGTGCCGGGCCTGGCGGCGCGCGAGGTGGCCGTCGGCGCGCTCGGCACCGTCTACGCGCTGTCGGCCTCGGGCGATGCGGTGGCCGAGCAGCTGTCGCCGCTGATCCACCAGACGTGGTCGCTGCCCACCGCCTGCGCGCTGCTGGCCTGGTACGTGTTCGCGCCGCAGTGCGTGGCCACGCTGTCGGTCACCCGCCGCGAGACCGGCGGCTGGCGCCATCCCGTCATCATGGCGAGCTACCTGTTCACGCTCGCCTACATCGCCTCGGGCGCCACGTTCTACGCGGTGCGCTATCTCTTCGGAGCCTGATCCCATGACTCAGACGCTCGTCACGCTGCTCATCGTGCTCGCCGCCGCCGGCTACAGCGTGTGGAAGCTCGCTCCGGCGTCGTTGCGCCGCAAGCTGGCCGCGCAGTCGGGCACCCTCGCGCGCGCCACCGGCGCGTCGGAGCAGACCGCCCGCCGCATCGAGATCAAGGCGATGGACGCCGCCGCGAACGCGAGCAGTTGCGGCGGCGGCTGCGGCCCGTGCAAGGGCTGCGCCACCGGCCAGGACAAGGAAGACGGCGCTTCCGGCTGATCCGCCGGCCTCAGCGCCGGATTCCGAGCAGCGCGAGCGCGTGCCGATGCAGCCGGCCGTTCGGGTCGGCCAGGTTGTGCAGGATGGTGAAGTGGTTGGCGTTGACTATCGTCTCGCTGACCGGCACGCTCGTCGGCCCCCACTGGTCGCGGATCAGCGCCGCCTGGCGCTTCAGCTCGGACGTCTCCTCGGCGCCGACCGCGGTGAACAGCGGCTTGCGCGGCCGCGGGAAGAACGCCGGGCTCAGCCGGCGGACGCTCGCGGGCGTGAGGCGGATGTCGTCCTTGATGAACGGCGCCAGGCGCAGCGGCTCCAGGTCGAACAAACCCGAGATGGCCAGCGCGCCGCTGAGCAATTGCGGCGGCAGCGACGCGTCGACGTCCTTCCAGCGGCAGCTCAGCATCATGGCGGCGAGGTGCCCGCCCGCCGAATGCCCGGCCACGACGATGCGCGACGGATCGCCGCCGTAGATCGCCGCATTGCGATGCACCCACGCGAGGCAGCGCGCCAGCTGCAGCGCGATGTGCTCGATGCCCACGGAAGGACACGGCGCGTAGTTGGGAATCATCACGAGCGCGCCGTCGGCCGTGAACGCGGGCGCGAGGAAGGCGTGCAGCGACTTGTCCGACGCGCGCCAATAGCCCCCGTGGATGAACACCAGCACCGGCGCGTCGGCGACGGGCGTCGGATAGACGTCGATCGTCTCGCCCTCGCCCGGCCCGTAGCGCACGTCGCGCCGCCACGACTCGATGCGCCGCACCAGCGAGGACGCCGTCTCCCAGCGGGCGCCGATCTCCACGTGCTCCGGATGGCGGGCGCGCTGGTCGTATTCGGCATCGAGCCAGGTCGGATCCAGGCGTTCGGCGCGGGAAGGGACGGTCAGGCTCACGACGGACTCCTGCGGCAAGGGGCGGTTGGCGATGCGGGCGCGCCCATCCTAGTGCAATCGGCCCGCGCCGCGCCGGCGTCCATCGTTGTCATGTCGAGCAGCTATGAAAGCGCTTTCCGTCTTAGGGGCTCTCGAACGTCTCCGGCAGGCCGACAATCCGTCGCGTCACGCATCCCTCCCGATCGCAGGCCGGCAACGCTTGCTGCACCCAGTGCGCGGCCAATTCGGCGGCCAGCACCATGAATCCGGATTCCGAAGACCCGGCCGCCCTGGGACAAACCCGCAAAAGCCTGAAGAAGTGTTGCCAGGATAAGTCGAAACCCGACCGCATGCGGGTGTTCCCTAGCTGACTCGCTGGACAGCTGGCTTACATTTGAAACCGCTTTCAGAGAATGGCGCAAGCAACTCTGAAAGCGCTTTCAAACCCGCGGTCAACAACGGGCAGGCATGGGGCGCACGTTCCCGAACGGCGACACGGCTCACCAAAACATCGGAGACAAGTCAATGAAGATCCACCACGCGCCGTCGTTCCGGCGTACCCGCCTCGCTTCGGCCTGCGGCCTGCTGCTGGCCGGTGTCACGGCGGCACATGCCCAGGGCGCTGCACCCGCCGCGGCGGCCGCCTCCGCCGCGGACAAGCCGGACGTCCAGACCGTGACCGTCACGGGCATCCGCGCCAGCCTGGACACGTCGATGGCCCTCAAGCGCGACGCGCACGGCATCGTCGACGGCATCACCGCGGAGGACGTGGGCAAGTTCCCCGACACCAACCTCGCGGAAGCCATGCAGCGCATCAGCGGCGTGTCGATCGACCGCGTGGCGGGCGAAGGCTCGAAGGTGACGGTGCGCGGCTTCGGCCCCGACTACAACATGATCCTGTTGAACGGCCGCCAGATGCCGGCGACGACGGTGGCCGACACCGGCCCGTCCGGCTCGCGCGCGTTCGACTTCGCCAACCTGGCCGCCGAGTCCATCTCCGGTCTGGAGGTGTGGAAGACCAGCCGCGCCTCGCAACCGGCCGGCGGTATCGGTGCGACCATCAACATCAAGACGGCGCGCCCGCTGGAGAACTACTCCGGCCGCATCGCGTCGATCGGGGTGGAGGGCCTGCTGGACCGGTCCAACCAGCGACTGCCCGAAGACGACAAGGGCAAGGGCCTGACGCCCGAGGTCTCCGGCATCTACAGCGACACCTTCGCGGACCACACGTTCGGCATCGCGCTGACCGGCAACTACGAGGTGCGCGACGGCGGCTACAACAACGCGAACGTCGGCAACGGCTGGCGCAACTGCCTGGCCACGCAGGACAACACGAACTGCTGGGGGGGCATCCCGCAGTCGGGCCCCAACATCGTCAACCGCCCGTCGGGCTCGGGCATCTACTCGGTGCCGCAGAACCTCGACTACGCCATCACCGGCATCCACCGCCAGCGCGTGAACGGCCAGCTGACGCTGCAATGGCAGCCGGTCAAGTCCCTCACCAGCACGCTGGACTACACGTATTCGCAGAACCGCCTCGACCAGAAGCGCAACGACATCTCGTCGTGGTTCAACTTCGGCCCCTCGAGCAGCAGCTGGACCAATGGCCCGGCCGCCACCCCGCTGGTCTACACCGAGACGCTCACGAACGCCGACGTCGCGATGGGCGTGGCCAAGTTCGGCGTCAAGACCACCCTGCGCTCGCTGGGCTTCAACCTGGACTGGAAGGCCACCGACACCTTGCGCTTCGGGCTGGACGCGCACTCGTCGAATTCGACCTCGGGCTCGGACAACCCCTACGGCACCAACAACGTCCTGGGCGGCGCGTCGTTCAACCGCGGCGACACCACGGTCGACTTCACCGACCCCTTCCCGGTCATGAGCATCGCCAACGCGCCGCTCACGCCGTCGCTGCAACAGGTCACCGGCTCGTCGTTCCGCAACAGCTACATGAAAGCCAACGTCTCGCAGCTGCAACTCAAGGGCAACTGGGCGGCGTCAGAGCAGTCGTCGGTCGACTTCGGCCTGAACGTCACGCACGTCAAGAACCGCACGGCCTACGCCAACGTCCAGCAGGACAGCTGGGGCGGCGCCACGAATCCGGGCGACTACCCGGACGACATCTGGCACGCCGATACGCTCGCCAAGTACTTCACGCGCATGAAGGGCGTCCACAACCCGGCGCTGTACGACCACTGGTTCACCAGCAACTTCAACCAGGTACGCGACATCGCCGCCTCGGTGGGCGACCCGTCGAAGTACGTCGCCTCGGCGGACTTCGACGGCCCCGGCGGCACCGACCGCCGCACGAAGGAGAACACGACCAGCCTGTACGGCCAGTACAACCGCGACTGGGAAGCAGGGGGCATTCCGATGAACCTGTCGGCCGGCGTGCGCTACGAGAAGACGGACGTGACCGCCGCCGCCGTGGTGCCGACCCCCAGCGGCTCGGTCTGGGGCTCGGTCAACGAGTTCGACCTGACCTACAACGGCCAGGCCGCGACGACGCAGAAGGGCAGCTACAAGTTCTGGTTGCCGAGCATCGACTTCGACGCCGACCTGACCAGCAACGTCAAGGCGCGTGCGAGCTATGGCGACACGATCGCGCGTCCGGGCTGGGATCAGATCCAGGGCGGCCGCTCGCTCGACCAGCTGTTCCGCGTCGACGGTGGCACCGGCTCGCAAGGCAACCCGGCGCTCAAGCCGCTGCTGTCGCACAACCTGGACTTCTCGCTCGAGTGGTACTACGGCAAGTCGAGCTACGCCTCGGTCGGCTTCTTCCACAAGAACGTCAACAACTTCATCGGCCAGGGCCAGACGACCTACAGCCCGGCCGGCCTGACGACGCCGGTGGGCGGCGCGTACTGGAACGCGGCGGTCGGCGCCGGCGGTTGCGACACCACCAATCTGCAGTGCATCCGCGACTACATCTTCGCCAACTTCAACGGCCAGCCGGGCGTCACCCAGACCGGCACCGCCAACGGACACGCGACCGGCACGATCACGGGACAGGCCAGCGACCCGGCGCTCCTGTTCAAGGTGAACCAGCCCGTCAACCAGCACTCGGCCAGCCTGCGCGGATGGGAATTCAACATCCAGAACGCGTTCGGCAACACCGGACTGGGCGTGCAGGCGAACTACACGGTCGTGATGTCGGGCCTGAGGTACAACAACGCGAACATGGCAGACCAGTTCGCGCTCGTGGGTCTCAGCAACTCGGCCAACGTCGTCGCCTACTACGAGAACGACCACGTCAATGCCCGCGTGGCCTACAACTGGCGCGGCCAGTTCCTGGCCAGCACGTTCGACGGCTCCGGCCCGAACCCGGTCTACACCGAGCCCTACGGCCAGGTGGACATGACGCTGGGCTACAACGTCAACCAGCACCTCTCGTTCCAGTTCGACGGGATCAACCTGAACGACGGCGTGGTGCGCCAGCACAGCCGCACGAAGCAGGAACTGGAGTCGATCACGCAGACGGGCCGCCGCTACATGATCGGCGCGCGCTACAAGTTCTGAGCGTGATCGCCTGACGCGGCGCGCCATTCGCCGCCAACACGCCATCCGCCGATCCCCCAGGGAATCGCCGGGTGGCGTCTCTTTTTGCAGACCGGCATCATTGCCGGCAGATGATGATGCGCGTGAACGATGACGTGAGACACGTCGTGATCCTGGGCGGCGGCTCGGCCGGATGGCTGACCGCGGCCCTCCTCGCCCGCGAGCACCACGCGGGCGACCCCGGCGGGCTCGCGGTCACGCTGGTCGAGTCCCCCAATACGCCGCCGATCGGCGTCGGCGAAGGCACCTGGCCGTCGATGCGCGATACCCTGCGCCGCATCGGCTTCAGCGAGACGACGCTCGTGCGCGAGTGCGATGCGTCGTTCAAGCAGGGCTCGCATTTCCGCGGCTGGATCCAGGGCCGCACGGCGGCCGAGGGCGACCAGTACCGCCACCCGTTCACGCTGCCGATGGGCTTCGGCGACGTCGACCTGGTGGCCGGCTGGCTGCAGCGCCACGGCGACCGGCCGTTCGCCGAGGTCGTCAGCGCGCAGCCGCAGGTGTGCATGGCCGGCCACGCCCCCAAGCAGGCGGCCACGCCCGAGTTCGCGGCCGTGGCCAACTACGGCTACCACTTCGACGCCGGCAAGTTCGGCGTGCAGCTGCGCGCCCACGCGGTCGCCAAGCTCCATGTGCGCCACGTGCTCGACGACGTCGACCAGGTGCTGTCGCACGACGACGGCGACATCGCCGCGCTGCGCACGCGCCGGCATGGCGACATCGCCGGCGACCTGTTCATCGACTGCTCCGGCATGGCCTCGGTGCTGCTGGGCCAGCACTACGGCGTCGGCGTGCGCTCGCAGAAGCACCTGCTGTTCAACGACACGGCGCTCGCGTTGCAGGTGCCTTACCCGACGGCAGACACGCCGATCGCCTGCGAGACCATCGCCACCGCCCAGCCCGCCGGCTGGACGTGGGACATCGGGCTGCACAACCGGCGCGGCGTCGGCCATGTGTACTCCAGCGCGCACACCTCGCACGACGAGGCCGAGCGGCGACTGCTCGCCTACGTCCGTGCCACCGGCGGTTCGGGCGAACTGCCCGCGCCGCGCCGCATCGCGTTCGACCCCGGCTGGCGCGAGCGCTTCTGGCACCGCAACTGCGTCGCGGTGGGCCTGTCGGCGGGCTTCGTCGAGCCGCTGGAGGCATCGGCCCTCGCGCTGGTGGAGCTGTCGGCCGCGATGATCAGCGACGAGATGCCCGCCACGCGCGCGGAGATGGCGCTGGTGGAGCAGCGCTTCAACGACGCCTTCACCTACCGCTGGGAACGCGTCGTCGACTTCCTCAAGCTGCACTACGCGCTGAGCCGCCGCGACGACACCGACTACTGGCGCGAGCACCGCGAACGTGCCACGCTGCCCGATCGCCTGGCCGACCTGCTGACCCTGTGGCGCCATCGTGCGCCGTACCGCCAGGATTTCTTCCGCATCGAGGAGGTGTTTCCCGCCGCCAGCTACCAGTACGTCGCGCACGGCATGGGTTTCCTGCCCGAGCCGACAGCGCGCATGCGGCACCCGAGCCTCGGCGACGCCGCCGAGCCGTATTTCCGCGAGACCGCCCAACTGGCGCGGCGCATGCTCGGCGCCCTGCCGCTGCAGCGCTCGCTCATCGACCACATCCGCGCGCATGGCCTGCCGCGCGGCTGACCCCGCCCCACCATGAATCCTGTCCAGCTCGACAACAACACCCATCGCGACCTGCGCATCGTCACCACCCGCGGCGCGGCCTGGGGCGACGACGTGATGACCACGCCGGTCTTCCCGAACGAATTCCGCGACGTGCAGGCGCACTACCCCATCGTCTTCCAGCCGGCCGACAACGGGCCCGGCATGCAGCCGGTCGCGCTGCTGGGCCTGCGCAACGGCGAGAACCTGTTCCTCGACGCGCACGGCTGGGACGCGTCCTACATCCCGCTTGCGCTCGAGCGCGGCCCCTTCATGATCGGCCGCGGCGGTGCCGAGCTGACGGTGCACGTCGACATGGACAGCCCGCGCATCGGCCACGGCGAAGGCGAACCGGTCTTCATGCCGCACGGCACGTCCACCGAGTACCTCGAGCGCATGAACTCGGTGCTGGCCGCGATCCACACGGGCGTCGAGGCGACGGCGCCCTTCATCGCGACGCTGCTGCGGCACGACCTGATCGAGTCCTTCGCGCTCGACATCGAGGCCGCCGACGGCTCGCAGAACCGCCTGGCCGGCTTCAGCACGATCAACGAGGAACGCCTCGCGCGGCTGGACGCCGCCGTCGTCGCAGAACTGCACGCGCAGGGCTGGCTGGTCGCGATCTTCATGGTGGTGGCCTCGATCACGCACCTGCGCGACCTCATCACGCGCTACAACAAGCGGCTCGCGCGCCAGGGCCTGGCGTGAACGACATGGCCCCGATCCGCGAGCTCACCGGCGCGCCCGAGGAGGCGATGTCCGACGAGCGCCTGCGCGACACGCGGCCCTGGGTACAGCGCGGCCTCGTCGCGCACTGGCCGATGGTGCAGGCCGCGCGCCGCTCCACCGCGGACGCCATGGCCTACCTCAAGGACGCGTGGGGAGGCGAGTCCGTGGGCATGCTGCTCGCGCCCCCGCAGACGCAGGGGCGCTTCTTCTACAACGACGCCTTCACGGGCATGAACTTCAACCGCGAGAAGGCGCCGCTGGACCGCGTGCTGGACGCACTCGCGCAGATGGCCGACGACCCGCAGGCTCCGGCGCTGTACGTCGGCTCGACCACGGTCGACACCTGCCTGCCGCGCTTTCGCGCCGCCAACGACCTGCCGTTCGGCGATCGCGACCCGCTGGTGAGCATCTGGTTCGGCAACCGCAGCCGCATCGCCGCGCACTTCGACCTGCCGGACAACATCGCGTGCGTCGTCGCCGGCCGCCGCCGCTTCACGCTGTTCCCGCCGGAACAGCTGGCCAATCTCTACGTCGGTCCGCTGGACGTGACGCCGGCCGGGCAGGCCGTCAGCCTCGTCGACTTCGCCAACCCCGACCTGGAGCGCTTCCCTCGATTCGCCGAGGCGTTGAAGCATGCGCAGGTCGTCGAGCTCGAGCCCGGGGACGCCGTGTTCGTGCCCAGCATGTGGTGGCACCACGTCGAATCGCTGACACCCTTCAACGTGCTGATCAACTACTGGTGGCGCCAGTCGCCCGACTGGATGGACTCGCCGATCGGCGCGCTGATGGCGGCGCTGCTGACGATGCGCGACCTGCCGCCCGCGCAGCGCGAGATCTGGCGCGGCGTGTTCGACCACTACATCTTCCGCGCCGACGACGCCACCGCCGCCCACATCCCGCCGCATGCGCGCAGCGCGCTCGCCCCGCTCACCGAGAGCGGCGCGCGCCACCTGCGCCAGGCCCTGCTCCAACGCTTCAAACGCTGAGGCCGCCATGACCCGCACTCCCACCGACCGCTCCCGCCAAGCCGTGCGCCGCGTCGTCATCGCCGGCGGCGGCACCGCCGGCTGGATGACGGCGGCCTGCCTGTCCAAGACGCTGGGCAAGGGCCTGGACATCCGCCTCGTCGAGTCCGACGAGATCGGCACCGTCGGCGTCGGCGAGGCCACGATCCCGACGCTGCTCACCTTCAACAACCTGTGCGGCATCAACGAGCAGGAGTTCATGGCCGAGACGCAGGGCGTCTTCAAGCTGGGCATCAACTTCGAGGGCTGGCGCGACGTCGGCGAGGACTACTTCCACAGCTTCGGCACCACCGGCCAGGACCACTGGACGGCCGGCTTTCAGCACTTCTGGCTCAAGGGCCGCGAGCGCAAGCTGGCGCGTCCCTACGGCGAGTACTGCCTCGAGCTGCGCGCGGCCGGACAGAACCGCTTCGCGCACCTGCCACGCTCGGGCCTGAACTACGCGTTCCACATCGATGCCACGCTGTACGCGAAGTACCTGCGCAAGCTCAGCGAGCGCCAGGGCGTGCGCCGCATCGAGGGCAAGATCGCGCAGGTGATGCGCCACGACGACGGCGACATCGCCGCGCTGCAGCTGGCCGACGGCTCGGTGCTGGAGGGCGAGCTGTTCGTCGACTGCACCGGCATGCGCTCGCTGTTGCTCGGCGAGACGCTGGGCGTGCCGCTGCAGGACTGGAGCCACTGGCTGCCGTGCGACCGCGCCGTGGCGCTGCAGACCGCGTCCGTCAAGGCGCCGGTGCCCTACGTGCGCTCGATCGCGCACCCGTTCGGGTGGCAATGGCAGATCCCGCTGCAGCACCGCGTGGGCAACGGCATGGTCTACAGCAGCCGGCACGTCAGCGACGACGAGGCGCTCGCCAGGCTGCAGGCCAGCATCGAGGGCGAGGTGCTGACCAGGCCGCGCGTCATCCCGTTCAAGCCGTGCCAGCGCGAGTCCACGTGGGTGCGCAACGTCGTGGCGATCGGCCTGTCCAGCGGCTTCCTGGAGCCGCTGGAGTCGACCAGCATCCACCTGATCCAGCGCGGCATCATCCGGCTGCTGCAGTGCTTCCCCAACGAGGGCGTGCGCCAGGTCGACGTCGACGAGTACAACCGGCAGACGCGCGACGAGATGGAGCACATCCGCGACTTCATCATCCTGCACTACAAGGTCACCAACCGCCGTGACAGCGCGTTCTGGGACCAGGTGCGCACGATGGAGGTGCCGGCGTCGCTGCAGCACCGCATCGAGCTGTTCCGCCAGAGCGGCCGCGTGTTCCGCGCGCCCAACGAGCTGTTCGCCGAGAACTCGTGGATCCAGGTGATGCTCGGCCAGGGCATCACGCCCGCGCAGCACCACCCGATCGCCGACCTGATGAGCGACGCCGAGCTGAACGGCTTCCTGGAGGAGATCCGCGGGCAGGTGGAGCGCACGGTGGCACAGCTGCCGGCGCACGCCGACTACGTCGCGCGCTACTGCAAGGCGGCCGCCCCGCCGGTCAAGCCGATGCCGGCCGCGGCCTGAAACCGCGCCAGCGCTCCCGTCGCCCGCGCGCGTGACGCGCAGGCGCGACGGCCGTCCGGCGAAACCTCAGTAGGCGGCCACCGTCTCCGCCATCCCGGCGGCGATGGTGTGCGTCGGCTCGTAACCCAGCAGGCGGCGCGCCAGCGAGATGTCGGCCAGCGAGTGGCGGACGTCGCCCGCGCGGAAGGGCGCGTGCGTGGGCGCGGGCACGCGCGTGCCGGCCTGGCGCGCCTCGACCGCGGTGGCCAGCGCGGCGTGCAGCTGGTTCAGCGTGGTGCGCTGGCCCACCGCCACGTTGTAGACGCGGCCGATGGCCTCGGCATTCGTCGTCAGCGCCGCGCGCAGGTTGGCCTGCACGACGTTGCGCACGAAGCAGAAGTCGCGCGAGGTCTCGCCGTCGCCGTTGATGACGCACTCGCGGCCCTCAAGCATCGCGGCGATCCAGCGCGGGATCACCGCCGCGTAGGCGCCGTCCGGGTCCTGGCGCGGGCCGAAGACGTTGAAGTAGCGCAGGCCCATCGTGGGCATGCCGTAGCTGCGGCAGAACACGTCGGCGTACAGCTCGTCGAGGTACTTGGTGACGGCGTACGGCGACAGCGGCCGGCCGATCACGTCCTCGACCTTGGGCAGCGCGGGCGAGTCGCCGTAGGTGGAGCTGGACGCCGCGTAGACGAAGCGCTGCACCTTGGCATCGCGCGCGGCCACCAGCATGGTGAGGAAGCCGGTGGCGTTGGCGCGGTGCGTGGTCAGCGGGTCGGCCAGCGAGCGCGGCACCGAGCCGAGCGCGGCCTGGTGCAGCACGATGTCGACGCCCTCGCAGGCGGTGCGGCAGGCGGCCTCGTCGGCGATGTCGCCGGTGATGGCGACGTGCCGGGCCCAGGCCTGCTCGCCGACGGACGCGCGCACCAGGTCGAAGTTACGCTGGTGGCCGGTGGCGAAGTTGTCGAGCGTGACGACGTGCTGGCCCGCGGCCAGCAGCGTCTCCAGCAGGTGCGAGCCGATGAAGCCCGCGGCGCCGGTGACGAGCCAGCAGCGCGGCGTGGCGGCGACTTCCGCGAGGATCTGGTCGAAGGCCGCGGTACTGACGTCCGCGGTCACAGGCGCCAGACTTCCACGCCGAGCGCGTTCAGCGCCGCCTGGTCGGCCTTGCACTTCACGTCGACGTAGACGCCCTCCGGCTGCAGCTTGGCGAGCAGTTCGGACGACGCCTTGCCGACCAGTTCCTTGTGCGACACGGCGCCGACGATGGCGCATGCGCGCGGCAGTTCGTCCCACGCGACGAGCGTGACCCCGTATTCGTGCAGCGCCTCCTCGGGCGACGCGATCGGGTCGTGCACGTGCACGCGCGCACCATAGCTCTGGAGCTCGCGGATCACGTCGATGACCTTGGAATTGCGCAGGTCGGCGCAGTTCTCCTTGAAGGTCAGGCCCAGCACCAGCACGTCGGCGTCCTTGACGGAATGGCCGCGGCGGATCATGCACTTGACGGTCTGTTCGGCGATGTAGCGACCCATGCCGTCGTTGATGCGGCGGCCGGCGAGGATGACCTCGGGGTGCAGGCCCAGGATCTCGGCCTTGTGCGTGAGGTAGTACGGATCGACGCCGATGCAGTGGCCGCCGACCAGGCCCGGGCGGAACGGCAGGAAGTTCCACTTCGTGCCGGCGGCCTCCAGCACCTCGGTGGTGTCGATGCCGATGCGGTGGAAGATCAGCGCGAGCTCGTTGACCAGCGCGATGTTCAGGTCACGCTGCGTGTTCTCGATCACCTTGGCGGCCTCGGCGACCTTGATGCTGCTGGCGCGATGCACGCCGGCCTCGATCACGGCGCCGTACGTGTCGGCCACGATCTCGAGCGTCGCCGGGGTGTCGCCCGACACCACCTTCACGATGCGGGTGAGCGTGTGCTCCTTGTCGCCCGGGTTGATGCGCTCGGGCGAGTAGCCCACGAAGAAGTCCTTCTTCCACTTCAGGCCGGAGTGCTTCTCAAGCAGCGGGATGCAGACTTCTTCCGTCGCGCCCGGGTAGACCGTCGATTCGAACACCACGACGGCGCCCGGCTTCAGGTTCTTGCCCGCCACGGTGCTCGCGCCGACCAGCGGCGAGAAATCGGGGATGTGGGCATCGTCGACCGGCGTGGGAACGGCGATGACGACGAAGTCGGCCTCGCGCAGCACGGACGGATCGGTGGACAGCTTCAGGCGCGCGGCCTGCAGGTCCGCCGATTCGATCTCGCCCATCGGATCGATGTTGCGGCGATAGCTCTCGACCTTGCTTTCCGACAGGTCGAAACCGATCGTCGGAAACTTCTTTCCAAAGGCGACCGCCAGCGGCAGTCCCACATAACCCAGGCCGACGACGGCCACCGTCAAAGTCTTGTTCATTGGCTAAATTCCCTCCGCGGGAAGTTTACGCGAGCCCCCCTCGGGAGCGCCCCACCATTTTTGGGGGAACTCGCACGAAACAACTGCTGACACTGTTGCGAGCAGGCGTTCCTCGCCCGGCAAGACATGGCATCGTCACGGTGCGGGAGAACACTCGGCGCGGCCGGGGCCATCGGAGAATCGAGGCCAGGGGAAACCGTGAAATAGTTCCGCTTCGGATATGTGCAGCCCCCCCCAAATGCGGGGATTCTCGTCCGGCCCGACTTATTCGATACTGGTTGCAACAGATTCAGCGCCTGCCCACACACCGGCCCGAGCGGGACCAAGAGGCGGTGACAGCAGTCGGGGGTTGTTCGCAGAGAGCCGCGCGCTCGACGACACATCCCGTTTCCTTTGTATCAGTAGCGTCGACACGCGACGAGGAACGGCAGACGCAGATCCGCCGCCCGTCCCGAGTGGCGATGGAGGGTGCTTTCCATGTTCGCTGCATTCCGCAACGTGCCGCTGTCGTCGTTGTTCTTCGACGTCACGCTGTGCTTCCTGGCCGTCGTCCTGGCTTCCACGCTGACGCCGAACCTCGTCGGCTCGTCCAACCTGCTGCCGTTGAACTGGCTGCTGACGCTGGCCGGCGCGTTCTCGCTGACCGCGGTGTTCATGTTCGCCTGCCTGGGCCTGTACCGTCCCGTGCGGCTGCGCCTGTCGGCCACGTTCTGGCGCATGCTGACGGCCAGCGCGATCGCCGGCTGCCTGGCCTACCCGATCTTCGAGGCCACCCTCGGCTCCAACTACGCGACGCTGTTCCTGCCGCGCGCCATCTGGTGCCTGGCCGGCTGCCTGCTGGTGGGCAAGTACTTCGGCCGCCGCCTGAGCAAGGCGCTGCGCGTGCCGCGCGTGCTGATCGTGGGCACCGGCGCCGACGCGGCGATGGTGGCACGCGACTTCCACGAGTCCAAGACGATGCAACGCAACGTCGTCGGCTATGTTGCGACGCCGCAGGACGAGACGGCGCCGCCCGCCGAACTGGGCAAGGCGCAGGTCTTCGACGGCACGCGCTCGATCGTCGACCTGGTGCACACCCACGGCATCGACGAGATCGTCGTGGCCGTGCGCGACCAGCGCGGCGGCAACGTGCCGATGGACCAACTGCTCGCCTGCCGCATCCGCGGCATCCCCGTCCTCGACCTGGCCGGCTGCTTCGAGCGAGCGCGCGCCGAGGTGCCGCTGGACAGCCTGAAGGCCAGCTGGCTGGTCTACGGCAAGGGCTTCGAGCAGGGCAAGGTGCGCCACATCGTCAAGCGCCTGGTCGACATCATCGGCTCCGGCATCCTGCTGACGCTCGCCGCGCCGATCATGGTGCTGGCAGCGATCGCCGTGCACCTGACCAGCCCCGGCCCGATCCTTTACCGCCAGGAACGCGTGGGCTTCGGCGGCAAGATCTTCATGTGCCTGAAGTTCCGCAGCATGCGCAACGACGCCGAGAAGGATGGCGTGGCGCGCTGGGCGACCAAGAACGACAGCCGCGTGACGCCGGTCGGCGCCTTCATGCGCAAGACCCGCATCGACGAACTGCCGCAGCTGTTCAGCGTGCTCAAGGGCGAGATGAGCCTGATCGGCCCGCGCCCGGAGCGTCCGGCCTTCGTCGCCGAACTGCGCAAGCACATCCCGTTCTATGATCTGCGCCACAGCATCAAGCCGGGACTCACCGGCTGGGCGCAGGTGCGTTCGGGCTACGGCGCGTCCATCGAGGACGCACGCCGCAAGCACCAATTCGACCTTTACTACGTGAAGAACAACTCGCTGGTACTCGATCTGCTGGTCCTGATCGAGACCGTCAGCGTGGTCGTCTTCCGCGAAGGGCAGTGACCATGACCGCATCCGCCTCGGCCGCCCGGCGCCTCCGGGCGCTTTTCGTTCTGGCCTGCGCTGCCGTCGCGCTGGCCGGCTGCGTCTCCACGCATCCGCCGGTGCCGGCGTCCACGCCGTCTGCGGAGGACGTCTACAAGGTCGGCCCGCTCGATTCGCTCAACATCGTCGTCTGGCGCAACACCGACCTCTCCGGCACGGTGCAGGTGCGCCCGGACGGCCGCATCTCGACGCCGCTGGTGCAGGATCTCGACGTCGCCGGCAAGACGCCGCCCGAGATCGCACGCGAGATCGAGAAGGCACTGGGCAAGTACGTGCGCGACCCGAACGTGACCGTGCTCGTCACGTCGTTCCAGGGCACGTTCTCGGAGCAGATCCGCATCGTCGGCGAGGCCGCCAAGCCGCAGGCCATCGCCTACCGCCAGAACATGACCCTGCTGGACGTCATGATCCAGGCCGGCGGCCTGACCGATTTCGCGGACGGCAACAGCGCCGTCCTGGTCCGCAACAACACGTCCTACACCGTGCGCCTGAAGGATCTCCTCAAGCGCGGCGACATCAGCGCGAACGCCGCGGTCGCACCGGGTGACGTCATCATCGTGCCGCAGAGCTGGTTCTAGGACCGGGGATGCGCGCGCGTGCAGGGTTGGGTGCTCACCCGTGAACCAGATCGTCGAAGAACTCCTGATCGCCCTGCGCGCGATCTGGCGCCGCCGCTGGACCGCCATCGCGGCCACGTGGGTGACGGCCGTCCTCGGCCTGGCCGTGGTGTGGCTCGTCCCGAACCGCTACGAGGCGAACGCCCGCGTGTATGTCGACACGCAGACGGTGCTCAAGCCGCTGATGCAGGGCCTGGCGTTCCAGCCGGACACCGACCAGCAGGTGCGCATGCTCGCCAAGACCCTGGTGTCCAGGCCGAACGTCGAGCACATCCTCAAGGCCACGCATGCCGCGGTGCCCGCGAGCGGACTCGCCCACGAGCAGGCGGTCGACAGGATGATCGACCGCATCAAGATCGATGGTGGCGGCAACCTGTACGTGATCAGCGTGCGCGACTCCGACCCGGCGTCCGCCAAGGCCGTGGTCACCGCGCTGGTGGAGCTGTTCGTCGGCAACGGCACCGAGGCAAAGCAGCGTGACTCGACCGAGGCCGGCACCTTCATCGACGAGCAGATCAAGACCTACGAGACCAAGCTGTCCGAGGCCGAGAACCGGCTCAAGGACTTCAAGATCCGCAACTTCGGCGTGTCGGGCGTGTCGGCACAGGATTACTTCTCGCGCACCTCCGCCATCTCCGACGAGGTGACGCGCCTGCAGATCGCCTATGCCGCCGCCGTGCAGTCGCGCGACGCGCTCAAGCGCGAGCTCGCCGGCGAGGACCCGCACCTGCCGGTCGATGCCGCCAATCCCGCGCTGCCGCCGGTGCCCTCGGAACTCGACTCGCGCATCGACACGCAGAAGAAGCAGCTCGACGAGCTGCTGCGCAAGTACACCGAGGCCCATCCCGACGTGATCAGCGCCCGCCAGACGATCCGCCAGCTGGAGGCGCAGCGCGCCGCCGAGCGCGCCGCCGCGAAGAACGGCGGCCACTCCGGCTCCGCCGCCACCAGCCCGGTGTTCCAGCGCATCCGCGTGTCGCTGGCGGACGCCGAGGCCAACGTCGCGTCGCTCGGTTCGCAGCTGGCCGCGCAGCAGCAGCGCCTGGCCGAGCTGCGGGCGTCGGCCAGCAAGGTGCCGCAGGCGGAGGCCGAGCTGGCGCAGCTCAATCGCGACTACGACGTCATCCGCAAGAACTACGACATGCTGGTGTCGCGCCGCGAATCGGCATCGCTCGGCGTGAAGATGGACGAGTCCGCGCAGCTGGCCGACTTCCGGGTGATCGAGCCGCCGCACCTGATGCCCAGTGCGGTGTTCCCCAGCCGCACGGCGCTCTCCATGCTCGCCATGCTCGCGTCGCTGGGCGCGGGCCTGGGCCTGGCGTACGCGCTGAGCCTCGTCTATCCCACCTTCTCGACGCCGCGCCAGCTCGAGGTCGCCACCAAGCGCCCCGTGATCGGCATGATCAGCAGCGTCACCACGCCGGGGCTCGAGGCCGAACGGCGGCGCGACCTGCAACGGGTCGTCCTCGTGATGGCCCTCTTCTTCGTGGTGCAGGGTGCGTGGATCGTCCTCGTCACCAAGCGGCTGGGCCACATCCTGTGATCGCGTGCCGACCATGAACCTCATCGAACAAGCCACGCGACGCCTCGAGGAACTGCGCCGCGCCGGCATCCAGGTGCCCACCGCCGCCCTCGAGCCCTCGGCCGGCGGCGCGTCGGTGATGCGGGTGGTCGACGCGCCCGCGCCGGAAGCGCCGGTCGCCGAACCGGCCAACGACCGTTCGATCGGCAAGATCTCGCGCGAGGTCACGATCGACCTCGACCGCCTCGCCTCCCAGGGCTACCTCACGCCCATGCTGTCGGACCGCGTGCTGGCCGAGCAGATCCGCGTCATCAAGCAGGCGGTGCTGAAGAACGTCGAGGACGCCGGTGCGCGCGGCCTGCGCCGCAACCTGGTGCTCGTCACCAGCGCCACCGCCGGCGAGGGCAAGACCTTCTTCTCGATGAACGTCGCGATGAGTCTGGCGATGGAGGTCGACTTCCACGCGCTGCTGGTCGACGCCGACGTCCTGCGGCCGTCGGTGCTCGAGCGCTACGGCGTCGAGCCGGGGCCGGGCCTGCTGGATCTCGCGGCGCGGCCCGAGCTCGACCTGTCTGACGTCCTGCTGCGCACCAACGTGCCCAAGCTGTCGCTGCTGCCCGCGGGCAAGCAGTCGCACAAGTCGGCGGAGCTGCTGTCGAGCGCCTACATCGACCGCCTCCTGACCGAGCTGTCCGAGCGCTATGCCGACCGCCTGGTGCTCTTCGATGCCCCGCCGATCCTCGTGTCGAGCGGTACCCGCCACCTGGCCTCGCGCGTCGGCCAGGTGATCATGGTCGTGCAGGCCGACAGCGCCGACTCGCGCACCGTCGCGCAGGCATTCGATGCCGTGGACGCGTGTCCGCTGGTCTCGACCGTGCTCAATCGATCCTCGCTGCCGGATCCGGGCGCGTATGGCTACTACGAAACCTGAAGCCCGGCGCGCGGCGCAGCTCGCACAGGCGGGCGCACGCGCGGGCGGGCTGGCCCTGCTGGCGATCGCCACGGCCGCCCGGGCCGCGACGGCGCCGCCGGTGGCGCCCACCTTCGCGGTCAGCGCCGTGGCCACGGACAACGCCGAGCTCGCCTCGCAAGGCGACGACAGGCGCAAGGACGTGATCGGCGAGGTCAACGCCGGCGTCATCGTGCGCAGCCGCGGTGCGCACCTCACCGTCCTGGGCAATGCCGGCCTCGACTTCTTCGCCTACGCGCGCCACTCCGAGCCCGCGCGCGTGCTGCCGCGCGGCCGCCTCGACCTGGCCTCGACGCTGGTCGACCAATGGCTGTACTTCGACGCCGACCTCTCGGCCTCCCGCACACGAGCCGACCCGCTCGCGGCGCAATCCGAGACGTCGACCGCCAACACCGTCTCGTCGACGAGCCTGCGCGCCAGCCCGTACGTCACGCACGACTTCTCGCCGACGCTCAGCGCCCGCCTGCGCAGCGACACCACGATCACGCGCAACCATTCCGACACATCGGCCGCCGCGCCCGACGGCTCGACGGTCCAGCACGACGTCTTCACCCTCGTGCGCAAGCCCACGCCGCTGGGCGTGCAGATCGACGGCCTGCACGACGAGACCACCTACCAGGGCACCAGCACCCCCGTGCTGAAGACCGATTCGCTGCAGGCCACGCTCTCGGCGGCTCCCGACCCCGACGTGGTGCTGGGCGTCGTCGGCGGCCGCGAGCGCGCGGTCTACGCCGGCACGACGCAGGACGACACCACCTACGGCGGCGTGCTGCAGTGGCGGCCGTCGCCGCGCACGACGCTGGACGTCGGTGCGCAGCATCACTACTTCGGCACCGGCTTCAACCTGCACCTGCACGACCGGCTGCCGCGCAGCGCGATCGACTTCTCGCTGACCCGCGCGGCGCAGGCGTCGCCGGCCACCCTCGGTCTCAACGGCCCGGACAGCGATCCGGCGCTGCTGCTCGGCGCGATCCTGAGCAGCCGCACGCCCGAGCTTTCCAACAGCGACCAGGCGGTCGACGACCTGATGCTGACGCGCAACCTGCCCGGCGCGTTCACGCAGCCGCAGCAGATCACGTCGGAGTCGGCGCAGCTGGCGACGCGCGCGCAGCTGAACCTGATCTACAGCGGGCAGCGCAACACGTTCTACGCCTCGGGCTGGTACGAGAAGGCGACGACGCTGCCCGGCAGCATCATCGTCACGCCCGGCCTGACCTTCGACAGCCGCCAGCGGGGCGGCTCGCTGGGCCTGTACCACCGGCTGACGCCGCAGACGTCGGGCGCCGCCGAGATCGAATGGAGCCGCATCGAGGCGCTCGGGGCCCGTTCGGGCGATTCGCAACAGCAGGTCGCCGGCACGCTGAGCCTGACGCAGCGCCTGGGCCCGCGCACGACGCTGTCGGCGGGCCTGCGGCATTTCGCCTCCCACGTCGTGCTGAATTCGGCGTCGACCACTTCGGAAGTGCGCGAGAACCAGGCCTTCGCCGGGTTGCGGGTGCAATACTGAGTCCATGTACGAGAAGCATTTCGGCCTCACGGGCTCGCCGTTCCAGCTCAATCCCGACCCGGCCTTCTTCTACGACAGCCGGGGACACAGCCACGCCCTGTCCTACCTGAAGTTCGGCGCCCACCAGGGCGAAGGCTTCATCGTCGTCACCGGCGAGATCGGCGCGGGCAAGACCACGATCGTGCGCACGCTGCTCGAGGAGCTGGACACCAGCAAGGTCGTGGCCGCCCAGATCGTCAGCACGCAGCTGGCCGCCGGCGAGCTGCTGCGCGCCATCCTGATCGCCTTCGGCGTGCCGATGAGCGGCGACTCCAAGGCGCACCTGATCTCCACGCTCGAGGCCTTCCTCACCTCGCTGGCCGTGCAGGGCAAGCGCGCCCTGCTGATCGTCGACGAGGCCCAGAACCTGGGCCGCGAGTCGATCGAGGAACTGCGCATGCTGTCGAACTTCCAGATCGGCACGCACTCGCTGCTGCAGAGCTTCCTGGTCGGCCAGCCCGAGCTGCGCAACCTGCTCAAGTCCAAGGCGATGGAGCAGTTGCGCCAGCGCGTGACCGCCTCGTGCCACCTGACGCCGCTGGATGCCGAGGACACGCGCAAGTACATCGAGCACCGCCTGCACCACGTCGGCTGGGCCGGCAACCCGGAGTTCTCGGTCGCGGCCTACGAGAAGATCCATGCCTGGACGGCCGGCGTGCCGCGCCGCATCAACCGGCTGTGCAACCGGCTGATGCTCTCGGCCTACCTGCAGGAGCGCACCGGCATCACCGAGCAGATGGTGGTCGACACCGCGGCCGAACTGCGCTCGGAGATCGGCGGCCTGAGCGACTTCGCGCCGGTCAGCGCCGCCGCGACCGACGAGGCCGTCGGCGGCAACCTCGACCTCGATCTCGAGATCGACGCGCCCGGCGACGCCGCGGTGGCCGACGCGAAGATCGCCGCGGCCGCCTTCGCCGCCGCGCCGGCGCCGGCGCCGGCGCCGGCGCCGGTGCCCGGTGCCACGGCCGCATGGCAGCCGCCGGCCGCCGCGCCACCGCCGATCCCTGCGCAGCGCACGCTGCTGTGCGTGTGCGATTCGGCCTCGGGCTTCTGGAAGCTGGCATCGCTCGCGCAGGCGCTGGCGCAGTCGTCCACCGTGCCGGCGCCCACCATCGTGCACACCGGCAGCGAACGCGCGGTGGGCGAGGTGGTCGACGCCAAGCTCACCGCCACGTACACGGCCGTCCACCTGGCGCTCGATCCGGGCGACTACGGGCGCGTCATGCCGGCCGCCACGGCGCGCTTCGACGCGCTGCTTGAGCAGCAGGCGCCGGCCGCCGTGATGGTCACCGGCACGCAGAATTCCACGCTGGCGTGCGCACTGCTCGCGCGCAAGCGCGGCATCCCCGTGCTGCACCTGGACGCCGGCCGCCTGCACGGGCCCGGCACCGACGCGACGCTCAACGGCGCCCTGCTCGACCGCCTGGCCACGGAATGCCTGACGCAGGACATCGACGATTCGAATCGCCTGGTGCGCGAGGGCAAGCCGTCGGGCAACGTGCACTTCATGGGCAGCCTGGCGGCGAAGTTCATCGGCATCGCCTTCCCGCACCTGCGCTCGGCCGACAGGATCCTGGCCGAGTACGACCTGCCGGAATCGCTGCGCGGGCGCTACGGCGTGCTGGCCTGGCGCTTCCCGGCGATCCCCGACCCGCAGCACGTCGTCGCGCAGGTCGCGACCGTGCTGCGCCACGTCGCGCAGGAGGTGCCGCTCGTGTGGCCGCTGCGCTCGGCCGAGCGCCGCGCCGTCATCGTCTCCGGCTGCGACGCGCTGCTGGAGCAGGCCGGCGTCATCATCGTGCGCGATCGCGGCTACGTCGACATGCTCGCGCTGCTGCGCCACGCCCGCTGCCTGGCCAGCGGCGCCGAGGGCCACCTGCTGGAAGAGGCGAGCGCGCTGGGCATCACCACGCTGACCGTCGGACCCGAGGCAGGCGACGACGACGAACAGGCCGGACGCTGCGACGTCGCGGTGGGCCTGGACGCCCAGATGGCGCAGCGCGCCGTGCGCGTCGTCAACGCCAACGACAACCGCCTCGACGACAAGGCCGCCGGCCCGGACGTCTGGGACGGTGGCGCCACCGCGCGCGTGACCAAGTGGCTGGCCCACTGGCTGGGCTACAAGTACCGCACCAGCCGCAAGGGCATGGAGACCATCGGATGACGTCCGGACAACCAGGCCGCGCACCGGGCGCGATCGTCAACGCGCTGACCGTCGACGTCGAGGACTACTTCCAGGTCTCCGCGATGGCGCCCTACATCGCACGCAGCGCGTGGGACACGATCGAATGCCGCGTCGAGAGCAACGTGGAGCGGCTGCTCGCGCGCTTCGCCGACAACGGCGCCCACGCCACCTTCTTCACGCTCGGCTGGATCGCCGAGCGCTATCCCGCGATGATCCGGCGCATCGTCGCCGCGGGCCACGAGCTGGCCAGCCACGGCTACGGCCACCAGCGCGCCACCGACCTGTCGCGCGCCGAGTTCGAGGACGACATCACGCGCGCCAAGCACATCCTCGAGGATGCCGGCGGCGTCGCGGTGCGCGGCTACCGCGCGCCCAGCTTCTCGATCGACAAGCGCAACCTGTGGGCGTTCGACAGCCTGCGCGACGCCGGCTACGCGTACAGCTCCAGCGTCTACCCGGTGCACCATGACCACTACGGCATGCCCGATGCGCCGCGCTTCCCCTACAGCAGCGTCGACGGCCTGACCGAGATCCCGATCTCCACCGTGCGCGCCGGCAGCCGCAACATCCCCATCGGCGGCGGCGGCTATTTCCGCCTGCTGCCCTACGCCGCCTCGCGCTGGGCCATCGAGCGCTTCCACCGCGAGGAGCGGCGGCCGGCGATCTTCTACATGCACCCGTGGGAGATCGATCCGGGCCAGCCGCGCGTGGCCGGCGTGGACGCGAAGTCGCGCTTTCGCCACTACGTCAGCCTGCATCGCACCGAGGGCCGGCTGGAGCGGCTGCTGCAGGACTTCCGCTGGGATCGCGTGGATCGCGTGTTCGACGTCGAGGCGCGGCCTGCCGCGCTCGCGGCGTGAGCCCCCGGCCGCCGATCCGGGTCCTCCACGTTCTCCTGAGCCTGGAGCCCGGCGGCCTCGAGAACGGGGTCGTCAACGTCATCAACCGCCTCGACCGCGAGCGCTTCGCATCGTCGGTGTGCTGCCTGAAGCATGCCGGCGAGTTCGCGCGCCGCATCGAGGACCCGGGCGTGGACATCCACGAGCTGCACTGGCGCGGCGGCAACGACCCGCGACTGGCGCTGCGCGTCGCGGCCCTGCTGCGCCGGCTGCGGCCCGACATCGTGCACACGCGCAACGCCGAGCCCTTCTTCTACGGCTTCGCCGGCGCCAAGCTGGCGCGGGCGCAGGCGCTGGTGCACAGCGAGCACGGGCGCAAGTTCGACGACCGCCCCGCGCGCTTCGCCGTGCAGCGCTGGATGAGCCGGCACACCGACGCGATCTTCGCGGTGTCGGGGCAGCTCAAGTCCGACCTCGTCAAGCACATCGGACTGCCCGAGGACCGAGTCGAGGTGCTGCACAACGGCGTCGACCTCAGCCGCTTCGACACCGGCGCCCGCAAGGGCGCGGACGCGCGCGGGCGCGAGGCGCTGCGCCGCGAATGGGGCGTGTCCCCGGGCGCTCTGGTGGTGGGCAGCGTCGGCCGGCTGGTGGCCGTCAAGAACTACGGGCTGCTGCTGCGCGCCGTCGCCGCGAGCGGCCTGGACATCCACCTGGTGCTCGCCGGCGAGGGCCCGGAGCGTGCCGCGCTGACCGCGCTGGCGGCGTCGCTGGGCATCGCCTCGCGCGTGCACCTGCTGGGCCACAGCAACAACGTCGACCGCGTGCTCGCTGCATTCGATGTGTTCGTGCTGCCGTCGTTCAGCGAAGGCATGTCCAACACGCTGCTCGAGGCGATGGCCGCGGGCGTGCCGCCGGTGGCCAGCGACGTCGGCGGCAACGGCGAGATCGTGCGGGATGGCGTCGACGGCCGGCTGTTCCCCAACGACGACGAGGCCGCGCTGCGCGGCTGCCTGGTGGCCTTGTGCCGTGACGGCGCCGAACGCGCCCGCCTGGGCGCCGCGGCGCGCGAGCGCGTGCTGGCCACGTTCGACATCCGCCAGATGATCGAGCGCTACGAGCACCTCTACGAGCGCGTGCACGCGCGCACCGCGCGATGAGCGACGCCCGGCCGCCAGCAGGCGCTCGCACCGGAGCGCGCAGCACGGAGCTTGCCTCATGAACGCCGCGGGCGGCGAGCCGCTCGTCGCCGCGCCGGCCGGCCCCGCGGCCGTGCGCGCCGATGCCGGCCCCGCCGGGGGCCGCCTGCGCGTGGTCGTGCTCACCACCTTCTTCCCGAACCCGCGCGACCCGTTGCGCACGCCGTTCCTGCGCAACCTGGTCGACGCGATGGCCGGCGACTGCGACCAGGAGCTCGTGATCCCCGTGCCGCGGCGCCCGCCGATCGGCCCGTGGCGCGACGCCCGACCCGTGCCCGCCATCGAAACCCACGCCGGCTGGACGCTGGCGCATCCGCGCTACCTCGCGATTCCGGGTCTGCATTGGCTGTCGGGACTCACCTACTTCCTGGGCGCATGGCGGACGCTGCGTGCGCTCAAGCAGCGCCACGGCCGCTATGTGCTGCACGCGCATTGCGCCTACCCCGACGTCGTCGGCGCCGCGCTCGCCGCGCACCTGCTGGACCTGCCTCTGGTGGCCACCGCGCACGGCAGCGACATCAATATCAGTGGGCGCCAGCGGCTCGTGCGGCCGCAGATCCGCTGGGCGCTGGGCCGTGCACGGCGTGTCATCGCCGTCAGCGCGCCGCTCGCGGAGGCCGTCACCGAGCTCACGAAACTGCCGGCCGACAGGGTCGTGTGCATTCCGTGTGCCGGCTACTCGCCCGCCGTGTTCCGTCCGCGCGATGCCGGCGAGCGTGCTGCACTGCGGCAATCGCTGGGCATCGCCGACGATGCCCCGGTCGTCCTGTTCGTCGGCCACCTGGTGCCGGTCAAGGCGCTGGACGTCCTGCTGAACGCCTGGGCGGCGCTGTCGCGGCTTCTGTCAGTAGGCGCTCACCCCCGGCTGGTATTGATTGGAGAAGGCACGCAGCGTGACACGCTCGAGCGGCAGGCCCGCGAGCTGGGGCTCGCCGACCAGGTCGCCTTCCTGGGCCCGAAGCCGCAGCCGGCCGTCGCGGACTGGATCGCGGCTGCCGACCTGCTGACCCTCCCGAGCCACGCCGAAGGCTCGCCCAACGTCATCGTCGAGGCGCTGGCCAGCGGCACGCCCGTCGTCGCCAGCCGCGTGGGCGGCATCCCCGACCTCGTCGACGACGGCGTCAACGGGCTGCTGGTGCCCGCGGGCGACGCCGCGGCGCTGGCCGAGGCGCTCGCCGCGGCGTTGCAGCGCCACTGGGACGCCGCACGGATCTCGGCGTCGATCGCCCACCTCACCTGGCCGGCCCTGGGCCGGCGCAACCACGACGTGCTCGCGGCCGTCGCCACGGAGACCGCCCATGCTGGCGCTCGCTAGAACCTTGTCCAAGGACCTGCTGCAGCAGGTCGTCTTTCCCGACCGCTTCCTGTGGCGCCTGCCCAAGCCGCGGCGCGCCGTCGCCCTGACGTTCGACGACGGCCCGCACCCGGAGCACACGCCGGCCATGCTCGACGTCCTCGCGCGCGCCAGCGTGCGCGCGACGTTCTTCGTGGTGGGACGCGCGGTGGAGCAGCACCCCGAGGTGGCGCGCCGCATCGTCGCCGAAGGCCACGGCATCGGCGGCCACAGCCACGACCACACGGTGATGACGACGCTGGACGACGCCGCGCTGGTGGACGACCTGGCCCATTGCCGGCGCGTGATCCGCGAGGCGACGGGCCTGGACACGGGCCTGTTCCGGCCGCCCCGGGGGGAAGTCAGCCTCCGCTCCATCCGTACCGCGTGTCGCGCCGGCTATACGCTGGTGCATTGGACGAAGACCTACAGCGATTACATGCAGGACGGCGTCGAAGCATTGACCGGCCGTATCGACAGCAACCCGCCCATCGCGGGCGACGTGCTGCTGTTCCACGACCACAACGCGTTCACCGTACGAGCGCTCGACTCGAAATTGCCGCAATGGCGCGCAGCCGGGTTCGAATTTGCACCCTTGCATCGTCCCGTCGAGCTGCCGGGAGGCGCCTCGACGGCCGGTTTTGGTAAGGCCCTGTAACTTGAGATTCTGCCGAAATCGTCACGCAACTGGCATGAATGCACATTTGTTGCTTCAAGACAACGCCAGTCGAGCTATGCGATCCTGCTCGGCATTGCAAGCGCTCGCGCAGGGTCGAACTGCCAATTAGTTGGCAGATTCGCCCTCTGAAAATCTCGCGAAGTCGGCGGTTCGCAATCCCCATTTTTGGGGAGCAATCGCGATGCCCCCTAGGGTACCCCCTAGTTTGAAAACGGCGCCCGACCGCGGGAATTCTGTCGCGCTGGAGTCGCCCGGCTGTTTGTAACGACGTCGCAAACGGGCCTTACCGACGCCTCACGGGCTGCCGATACGCTGTGCATACGCAACGTGCCCCAAGGCTTCCAACGCCCTGACGCCAGTCCGGCAACGCCATACGGGACCTGCACGGTCGGTCAACCTCCACCCGACCCGTCGCACGGCCCTCCGCACCTTGCCTTTGAGCCGCATCGCTACGCCGCAAGGCGGGCGGAAGCCTGTCCAAGAGAAGTTGCCTGGATCTCCACCCATGAATTCGAAAGTGAAATTCGCCGCGATGTCGGCCGTTGAACTGGCCGTCGTCGCCACCCTCGCCGCTTGCGGCGGCGGCTCTGGTGCCGATACCTCCGCCGCCGACTCCGGCGACATGGCGACCGCGCAGCGCGTTCGCAGCGGCTCGTCCTCGCTCGTCACTCTGAGCGCGACCTCGCAGACCGGCGGCTACATCGACAGTTCGCCCAGCGGCATCGACTGCAATGCGGCGCCGTACGCGACCCACTGCTCGAGCACCTTCACCGCCGGCACCCCCATCGCCCTGACCGAGACGCCGCTCGCCGGCTACCAATTCGTCGGTTGGACCGGCGTCTGCTCGGGCACGGCCCACACCTGCACGGCCACGCTGACCTCCAGCGGCACGGTCGGCGCGATGTTCAAGCTGGTCGGCACTGGCGGTGCCCCGGCGCCTTCGCCGGCTCCCGCTCCCGCTCCCGCGCCGGCTCCTGCTCCCGCCCCGGCCCCCGCACCTGCGCCTGCTCCGGCGCCCACCCCCGCGCCGGCTCCTGCTCCCACGCCGGCTCCCGCACCTGCGCCCGCTCCGGCCCCCACTCCCGCGCCGGCCCCGGCTCCCGCGACGAGCGGCGGCCCGGTCGTGCTGTTCACCGACGTCCCCAGCGCCCCGGTCAGCGGCGGCGAGAACAACCTCGGCGGCTACCTGACGATCTACGGCCGCAACTTCGGCGCCGCTTCGGGCCTGGGCAGCACCACCAAGGTCACCA
>Ga0207702_10000146_pt1 | contig 82931 bp, 54 predicted proteins | sample KBSCornC62_FD_184302 | JGI IMG/M metagenome (GOLD analysis project Ga0207702, IMG submission 184302) | Corn rhizosphere microbial communities from Kellogg Biological Station, Michigan, USA - KBS Corn C6-2 (SPAdes) (version 2) | ecosystem: Host-associated > Plants > Roots > Rhizosphere > Soil ...
CGGTGGTCCCGAGATTGACCAGCAGCAGCGTGCGCCGGCCGCCCTGTTCGCGCAGGATGCACAGCACCGCGCTGTCGTCGTCGCAGAGGATGCGCTGGCTGCCGCCGCCGATTTCCGGCCGCGCATGGCGCAGCGCGAGCAGCTTGCGGTACCAGTGGTAGAGCGAGTCGGGTCGCGCCTGTTCTTCCTGCAGCGAGACGCCGTCGTGCGAGCGGTTGTAGCGGTCCTTCCAGAACCACTGGTCACCGCGGTACCAGATCGCCGAACCCGGTGCTTCCAGGTCGGCGTTCCAGCGGAACGCCTCGCGCACGGGAATGCCGACGGCGTCGGTGAGCGGGATGCCGCCGGACTTGCCGATGTTCTTCGGCTGCACGCCGCGCATGCCCAGTTCCTGCCCGTAGTAGATCAGCGGATTGCCCTTGAGCATCAATGCGATCGCGGCGCCGGCGCGCGCCTTGGCGGGGTCGTCGTGGACTTCCGACATGTAGCGGTCGACGTCGTGGTTCTCCAGAAAGATCACCTGCTGCTTGCCCGGTGGCGTGGCGGCGTCGGTGGCGCGGATGTTCCTGACGATGGTCGGCTTGTCCAGCGATACCAGCGCGCCGCGCAGCGGGAAGGCGAACACCATGTCGACGTGGCCGTCCGTCAGCCACTTCGCGCCGTAGCCCCAGTCGGCCTGCTCGGCGAGGATGCGCAGCGCGGGGCGGCGCGCCTTCAGCACCTGGAAGATGGGCGCCCAGAAGCCGGCGAACAGGTGCGCGTCCAGGCCCTTGTGGTCGAGGTCGTCCATCATGTGGTCGATGCGGAAACCGTCCACGCCGTCGCGGCCGCTGCCGTCGCCGTGCGGGTCGGCCCAGTACAGCAGCAGGTCCTGGAAGTACGCGCGCACCGCCGGGTTTTCCAAGTTCACCATCGCGATGCCGACGTCGCGGCCGTCGTAGCCCAGCCACTTCGCCTTGTCGAGGAAGGGCTCGGCCACGCAGTGCTGCTTGTCCTTCCACAGCAGGTAATCGGCGTACTTCGCGCGCGGCTTGCAGATCGAGTCGCGCCACCATGGATTCCCCTCGGCGACGTACTGGAATTCCTCGTCGAGGTAGACCTTGAGACCCTGCGCATGCGCGGCGCGGACGAAGGCGAAGTAATCGTCCAGCGTACCGTACGCGGGATCGATCGCCTTGAACGCGGTGGCGAAGTAGTTGTGGTAGTACGGCGAGGGCTGCAGCGGCGTCAGCAGGATCGTGGTGGCGCCGAGCTGCTTGATGTAGCCAAGCTTCGAAGTCAGCCCCTTGAGGTCGCCGATGCGGTCGCCGTTGGAGTCGCGGAAGCTGCGGAAGAAGATCTGGTAGAACACCTGGCTGTCCGGCTGCGCGGACGGTGGTGTCGCGGCACCTGCCGGAGCCACGGACAGCAGTGCGAACAGGCCCGCGGCGAGCCAAGCGAGCAGGGGGCGTGCGGAATTCATGCGACATCCTCCGTTGCGTGCAGTACCCGGCCGAAGAAGCGCAGCGTATGTTCCAGCGTGGCCGACCAGTAGCCCCAGTCGTGGGCGCCGGGAGCTTCGGCATAATGGTGTGCGATGCCGGCGCGCTGCAATTCGAGGTGCAGCTCGCGGTTCGCGTCGAGGTAGGGGTCGTCGAGGCCGCAGTCGATGCGCAGCGCCGGCCGCGGACCGCCGCCGGCGACCAGCGCGGCCAGCACGCTGCGGTCGGCTGACGCCGCGCTCCAGCCGGCGCGGGTTTCCTCGATCAGCGCGTCGAATTGCGCGGCGTCGGTCACCGCCGACAACGCCGCCGCCGCCGCGATGCGCCGCGGATACTTGCCGGCCAGCCGCAGCGCGCCGAAGCCGCCCATGCTGAGGCCGGCCACCAGCAGCGGCGATCGTGCGCTGCAGTCCGGGACGAGCTCCCGCGCCAGCGCCGGCATCTCGTCGACGATCCAGCGCTCGATGTCGTGGTCGGCATGCATCACGTAGCCGGAGCCGTCGCCCCACAGGCCGTCCGAGGGCATCAGCAGCACTGCCGGCGGCAGCGCGCCCTGCGCGATCAGGCGTGCGGCGGTGAGGTGCGCGCGACCCTTCAGTGCCCAGGCCCAGTGCGAGCCGTACACGCCGTGCAGCAGCACCACGACCGGCAGGTCCGCCACGCCCTGCGCCACGGGCGGCACGTAGAGGGTGACGTCGGCGCGCCGACCCAGCGCGCGACTTTTCACGGTGACGAAGGTGAGCCCGTCCGCCGCGATGGCGGGATCGGAAATCTCGATGGTTCGGAAGACTTCGTCGTTCATGCGATGCGCAGCACGCCTTTGCTGCTGCGTCCGCTCAGCATGTCGTCGAAGGCGCGATCCAGCGCCTCCATCGGGTAGCGGTGGCTGACCAGCGCGGCGAGTTCCAGCTGGCCTCCGGCGATCCATTCGAACAGCCGCGGAAAGTCGCGTGCGGGCACGCAGCCGCCGTACAGCGGCGCGAGGTAGCGCTTGTTCCAGAACAGCTCGGTGAGTTCCAGCGTGGCGTGGCCGTGCGCACCGCTCACCTGCAGCGCGTTGCCGCCGTTGCGGGCGAGTTTCAGCGGCAGGAAGGCCAGCGCGGGTACGCCGGTGGCCTCGAAGGCGTGGTCCACGCCGCGGCCGTCGGTGAGTGCGCGCACTTCGGCGACGAGCTGCGCGTGGTCGGTATCGCCTTCGTGCGGTGCGATTGAGTGGGTGGCGCCCAGCGCGCGGGCGCGTTCCAGCCGCGCCGGCACGCGGTCGATGGCGATGATGGTGCGTGCGCCGGCGATGCGCGCGCCCTGGATCACGTTGAGGCCCACGCCACCGCAACCGAGCACCGCCACCGTGTCGCCGGGCGCCACCGCGGCCACGTTCACCGCCGAACCGACGCCGGTCATCACCGCGCAGCCGAGGATGCAGGCCGTGTCGGGCGCGAGCGTGGGCGGCAACGGCGTCACCGCTTCGGCGCGCACCAGCGTGTGGTGCGCAAAGGTGCCGAGGTGGAAGGCGCGCTCGATGGATTGCCCGCGCCGGCGCGTGGCGCCGGCATGGGCGCGGCTGTTGCCTAGGCGTGGCACGTCGAGTTCGTGGGTGCGCTCGCACAGCGCCGCGGCGCCATGTTCGCACTGCCGGCAGTGGCCGCAGGGTATCGCCCAGTTCAGCAGCACAGGCTGGCCGATCTCCAGCCCTTCCACGCCCGCACCGATGGCTTCGACGTGGCCGGCGCCTTCGTGGCCCATCACCAGCGGCCCCGGCCAGCGCAGCGAGGCGTGGTCGGTGTGGCAGACGCCGGCCGCGGCGATCGCCACGCGCACTTCGCCCGCGGCGGGCGGATCGACCTCGACGGTGTCGACGACGAAACGGCCTGCGCCGTCGGCGATGATCGCGTTGCCGCGGACGATGCCGGCCGTCATGCGACCGCCTTGCCCCCGGACCGCCTGCCCTCGAACAACACCGGATTCTTCGGCGTGGCTATCACCGCGTCGACCACCGCGCCGGGGCACCAGCGCTCCCGGTCGGCTTGCTGCATGTGGTTGTCCGGCGCCTTCAGCCGCATGTCGCGGTCCATGTAGATCACCGTCATCACCGAGCGTGGCCGCGCGGAGCGGTTGGGGCCGGCGCGGTGGAAGGTCCAGCCGGAGTGGAAGCTCACCTCGCCCAGGTCGAACGGCTCGTCGACCACGGGGAAACCGTGCGCCTGCATGTTCGCGGTGATCGCGCGCTCGCTCTCGTCGGAGATCTCCAGGTCGCGGCCGAACGCTTCGTGCTGACTGCCGGCGAAGAAGGCCAGCGGACCCATGTCCTGCGGCACCGCCTGCAGCGGCACCCACGCGGTGACGGTGCGGTCGCTGGCGACGGGCCAGTAGTACTGGTCGGCGTGCGCCGGCGTGATGCCGCCGCCCGGCTCCTTGTACAGCGACTGGTCGTGGTACAGCCGCACGCCGTCCACTTCCATCAGCGCGGCGGCGATGCCGGCGAGGCGCCTGCCGAACACGAACTCGCGCACGGTGCCGCTTTCCTCCCACAGGTTCATCACCTGCAGGAAGGCGCGGTCGTAGGTGCTGCGCTCCTCCAGCGGCTTGGTCTGCGTGTTCAGCGCGATGGTGAGCCGGGCGATCTCAGCGCCGTAATGGGCGAGCTCGCCGGCATTGAACACTTGCTTGAGCTTGATGAAGCCGTCGCGGCGGTAATCGGCGATCTGCTGCGCGGTGAGCGGATAGGGATGGTCGAGGTCGACGGCCATGTAGGGTTCCTGCCATGTCGGGTGGATTGCCGGACGACTTGGCGAAGCCGCCGGATCGCAACCATGGTAGGAACCACAAACGCGGCAGGCATCCGGGACGCTTGCCCAGTTACCGCCCGAAACTGTCGGATTCATGCTCTCGCGGGCGCAGCCGGCCCGCTGCTGCCCATTGCACGGTCCTGCAACACGGACTTCCGCTATCGATCCGGAGCGGACCTACAAGGACACCTTGCGGGCCTTGGGAGGATTCACCGGCATCGGTTGATGCGGACCGCCGGTGCTTTCCTGCCCATGGCAAGGACCGACAATACCGGTGACCATGCAGTAGCGGTCGAGATCGTCAGGGGCATAAACCGCGCCCACAAAGTGCCTTTTGACACCGTTCACATAGGCCGCCTGGTCGGTTTTGTCCTCGGGATCATAGTGATAAAGCATTACCGCCTTTGCGTGGGTCCGCGAGGCAAGTTCTCCGATGCTGCCCGTGTCGAGATGCTCGAACCGGAAATGGGCACGGAACGCCTGGACGCGTCCAGGCGACCAATGATTGCGCGCCCCCATCGAGTCGATGAATCGATCGCGATCCTCGGCGTCGCGGCTCGATGCCTCCGCCACCAGCACGTCGGCTCCCTTCGCCAATCGGGCAACGGCGTCGCTCGGGCCTGTATCGCCCGTGAATACAATCACCCCGTGCGGTGTCTCGATCCGATAAGAATAGGATTTCAACTCTTCGCGTCGTTGAATCGGCATCAGTGCGTAGTGGGAATTTTCGGCCGCGGTGACGCTAATCTTGTCGTCCCGAAAGATCACGCCGTCCCGATTGAACTCGTGGGCAACGAAGGGGCTCACGAACTGTCCGTTGGCGACGTGGCGACCAGAAGGAGTTTCAGCCTCAAAGGGTCGAAAGCCGATGGTGATGAAGTGGAACGCCGCCCCGACAAGTTCTTTGGTCTGTGGGGGCCCATATATGTCGACGGATCCAGTCGCCCCGAAAAGATCCTCGCGGACAAAATCGTTCGCCATGACATCGGCCAGGCCGAGGTCATGGTCCGCATGAAGGTGCGTGAAAAAGATGGTCTTGATCTGCTCGGATTTGATGCCGGCCTCGATCATCCGGCGCATGGTTCCGATCCCGCAGTCAATCAAATACTCGCGCCCGTCGACGATGAGCAGCGTGGAGGGCTCCGACCGATCGAGCCGCAACGGCGGTCCCCCGGCCGTACCGAGGAAAACGATCTCGGTGGTGTGTCCCGGGTCTGCCGCAGGAGCGTTCTCTGCGGCGCCGGTGCGGGGTGCGCCAGCAGCAAGCGCAAGGATTGCAACTGCTCGAAGCGCAACCGCCAATGCACGCATACCCATGGGCACACCCTCCGACACTCGCTGGGCGATTAACCCTTCCAGTTCGTCCCGTCGCGATATTACTCGCCATCGGTTTCGATATGAAACCGGTTCGGCAGTCAATGCGCTTGTCTGTGAATGCCACGCACACGGAGGTCCGGTCGTGGCCGCCGCAGCCTTACGCAGCCTGTTGCGGCGCCGGTTGCGGTTCCCCCAACCGCACCCGCAACGTGCACAGCCCCGCCACGAACAGGCTGGCGCCGCCCACTGCCAGCGCCCACACCGGCTGGCCGTGGAAGCAGCGCTTCAGCAGTTCGCCCAGCACGCTGGCGGCGACCAGCTGCGGGATCACGATGAAGAAATTGAAGATGCCCATGTAGACGCCCATCTTCGCCGCGGGCAGGTTGTCGGACAGCATCGCGTAGGGCAGCGCCAGGATCGAGGCCCAGGCGAAGCCCACGCCCACCATCGGCAGCAGCAACCAGTGCGGATCGCGCACGAACAGGAACGCCAGCAGCCCGGCGCCGCCCAGCCACAGGTTGATCAGGTGGCTCACGCGCAGGCCCCAGCGGCGCACCATCCACGGAATCACGAAGGCCGCGGCGGCGGCGCAGCCGTTGTAGACGCCGAACAGCACGCCCACCCAGTTCGCCGCCTCGTTGTACAGCGCCGAATGCGCATCGGTGGCGCCGTACTGCACCCGGGCCACCGCCGCGGTGGCGTAGATCCACATCGCGAACAGCGCGAACCATGAGAACAGCTGCACCCAGGCCAGCTGGCGCATCGCCGCCGGCATCACGTGCAGGTCGCCCAGCACGTGGCCGAGCAGGCCGCGCGTGTGCGCCAGTGCGGGGCGCAGCTTCAGCGCTGCCTCGTAGCCGACCAGCAGCAGGCCATAGACGGCCAGGCCGGCGGCCAGCAGATAGACCTCGTCGCGCAGATGAGCGAAACGGATCAATGCAGCCAGCACGATGCCGGCCAGCAACCACAGCATGCCGTTGCGCCAGATGCCGCGCAGATCAGGCAGCGCGCCGGCATCGGGCACGGGGTCGAACGCCAGCAACTGCTCCGGCGGGTATTCGCGTGTGCTGGCCACCGTCCACAGCACGGCGCCCAGCAGTGTCGCGCCGCCGGCGTAGAACGAATACTTCACCGTGTCGGGAATGCCGCCGTCCGGCGCCACGTTGCTGACGCCAAAGTGTGCCAGCAGCCACGGCAGCGTCGAGGCCACCACCGCGCCCACGCCGATGAAGAAGCTCTGCAGCAGATAGCCCAGCGGCCGTTGGCGCACCGGCAGCTGGTCGGCGACGAAAGCACGGAACGGCTCCATCGCCACGTTGAACGTGGCGTCCATCAGCCACAGCAGGATCGCCGCCATCCACAGCGTGCCGGCGTTCGGCATCCACAGCAGCGCCAGCGTGGCCAGCAGCGCGCCGGCGAGGAAATACGGGCGCCGCCGGCCCAGCCGCGTCCAGGTGCGGTCGGAGCAGTGGCCAATGATCGGCTGCACGATCAGCCCGGTGATCGGCGCGGCCACCCACAACAGCGGGATCTGTTCCAGCGAGGCGCCCAAAGTCTGGAAGATACGGCTGACGTCGGCAGTCTGCAGCGCGAAGCCGAACTGGATGCCGAGGAAGCCGAAGCACATGTTCCAGATCTGCCGGAACGACAGCTCGGGCCGGGCGGCCGCGCCGCCGATGGTGCGGGGACCGGGCCGCGTTGGCTGGGAGGGTGGGGTCAAGAGCGGGATCCTGCGCGGCGTGATTCGCCCAAGCTTAGGCAGCATCGCAATGCAGCAACCAGTGTTCACAAACGTATTCATGCGGAATGCCGCGGCTCCGGCGCGTGGCCGCGTGCCGTTGGCTGGATTTCACGAACGGCGTGCTTTGATGGCGCGGTCGCGTTCCCGCCGTTGCCACGGATGCCCCCATGAATCGCCCGCTACGCCTGTGTCTGTGCGCCTTGCTGTCGATGTTCGCGACGACGGCGATGGCGCAGGTCGAGATCCATCCGCTGGCGGAACAGGCGCCGCCGAAGCCGGTACCGTTGGGCGCGCACCAGCTGACGGCGGACGATGCCGGCGCGTGGCTGGACGGCTTGATGCCGTATGGCCTGCGGAAGAACGACCTCGCCGGCGCGGTGGTGGTGATCGTCAAGGACGGCCAGGTGCTGCTGGCGAAGGGCTATGGCCACGCCGACGTGGCGGCGGGCAAGCCGGTGGATCCGGCCAGCACGCTGTTCCGCGTCGGCTCGATCTCCAAGCTGTTCACCTGGACCGCGGTGATGCAGCTGGTGGAGCAGGGCAAGCTCGATCTCGATGCGGACGTGAACCGCTACCTCGATTTCAGGATACCGCCGCGCGACGGCCAGCCGGTGACGTTGCGCGAGCTGATGACGCACACGCCGGGCTTCGAGGAGACGATCAGGAACCTGTTCGCGTCCGACACCAGGCACTTCCTCGGCAACGCGGCGTGGGTGAAGGAGTGGGTGCCCGAGCGCATCTATCCGCCGGGGCAGGTGCCTGCGTATTCCAACTACGGCGCGGCACTGGCGGGCTACATCGTGCAGCGCGTGTCCGGCCAGCCGTTCGACGACTACGTCGAGGCGCACATCCTGAAGCCGCTGGGCATGCAGTACGCGACGTTCCGGCAGCCGCTGCCGCAGGCATTGGCGGCGCATATGGCGCTGGGCTACGCACAGGCCAGCGCGTCGTCGAAGCCGTTCGAGCTGGTGAACGCGGCGGCGGCCGGCGCGCTGTCGGCCAGCGGCGAGGCGATGGCGCGCTTCATGCTCGCCGAGCTGGGAGGCGGCAGCGCCAACGGCGTGCAGATCCTCGCGCCTGCCACCGTGCGCGAAATGTTCGACTACCGCCGCGCCGCGGTGCCCGGCCTGCCTGCGATGGCGCTGGGCTTCTACCACATGGATCGCAACGGCCAGGACATCCTCGGCCACGCCGGCGACACCCAGTGGTTCCACAGCGAGCTGGCGCTGTTCCCGCAGCAGGGCGTGGGCGTGTTCGTGTCCATCGACGGCCGCGGCGACGGCGGCCTGCGCAAGCAGCTGCTGGACGGCTTCGTCGATCGCTATTTCCCGGCGCCGCCGGAAGTGGCGCAGCCCGCGTTGGCGAGCGCGCGCAAGGACGGCGCCCTGCTGGTGGGGCGTTACACGAACAGCCGCGGCTCGCAGTCGAACTTCATGGCGATGCTCGGCCTGTTCTCGCAGGTGCGCATCGAGCAGGCGGCCAACGGCGAGCTGGTGACGCCGGACTTCCACGACCTCGCGGGCCAGCCGCGGCACTGGCGCGAAGTGGCGCCGTTCCTGTGGCGCGCGGTGGGCGGCCGCGAATTGCTCGGCGCGCAGGTGGAGCACGGCCGGGTGCGCTGGCTCTCGATCGACGCGTTGTCGCCGGTGATGGTGTTCCTGCCGGTGTCGGCCTGGCATTCGGCGGCGTGGATCCTGCCGCTGCTGGGCCTGATCGTGCTGGTGTTCGCGTTCGTGGCGCTGCTGTGGCCGGTCGCCGCGCTGGTGCGGCGCGCCTGCGGCAAGCCGTTCGCGCTGGCGGGGCGGGCGCGGCTCTGGTACCGGCTGAGCCGCGTGGCGGCGATCGTCCAGCTGCTGTTCTACCTCGGCTGGATCGGGGTGCTGCTGCGCCTCGATGCCAGCATCGTCGGCATGGGCAGCGGCTTCGACGGCAGCCTGCGGCTGATCCAGCTGGTCGGCGTGCTGGCGATCCTCGGCATCGCGGCGGCGGCGATGAACGCCTGGCATGCGTGGCGCGTGCCGGGCGGCTGGTGGCGCAAGCTCAACAGCGTGGCCCTGCTTGCAGCCTGTCTCGCCTCGCTGTGGTTCGTCGGCAGCCTGCATCTGCTCGGCCTGCATTTGAACTACTGACCGGCCGATGCCCGCGATCACGTCGGATGACTGCGTGCTTTGGATCGGTTGAAGCGACCTTGGGGCGCTGTTTCAACGACTTCACGCCTGATTTATTGCAGTGCGGCATGCGCCATGGTCGGGTCGGTGTTAGCGTCCACATGGATCGATCTAAATCGATGACGACAACTGCCTCAACGTGCCGTTCCGGGCGTGACGGGGCGGTTCCCGACGTGCGGGCGTGACAAGAGGGGCGGGCGATGGCAAACCGGTTGGCGCGGCGCACGATGGATACGCCCACGAAGCGTCGCCCGCATGAGCGGGCAGGCGGACTTGGGCGCTGGCTGACGGGCGCACTGCTTGTGCTGGCATTGGGCGCGCCGCTGTCGGCCGTGGCGGCTTCGCAGTCGACGCAATCGCTGGACGCCGGCTGGCAGTTCCGGCTCATGCCCGGCGACCGCCACGCCGCGGAGCATCCGCAGGCTGCGCAATGGCTGCCCGCCACCGTGCCCGGCACGGTGCAGACCGACCTGCTGGCCGCGAAGCTGGTGCCGGATCCGTACTGGCGCGACAACGAGGCGAAGATCCAGTGGGTGGGCCTGTCCGACTGGCAGTACCGCATGCAGTTCAACGTGGATGCCGCCACGCTGGCGCGCAAACACGTGGAACTGGTGTTCGACGGGCTGGACACCTTTGCCGACGTCGCGCTCAACGGCCACAAGCTGCTGGCCGCCGACAACATGTTCCGCCGCTGGCGCGTGCCGGCGAAGCCGTGGCTGCACGCGGGCGCGAACACGCTGGAAGTCACGCTGCATTCGCCGGTCGCGCGCCTGCAGCCGTGGCTTCTGAAACAGCCCTACGCGCTGCCGGGCGAATTCGATTCGGCCTTCGGCGACGAGCCCGAGGGCAAGCAGACGGCCAACTACGTGCGCAAGGCCGCCTACCAGTACGGCTGGGACTGGGGGCCGCGCATCGTCACCGAAGGCATCTGGAAGGACGTGCGGCTGGAAAGCTGGAGTGCGTTGCGCCTCGCCGATTTCCATATCGCGCAGCCCAAGGTCACGGCGGATGTCGCGCAGCTGCAGGCGCAGCTGCACATCGCCGCCGATGCGGCGGGCAAGGCAAGGGTGACGCTGCGCTGGCGCGCGCCGGACGGCGGCACGCAATCGCTGGTGCGCGAGGTGGCGCTGAAGGCCGGCGACAACCACGTCGCCGTGCCGCTGCAGATCGCGCATCCGCAGCGTTGGTGGCCCGTCGGCTACGGCGCGCCGAACCTGTACGACTTCCACGTCGACGTGGCGCTGCACGGCGATGTCGTGGCCAGCGCGGATCGCGAAACCGGCCTGCGCAGCGTGCAGCTGCTGCGCCGGAAGGACCAGTGGGGCAAGAGCTTCGCCTTCGTGGTGAACGGCATGCCGATCTTCGCCAAGGGCGCGAACTTCATCCCGATGGACAGCTTCCCGAACCGCGTCACGGCGGCGCGCATAGCCGCGATGCTGCAGTCCGCGCGCGACGCGAACATGAACATGCTGCGCATCTGGGGCGGCGGCTACTACCTCGAAGACGCGTTCTACGCCGAGGCCGACAAGCTGGGCCTGATGGTGTGGCAGGACTTCATGTTCGGCGGCGCGATTCCGCCCTACGATCAGGCGTTCCGCGACAACGTGCGCGCGGAAGCGGTCCAGCAGGTGGACCGCCTGCGCGATCACCCGTCCATCGTGCTGTGGGCCGGCAACAACGAGGTCGAGACCGCGTGGGAGTCCTGGGGCACCAGCCTGGATTTCAAGAAGGCGCAGGGCAAGGCCGAGAGCGCACGCGTCGAACAAGGCATGCGCGAACTGTTCGACCACACGCTGCGCGGCGTGGTCGCATCGCGGTCGCCCGAAGTGCCGTACTGGCCGAGCACGCCCAGCAGCGACTACGACACCAAGGCCAACGTGCTCGACAACGGCGACTACCACTACTGGAACGTGTGGTCGGGCGATGCGCTGCCGGCCAGCGCCTACCTCGACGTCACGCCGCGCTTCCAGTCCGAATACGGCCTGCAGTCCTTCCCCGCGATGGCGACGCTGCGCAGCGTGCTCGAACCGTCCGACCTCTCCGTCGATTCGCCCGTGCTGCGCGCGCACCAGAAGTTCGACAAGGGCAAGGGCAACCAGCGCCTGCTGATGTACGTGGAGCGCGAGTACGGCAAGCCCAAGGATTTCGCCGCGCTGGTGTACCTCAGCCAGGTGATGCAGGCCGAGGGCATCCAGCTCGCCGCCGAGCACCTGCGCGCCGCGCGTCCGCAGAGCATGGGCTCGCTGTACTGGCAGCTCGACGACGTGTGGCCTGGCGTCACCTGGTCCAGCGTGGACTACTACGGCCGCTGGAAGGCGCTTCAGTACCACGCGAAGCGTTTCTATGCGCCGCTGCGCGTGGTGGCTATCCGCAAGGACGGCAAGACACACGTGTCGCTGGTGTCCGACCGCACCGCGCCGCTGGCTGCCGAGCTGCGCGTGCGCGTACTGGGCATGGATGGCAAGCCGCTGTGGGAACACGCGCAGCCCGCGCACGTGGCGGCGCTGGCCAGTACGCCGGCCGGCGACTACACCGACGCGCAGCTGCTGCACGGCGCCGATCCGCGTCGCACGGTGGCGGTGTTCGAGCTGCTGGATCACGGCAAGCCGATTTCGCGCCACCTGTTGTACTTCGACGATGCGAAGAACCTGGCGTTGCCCGATCCGGGGCTGAAGGCACAGCTTTCCGCCGATGGCCACGGCCTCACGGTGAGCGCGCAGCACCTCGCGCGCGAGGTGTGGATCGACTTCGGCGCCCTGGACGCACGCCTGTCCGACAACGCGTTCGACCTGCTGCCCGGCGAGTCGGTGACGCTGCACGTCGACAGCACGGCCGATGCCGCCGCGCTGCGGCGCGCGCTGACGGTGCGCAGCCTGTACGGCGCCACGGTAACCACGCCGTGAGGAAACGCGTCGCCAGCGCTGCGGCTCTTGCGCTGCTGCTGGCGGCGACGGGAGCTCCGGCGCAAACGCAGGGCGCCGAAGCGCGCGCGTCGGCGCTGGTGGCGAAGATGACGCTGGCGGAAAAGGTGTCGCAGCTGCAGAACGACGCGCCGGCGATCCCGCGCCTCGGCGTGCCGGCGTACGAATGGTGGAACGAGGGCCTGCACGGCCACGCGCGCGACGGTTACGCCACGGTGTTCCCGCAGGCCATCGGCCTCGCCGCGAGCTGGGATGCGCCGTTGCTGCAGGCGGTGGGAGCCGCGGTGTCGGTCGAGGCACGCGCCAGCTTCAACAGGGTCGGCGCCGGCCATGCGCACGAACGCTACCAGGGCCTGACGATCTGGTCGCCGAACATCAACATCGACCGCGATCCGCGCTGGGGGCGCGGCCAGGAAACCTACGGCGAGGATCCGTTTCTCACCGGCAGGCTCGCGGTAGCGTTCGTGCGCGGCATCCAGGGCGACGATCCGCGGCATCCGCGCGCCATCGCCACGCCCAAGCATTTCGTGGCGCACAGCGGGCCGGAGCCGGGCCGCGACAGTTTCGATGCGGTGGTCTCGCCGCACGACCTGGAGGACACCTACCTGCCGGCGTTCCGCGCAGCCGTCACCGCGGGTGGCGCCGGTTCGGTGATGTGCTCGTACAACGCCCTGAACGGCGTGCCCACTTGCGCCAACGCGCCGCTGCTCGCCACGCGCCTGCGCAAGGATTGGGGTTTCAAGGGCTACGTGGTGTCCGACTGCGACGCGGTGGGCGACATCGCCGCCTTCCATCATTACAAGCCCGACGACGCGCAGGCTGCCGCGGCCGCGTTGCGCGCCGGCACGGATCTCGACTGCGGCCACACCTACGCCAGCCTGGCCAAAGCGGTGCAGCAGGGCATCGTCGCCGGGTCCGCGCTGGACACGGCGCTGCTGCGCCTGTTCACCACACGCTATCGCCTTGGCGAACTCGGTGGCGGCGATGGCCCGTATGCGCATGTCGGCGCCAGAGAGATTGACAACCCCGCGCATCGCGCGCTGGCCCTGCGTGCTGCGCAGGAGTCGCTGGTGCTGTTGAAGAACGCGCACGACGCGCTGCCGCTGGGCGGCGGCCTGCGCCTTGCGGTGATCGGCCCCGACGCCGACACGCTGGAAACGCTGGAAGCGAACTACCACGGCACCGCGCGCGCGCCGGTGACGCCGCTCGAGGGCTTGCGTGCACGCTTCGGTGCCGATCGCGTGAGCTACGCGCAGGGCGCGCCGGTCGCGGCCGGCGTGCCGATTCCGGTGCCGGAAACCGCGTTGCGCACTGCGGACGGCGCCGCGGGCCTGACCGGCGCGTACTACGCGAATCCCGATTTCCGCGGCGCGCCGAGTGCCACGCGCACCGATCGCGTGATCGACTTCGACTGGGATCGCGTGGCCCCGGCCACCGGCCTCGATGCCGGCCATTACGCGGCGCGCTGGAGCGGTGAGCTGCTTCCGCCCGGACCGGGTGACTACGTGCTGGCCGTGCACGTGGACCGTTGCTTCGATTGCGCGGGCCACGATCCCGTGCGCCTGTTCGTGGATGGCAAGCCGGTGATCGCCGATGCCGGCAGCGACAACAGCCAGCTGGAGGCGCACCTGCATTTCGCCGACGACCGGCCGCACGCGCTGCGCCTGGAGCTGGTGCACCGGAGCCGCGATCAGGGTGTTCGCCTGCAGTGGCTGGCGCCGCCCGCGGCGCAGCTTGCCGGGGTCGATCGCGCGTTGCGCAAGGTCGATGCCGTGGTGGCCTTCGTGGGCTTGTCGCCCGACGTCGAAGGCGAGGCGCTGCAGATCGAGGTGCCCGGTTTCGCGGGCGGCGACCGCACCTCGCTTGACCTGCCGGCGCCGCAACGCGTGCTGCTGCAGCGTGCGGCAGCATCCGGCAAGCCTCTGATCGTGGTGCTGATGTCCGGTGGTGCGGTGGCGCTGGACTGGGCGAAGCAGCACGCCGACGCCATCCTCGCTGCGTGGTATCCGGGGCAGGCCGGCGGCACGGCGATCGCGCAGGCGCTGGCCGGCGACACCGATCCCGCTGGCCGCCTGCCGGTGACGTTCTATCGTTCGGCGCAGGATCTGCCGCCGTTCGCCAGCTACGCGATGCAGGGGCGCACCTACCGCTATTTCCGCGGCACGCCGCTGTATCCGTTCGGCTACGGGCTGAGCTACACGCGCTTCGCGTACGCCGCGCCCACGTTGTCGGCGACCGTGCTGAAGGCAGGCGACGCGCTGCAGGTGAGCGCGGAATTGCGCAATGCCGGTGCGCGCGCGGGTGACGAGGTGGTGCAGGTGTACCTGGACACGCCGCCGTCGCCACTGGCGCCGCGGCATGCACTGGTCGGTTTCCAGCGCATGCATCTCGCGCCGGGCGAAAGCCGGCGCGTGGACTTCACGTTGTCACCGCGACAATTGAGCAGCGTGGATGCGGCGGGCAAGCGCGCCGTCAGGGCCGGCCGCTATCGCGTGTTCATCGGCGGCGGCCAGCCCGGCGACACCAAGGGTGTCGCGGCCACGTTCACCATCCAAGGCAGCGAGGTGTTGGCACCATGACCATGGAAACGCTCTCCCGGCGCGACCTGCTCAAGCTGATCGGCGGCGGTGCCGCGGCGCTGGCGCTGCCCGGCTTCGCCATGGCGGGCACGCCGGGCACGGCGCAGGCGCGCCCCAGCCATCGTCCGCCGCCCGGCAGACGCAAGTTCACCAGTGCCGCTGTGGAAGCGGAAATCGCGCGCGTACAGGCGAAGATCGGCGATCCCGAGCTGGCGTGGATGTTCGGCAACTGCTACCCGAACACGCTGGATACCACGGTGCAGATGGGCACGCTGCACGGCAAGCCGGACACCTTCGTCATCACCGGCGACATCGACGCGATGTGGTTGCGCGACTCCTCGGCGCAGGTGTGGCCCTACCTGCCGCTGGCCGCGAAGGACGAGTCGCTGCGCCGGCTGTACCGCGGCCTGATCCGCCGCCAGGCGCTGTGCATCTCGATCGACCCCTACGCGAACGCCTTCCTGCCCGACCCGCGCGGCAAGACCACGCTGGACTGGGCGCAGCACGACCTCACCGAGATGAAGCCCGGCGTGGCCGAGCGCAAGTGGGAGATCGACTCGCTGTGCTGGCCGATACGCATCGCCCATGGCTACTGGAAAGCCACCGGCGACCGCACGCCGTTCGACGATGACTGGCGCGGTGCGATGCACCTGGTGCTGGCGACGTTCCGCGCGCAGCAGCGCAAGCTCGGGCCGGGGCCGTACCACTTCCAGCGCGCATCGGCGGTGCCCACCGACACGGTGCCGCTGGGCGGCTACGGCAACCCGGCGAAGCCGGTGGGGCTGATCTTCTCGATGTTCCGGCCCTCGGACGATGCCTGCGTCTATCCGTTGTTCGTGCCGGCGAATGCCTTTGCCGTGGTGTCGCTGCGCCAGCTGGCGGAGATGTCGCGTGCGCTGCACGGCGATGCCGCGTTCGCCGCCGACTGCGAGGCGCTGGCGGGCGAAGTGCAGGCGGCGCTGCAACAGCATGCCGTGATGCGCGAGGTTGGCGATACCGATTTTTGGGCCTACGAGGTGGACGGCTACGGCAACCAGCTGTTCATGGACGACGCCAACGTGCCCAGCCTGCTGGCCATGCCGTACCTCGGCTTCTGCGCGCGCGACGATGCACGCTACCGGCGCACCCGCGCCCGCGCCTGGGGCGGACGCAATCCGTATTTCTTCCGCGGCAAGGCGGCGGAGGGCATCGGCGGGCCGCACGAAGGCCTGCGCATGATCTGGCCGATGTCGCTGATGGTGCGCGCGCTCACCAGCGACGACGCCGGCGAGATCCGCCAGTGCCTGCACTGGCTGAAGACCACGCACGCCGGCACCGGCTTCATGCACGAAGCCTTTGACCAGGACGATCCGGCGAAATTCACGCGGCCCTGGTTCGCCTGGGCCAACAGCCTGTTCGGCGAGCTGATCGTCGCGCTGGCCGAACACCGCCCCGAACTGCTGCGGCGCGCCTGAGCGCCGTTTTCCCCGACCGATCCCACAGGAGTCCACGACATGGTGACCCGCAGACAATTCCTGCAAGGCGCGGCAGCGCTGACGCTGCTTGGCGGCCTCGATCCGCGTGGCGCGCTCGCCGCGCCGCGCGGCCAAGGCAGCGCGGCGGCGCTGACCGGCATGGCGAAGAACGGCGTGTCGCGGTTCGTCGACGTGTTCGTGGGCACCGGCGGCCACGGCCACACCTATCCCGGCGCGTCGATGCCGTGGGGCATGGCGCAGCTGTCGCCCGACACCAACGACTTCGGCTGGGACGCCTGCTCGGGCTACCACCAGGCCGACGGCTCGATCATGGGCTTCTCGCACACCCATCTCTCCGGCACCGGCGCCAGCGACATGCTCGACGTGCTGGTGATGCCCGCGCAGGGCGAGGTGCTGCTCGATCCCGGTGCGCGCGGATTGCCGGAACACAACTACTACTCGAAGTTCGACGGCGCGGCGCGCGGGCAGCACCTCACGCCGGACATGGTGGCGCACCCGGGCAAGGGCTATCGCTCGCGCTACGACAAGGCCTCCGAGCAGGGCGTACCCGGCTACTACCGCGTGCGCCTCACCGACCACGACATACTGGCGGAGCTGACCGCCACGCTGCGCGCGGGCCTGCACCGCTACACCTTCGCCAGGGACGGCAAGGCGCACCTGCTGGTCGATCTCGCACACGGTTACCACGACGACCCCAAGGTGCCGTGCAAGGTCTCGGACGCCACGTTGAAACTGGTGGGCAAGGACACCCTGGTCGGCGGCCGCCGCGTACACCAGTGGGCGAACGGACGGCACATCTACTTCGCGATGAAGCTGTCGCGGCCGTTCACCCAGGCCACGCTGTACAGCGAGAACCAGCCGCTGCCCAGCGGCACGGGCGAGGCCACGGGCGCGCACCTCAAGGCCGCCCTGCACCTGGACGACGCGGCGAAGGCGCCGCTGCTGGTCAAGGTGGGCATCTCCGCGGTGGACGTAGCCGGCGCGCTGCGCAACCTGGAATCCGAGCTGCCGGGCTGGGACTTCGAGCACGTGCGGCAGGCCGCGGCGGACAGCTGGGAGACCGAGCTGTCGCGCATCCGCGTCGACACGCCGTCGGTGCCGGTGAAGCGCACGTTCTACAGCTCGCTCTACCACACCATGCTCGCGCCCACGCTGTTCAGCGACGTGGACGGCCGCTACCGCGGCATGGACCTGGCCGTGCACCAGCTGCCGCAGGGCCAGCACAACTACAGCACCTACTCGCTGTGGGACACCTACCGCGCGCTGCATCCGCTGTACACGCTGTACCAGCCCGACAAGGTGCCCGACCTGGTCAATGGCCTGGTGCGCATGGCCGCGGAAAGCCCGGACGGTCCGCCGGTATGGCCGCTGCAGGGCGTGGAAACCGGCACCATGATCGGCTACCACTCCGCCGTGGTGATCGCCGAGGCGCAGGCCAAGGGCTTCGCCGGCGTCGACTACGCGAAGGCGTGGCCGATCTTCCGCAAGCGCGCGTTCGACGACGATTACCGCGGCCTGCCGTGGTACCGCAAGCTGGGCTACATCCCCAGCGACAAGGAAGGCGAGGCGGTCAGCAAGACGCTGGAATACGCCTACGACGACTGGGCGCTGGCGGACATGGCCGAGCGGCTGGGCGCGAAGGACGATGCGCAGAGACTGCGCGAGCGCTCGCGCAACTACCGACACGTGTTCGACGAGAAACTCGCCTTCATGCGTCCGCGCGGCGCCGACGGGAAATGGCTGGAGCCGTTCGACCCGATCGAGATGGGCCACTTCGACAAGTGGCGCGACTACACCGAGTCGAACCCGTGGGTGGCCACCTTCCTCAACCAGCACGACCTGTACGGCTACATGCCGATGTTCGGCGGCGTGGCCGCGTTCGAGCGCAAGCTGGACGAACTGTTCACCACCAGCTCCGCGCTGCCAGCCGACGCGCCGCCGGACATCGCCGGCATGATCGGCCAGTACGCGCACGGCAACGAGCCCAGCCACCACGTGGCCTACCTCTACGCCTACACCGGCAGCCACTGGAAGACGCAGTCGCGCGTACGCATGCTGCTGGAGACCATGTATCCGCCGGCGCCGGACGGACTCGCCGGCAACGAGGACTGCGGCCAGATGAGCGCGTGGTACGTGCTGGGCGCGCTGGGCCTGTATGCGGTCGACCCGGTGAGCACGAACTACGTGTTCGGCAGTCCGCTGCTGGATCGCGCCGAGGTGGCGCTGGGCGAAGGGAAGAAGCTGGTGGTGACGGCGCACGGCAACGGTCCGGGCAAGCCCTACATCCAGTCCGTCAGCTGGAACGGCAAGCCGTGGACGAAGAGCTGGATCAGCCACGCCGAACTTGCCGCCGGCGGCACGCTGGCGTTCACGATGGGCGCCTCGCCGAACAAGCGCTTCGGCGCTGCGCCGGCGGATCGCCCGCCGTCGTTCGGCCTGTCCGCCACCCAGGCGGACAAGGCCTGACATGCGATGCAAACTGCAACGATGGCTGCTTGAAGTATCCCCGTTCGCACTGAGCGTAGCCGCGAAGCGGCATACGCGGGGAGCGACCAAGGATGGTCGCTGCATTGAGGAGCGAGGAAGTCGAAGTGCCGGCCTCGACAGGCTTCGACTCCGCGCCTGCGGCGCTACGCTCAGCCCGAACGGTTTCGGGCGACGGGTTGCGATGCTTCTTGCGTGCGCACTCGTCAGCCTCGCTGCGCACGCGGCGGCACCGGCTGCCGCGTCGACCGCCGCGGCGCCCGGCGAGGCGCAGCGCATGCAGTGGTTCGCCGACGCGAAGTTCGGCATCTTCATCCACTACGGCATCTACGCGGTGGACGGCATCGACGAGTCGTGGTCGTTCTTCGACGGCTACGTCAGTTACGACCACTACATGCGGCAGCTCAAGGGCTTCACCGCGGCGGACTACCACCCGCAGGCCTGGGCCGACCTGATCCGCGAAAGCGGCGCGCGCTACGCCGTGCTCACCGCCAAGCACCACGACGGCGTGGCGCTGTGGGACACGAAGCAAGGCCTCAACGTGGTGAAGGACACGCCGGCCAAGCGCGACCTGGTCGGGCCGTTCGTGCAGGCGCTGCGCAAGGACGGCCTCAAGGTGGGCCTGTACTTCTCGCTGATCGACTGGTCGTACAAGGACTACCCCGGCTTCACCAAGACCGAGTCGCGCTACGACGCCAAGGCCGATCCCGCGCGCTGGAACCGCTTCGTGACGTACTACCAGGGCCAGCTGAAGGACCTGTCGCAACGCTACAACCCGGATCTCTACTGGTTCGACGGCGACTGGGAGCACAGCGCCGCGGAGTGGCACGCGAAACAGGATCGCGAGATGCTGCTGGCGCGCAACCCGGGCGCGATCATCAACTCCCGCCTCGCCGGCTACGGCGACTACGCCACGCCGGAACAGGGCGTGCCGATCACGCGCCCGCCCCAGAAGTACTGGGAGCTGTGCCTGACCATGAACAACTCCTGGGGTTGGCAGCCGAACGACCAGCACTTCAAGAGCGCGAACCAGCTGATCCGCATCCTCGCCGATACCGTCGGCATGGGCGGCAACCTGCTGCTCGACGTCGGCCCCCGCGCCGACGGCACGATCCCGCAGCAGGAAATCGACACGCTGAAACAGATCGGCCGCTGGACGCACAAGCACGCCGAGGCGATCTACGGCGCGCAGGCCGGCATCCCCAAGGACTACTACGCCGGTTCCAGCACGCTGTCGAAGGACGGCAGCACGCTGTACCTGTTCGTGGAAGGACGGCCGAACGGGCCGGTGCTGGTGAAGGGCCTGATGAACCGCGTGCTGCACGCCCGCGTGGTCGGCAACGGCACCACGCTCGATACCCAGGTGGTTGGCGGTTCGTACTGGAGCAAGGTGCCGGGCCTGCTCTACGTTACCGTGCCGCCTGCCACGCTGGACCCCGAGGTCACCGTGCTGGCGCTCACCCTGGACGGGCCGGTACGCCTGTTCCACGACGAAGTGAAGCCGATCGAGAGCAACTGAGCCGCGGCGGACTGCGGATGGCGCTGCCGCGCGGCCATCCGACGACGGGGCCTGCCCGACGAAAGTGACCGCCATATTGCAATGCCGCTTGCAACGTTCATGGGTGAGTGATAGTTTCAAATATGAATCGATCCAAATAACGGCACGGATTCCAGCCGACGGCGGAAAGTGGTGAAAAGCGGGTTGGCAGGCGGGCTTCCGCGGGCTGCGGCGCCAACCATCCCGCTCTGGTTTGACACGATTCAATCGAGTCGGGCAATGAGATCGGATCAACCGGGGTCAGGCGGATACAGGGGTGTCCCGCCGGCCCATGCGGCAACAGCCAATACAACAAACATGTTTGAGGGAGGGGTTTCCATGCGTCATGCCATCGCACTGCGTCGCAACGCACTCGTGAGTGCGCTTTCCATCGCCCTGCTGTCGCCAGTGGTCGCCTACGGGCAGACCGCGGCCGCATCGGGCGACAACCAGTCCAACGCCCAGCAGGCCACGCCGTCCAACCAGCAGAAGGCCGTGAACCTGAAAGCCGTCACGGTTACCGGCTCGATGATCCCGCGCGTGCAGATCGAGGGGCCGGCTCCCGTGGTCACCATCACCGGCGCGGAGATCAAGAAGCAGGGCTTCACCACCATGTGGGAATTCCTGGACTCGCTGCCGCAGATGGGCCCGCAGGTGCAGGATTCCGCTTCGTGGGGCGCCACCGCGGTCAACGCGCGCCCGCTCAACCTTCGCGGCCTGGGCCCCGGCTTCAGCCTGTTGATGATCGACGGCGTCCGCGTGGTGGATTACCCGCAGCCGTTGTACGCGAAAAGCAACTTCCAGAACCCCAGCAACATCCCCACCGGCATGATCGACCGTGTCGAAATCCTCGCCTCCGGCGCCTCGTCGATCTACGGTTCGGACGCGGTGGCAGGCGTAGTCAACGTGATCCTGAAGAAGAACTACCAGGGTGACGAATTGCAGGTGACCGGCGGCGGCGCGCAGCACGGCGGCCGCGCCTATGGCGACATCAATTTCTTCGGCGGCAAGTCCGGCGACAACTGGCACATCCTCTACAACGTGGAGAAGTCCAACCGTTCGCCGATGTGGGGCATGGATCGTCCGTATCAGGATTCGGAATCCGATGCAGGTTATGGTGCTTGGAATCCGAATGCCCGCATGTTCGGTTACCCGAACAGCCCCGCGCTCTATGCGAGGGACGGCAACGGCCAGTACATCACGCCGCCCGCCGGCACTTGCGACAAGTTCAGCAACTCGCGGCTCTACCACGCACACACCGTCAGCACCAATGGCACCCAGGTCACCGGTGTGACCGACAACGGCTACTACTGCGAGCAGCCCGCCCTGTTCCAGAACTGGGTGCTGACGGGGGGTAGCCGCAGCAACAACGGCTACGTGGCCGGAGAGTACGACTTCAAGAATGGCCTGCAACTCTACGGTTCGGCGGCCCTGTACGACACAGTGGGCACTTCCAACACTCAGTTGTGGGGCGAGGGTACGGGTCCGTTCTACGACCAGACCACGGGTCAGCTCATCAGCGGTGCCGCCCGTCAGTTCACCGTGCAGGAAACGGGTACCTCGATGAATACCCATGACCGCGAGCAGAACTGGAACATCACCACCGGCGTGCGCGGCACCGTGTTCGACGGCAACTTCAACTGGGATTTGAGCCTCAATACCCAGAAGTACATCGTGCATGAGGACTACACGGCCTTCAATCAGCAGGCCGCGAACAATTTCTTCCTCGGCCCGCAATTGGGCTCCACTGCCGACGGCACGCCCATCTACGCCATGAATTGGCAGCAGTGGTGGAACCCCATGACGCCGCAGCAGTACAGCCAGTTTGCGGTGAATGGCCAGGACAGCGCATCGTCGTGGCTGGACCAGGCGCAGTTCCGCATCAACGGCGACCTGTTCAAGTTGCCGTGGGTGGACCAGTCGGTGGGTTGGGCGGCGGTGCTGGAAGCCGCGCACAATGGCTTCCAGCTTTCGCCCGACGCGCGCGCATCGAATTCGGCGACGTTCGTGAATCCGTTCTATTCGGACAACACTGGTGCCGGCAATCGTCAGCGCTACTCGCTGGGTACGGAATTCCGCGTGCCGGTGCTGGATTCGCTGACCTGGACCATCTCCGGGCGCCTGGACAAGTACAACGACCACAGCCGCGCCGACGTGGCCCGCACCTGGGGCACCGGCCTCGAATGGCGTCCCTTGGACAGCCTGCTGATCCGCGGCAGCTACGGCACCAACTTCAAGGCGCCGGACATGCAGGCGGTGTATCAGACCGGCTCCACCGTGCCGGTGGGCATCTATGCGGATGACCTGACCTGCATCAAGGCGCTTCAGGCAGGCGATACCAACAACACGTGGTGCAACCCCAACATCCAGCGTCCGCAGTCGCAGTACTACACATCGTTGACGGGCGGCAACAAGTTGCTGCTGCCGGAAACCGGTCACTCCTGGACCTACGGTTTCGTATTGCAGGTGCCGGGCGTCGAGGGCTTGTCGGTGTCCGCCGACTACTGGCACATGGGCGTGGACAACTCGATCCAGTACCTCGACAACCCCACCGTGCTGAAGGACGAGGCAGGTTGTCTTACCGGCTTGCAGGTCGTGGGCACCAGCACGCTGGAGCCATACACGGCGCATGATCCGGGTTCGGCGTATTGCCAGATGGTGATCGGCATGGTCCAGCGCAATGCGGATGGCACCATCAATACGGTGCACTCCGGCCCGATCAACGAGGCTTCGCTGTACGTGAGCGGCGTGGACGCCTCGCTGGACTACAAGTGGCGCAGCGAGGACTACGGCGACTTCACCGCCAACATCGTCTATACCGACAACCTCTCGTACAAGCAGCGCGTGCTGGCCTCCGACCCGCTGTTGAACACTCGTTACAACAACGCGGCGAGCAGGGTCACGTGGATGGCCACCTGGCACAAGGGTGACTGGGACGCGTCGATCTCCGGCGTGCGTGTCGGCAGCGTGCGCGCCAACAACTACGGTGGCTGCAACGTGCTGGACAACGGCATCCAGCCGGGCATGGGCACGGCTACCGCAGCCAACGGCACCGTTTACAGCACCGGCGTCTGCACGGTGTCGTACAACGGCGGCACCCAAGTCGTGAACGACACCATGTATCTGGGTCGTGTACCGCCGTGGATCACCTGGAACGGCTCGGTCGGCTGGCAGATCAACCCGGAGACCAAGGTCACCTTCACCGTGTCCAACATCTTCGACAAGATGGGGGCGATCCCGTACTACGCCGGCGGCTTCGAGTTCGTCCCGACGAACCAGACCGCCGACGAATACACCGGCCGAGAAATGTTCCTGTCGTTCGATTACAAGTTCAACTGATCCCTCTCAGGTTGAACTTGTTCCCCCAGCCCCGGCTTCGGCCGGGGCGTTTTTTTATGTCGAATTACTCGTGCTCCATCACAATTTGAGTGCGCGACATTTTGCGAATTGGCGTCAGTGGTATGAAATATGCGGTGCTGCAGCGCAAATTGCATGTGGATTTTTGTTGCATGAGAATTAAGGTGTACATGAGAACTTTTCATGTACATCAATGCCGAGGGGCTCTATAGCCAAATGCGATAATCTCAGGAGCGAGGTGTCACATGAAATTCTCGAAAGCCACATTGAGTGCTGCATTGGTGGTTGGAGGTGTCGGATTTATTAACACGGCACTTGCTAATCATTTCACGGTTGGAGGTAGTGAAAATGGAAACTTTACAATTAGCGGAGCAGTATATTTTGGAATGACGACTGGATCGACTTTCAAGACAGTTACTTTTTATCCGGATAATCAGACGGATGTAGATGACCCGGCTGATGTTGGGATGCCGGTTACTCTCGGATACACGACGGGTGGTTCAACTAGTCAGTATCTCTGCACGGTGACGATGAAAGGTAGTGTCGTTAATGGGGTGGCGAGTGTAACTTCAATGTCGGTCCTTTCGGGTGGATTCTGCAGTATGCTGGATCCGAGGAACTTCCCATGGAGACTTCACGCGTTGTCGTTAGGGACCTATCAGGCCCTTCTTGAGGGGGTTGGATATTATCGTGCAGGAGTATACAACTGCTCGGGTGTAACTGCGGGGACCGATACGGCATCGGGATCTATGGGGCTCTATACAGTAAATTCGCAGGGTTGCTTTATATGGACGGCAAATGCTCTCACGGTTGCTCCTGCCTTGGAGATTGTGAGTAATTAGGGCTAAGGTTTGATCCGTGTGGGTTAAACGACTGCGTGCTTTGCAGAGCGCCCTAGCTTTTGCTGGGGCGCTTTGTGCGGAATGCAAGCAACAAAATGTACGGCTGTAGTGGTGTGTTGGGTGGGGTTTGGATAATGAGCACAGACCGCAAAGCTGTGTGACCGTAGTAACTCGTAGCACGCGCCCGCGGCGTGGTAGTTCACCTTACCGGCCGAGCTCTTTTCATTACTTTAACCAGCGATTATTGCGGGGGAGGATGTGGTGCCGCGCGCTTTATTCGTGGTCGATGAAGTGCTTCCACGAGTACGCCTTCAGCTTGTGGCGCCACGCGGCGTAGCCAGCGTCGCAGGCGCGCGTGCAATAGGCAAGGCAGCGAGTGGTTTGATTTGCACCCAGAATATTGTCGTCGTCGCACGGCTGCATCTTGCACCCAGTACCACCAAGGAATGGGCGTGCGACTTGGCCGCGAGCCACGGATGGTACGACATTGCGTTGACACTGGCGGGTTCGGAAAACTACCTGCGCCGCTGTGCCTCTCGAAACCGGGCGGCTCAGTACCCGCGACCAACGCCCATCGTAGTCGCGACGGGCCGTCCAGGCTTTTGGGAATCGAGCGCTGCCGTCAGCGCTGGTGCAACTGCAGCAGCTCGTGGCAGGCGCCCATGGTGTGGTAGTCCACCTTGCCGGCGGGACTTTTCTCGTCGCTGTACTTGCGGTTGTCGCGGGTGAGGATGCGGTACCACGCGCCGTATTCGTGGTCGACGAAGTGCTCCCAGGAGTAGGCCCACAGCTTGTCGTACCAAGCGGCATAGCCGGCATCGCCGGTGCGCGCGTGCAGCAGGGCGGCGGCAGCGAGCGATTCGGCCTGCACCCAGAAGTACTTGTCGTCGTCGCACACGCTGCCGTCGGGCGCGAAGCCGTAGCAGAGGCCACCGTGCACCTCGTCCCACGCGTGCTTCACCGCGGTGTCGAACAGGTAGCGGGCGGTGGGCAGCAGCCAGCCCTCCTCGCGGTTGCGTTCCAGCAGCAGCGATTCGAGGATCAGCAGCAGCTTGGCCCACTCGGTCTGGTGGCCGGGCTGGAAACCCCAGGGACGGAACAGGTGCTTGGGGTTGTCGCGGTTGTAGTCCCAGTCGATGCGCCACTGCGCGTCGTAGTGCTCCCACACCAGGCCGTCGGCGAGCGCGGCCTGGCGGCGGGTCATGTGGTCGGCCAGCATGAGCGCGCGGTCCAGGTAACGCACCTCGTCGCTGGCCTGGTAGGCGGCCAGCATCGCCTCGCACATGTGCATGTTCGCGTTCTGGCCGCGGTAGCTGCTGAAGTGCCAGTCGGCGTCCGCCTCGTCGCGGTACAGGCCGGCCTCGGCGTCCCAGAACCGGCGTTCCAGCAGCTCCCAGGTCTCGTCCATCCACGCGGCGGCTTCGGCGACGCCGGCCTTGCGCGCGCTGGCATAGGCCAGCAGCACGAAGGCGACGCCGTAGGCGTGGTTGGTGCGGTCCTCCGGCTGGCCGTCGCGGATGGTCCAGGCGTAGCCGCCGGACTGCGGGTTGCGATGCGCCTCGCGCAGGTAACGCAGGCCGCGCTGCACGGCGTCGCGGTATTCGGCGGCGAGCTTCGCGTCGTCGGCGAACTCGAGCGCCGCCATCGCGTAGTTGTAGACGAAGCGCGTGCTGCTCACGAGGTGGCGATGGCTGCGGTCGTAGATCGTGCCGTCGTCCTTGTAGTAGTGGAAGAAGCCGCCATCCGGATCGATCGCGTGCGGGTGGTAGAACGCCATGGTGTCGGCGATGTGCCGGCGCAGGAAGGCAGGCGAACGGAAATCGGGCAGCGGCGCGAGGGGGAGGACGTTGCTCATGCGTGCGGGACTCAGGCGTGTGATGCCATGAAGGCGTGGACTTCGGCGGTGGTCGGCAGCGAGGCGAACGAGCCTTGCCGGGTCACCGCCAGCGCGCCGGCGGCAGCGGCGTGGCGCAGCGTGGCGTGCAGGCGCGGCAACGTGCTGACCAGGTTGTCGAGTCCGGCGGCGCCGATCTCCTGTTCGGCAAGCTGCTGCAGCAGGCCGCCCACGAAGGCGTCGCCCGCCGCGGTGCTGTCCACCGCAGGCACGCGGTAGGCGGGCAGTTCGCCCTCGGCATCGGGGTGGAACCAGCGCAACGGGTTCGGGCCGTCGGTGACTACCAGCAGGCGCGCGTTGCCCTGCCACAGGCGTTCGAGCACGGCGGCCTCGCTGTCCACGGCCAGCCAGGCGAATTCCTCGGCGCTGAGTTTCACCACGTCAGCCAGCGCCAGTGCCGGCCAGACCTGGGCGCGTTCGTCTGCGTCGCGCGGCCACAGCGCGGGCCGCAGGTTGAGGTCGAAGCTCACCAGCGCACCGGCGGCACGCGCGCGGCGCATGCCCTCGCGCGTGGTCTCGGCGGCGTCGGGCTCGGTCATGCTGTTGGAGCAGACGTGGAACACCGCGGTGCCGGTGAACGTGTCGGCACGGAAGTGCTGCGGACGGAACAGCAGGTCGGCCGAGGGCGGCCGGTAGAAGCTGAAGCTGCGTTCGCCGTGTGCGTCCAGCGCCACGAAGGCCAGCGCGGTGTTCGCCTCGCCGGTGCGCGCCACGTCGCAGGTGTCCACGCCGGCGTGCTGCAGGCTGTCCAGCAGCAGGTCGCCGAACAGGTCGGTGCCCAGCATGCCGGCGAAGCGCGCGTTGCCGCCCAGCTTCGCCACCGCCACCGCCACGTTGGCGGGCGCGCCGCCGGCGAACGGCACGAAGGCGCGCGGGTAGCCGTGCGGATCGCGGCCCTCGGCGTGGAAATCGATCAGCGCTTCGCCGAAGCAGAGTATGGAACGCATTTCAGTCCGTTGCCTCCGTGGCCGATGCGGTGGCAGGCGCACTGGTGCGGATCCGCGAACCGGAAAGACCGTAGAAAATGATGTACGCGTAGCACAGCAGCGGCAGCACGAAAGCCTGCTGCAGGCCGATGCGATCCGCCAGCACGCCCAGCAGCCAGGGCACCACCGCGCCCCCCACGATGGCCATGATCAGCAAGCTCGACGCCTTGCTGGTCATCGGCCCCATCCGCTCGATGCCGAGCGCGAAGATGGTGGGGAACATGATCGAGTTGAACAGTCCGATGGCGATCACGCTGACCATGGCCACTTCGCCGTGGCTGAACATGGTGGTCAGTACCAGCGCCATGTTGATGGCGGCGAACGCGGCGAGCAGCTTGCGCGGCGACAGCATCGCGGTGAGCCACGAGCCGAGGAAGCGGCCGACCATCGCCCCGCCCCAGTAGAACGAGGTGTAGTAGGCGGCCTGCCGTTCGCTGATGTGGCCGATGTCGGGCATCGACAGGTAGTTCACCATTGCGCTGCCGATCGAGACCTCGGCGCCCACGTAGAAGAAGATGCCGAGCACGCCGAACAGCACATGCGGATGGCGCAGCACGTCGAGGTAGGTGTGGTGGAACACGTCGGCCTTGTCGGTGGCCTCGCGCAGTGCGGGCAGGCGGAACAGCCACACGAACACGGCCAGCAGGAACAGCACCACGGCCAGGCCGATATACGGCCCCTGCACCGCGTGCGCCTGCTGCGTCTGGTAGGCGAGCTGCTGCGCCGGCGCCATCCGGGCGATCGCGTCCGGGGTCTGCACCACGCTGGAAAGGATCAGCTTGCCGCCGAACCACAGCGCCAGCGCCGTGCCCAGCGAGTTGAGCGCCTGGGCCAGGGTGAGGCGGCTGGAGCTGGTGCGCTCCGGGCCGAGCAGGGACACATAGGGATTGGCCGCCACCTGCAGCACGGTGATGCCGGTCGCCAGCACGAACAGCGCGGCGAGGAAGGCGTCGTACAGGTGCAGCGCCGCGGCCGGCCAGAAGCCGAGCGCGCCGACGCCGGCGATGGCGAGTCCCGCCACCACGCCGTTCTTGTAGCCCAGCGTGGCCACCAGCTTGCCCGCCGGCAACGACATCAGGAAATACGCGCCGAAGAACGTCGACTGCACCAGCATCACCTGTGCGTAGTCGAGCTGGAAGGTCGACTTCAGGTGCGGGATCAGGATGTCGTTCAGTGCGGTCAGCAGACCCCACATGAAGAACACGGTGGTGATGACGCCGAGCGCCATCGGGTAGTCGGTGTAGTTCCGGCGCCCGCCCGATGCGGGCGTGGACTGCAGTGGTGCGGTGAAGGCCATGCGGTTCCCCTGTGGGTGGGTGCGTGCGCTCAGGCGCTGGGCGGTGGGCAGCTGCTGCCGCGCACCACCAGCTGCACCGGGACCACGGTGCGTTGCGGTTGCGCCTGTGGGTCGCGCAGACGCTGCAGCAGCAGTTCGGCGGCCTGGCGGCCGCGCGCGCGCGGCGTGGAGGCGAGCGTGGTGAGCGGCGGCGCGCTCAGTCCGGCTTCGGCGATGTCGTCGAAGCCGGTGACGGCGAAATCGCGGCCGGGCCGGATGCCGCGCTGGTGCAGGCCGAGCATCAGGCCCAGCGCCACCGCGTCGTTGTAGCAGACTGCCGCGGTGGGGGCGGGCGCGTCGAAGAACAGCGCGCCGCATTGCGCCGCCGCGTCCACGCGGTTCGGCGCGCATTCGATGCGCCAGTGCGGTTCGATCGGCAGACCCGCCGCCTTCATCGCCTCGACGTAACCGGCGTGGCGCTGCTGGCAGGAGCTGGAGCTGGCGTGGCCGCCGAAGAACGCAATGCGCTTCTGGCCCAGCGCGATCAGATGCTCGGTGGCGAGCCGCGCGCCACGCTGGTTGTCCAGCATCAGCCGGTCCCAGGGCGCCTCGGTCGAGACCTTGCCGCCGAGCTCGCGGTTGAACAGCACCATCGGCGTGCGCAGGCCGATCGTCCGCAGCACGCTGCCGGCGTCGCTGCCCTCGGCGGGCGAGAGGATGATGCCGGCCGGGTCGTGTTCGAGCAGCGAGCCGAGCACCGCCTGTTCGCGCGCGACCGATTCGCCGGTGCTGCCGAGCAGGGTGACGTAGCCGGCGCCGCCCAGCGCCTCGTCCACGCCGGTGGCAAACTCGGCGAAGAACGGGTTGGCGAGGTCGTTCAGCACCAGCGCGATGCTGGACGAGGTGCGTCGGCGCAGGTTGGCAGCGGCGCGGTTGTACACGTAACCTTGGCGGCGCAGCTCCTCCTCGACCCGTGCGCGGGTGAGCTTGTTCACCAGCGGGCTGCCGCGCAGCACCAGAGACACCGTGGCGCGCGACACGTCGCAACCAGCGGCGATATCGGTGAGGGTAACCTTGCGATTGGCGTGAGGCGTGCTGTCCGTGGCCATGCTCGTCGTCGTGGTCGATTGGAACGATCAAAATGTACCGGAAGCGTGCCGCGGATGGTTCCGCGATGCAACATGCACCGGTGCGCGCCCCAGTGTTAGCGTGTGCAGCTTGGAACGATCCAAATTTTGATGCAAGGGGAGCTTCATGAAACACCGTGATCCGCGCACATGGCTGACGGTTGCACTGGCGGCTTCCCTGGTCCTGTTCTCCACCGGCGCCGTGGCGGCGAACGGCCACGCGGCCGAGGTCGATCCGCGCATCGGCACCGGCGGCGACGGCCACACCTTCCCCGGCGCCACGGTCCCGTTCGGCATGATCCAGCTCTCGCCCGACACCGCGATGCCGGACTTCAAACACGCCTACAAGTGGGCCGCCGGCTACCAGTACGGCGATCCCGCCATCATGGGCTTCTCGCACACCCACTTCTCCGGCTCCGGCCATTCGGATCTGGGCGACGTGCTGGTGATGCCGATCGCCGGCGACGTGAGGCTGGATCCGGGCGATCCGGCCAAGCCGGGCAGCGGCTACCGCTCGCGCTTCAGCCACGCCACCGAGGTGGAGCAGGCCGGCTACTACGCGGTGACGCTGGCCGACTACGGCGTGCGCGCCGAGCTCACCGCCGGCCGGCGCGTCGGCTGGCACCGTTACACCTTCCCGAAGGATCGGCCCGCGCACCTGCTGCTCGACCTGCGTCCCAGCATCTACGACTACCCCGGCAAGGTGCTGTGGTCGCGCCTGCGTGTGCGTGCCGACGGCACCGTCAGCGGCTGCCGCACCACGCGCGGCTGGGCGCCTGGGCGCGAGCTGTGCTTCGCGCTGCGCTTCAACCAGCCGATGGTCTCGCGCGCGCTGTACGACCGCGAGACGGACGTGGTCTACAAGGGCTTCAAGGGCCCCGGCAATCAGCCCGAGGACCACGACGCCGAGAACGGCCGCGCGCTGGAAGGCGTGTTCGACTTCGGCAAGCTCGCCAAGCCGCTGCTGGTGAAGGTGGCGATCTCGCCGGTGAGCGAGGCCAACGCGATCGCCAACCTCGACCAGGACGGCAAGAGCTGGGACTTCGACGCCCGCCGCGCCGAGGCGACCGCGGCGTGGAACAAGGCGCTGTCGGCGATCGACGTGTCCGGCACGCCGGACCAGCGCACCCAGTTCTACACCTCGCTCTACCACGCGATGCTCGCGCCCACGCTGAGCATGGACGTCAACGGCGAATACCGCGGCCCCGACCACCAGGTGCACAAGGCGGACGGCTTCGACTTCTATTCCAGCTGGTCGATGTGGGACGTCTACCGCGCCGAGGAGCCGTTGATGGTGCTGCTGCGGCCCGACCTCAGCACGCAGTTCATCCGCTCGCTGATCGCGGCGCAGCAGGACAGCCCGTTCGGCATCCTGCCGGTGTGGGCGTACCAGGGACTGGAGACGTGGTGCATGATCGGCTACCACGCGGTGCCGGTGATCGCCGATGCGTACATCAAGGGCGTGCGCGGCTTCGACGCGGAGGCGGCGCTGAAGGCGATGGTGGCCAGCGCCACCTACGGCCCCTACGGCGACCTCGCCGACTACATGAAACTCGGCTACGTGCCGATCGACAAGGAACCCGAGGCCGCCTCCAAGACGCTGGAATACGCCTACGACGACTGGTCGCTGGCGCAGATGGCGAAGGCGATGGGCAAGCACGGCATCTATGCCACGTTCGAAAAGCGCGCCGCCAACTGGCGCAATGCGTGGGATCCGCAAACCGGCTTCATGCGCGCGAAACTCAGCAATGGCCAGTTCCGCACGCCGTTCGATCCCACCTTCGCCGGCTACGGCAGCGACTACACCGAAGGCAATGCGTGGCAATACTCCTGGTACGTGCCGCAGGACGTGGCCGGCCTGGTCGCGGCGATGGGCGGCGACGCGAAGTTCGTCGCCAAGCTCGACCAGGTGTTCGACGCCAAGGTCGATCCGGGCCACTTCAAGAACGTGGAAGACATCACCGGCCTGATCGGCTGGTACGCGCACGGCAACGAGCCCAGCCACCACATCGCCTACCTGTACGACTACGCCGGCGCGCCGTGGAAGACGCAGCAGCGGCTGAAGCAGATCATGGACAGCCAGTACGCCGCGCGCCCCGATGGCCTGGCCGGCAACGACGACCTCGGCCAGATGTCGGCCTGGTACATCTTCACCGCGCTGGGCTTCTACCCGGTGACGCCGGCCAGCGACGAGTACGCGATCGGCCGGCCGTTCGTGCCGAAGGCGGTGCTGCACCTGCCGAACGGCCACAGCTTTACCGTGGTGGCCCAGCACCTGGACGACGCGCATCCGTACGTCGGCCGGATCACGCTGAACGGCAAGCCGCTGGATCGGGTCTACCTGCGCCATGGCGAGATCCTCGCCGGTGGCGAGCTGCGCTTCACGATGCAGGCCGAACCGGATCGCCAGTGGGGCACGGCGGTGGCGGCCCGGCCGGCGGCGATGAGCGCCTGGCAACCGTGAGCCTGTCCCGCCATTGGCCGCTCGGGCTGGTGGCCGGCGGCAAACATGCGCAGAATAGCCCGGTGTCCGCACGATCCGGGCGAGAGCTGCCGATGTTGCCTCTCCAATGAAAGTCAGGGGACTGCTGCGCTGGCGCGTCGCCGGCCTGCTGTTCGCGATGGTCGTCATCGTGACGCTGCCGTACCTGGCTACCCGGGTGATGGCCGACGAGACGCAGCAGGCCAACCTCTGGCTCAACCACGCCAGCACGGTCAAGGCGCTCACCTACCGCATCGCCTACCTGATCCGCGACAGCGAGGCGGCGAGCTACCGCATCCTCGCCGGCGATGGCGATGCCTTGGCCGAGCAGCGCGCCAGCGGCGCCCGGGACCAGGTGCCGGCCCTGCTCGTGCAGCTGCGTGGCCTGACCCGCGACAACCCCGACCAGCAGGCGCGCATCGGCGCGCTGGAGAGCGTCACCACCGGCCGCATCACCCTGGTGGACCAGGCGCTGGCGCGGCTGGGCAAGGGCGACGCCGCCGGCGCGCGGCAGTCGCTGCGCGATACCGGCGACCTGTTCCACATGCACGTGTTGATCGACGGCATCGCGCAGACCGAGGACCGCCTGCTGGCCGAACGCACCCGCGACGTCGAGCAACAGGTGGCCCGCGGCCAGTTCGTGCTCGGGCTCACCGCGCTGGCGCAGCTGGTGCTGCTGATCGTGGTGGTGATCTCCTCCGAGCGGCAGATCGGCAAGCGCCTGCTGGCGGAAACCCGCGAGGGCCGCGCGGTGCTGCGCTCGCAGATGATCGTGCAGGCGGTGCGCGAACCGATCGCGCTGTTCGACGAGCAATTGCGCAGCCTGCTGGTGAACGCCGCCTTCAGCGAGCTGTACGGGCTGGACCCGAAGCACCACCGCGCACTGCCGCTGCCGCAGATCGGCGACGGCGCCTGGAACGACGGCGCGCTGCTGCAGCGGCTCAACGACGTGCTGCTGCGCAACCGCGAGCTGTGGGACTACGAGCTGGTGCAGCGCACCGTCGACGGCGTGGACCGCCACGTGGTGATCAACGCGCGGCGCATCCAGCAGCAGGACAGCGACGCGCAGGCGCTGCTGCTCACGGTGAGCGACGTCACCGCGCGCGCGCTGGCCGAGCAGAAGGTCAACGAGCTGAACCACCAGCTGGAAGGCAAGGTGGCGCAGGTTTCCGACGTCAACCGCGAGCTGGAGGCGTTCAGCTACTCCGTCTCGCACGACCTGCGCGCGCCGCTGCGCCACATCGCCGGCTTCGCGCGCAAGCTGCGCCAGCACCTGGGCGAGCAGGTGGACGACACCGGCAGCCACTACCTCGACGTGATCGGCAACTCGGCGCAGCGCATGGCGCAGCTGATCGACGACCTGCTGGTGTTCTCCCGCCTCGGCCGCGGCGCGCTGCGCCTGCAGCCGGTGGACATGCAGTCGCTGGCCGAAGAGGCGCGCGCACTGTGCGAATCGGAGGCGCCGGGGCGGCGCATCGCGTGGTCGATCGCGCCGCTGCCGATCGTGGTGGGCGACGAGAACATGCTGCGCACGGTGTGGCAGAACCTGATCGGCAACGCGGTGAAGTACACCGGTCAGCGCGAAGTCGCGCACATCGCGGTGGACGTGCGGCGTGGCCGCAACGGCGACTACGAGTTCACCGTGAGCGACGACGGCGCCGGCTTCGACATGCAGTACGCCGACAAGCTGTTCGGCGTGTTCCAGCGCCTGCACCGCGCCTCGGATTTCCCCGGCAACGGCATCGGCCTGGCCAACGTGCGGCGCATCCTCGCCCGCCATGGCGGCCGGGTCTGGGCCGAGGCCGAGCCGGATCGCGGGGCGCGCTTCCACTTTTCTCTGCCGGCGCGGGACCTGTCCGGCACAACACCGGAGAGCCTGTCCAATGCCTCCGCATAGCTCGCGTTGCCTTGCCGTGGCTGTCAGGTGGTGGCGTGTGGCGCAGCGCCTGACTGGCTGTCAGGCCAAGCCGCGCGCTGCCGCATGGCGGCCACGACAGGGCAACCCGAAGGGCCGGGTCTGTTTGCCCGCATCCCTGCGTCATCACTCAGTCGTGGACGGACGTCCACTCCATCGCTCTTCCTTGGCCTGCGCGCAAACAGCTCCCGGCGCGGGCCATGCGGAGACATTGAACAGGCTCTGAGAGACTTCCATGATGAATCGCCCCATCCGCACCATCCTGCTCGTCGAGGACAGCATGGCCGACGCCGAAATGTCGCTGGACGCGCTGCGCGAGGCCAACCTCGCCAACCCGGTGGTGCACCTCGAGGACGGCGTGGAATGCATGGACTGGCTGCAGTGCGGCGGCGCCTGGGCTGCGCGCGAGCCGGGCAACCCGGCGGTGGTGCTGCTGGACATCAAGATGCCGCGCATGGACGGCCTGGAGGTGCTCACCCGCATGCGCGCCGACGAGCACCTGCGGCGCATTCCGGTGGTGATCCTGTCCTCCTCGCGCGAGGAGAGCGACCTGGCGCGCAGCTGGGATCTCGGCGTCAATGCCTACGTGATCAAGCCGGTGGACGTGGACCAGTTCTTCACCGCGGTGCGCACGCTGGGCCAGTTCTGGGCGGTGCTGAACCAGGCGCCCGAGCAGGAGTGATGCGGAATCGCGATCGGCGATCAGGAGTTACCATGCCGATATCCCCGCGAGCCGCCTTGCCGCAGTCGAAGGCCGGTCGAGCGGGAATCCACGGGCGACGGAAGTCGCCGGGTGACGAGCAAAAACATCCGGCAAGGAAGCCGGCAGCATTTCGTCCCATTGAAATGCATCGGGTTTGAAGCGGGGCAGCGAGACGAGGGGAGGAGCCCATGCACGAGGCGCGCGGCAGCGACACACGCCCGATCCGGGTGTTGCTGGTGGAGGACAACCGCAACGACGCCGAGCTGGCGTTGGTCGAGCTCGACGACGACGGGCTCGCGCACGAGGCGCGGGTGGTCGACGAGGAGGAGGCCTATCTCGTCGCGCTGCGCGAGTTCGTGCCCGACATCGTGCTGTCCGACCTCAGCCTGCCGAGCTTCTCCGGCCAGCGCGCGCTGGAGCTGCTGCGCCAGCGCGACCCGGACCTGCCGTTCATCTACGTCTCCGCCACGCTGGGCGAAGAGGCGGCGATCGAGGCGCTGCGCAACGGCGCCACCGACTACATCCTCAAGCAGAACCCCGCGCGCCTCGCCAGCGCGGTGCGCCGCGCGCTGGCCGAGGCCGCCGAGCGGCGCGCCAGCCAGCGCGCCCAGGCCGAGCTGATCCGCGCCCAGCGCTTCGAGAGCCTGGCGATGCTCGCCGGCGGTCTCAGCCACGACCTGCGCAACCTGCTGCAGCCGCTGCTGCTGGCCGGCGACAGCCTGCGCGACCGCGCCGACGACCCGCAGCTGGCGCGGCTGGGCGAACTGGTACGCGACTGCGGCAAGCGCGGGCTGGACATGGTGCAGTCGATGCTGTCCTTCGCCCGCGGCGCGCGCAGCGCCGAGCAGGTGCGCCTGGGCGCGCTGATGGACGCGCTGGGCTTGTTGCTGCAGGGCAGCGTGCCGCGCGCGATCCACATGAAGATGGCGGTCGACGCCCCCGAACTCGCGTTCGCCGGCAACCACACCGAGCTGCAGCAATGTCTGCTCAACCTCTGCCTCAACGCGATCCAGGCGATGCCCGAAGGCGGCGAGCTGCGCATCGAGACCGCGCAGCAACGGCTCGACCCGGAGTTCTTCCTGCCCGGAGAGGAGCCGCATCCCGGTCGCCACCTGCGCCTCAGCGTGGCCGACAACGGCCCCGGCATGAGCCGCGAGGTGCTGGCGCGGCTGTTCGAACCGTTCTTCACCACCAAAGAGAACGGCACCGGCCTCGGCCTCGTGTCCTGCCGGCGCATCGTCGCCAGCCACGGCGGCGTGATGCGGGTGGACAGCGTGCCCGGCCACGGCACCCGCTTCGACCTGTACATCCCGCTGCAGGAACTGGCGGCGGACGCCGCCGAGGCGAACGGCGACGACAGCGACAGCCTCGAAGGCGCCGCCGAGCAGGTGCTGGTGGTGGCCGAGGCGGCCAGTCAGCTGTCCCTGCTCAGCGACACGCTGGACGCGTGGGGCTACCAGGCCCATGCCAGCCAGAGCGGCACCGCCGCGCTGCAGTGGATCGGCGCGCACGGCCTGCCCGACCTGGTGCTGATGGACGCCGACATGAACCTGTTCACCGCCGTGCGCACGCTGGGCGCGTTGGTCGAACAGGGCTACGACAGCGCGGTGGTGATGCTGGTACGCCCCGACGCGCCGCCGAACCTCGACGAACTGCCGCCGCTGCCGCGCCTGCACATGCTCGACAAACCGGTTACCACGCGGAAGCTGCTGCGCACGCTGAGATTGGCGCTGGTCAGCGCGGCCAACTGAAGCGCTTCAAGCCCTCTCCCAGCCGGGGAGAGGGTTGGGTGAGGGGCGGGTGCTCGCCCCGACACCACACTCGCCGTCTCCCTCGCCCGCTTGCGAGGGAGGGGTTGGGGGAGAGGGGCTTCTCCTCTCGCTTCGCTAGAAACAAAGCGGTTTCGTGCGCCTGCCGACGCCCGAGCTACTTCTCTTTGTGCTTGTCCAAAAGAGAAGTAGCCAAGAGAAAACGACACCCCGATGGCGCGCCCTCCAGGCGTCCTGCCTTCCGGGTACGCGGGCGGGTTACGGGGTTTTTCGACGGGACTCCTGTCCCGGCGAAAAACTGGCCCGCATCCCTGCGGGCCATCCTGCGGACTTTCCTCCACCCGCCCGCCGCGCCATAGTGGCCCCGGAAAAGCGGCGCGCTCCCGGCGCGCACTCTCCCCGACGGGGAGAAGGCCACAGGCGGCGTCAGTCGATGCCGAGCTTCTTGAGCTTGTAGCGCAGCGCCCGGAACGTGATGCCGAGTTTCTTCGCCGCGGCGGTCTTGTTGTACCGCGACTCTTCCAGCGCCTTCACGATGGCGCCGCGCTCGAGGTTGCTGATGTAGTCGTCGAGGCCGCCGTCGCCGGTGGCGCTGGCGGGCGAGGGAGCCGCGGCGGGTGCCGGCTGGCCGGGGGCGGCGGGTGGGGCGTCCGCACGCGGCAGGCGCTGCGGCAGCATCAGGTCGCTGGCGTCGACGTGTTCGCCGTCGCACATCGCGGTGGCGCGTTCGAGGATGTTTTCCAGTTCGCGCACGTTGCCGGGGAAGTCGTAGGCTTCCAGCGCCTGGCGCGCCTCGGGCAGCAGGCGGCTCGGCTGGCCGCCGCTCTTGCGGGCGAGGCCCTGCAGGATGAAGTCGGCCAGCAGCGGCACGTCGCCGCGGCGCTCGCGCAGCGGCGGCACGCGCAGTTCGATCACGTTGATGCGGTAGAACAGGTCCTGGCGGAACTGGCCTTGCTCGACCAGGGCGGCGAGGTTCTTGTGCGTGGCGGAGAGGATGCGCACGTCCACCGGCACCTCCTCGCGCGCACCGATCGGGCGCACGGCCTTTTCCTGGATCGCGCGTAGCAGCTTCACCTGCATGTGCAGGGGCAGTTCGGCCACTTCGTCGAGGAACAGCGTGCCGCCGTGCGCGGCCTGGAACAGGCCTTCCTTGTCGGCGCCGGCGCCGGTGAAGCTGCCCTTCCGGTGGCCGAAGAACTCGCTTTCCATCAGCTCGGAGGGGATCGCGCCGCAGTTCACCGGCACGAACGGACCGGTCGCGCGCGGGCCCTGCTCGTGGATCAGTCGCGCCACCAGCTCCTTGCCCACGCCGGACTCGCCGGCGATGTACACCGGCGCCTGGTTGCGCGCGAGCTTGGCGATGGTGGAGCGCACCTGCTGCATCGCGGGCGAGTCCCCGATCAGCCGGTCGCCGGCGCCGCCGGCCTTGGCCGCGGCCTTGCCGCTGCGCTTTTCCTCGGCCAGCCGCAGCGCGGTGCGCACGAGCTGGCGCAGCATCTGGATGTCCACCGGCTTGGAGACGAAGTCGAACGCGCCCGCCTTCAGCGCGTTCACCGCGGCGTCCACGTTGCCGTAGGCGGTGATCATCGCCACCGGCATGTCCGGGTGGTTGGCGGCGATGTGCTCGACGATCTCGTGGCCGTTGCCGTCGGGCAGGCGCATGTCGGTGAAGCACAGGTCGTAGGTTTTGCCGGCCAGCGCGTAGCGCGCCTCGGCGACGGTGCCCACGGCGTCGACCTGCAGGTCCATCCGCCCCAGCGTGATGGTGAGCAGTTCGCGGATGTCGCGCTCGTCGTCGATGACCAGGACGGTCTGCTGGCTCATGGGCTGTGGCAATGGTTGCGGCGGTGCCAGTGAGGATACAGCGGCGCCGACAGGGGGCAAAGCTCGGTTTCCGGCGGACGTGACTTGGCTCAACGCGCCAGCCGCTGGTCGAAGAAGTCGACGATGGCGGCGTAGGCCTGCCGCGACTCGGGCAGCTCCGGGTCGGAGAAGAACGAGTGCCACATGCCTTCCCACACGCGCAGCTCGGTGGGCACGCCGGCCTGGCGCAGCAGTTCGTTGCTGTGCACCACCGAGCTCAGCGCCATGTCGCGCGTGCCGGCGATCAGCAGCACGGGCGGGAACTTCGCCAGCAGCGCGGGCGACAGGCCCGGCTGCACCAGCGGATCGCGCGGATCGGCGCCGCGGAAGTAGGGAATCGCGGCCAGCCCCAGCGGTTGCGCCGGCACGCCCTGACCGTTGAGCAGCGGCGCGATGTAGGCCGAATCGCCGCCAAGGTCGGTCAGCGCGCCGCAGAACATGCCGATCGCGCCGGGCGCCGGCAGCTTGTCGGTGATGAAACGCGCCACCGCCTCGGCGGTGAGGATGCCGCCGGCCGAGCAGCCGTAGATGCCGATCTGCTCCGGCTTGTGGGTCTTCAGCAATGCGCGGTAGACCTTTTCGACATCGACGCTGGCGGCGGGGAATACGTGCTCGGGGCCCAGCCGGTAGTCCACCGCGATCACCTCGATGCGGCCGAGGCTGGCGATCGGGATCGATTCCACCAGCGCACCGCTGTGCGCGCCCCACAGGAAGGCGCCGCCGTGCAGGTTGAGCAGCACGCGATGGCGGTTCTCCGGCGCCACGCCCTGCGCGGGCAGTACCACGTCGACGCCGACGCCGGCGATCGTGTCGCGGTGCGCTTTTATCGGGTAGAGCTTTTCCATGCGCGCGGCGCGGTCGCCGTTCATGCGCTCGTAGAAGGCGCGGCTCTCGGCGATCGGCGCCGTGATGGGCGGTGCCTTGGCGCCTTCGGCGAGCATCTTCGGGAAGAACGCGCGCGCCTGCGGCGAGGCGAACGCGGAATACGGGATGCTGGCGGCGGGTGCGGTGACGGTGCCGTCGGACTGCACGCCGGGTTTGGCGTCCTGGGCGAGGGTGCCGGCGGCGAACAGAGAGCAGAGCAGCAGTGCCGGGACGAGGTGCGGAAGGCGGGGGCGGTGCATGGCGGTTCCTCGTGGGTTGCCGAGTGTGAGCGGGGATATTCCTGGTACGTCGTCGAAATTCCATTGCTGTCCGAGGTACTCGAGATCCCAGCCCCCAGGCTCCATTCACAAGCTCTCGCGTTGAGCAACGAAGCCGGGAGACTTGAAGGCGCGCAAGCATTGGCTAGTGAGCCCCTCTCCCTCCGGGAGAGGGTGGCGACAGCCGGGAGAGGGTTCGGGCGGAGCGAAGTGCTGCGGCAAGTCCGAACCCTCCCCTTCACCCCTCTCCCGGAGGGGGAGGGGTGAAGGGCGGCTGCGAAATATTCCGGACAGCAGTGGGCGAAGGTCGGAATCTTGCGCTGTTCAAGGTGCCGGGCTCCGGCTTTCATCGAGGCCACCGAGCAACTGCTGCAGCTTCAGGTACACGCCATTGGTCCAGCCGAAGCCGACCACGTTCTGCGTGTAGCCGGCGGTGATCTGCACCGCGGCGTTGCCCTGCGCCATGTTGTATTTCTCGCGGATCGTGCCGTCGTCGGCGTAGCCGCGGTCCACGGTGGCCATGAACTTGCCGGCGATGCGGCGCGCGTCGGCATGGAAGCCGTAATCGTCCAGCCCCTTGATCGCCAGCCAGTTCGTGGGCGCCCAGCCGTAGGGCGCGTCCCATTGCGCGCCGGTGGTGCGCGTGCTCATCGCCAGCCCGCCGCGCTGCTCGAACAGCGCGAGCTTGCCGCGCAGCGCCTGCGCCTGGGCGGTGGAGGCGGCGCCGGCCCATAGCGGGTAGAACGTGCTGAGGTAGGGGTCGGCCGAGGGCTTGCCCGCCACGAAGTCGTAGTCCATGTAGATGCCTTGCGCGGGCCGCCACAGGTACTTGTCCATCGCCGCCTTGCGCGCGGCGGCCGCCTGCGCCCACTGCGTTGCATCGGCGGTCTTGCCCAGCGCGGCTGCGAAATCGTGCAGGTCGCGTTCGTAGCGGTAGAGCAGACTGTTCAAGCCCACCGGCGCGTAGTGGTGGGTGAGGCCGGCGTAGGGGCCGAAGTGGAAGTTCACGTCGAAGCCCGACTCGCGCATCGCGCGGTCGCCGAGGTAGTAGTCGGCGCTGAGGCGGTAACCATCCACCCAGGCCCCGGCGCAGACCTTCGAGGCCGCGACATCGCAGCTCGCGGTTTTCAGCCGTGCGGTTTCGGCGGCATCGGGATGCTGCGCCGACTTGAGCAGGTAGCCGGGGTCTTCTGCGCGATGCGCCAGCAGCCAGCGGATCACGCCCCGGTAGTAGCTGGCGTCGTGCGCCTCCAGCACCGGGCCGTGGCCGTAGTCGAAGTAGCGCGCCAGGCCGGTATCGCCGGCGCGGTGCCCGGGCCGCAGCCAGAGATCGTGGTTGCGCACCGCCAGCGGATAGGCCTGCGCCAGCCAGGCGCGCTTGTCGGCGTCGTCATGGAAGCTGGCGGGATCGGCCAGCAGTGCGGCCATCATCGCGGAGAGAAACGGCGGTTGCGAGCGGCTGAGGTAGTAGCTACGGTTCGCGTTGAGCACGCCGCCGTAGTGCCGCACTTCGAACAGTGCGTTGTCCACCATGTCGCGCGCCAGCGCCTCGTGGTGGTCGGCGAGCAGGCCCAGCTCGATGAAGTAGCTGTCCCAGCCGTACATCTCGTTGAAGAAGCCGCCGGGCACCACGTAGGGATGCGGCAGGTAGAGCAGGCCCTGCACGGGCAGGGTGGCGGCGTCGAAGTCGCCGAGCTGATGGATCGTCCGCGGCAGCCGGCGCACTTCCGCATGGCAGGTTTTCGCGATGCGTGAAAGCTCGGCTGGCATCGGCAACTGCTGCGGCAGGTAGACCGCGAGTTGCGTGTCGCCCGGCCCCTTGCCGAAGGCGGAACAGTCGTCCATCCGGCGCGTGAGCGTGGACCACGCATGGTGGATGTAGTCCAGCGTCTTCGTGGCGTCGGGCGCGGCGGCACAGGCCATGGGTGCGGACGACAGCGCGAGCAGCAGGGCGGCGAGGCGGATGTGGATTTTCATGGGTGGGGACTCCCTGTGGAAGGCGTGGCGGTCATCGACAGCACGGGCTTGCCGTCAGCGCCGCGTCGTACGCTGATGTCATAGAGCCGGCCACGGAAGACAAGGTTGCGCAGCGTCAGCGCGGTCCAGCGCGCGGGCAGCATCGGCGGATAGGCCGGCACCAGTCCCTTCGGCTCGATGCGCAGGCCGGTGAAGCCGTAGAGGATGTTCTGCAGCATGCCGCCGCTGGCGGTGAGGAAGTAGCCGGTGTTGTTGTGAGCGGTCTCGGTGCGCACGGCGAACGGCGGCTGCACCACCTGCGCATGCAGGTTGCGCTCGAACCAGTCGTCGGCATCGGCGGTTTCGCCGGCCGCGGCGGCGGCGATCGACAGCGGGGCGAGGCCCATGCTGTTGGGATCCCTGGTGGAGCGACGCACGGGGGCGATCGCGTAGGCGTAATCGGCACGGCGCAGCGCGGGGCTCATCGCCACGTCGAGCGACGGCAACGCCAGCATCGGCAGCGAACTGCCGCCCCAGGTGTCGAGGTCGTGCGGCACGCTGGGGTCGAAGTCCAGGTGGTGGCTGCCGTCGGCGGCCATCGGCACGTAGATGCCGTCGGCGACCTTGGCCCATCGCGGGTCGGCGGCCTCGCCCAACTGCTTCGCTGCCGCGGTCGCGATGCGCAACGCCTTGATCGCGGCGAGATTGGTGTAGGTGTCGTTGGGCACGTCGTTGTAATCCTCGTCCACCGAGGTGACGTGCAGGATCTCGTAGCGGTGCCGCGCGGGAACCCAAGTGGCGCGGCTGGCCCAGAACTCGGCCACGGCGCGGATCACCGGCCAGCCATGCTGCTTCAGCCAGTCCTCGTCCCCGCTGGCGAGCCAGTACTGCCACTGCGCGATGGCGACGTCGGCGGTGACGTGGATCTCGCGCTCGCCAAGCACATGGGCCGCATGTGGCGTCTGCTCGGTGCCGGTTTCCGGATCGGCCTCCCACGGATACATGGCGCCTTGCAGGCCGCGTGCCCGCGCACGCGCCTGCGCCGCCGGCAGCGTGCGCGCGCGGAACATCACCAGCGATTTCGCGCGCGCCGGATGCAACAGCAGCAGGGCCGGCATCAGCCAGGTGTCGCTGTCCCAGAACACATGACCGGCGTAGCCGGTGGAGAGGCCGCAGGCGCCGGCGGCCCAGGCGGTGTCGGGGGCGACGTTGGAGAGCAGGTAATAGAGGTCGGCGTGCACCATGCGCTGTGCGTCGGGTGCACCGTCGATCTCGATGTCGCTGCGCCAGAGTTTCGCCCAGGCGGCGGCCTGGTCGGTCAGCAGCGCGTCGAAGCCGCGCGTGCGCGCGGCGCGCGCCAGCGCGAGATCGGCGGCCGCATCGCCGCCCCAGCCGTCGCGCGACAACGCCACGTACTTGGTGAACACGTAGGTCTGGCCCGGGTGCACCGGCACGCGCAGGTCCAGCGCCAGCCGATACGGGTCGCGGCGGTAATTCGCCCGGCTGGGCACGACGTTGTCGGACCGCCCGACGGCCACCGCCATCGCCATGCGCGGCCCGCGCGCCGCGCGGCCATCCAGCGCCATCGTGAAGGCACGGGCGTCGCCGCTGGCGTCCAGCACCTGCACCTCGCCGTGGTACCACAGTGGCGCGCGGTCGGCGGTGGCCGGCGGGAGGGGCCTGATCTGCAGGTTGTTCGCCGCCAGTGCCTCCTGCGTCATTTGGCCGCCCAGCTGCGCCAGCGGCAGGCGCGGCTGGTGCGGCGCCCAGGTGTCCAGCGTGAGCGACAGCTCCGCCGTGCCGTCGTATTCCGGCGTGATCGCCAGTTGCGTGACGGCGAGATGCGGATCGGCCTGGCTCACGAAGCTGGTCACCGCGATGCGCGTGTTGCGGCCGTGGTCGAGATAGCGGTAGTGCGTGGTGAGCACGCCGCGGCGCAGGTCCAGCGTCTGGCGGTAATCCCGGAACGTGGCAGGGTCGGGTTCGACTTGGTTGAGCCAGTAGTGGCCGGCCGGCGAGTCGCCGGTGGAATAGTCGATGCCCATCCAGCCGGGGATCGCCGCGGGTCGCGCGATGTCGCCCGGCGTCTCGTCCATCAGGCCGATCATGTACGCAAGCGTACCCTGGGTGCCGCGCGGGTCGCTGAAGGTGGCGACGTAGCCGTTGCCGAGCTGGCCCGGAAAGTAGCGGGCGAAATCCGCCGAGCTGGCGTCGAGCTGCCAGCCCGTGGCGTCGGCGGCGCACGCGATCGGCGCGGCCAGCGCCAGCCAGGCGCCTGCAAGCAGGGAGCATTTCATGGCCGCTCTCCGGGCACCGCGTCGAAGGCCACCGTGAGCCGTGCCTGCTCGCTGCGGAACGGCACGGTGCCGTGCCAGACGTAGGAAGGGAACAGCACCAGCATGCCAGGCTCGGGGCGCACCACATGCTCGGCGTGCAGCGGCGGCACGGTGAGGATGCCGGGCTCGCCGAAGGCGAGGCAGCCGTCGGTGGTGCCGCTGCCGGCCATGCTTTCGGGCAGGTCGATGTAGCAGGCCGAGGAGATCCAGCCGCGCGGATGCACGTGGCTGGCGTGGAAGCCCGCACTGCGCAGCCGCACCGACCAGCTGCCGTTGAAACGGTAACGGCCGCGGTTGCGCCGGCGCAGCGCGTCGTCGCCGTGGCCGATGAAAGCCATGTAATCGCGGATCGGCGCGTCGAAGGCCTGGAACAGCGCCTGGATCACCGGGTCGGCGTGGCGGGCCAGGTCCTCGGTGGTCTCGGTGCCGTGGCGCAGCGACTGGAACAGCAGCGGATGGCCGAGCGGATCGTGCAGGCGTTCCAGGCTGCGTTTCAGGTCGGCGAGGAAGCCGGCGAGGCTGCTCCAGCCGGCGGGTGCCTGCAGGCGGTACGGTTGCACGAGCTGCGCGTAGTCGCAGTACGCGTCGTGGCGTGGGTCGCCGAGCAGGCGCCACGCAGTGGTCCGCAGCGCGATCAGGTACTGGTCGTCGGGTGCGTCGGCGAGCAGGATCTCGCACTGGTCGAGCGCGCGCCGCGCATCGCCGATGCCGAGCAGGGCGGCGGCCAGCAGGCTGCGCGCGGGCGTGCTGGCGGGCGAACGCCGCAGCGCGCGTTCGGCCAGCGCGAGCGCGGCGGCGGGGTCGAATTCCAGCGCGCTGAGTCCCGCACGCACCAGCAGGGAAGGTGCGGCCTGCTCACGCGCGGCGGACTCGGCGAGGCAGGCCCAGGCGCCGCGCGCATCGCCCGCGCCCTGCAGGATCGCGGCCTTGGCGGCGAGCAAGGTTTCGTCGGCCGGGAAGCGGCGCAGCACGGCGTCGAGCACGGCGGTGCTCTCGACGAGATCGCCGCTTCGCATCCACACCAGCCGCGCGAGATGGTCGTGCGCCTCGGCGTGGCGCGGTTCCAGGCGCAGGCCGTCGCGCAGGTCCGCCTCGGCGCGCGCGAACTCGCCCAGCGCGACCAGGCTGCGCGCGCGGGTGAAATGGACGGCGGCGCTGGCGCGGCCGGATACCAGCGCACGCGTGGCGGCGCGTTCGGCCTCGGCGTGGCGGCCGCAGGCGGCGAGCGCGATCGCCAGCGCCTGCGCGGCGACCGGGCTGTCGGGTGCGGTCGCCGCCGCGCGGCGATAGAAGTCCGCGGCTTCGTCGGCGCGGCCCAGCGTGGCCAGCGCCGCCACGTGCTGCGCGGCCAGTTCGGCGTCGATCGCGCCGACGGCGCACAGCGGCGCGAGCAGGGCCAGCGCCTCGGCCGGGCGTTGCCGCTCGTTGCAATGGCGTGCCAGCCGCAAGGCGGCCTGCGGCAATTTCGTGGCCGCGCGGCGCAGCAACGCCTCGGCTTCCTCGTCGCGACCGGCAGCGAGCAGCAGTTCGCCCAGCGTGGCGAGCGTGGGCGCCCAGCCCGGATCGAGCGCCAATGCCTGGCGCAGCAGCGCCTCGGCGCCTTCGGCGTCGCCGAAGCCCTGGCGCAGGCCACCGAGCAGGCGCAGTGCCTCCACGCAATCCGGATGTTCCGCGATGATGGCTTGCAGGCGTTCGTGCGCGCCGCGCAACTCGCCCGTCTGCAGCAGCGCGCCGACCTGGCGCAGGGCATCGAGCGGCATGGGTGCGGGCGTGGGCACGGGCGCGTCGCCGGCGCTATTTCGCCGCGAGGCGGATGCCCGGCGTGGCCGTGGCCATGCCGTGGCGGTCGCTCTCGCGCTTGAAGAAGAACAGCGCGGCCAGGATCAGGCTCATCGGCAGCAGCGAGAAATAGAACGCGGCTATGCCGTTGGAGCGCGCGAACACGATCGCGGTGATGCGCGAACCCAGGGTGCCGCCCAACGCGGAGAAGATCACGATCAGCCCGGTCATCGCCGCGTGCGCGGGCTTGGGCAGCGAGCTCAGCACCACCGAGTTGATCACCGGGTAGATCGGCGCCATCAGCAGGCCCACCAGCGGGAACAGCCAGGCGGCGACGGGCGCGTTGCCCCAGCTGATGTGGGCGTTCGGCGCGATGTTGCGCGCCAGCGGCAGGCTCACGACCACGATCGCCGCCATGCCGACCACGCAGATATTGAGCAGGGTGTACCAGTGCATCCGCCGCAGCGCCTGGCCGGCGGCGAGGCGGCCCAGCGCGATCGCGCCGGGCAGGATGCTGGCGAGCTGGATGCTCATCGCGTTCGGCAGCTTGAGGATCTCGTTGTTGAAGGTCGGCAGCCAGGTGGAGAAGCTCTGCTCGATCAGTACGTAGAGGAAGGCCGAGATCAGGAACACGTAGACCAGCGGCCGCACGAACAGCTGCAGCATCTCGATCAGCGAACCCTTCATGGTCGAGGTGTGCACGTTGTGCGCGGCCGACTCGTCCATGCGCGAACCGGCGAGCAGGGCGATCACCAGCACGCACAGCGCGGCCAGCACCCAGTACACGTTGAGCCACGCCAGGTCGGCGGGGTGGGCGTGGTTGATGAATGCGCTGAACAGCCAGTTGCCGGCCAGCACGCCGAGCATGAAGGTGCCCTCGATCGTCGAGGTGAGGCGGCCGTGCGCGGCGCGGTCGGCGGTGAGCAGGCCGATCGACGAATACACGCCGACCTTGGCCAGCGCGAACGAGATGCCGACGCAGGTGAACAGCACCTCGGTGGTGCGGAAGCCGGGCCACAGCGGCATCAGCACGCAGGCACCGCCGAGCAGCGCCAGCGCGAGGATCATCGCGCGCCGGTAGCCGATCAGCGGCAGGAAGGAGGCCACGCCGAAGGAGACCACGGCGATGGTGAGGTCCTTGAACAGTTCGAGCAGGCTGGCTTCGGTCTTGCCGACGCCGAAGCTGGCGATCGACTGCAGGATCACCGTGCCCACGCTGTTGAGCAGGATCGCGAAGACCACGTAGGTCAGCGCGAGCGCGGCGATCATGCGGAAACGGTTCATGCGCACCTCGTGCGGGTGGCTGCGTCGAAAAAGGCGGCCCGGACCGCCATCGCACGGTCCGGGCCGCTACGCGGGGTAAACGTTAGCTCAGGAAACGTCCGGGCAACCGGCTTCTTGCTCGTCATTCCTGCGCAGGCAGGAATCCAGTGCCGGTGGGTTACCGACACCGGACCCCGGCTTGCGCCGGGATGACGAGCAAAAATCAGAGCTTCCTTGGCTCAGAACTGGTACTTCACCTGCATGCTGTACTGGTGGCCTTCCAGGGTGCGCGCCAGGAGCACGCCGGTAGCGCCGGTGGCATTGCCTGCGATGCGCGAGTTCGATTCCGTCAGGCCGAGCGTGTCGGTCACGTTGGAGCCGAGCAGGGTGAACACCCAGTGCTTGTCGTAGGTGTACTGCGCGCCGATGTTGAAATCGGTGTAGCTGCCCAGTTGCTGCAGGGCAAGCTGGTCCTGGGTATGCGGCCCGACATATTCCATGGTGACCCACAGCCGCAGGTCGCCATGGGCCGTGGGCAGGGTCAGGGTCGGCGTCAGGCGAACCTGGAACTTCGGCTGGCGCTGCAGCTGCTTGCCTTGGTAGGTGCTGACGAATTTGCCGGTGGGATTGTCCGGCGTCGGCAGGCCGAAGAACTCCGCGTCGCCCTGGAAGTGCGAGTAGTGGCCCTGCATCCAGTCGCCGGAGGCGATCACCGAGAACATCTTGTCCGGCGTGGTGGCGATCACGTTGAAGTTGATGCCCTTGGTGTCCGAGCCATAGGTGGACTTGCTGCCGAACGGCACGCCCAGCAGCGAGGGCTGATAGCTCAGGCCGTCGAACTGGCGGTGGTAGAACGAGATGTCGGCGTTGAGCCAGTTGGCCGCGTACTTCCAGCCCACTTCGAAGTTCTGGATCTTCAGCAGCGGCGGCGTGTCGCCGGTGGTGCTGCCGCGCATGTCGTCGAAGCTGTTGAAGTGCGCGCCCTTGTTGGCGCGGACGTAGACGGACATGTTGTCCTGGATCTTGTAGGTGGCACCGGCCGTCCACGAAGTGTGGGTCTTGTTGTAGTCGGTGACCGCGTAGGTGCCGTTGCACATCGCCACGGCGTTGTCGTACAGCGTGTTCGGGTTGCCGTCGATGTCGACGTTGGACAGGTTGCAGACGGTGTTGCGGGCGTTCTCGTTCTCGACCCGGGCCGAGGCATCGAAGATCCACTTGTCGAGGGTCCAGATGTCCGACAGGTAGAACGCCTTGTTGGTGGCGGTGCCGTTCTCGGTGATGTTGAAGCCGCCGTTGTAGATCAGGCCCTGGCCGTTGGTGACGTAGTAGGTCTGGCCGCCCTGCACGTAGCTCACCGCGATCGGCGTGGCGTTCGGCGTGTTGCCCATCAGCATCGGGTTGCCGAGCGACCAGCGGTCGTTGTCGGTGTAGTGCGCCAGGTACAGGCCGGCGGTCAGCGTGTTGCCCTCGAACAGCTCCTTGCTGAGGCGGAAGTCGTTGATCGCGCTTTTGATGTTCTTGTGGATGTGCCACCAGCCCTGGCTGATCACGTCGAGATTGGGATCGGTGATCGCGCCGCCATTAATGTAGTTGGCGGTGTATACGGCACCGGCAGGAACGGTGTTGTCCGGGTAGGTGCCGGCGGTGTTTTCCCAGCTGCTCAGCGTCTGCGGGTTGGAGCCGGAGAACAGCGCGTTGGTGTCCATGTTGCCGCCGTCGACCAGGAACTTGTCGCTGACGGTCCAGCCGCCGCCGAAGTCCCAGTCGAAGTTCGCGCCGAAGAAGCCGAGCTGGGCGCCGCGGCCGTCGGCGAGGTTGGCGCTGGTGCCGCCGCCCGGATAGCTCTCCAGGTACACGTGCTGCATCGCCTTGCTGTAGTAGGTGCCGGTCAGCGGATCGAAGCCCGGATACTCGGAGAAGACGCCCGGGCGATCCTGGATCAGCGGGATCGGCGTGATGAACTGGTTCTTGTCGTCGAGGCCGCGGGCCCAGAACACCAGCGAACCGTTGTCCCAGTCCTTGGTCAGCGTGGCGGTGAGCTGGCCGCCCTTGTCGGAGGGGAATTGCGGTTTGCGCACGCCGTCGGAGTCGCGATAGAAGCCGCCCACGCTGCCGTACCAGCCGTTCTTGCCGATCGGGAAGCCGTAGAAGCCGTCGACGCGGCGCAGGTTGCCGGTGCCGTAGGTGACACCGATGCTGCCGGATGGCGTGTCGGTGCCCTGCTTGAGGATGTAGTTGGAGGTGAGGCCGATCTGGCCGTCGCCGAACACCACCGACGGGCCGCCCAGCAGCAGCTCCACGTGGTCGATGGTGTCGTCGAGGCGGAACATCGAGCTCTGCTCGAAGAACGACAGCGACGGCATGCCGTACAGCGGCGTGCCCATGATCTGGTTGGTGTAGAACGGCGCATCGCCGCCGCCGGGGAAGCCGGCGATCTCGATGTTGGCGCCGGTCTCGCCGCCGGTGGACTCCGGCCACACGCCGGGCGCGAGTTTCAGCAGGTCGGCGGCGCTGCGCGGGTTGGCCTGCTGGATCTGGGCTGCGGTAGCGGTGGTGATCGAGTAGCTGGCGTCGATCTTGCGGACGCCGGTGGTGCTGGCGGAGCCGGTGACGACGACCTGCTCCAGCGCCTGCACGGACTTGCCGTTCTTCGTCTTGCCTTCGGTTTTCTTCGCGGTGCTGGTGGTGGCCGGCGTGCTGCCGGAGGTCTGGGTCTGGTCGTTGTCCTGGGCCAGTACGGGCCCGGCGGCGAGGGCGGCCGCGATCGCCGCGGACAGGGTCAAGCTGGTGCGTATCCGAGTGCTCATGTTCTGACTCCCCATCAGTTCTGGTTGCATGGTGATGCGGCAGCGGCGGGAAGCCGAGCCGATGGGCCGCTTGTCGTTGTTATCCGGCCGATGTCGAACGCGGCGATGTTCGACAACAGCACGTCCGCCTCGGCCAGGGCCTCCGCCTGGCCGATTCCCACCGCCGCCATCCCCGCGGCGTGAATGCTGGCTATGCCTGCCGCGGCGTCCTCCACGCCGAGACAGTCCGCCGGCGCCAGGCCGAGGCCGGCGGCGGCGGCGAGGAAGATTTCCGGATCGGGCTTGGAGCGCGCGATGCGGTTGGCGTCGACCACGTAGTCGAACAGGCCGGCGATGCCCAGCCGGGCCAGCAGCTGCGGCGCGTTGCGGCTGGCCGAGGCCAGCGCGGTCTTCAGTCCGGCGGCGCGCACGGATTCCACCGCGGCGCGCGCACCGGGCAGCAGGTGGCGCGGGTCGAGGCGGTCGATCAGCTCGACGTAGCGGGCGTTCTTGCGCGCGGCAAGCTCGGCCTTTTCCTCGTCGCCGTAACGGCGCGGTGCGCGTTCCAGCAGGATCTCCAGCGAGCCCATGCGGTCCACGCCCTTCATGCGCTCGGCGATCGCCTCGTCGAACGGCGCGTCGATCTCGGTGGCCAGCTGCTGCCACGCCGCGCGATGCAGCACGGCGGTGTCGGCGAGCACGCCGTCGAGGTCGAAGATCACCGCCTTCACGGCGTGCGGTGCCGCGGCAGGCAGTTGCAGCGACTCGCCTTTGCGCAGGCGCTGCGGCTGGCCGCGGTGCAGGAAGTCCAGTGCCGCGCCTTCGAGCAGGCTGTAGCGCACGCCGCTGGCGTCCACTTCGATGCGCAGCTGCGCATCGCGCCAGCGCAGGCCGAAGCGGTAGCCGTTCCATGCCGCAGGCAGTTGCGGCGCCAGCGCGGGTCGGCCATCGCGCACGCGCAGGCCGCCGAAACCCCAGCTCAGCGCCAGCCAGCTGCCGGCCATCGCCGCCATGTGCAGGCCGTGGCCGGCGTTGCCGTGCGAGTCGTCCAGATCCACCCGCAAGGTGTCGAGGAAGTAGCGGTACGCCTCCGCGTCGCGCCCCGTTTCGGCGGCGAGCACCGCGAAGCTGGAGGCGGACAGCGTGGAGTCGTGCACGGTGACGCCTTCGTAGTAGTCGAGGTTGCGCCGCTTGGCGGCCGTATCCACCTCCTCGCCGGCCAGCACCAGCGCGAGCAGGGTGTCGGCCTGCTTGCACACCTGGTGGCGGTAGATGGTGAGCGGATGCCAGTGCAGCAGCAGCGGGCGCAGCGCGGGGTCGCCCATCTGCGCGGGCGTCAGCCGCGGCTTGTCGAGGAAGCCGTCGTCCTGCGGAAAGATGCCCAGCTCCGCATCGACCGGCAGATACATGGCGTCGGCGGCGCGCCGCCATTGCGCGGCCTCGTCCGCATCGAGGCCGATGCGTTGCGCCAGCGAGGCGTGCTCGGCGGGATGTTTCGCGGCCAGCCACGCGACGGTGGCGGCGGCGTCGCGCAGGTGTCGCCGCGCCATGCGGTTGGTGTAGTGGTTGTTGTCGACCAGCGCGGAGTATTCGTCCGGCCCGGTCACCTCGTGGATGCAGAACGCGCCGCCGCGGCGCGGATTGAAGTGGCCGACCTGCAGCCAGATGCGCGCGGTCTCGCACAGCATCTCCGCGCCCATGTCGCGCAGGAAATCCTCGTCGCCGCTGGCATCCACGTACAGCCGGATCGCCCAGGCGATGTCGGCATTGATGTGGTACTGCGCCGAGCCGCCGGGGAAGTAGGCCGAGCATTCGTCGCCGGCGATGGTGCGCCACGGGTACAGCGCGCCGCGGGTGTGGTTCAGCTCACGGGCGTGGGCGCGAGCACGGTCCAGCGTGGCGTGGCGCCAGGCCAGCATGTGCCGTGCCAGCTCGGGCGCGGCGGTGGCCAGCGCCGGCAGCATGAAGACCTCGGCGTCCCAGAAGCAGTGGCCTTCGTAACCCTCGCCGGTGAGGCCCTTGGCGGCCACGCCGCCATGGTCGTCGCGGCTGCCGGACTGGAACAGCTGGAACAGGTTGAAGCGCAGCGCCTGTTCCACTTCCGGCGCGCCGTCGACGGCGAGGTCGGTCGCGCGCCACAGTGTGGACAGTTGTCCCGCCTGGCCGGCCAGCAGGGAGGGGAAGCCTGCGTGGCCGGCCGAGGCCAGTGTTTCCGTGACACTGGACAGCAGGACGGGATCGACGGATGCCGCGGCCTCGGGTTGCGACCAGGCCCAGGCGGCGAATTTCTCCAGCACCACCTCGCCGCCCGGGGCGAGCTGGCCGACGAAGTTCTGCACCACGCCGTGCGGGGTGCGCACGGCATCGCGGAAGGTCAGCGTGGGGTCGGTCAGGCGGTGCGCCTGCGCGCAGACCAGCCGGATGCCGCTGTGGGTGGTGTGCTGGGCCACCCAGGCGAGGTCGGCGTCGGCGTGCGCGTCGTGCAGTTGCAGGCCGCCGCTCAGGTGCGCGCCGATGCGCGGATCGTCACCCTGGCCGACGGCGGCGCGTGCAGTGTCGACCGCCGATTCCAGCGCGATCGGGCCGCGGTAGTCGAGCGAGCGCACCCGGTAGCGGATCGCCAGCAGGCCGGGGCGGTCCAGCGCCACCAGCCGCTCCGAAATGATTTCCAGCGTGCCGCCGCCCGGTGCGCGCCAACGCAGGGTGCGTCGGTAGCAGCCCCCGCGCAGGTCGAGCCGGCGTTCCAGCGCCAGCCAGTCGCCTTCGTCCAGCCGCACCGGCGCGTCGCCCAGCCGCAGCCGGATACGGCTGGCGTCGGCCACCGGCACGCGCGTGTCGGTGGCGCGGGCATAGCCGGTGAAGCGCTCGTGGTAGGCGATCGGCGAGCGTTCCCACACCCCGGCGAGGAAGCAGCCCTGGCTGGGGCTGTCGTCCTCTTCCAGTCCGCCGCGCACGCCAAGCGAGCCGTTGGCCAGCGCGAACAGGCTTTCGTCCTGGGCAAAACCGGCGCGGTCGTGGCCGCGGCGCACGAGCTGCCAGGGATCGACCACATGGGCGGCGCGCGGCGCCGTGCCCGCATCGGCGGACAGGGCAGACGGAACCGCATCATGAGTCTGCACGTGATGTTCCCCTCGCGTGGCTGCAGCGGGCGCCGCGCCGGCGCCGGCGCGGTTTCGGGCGCAGCATACGAGTGAATGTTATCGATATCAAGATATCGATAACATTTCATTGTGGAGCTGTTGTGGCGCGGTTTGCCGGCGCTCCGCAGGTGCATTGGACGGAGCCGCCGTCGCGGGCGACACTAGCGCGCCTGGGCTGGCCCGCGCCGCCCTCATCACGCCCGGAGGGCTGACCGTGAGTTCCGCCAAGAAGAAGTCGCCCGCCGCGGCGCAGTCCGGCCTGACCATGGCGGACCTGGCGAAGTTGGCCGGGGTGTCCAAGATCACCGTGTCGCGGGCGCTGGCCGAGAGCCCGCTGGTGACGGCGGAGACCCGCGAGCGCATCCAGGCGCTGGCGCGCAAGCACGGCTACAAGCTCAACGTCAGCGCGCGCAACCTGCGGCTGCGGCGCAGCCACACGGTGGCGGTGATCGTGGAGATGAAGCCCTCGGCCGGCCGCACCATGTGGGATCCGTACCCGTTGTCGCTGCTGGGCGGCATCTCGCAGGAGCTGACCTCCGCCGGCTACAGCGTGCTGCTGACCACCCGCCACGACGCGGCGAACGCCGCGGTGCAGGCCGCCGACGGCCTGATCCTGCTGGGCCAGGGCGTGCACCAGGACGCAGTGAAGCTGTACGACCGCCTGGGCCTGCCGATGGTGGTGTGGGGCGCCGAGTCGGCGCACGACGACCACATCGTGGTGGGCAGCGACAACCGCCACAGCGGGATCAGCGTGGCCGAGCGCTTCCTCTCGATCGGGCGGCGCCACCCGGTGTTCATCGGCAACTCCGACCATCCGGAAATGGCCCAGCGCCTGCATGGTTTCGTCGACGAGCTGGCCGGCCACGGCATCAAGCCGCTGCTGCTGCAGCGGGTGGACTGGACGCTGGAATCGGGCGTCGACGCGGTGCGCTCGCTGGCCGCCCGCAAGGTGCATTTCGACGCGATCTTCGCCTGCAGCGACCTCTTGGCGATGGGCGCGATCCGCGCACTGGTGGAGCAGGGCCTGTCGGTGCCGAACGACGTTGCGGTGGTGGGCTACGACGACACCCCGCACGGCGCCAGCTTCCTGCCGCCATTGTCGACCGTGCGGCAGAACTGGCAGGAGGGCGGCGTGCTGCTGGCGCGCAAGGTGCTGGCGCTGATCGACGGCCAGCCGGTGGCCTCGCAGATGCTGCCGACCAGCCTGATCGTGCGGGCGACCTGAGCCCGGCCGGCGCAGTTCAGCCGACGGCCGCCTCGCCCGCCTGCCGGTTCATCTGCGGCGGCGTGAGCAGCAGGCGGAAGCAGCTGCCGCCGCCGGCCACGCGCACGTATTCCAGCGAGGCCTGGTTCGCCTCGGCCATCTGCCGGGCCAGGTACAGGCCGAGGCCGGTGCCGTATTCGTGGGTGGTGTAGAACGGCTCGAAGATCTGCGCGGCCACTTTCGGCGCGATGCCGGGGCCGCGGTCGGTCACTTCCAGGATCGGCTCGCCGTGCTCGCCGTTGCGCACGATCACCATCACCCGTGCCGGCTCGCCGGGCAGGCGGCCGTAGCGCAGCGCGTTCTGCACCAGGTTCCACATCACCTGCTGCAGCTGCTGCGGGTCGGCCATCGCGGCCACCGCGACGGCGCCGCCCACGACCACCCGCAAGGTGTCGTTGCCGATGTCGTTGCCGAGTTTGTATTCGTCCACGAAGCCCTGCGCCCAGCGGCCCAGGTCCAGCGTTTCCGGCCGCGAGCGCTCGCGCCGCGACAGCTGCAGGATGTTCTCGATGATCTCGTTGAGCCGCACGCAGTGGTTGTTGATGATCTCCACCATGCGCTGGTCGGAGCTGTCCATCTTTTCCGACTCGGCCAGCAGCTGCGCCGAGTAGCGGATCGCCGCCAAGGGGTTTCTGATCTCGTGCGCGATCGAGGCGGACAGCCGGCCCAGCGAGCTGAGCGTGAGCTCCTCGGCACGGCGCGAGACCAGCGAGGTGTCGTCGAGGAAGATCAGCACCAGCGAGTCGTCGTTCGGCGCGAGGCGGGAGAAGCGCGGCACCACCTCGGGCACGCCGTCGGCGAGCTGGGTGGCGGTCTCGTCCAGCTTGCCCGAGGTCATCCAGTGGTACAGCCGGCGCGACAGCTCGGGCGCCAGCCGGCCCAGGTCGCGCTGGTCCGCGCTGGGGTTGCCCAGCAGCATCCAGGCCGACTCGTTGATCTGGTGAATGCGGTTGGCGTCGTCCACCAGCAGCACGCCGGTCTTCATGCGGCGGATGATCAGCTCGTTGACCTGCGACAGGTTGGCCAGGTCGGTGCTGCGCTGCTCGGCCAGCGCCTCGCTGGCGCGCAGCTGCCGGCCCAGCACGTGGCACAGCGTGGTGATCGCGAAATAGGCCAGGCCGAACAGCGCGGATTCCAGCAGGTTGCGGTCGCCGGCGTTGCTGCCGGGCTGGGCCAGCAGCGCGTGGGCGAGCAGGCCCAGCGTGGCCAGTGCGGCGAAGAAGCTGGACAGCCGCAGCGACAGGATCAGCGCGCCCACGCCAAGGTTCACCGCCAGCATCATCGCGATGCCGATGCGCGCGTAGTCGATCGCGCTGAGCGTCAGCACCGCAGCGGTGATGTCCACCACCAGCCAGATCGACACGACCACCTTGGCGTAGGGCACGCAGCGCCCGGTCAGCGCCAGCGCCGCGATGGCGAACAGCAGGTAGGGCAGGGTGACCAGCAGGGCGAGCTGCGGCGAGGTCAGCGGCACGCCGCCGAGCTGCATCGGCGCGAACGCCAGCCCGATGTACATCAACGCCTGGATCAGCCGGAACGCGTTGAGGAACAGCATCTCGTGGCGGATCGCCGCCGGAACGGCGCGCTGGGCGTTGAGCTGCGGCAGGACGTTGCTGGACACGGTGTACGACGCTCCCGGGCGGTCTGGCGGAGTATAAGGGTTGCCCCCGTGGAAACTTCGAGCCGTCCGGACGGTTCGGCCCGGCGAGCGGCCCGACGCCGTCGCCCGGGCGGCCGACAGCCGGGCCGGGGCGGCCATCCGCGCTCCGGCGGCATGCCACGCCCAAGGCCGGTTCCGGGGCCGCCCCTTTCCATCGGGGGCCGCTTCCGCGAAAATGGGCGGCCGTTTCGCGCGGTTCCCGCCTCGTCGGGACATCGCCGCGCGCATCGCAAGCCGGCAGCACACAGGAGTGTGGCCGGTGGAAGCCGCCCGGGCTGCAAGGCCCGCCGTGTGGTCCATATTTCCGCCGTTTCTTGGCCCGTGAAACCGCTATGGGCCGGCAAAACGACGAAAACCTGTCCCCACACGGCAAGCCTTTCGCTCCAGACGTTTCCACCGGCCACGCTCCACGCCGTCCGACCCCCGCAAGCCCGCGCCGCGTCCCTTCCGCGCGAGGCCGTTTTCCCCGTTCGCTCGAGGCTATCGAATGAATTTCCACGAATACCAGGCCAAAGAACTGTTCGCGCAGTACGGCATCACCGTACCGCCGGGCAAGGTCGCCAACTCCCCCGATGCCGCCGTCGACGCCGCCAAGGCGCTGGGCGGTTCCCAATGGATGGTCAAGGCGCAGATCCATGCCGGCGGCCGCGGCAAGGCCGGTGGCGTCAAGTTCTGCCGCAGCCTCGACGACGTGCGCGCCGCCGCCAAGGGCATGCTGGGCACCAAGATGGAGACCTACCAGTCGGCCGGCCGCGCGCTGCCGGTGAACCTGGTGCTGGTCACCGACGCCACCGACATCGCCAAGGAGCTGTACCTGTCGATTCTGGTGGACCGCGACTCCAAGGCCGTCTCCTTCATCGCCTCCAAGCACGGCGGCGTGGACATCGAGCAGGTGGCCAAGGACACCCCCGAGGACATCCACACCATCGTGGTGGACTTCGTGGAAGGCCTGCAGCCCTACCAGTGCCGCCAGCTCGGCTTCGCGATGGACCTGAATCCGAAGCAGGTCAACCAGCTCACGAAGATCATGCTGGGCCTGTACAAGCTGTTCAACGAGAAGGATCTCTCGCTGGTCGAGCTGAATCCGCTGGCGATCCTGGTCGACGGCAACCTCGCCGCGCTGGACGGCAAGGTGAACTCCGACGACAACGCCGAGTTCCGCCACGCCGACCTGGCCGCGATGCGCGACCTCACCCAGGAAGACGCCGCCGAAGCGGCCGCGGTGCAGAACAACCTCAACTACGTGACGATGGACGGCTCGATCGGCTGCATGGTCAACGGCGCCGGCCTGGCGATGGCTACCATGGACGTGATCAAGCTGGCGGGCGGCGAGCCGGCCAACTTCCTCGACGTGGGCGGCGGCGCCACCAAGGAGCGCGTCACCGAGGCGTTCAAGCTGATCCTCTCCTCCGACAAGGTGAAGGCGATCCTGGTCAACATCTTCGGCGGCATCGTGCGCTGCGACCTGATCGCCGAGGGCATCATCGCCGCGGTGAAGGAAGTGGGCCTGAAGATCCCGGTGGTGGTGCGCCTGCAGGGCACCAACGTGGAGCAGGGCCGTGCGCTGCTGGCCAACTCCGGCCTGGCGATCACGCCGGCCGACGATCTCAACGACGCGGCCCAGAAGGCCGTCGCCGCGGCCAAATAATCATCCTGTAGGAGCGCACCCTGTGCGCGATGCTTTTGCTTTTCACGCGCCTCAAGAGCATCGCGCACAGGGTGCGCTCCTACACGAACACAGGACATACCAATGAGCGTTCTCGTCAACAAGAACACCAAGGTGATCGTGCAGGGCTTCACCGGCCAGCAGGGCACCTTCCACGCGCAGCAGGCGCTGGACTACGGCACCAAGGTCGTGGGCGGCGTCACCCCCGGCAAGGGCGGCAGCGAGCACATCGGCCTGCCGGTCTTCAACTCCGTCGCCGAGGCCGTCGATGAAACCGGCGCCGACGCGTCGGTGATCTTCGTGCCGCCGCCGTTCGCGGCCGATTCCATCCTGGAAGCGGTCGACGCCGGCATCCGCGTGATCGTGGCGATCACCGAGGGCATCCCGGTGCTGGACATGCTGCGCGTGAAGAACGTGCTGGCGCAGCATCCGGAAACCGTGCTGATCGGGCCGAACTGCCCCGGCGTGATCACCCCGGGCGAATGCAAGATCGGCATCATGCCGGGCCACATCCACCAGCCGGGCAAGGTTGGCATCGTGTCGCGCTCCGGCACGCTGACCTATGAGGCCGTGTTCCAAACCACCAACGAAGGCCTGGGCCAGTCCACCTGCATCGGCATCGGCGGCGATCCGATCAACGGCCTGAGCTTCATCGACTGCCTGAAGCTGTTCCAGGACGATCCGCAGACCGAAGGCATCATCATGGTCGGCGAGATCGGCGGCAGCGCCGAGGAAGACGCGGCCGAGTTCATCGGCGAGTACGTCAAGAAGCCGGTGGTGTCGTTCATCGCCGGCGCCTCGGCCCCGGCCGGCAAGCGCATGGGTCATGCCGGCGCGATCATCTCGGGCGGCAAGGGCACCGCCGCGGCGAAGTTCGCCGCGCTGGAAAAGGCCGGCGTCACCACGGTGAAGTCGCCGGCCGACCTCGGCAAGACGCTCGCCGGCTTGATGAAGAAGTAAGCCTTTCGGGTCTCCACGACCGAACGAAAAGGGCCGCAGCGATGCGGCCCTTTTTGTTCCCGTTCCCTTTGTAGGAGCGCACCCAGTGCGCGACCACTTCGCCACGTGGCTGCCTCGGCGCGCGGTTTCCGCCGCAATGCCGTCGCGCTTCGCTGCGCCGGCTGTCGCGCACTGGGTGCGCTCCTACAGGGGGATGAGGAATCACCGTCCCTGGCGCAAGCCCTTTTTCGCCGCCCGCAGCAACGCCTCCGTCACCGTCGCCAGCGTGGTGGAGCGGATGGCCCAGTGCTGCCAGTACAACGGCACGTCGAGCCAGCGTTTCGGCGCGATGGGCGCCAGGCTGCCGTCGGCGAACGGCTGCTCCAGCATCGACTCGGGCGCCATCGCCCAGCCCAGGCCCAACGCCGCGCCTTCCACGAAGGCGGTGGAGGAGGGCAGGTAGTGCATGGGCGGAGCCAGTTTGGCCCGGGTCTCGCTGCGCATGAAGCGCCACTGCAGGGCGTCCTTGCGGTTGAACACCAGCAGCGGTGCCGTGCCTAGCGACGCCGCGTTCACGCCGTCGGCGAAGTGACGGGCGATGAAGGCCGGCGCGGCGATCGGCAGGTAGCGCATCACGCCGAGCTTCTTCACGCTGCAGCCCTGCACGGGGCGGGCGTCCGCGGTGACCGCACCGAGCACCGAGCCGTCGCGCAGCAGGCCGGCGGAATGGTCCTGGTCCTCCACCCGCACGTCGAACAGCAGCCCGTCGCGCTGGTGCAGTCCGGCCAGCGCGCCGAGGAACCAGGTGGCGAGCGAATCCGCATTCACCGCGATGGCCACCGTGGTCGGCGCGGCGTGTGCGGGGCCGACCGCGAAATCGTCCAGGGTCTCGGCCTCCAGCAGGCGCATCTGCTGCACGCTGCGCAGCAGTCGCTCGCCGGCGGGTGTGGCTCGGCTGGGCGACTGGCGCAGCACCAGCACCTGGCCCAGGCGGTCCTCCAGCGCCTTGATGCGCTGCGAGATGGCCGAAGGCGTCAGCGAGAGCCGCCGCGCGGCGCCGTCGAAGCTGCCTTCGTCGAGCACGGCGACGAAGGCGGCCAGTTGGGGATTGAGCAGGTTCACGGGCGCTCCCGGCAATGCAGAAGAACTGAACCAAGTTAAGCAGATTTAGTTTTACTGATGCGGACGGCCATCCGAAAGTAGGCTCCCTTCCACGAGGCTCTCTCATGCAACTGCCTGCCTACCTGGCCGGACTCGGTACCGGCGCCGGCCTGATCGTCGCCATCGGCGCGCAGAACGCCTTCGTGCTGCGCCAGGGGCTGCAGCGCCGGCATGTCGGCGCGGTGGTGCTGGTCTGCGTGCTGGCCGACCTCGTGCTGATCGCGCTGGGCGTGGCCGGCATGGGGCTGGCGGTGCAGCGGCAGCCCGGGCTGTTGCAGCTGCTGCGTTTCGTCGGGGCCGCCTTCCTCGCCGCGTATGGCCTGCTGGCGGTGCGACGCGCCTGGCGCGGCGAAAGCGGCCTGCGCCCGGCCGACGCGGCGGCGGACGGGCTGGGACGCACGGTGCTGGCCTGTCTCGGCTTCACTTTGCTCAACCCGCACGTCTACCTGGACACCGTGGTGCTGCTCGGCAGCCTGTCCACGCATTACGACGGCGCCGGCCGGTGGTCGTTCGCCGCGGGCGCCGGCAGTGCCAGCGTGCTGTGGTTCACGGCGCTCGGCCACGGTGCGCGGCTGTTGCTGCCGGTATTCCGCAGCCCGGCCGCCTGGCGCCTGTTCGACGTGCTGGTGGCAGTGTTGATGTGGGTGCTGGCCACCCTGCTGCTGTGGCAGCCGATGGCCTGAGGTCGGCGGGCGCCGGAAGTATCGGGACCGCTTGTCCGGATGGCGATGCACTACCATTCCGTCCCCGATCCCACTCCCCGAAGAGCTTGATCCATGGCTGTCCTGAGACTGGCGCTGGCCCAGCACGATTTCCCGGTCGGCGCGGTCGCGGCGAACGCCGCGAAGGTGGGCGACCTGATGGCGCAGGCCCGCAGCGGCGGCGCCGACCTCGTGGTGTTTCCCGAGTTGGCCCTGTCGGGTTACCCGCCGGAGGATCTGCTGCTGCGCCCCAGCTTCCTCGCCGCCTGCCAGCAGGAGCTGGAGGCGCTGGCGGCCGGGACGAACGGCCTGGCCGCGCTGGTGGGCTTCCCGCACAGCGAGGGCGAGGTGTACAACGCCGCCGCGCTGCTGCGCGACGGCCGCATCGCGCAGGTTGCGCACAAGCAGGCGCTGCCGAACTACGGCGTGTTCGACGACAAGCGCTATTTCCGCCCCGGCCATGCCAGCGTGATCACCACCCTCGCCGGCGTGCGCATCGGCCTGCTGGTCTGCGAGGACGTGTGGCGGCCCGAGCCGGCCGCCGCTGCAGCGCGTGCAGGCGCGGAGCTGATCGTGGTGATCAACGCCTCGCCCTGGAACGACGCCAAGCGGGCCGAGCGCGAGGCGGTGCTGGTCGCGCGCGCGCAGGAAACCGGCTGCGCCTTTGCGTATCTCAACCTGGTCGGCGGCCAGGACGAGGTGGTCTACGACGGTGGCGCGCTGCTGGTGAACGGCGACGGTTCCGTCGCCGCGCGCGCGCCGGCCTTCGTCGATGCGCTGCTGTGGGCCGAGTTCGATCCGGCTGCGCGCACGCTGCAGGCCGAAGCCTGGCCGGAACCCGGTGACGCCTGCGAGGAGGCCGTTCTGTACGCCGCGCTGGTGCGCGGCATCCGCGACTACATCGACAAGAATGGTTTTCCCGGCGTGCTGCTGGGCCTGTCCGGCGGCATCGACTCGGCGCTGACCTTGGCGCTGGCGGTGGATGCGCTGGGCGCCGGACGCGTCACCGCGGTGATGATGCCCTCGCGCTACACCTCGCAGCTTTCGCTGGACGGTGCGCGCATGCAGGCCGAACGGCTGGGCGTGGACTACCACGTGATCGACGTGGAACCGACGGTGGACTCCTTCATCCGGGCACTGACACCGGCCTTCGCCGGGATGGGCGCCGACACCACCGAGGAGAACCTGCAGTCGCGCACCCGTGGCGTGATGCTGATGGCGCTGTCGAACAAGCACGGCAAGCTGCTGCTGACCACCGGCAACAAGAGCGAGATGGCGGTGGGCTACTGCACGCTGTACGGCGACATGTGCGGCGCCTACGCGCCGCTCAAGGACGTCTACAAGACCGTGGTGTACCGCCTCGCGCGCTGGCGCAACGCGCAGGCCGGCGGCGAGGAGGCGATCCCCGTGGCGGTGATCGAGCGGCCGCCCTCGGCCGAGCTGCGCGACAACCAGACCGACCAGGATTCGCTGCCGCCCTACGAGGTGCTGGACGCGATCCTCGCGCGTTTCATCGAAGGCGAGCAGTCGCAGGCCGAGATCATCGAAGCCGGTTTCGCCGCCGACGTGGTGCATCGCGTGGTGCGCCTGGTGCTGGCCAACGAGTTCAAGCGCCGCCAGTCCGCCCCCGGCCCGCGCGTCACCACCCGCGCGTTCGGCCGGGAGCGGCGCTACCCGATCACTTCCGGCTGGCGGTAGATCGTCGACGCGGAAGATCGGGACGGCCTTCGTGCTGGCGAACCCGCTCGGCACGTTTGCCCCCTCTCCCGCATGCGGGAGAGGGTTGGGGAGAGGGCATGAGGCTTGCGGAACCAGGCATGAAAAAACCGGCGATCGCTCGCCGGTTTCCTGTGTGCCACTGACCCGCCGGCTCAGTGGTGCCGCGCGAACGGCACCATCTTGCGCCAGATCGATACCTCGTGCGGCCACTTCGCATCCTTCAGGTAGGGATGTTCCGGGTAGTTGAGTGCGAGCACCTGGCGCACCTGGGCCGCCTGCTTGTCCTGGCCCAGCGCGAGGTAGCTGCGGGTGAGGATAGCCAGCGCGTCGCCGGTCTGCGGCGCCTGCTGGTAGTGCTCGATCACGTACTGCGCACGGTCGGCGGCGCCGATGTAGATGCGGTTGAACAGGTAGAACTCGGCCACGTTGATCTCGTACTGCGCCAGCACGTTGCGCAGGTAGATCATGCGCTGGCGCGCGTCGGCCGTGTAGGCGCTGTTCGGGAAGCGGCGCGACAGCTCGGCGAAATCGTCGAAGGCCTGCAGGTTGTAGGCCTGGTCGCGGCGCGACTGCGCCTTCTTGTCGCGGGAGACGCGATCCATGAAACCGGTGGTGCGATCGAAATTGATCAGGCCGCGCAGGTAATAGGCATAATCCACATGCCGGTTGGCCGGGTAGGTCTTGATGAAGCGGTTGACCGTCGAGTACGCGTCGTCCGACTGGCTGTCCTTGTACTGCGCGTAGGCCAGCTCCAGCTGGGCCTGCTCGTTGTAGTCGCCGGACGGGAAGCGGGCGATCAGGCGCTGGTAGGCCTTGATCGCCGCCGAATAGTCGGCATTCTCCAGCGAGGTGTGCGCGTTGTTGTACAGCGCGTCCACCGGCATGGTGTCGATGTTGTCGCGCTTGTGGCCGAACAGCGAGCAGGCGCTCATCGTCAGCGCCAGGGCAAGCACGGCGAGCGTCCTGAGGCAGAACCGGGTGGTCATCGGCAGCTTGAGCGAGTCGATTGTTGGACGCATGTATAGGGATTCAGATGTTTGAGCGAAAAGGCATGATAGCCGAAACCGGCGCCACTCCGCGGCCCGCCGCCACCCGCCACGCGGGAGACGGCGCATGACCGCGATACGCCACGAAGCCCGGGTACCGCTGACGGCGGCCGGACGCAGGTTCGACCAGACGCTGGCCGAGTTGTTCCCCGACTACTCGCGCTCGCGCCTCACCGCCTGGATCAAGTCCGGCGCGGCCACCCTGGACGGCGCCACGGCGCCGCCCCGCCAGCTGCTGCGCGGCGGCGAACAGGTGCGGCTGGAGGCCGAACTGGAGGCCGAGGTGGCCAGCGCGCCCGAGGACATCGCGCTCGCCATCGTGCACGAGGACGAGCACCTGCTGGTGCTGGACAAGCCGGCGGGCCTGGTGGTGCATCCGGGCGCCGGCAACTCCTCCGGCACCCTGCTCAACGCACTGCTGCATCACGACGCGAAGCTGGTCGAACTGCCGCGTGCCGGCATCGTGCACCGGCTGGACAAGGACACCTCCGGCCTGATGGTGGTGGCCAGGACCCTGCCCGCGATGACCGCGCTGGTGGAGATGCTGTCGCGCCACGACGTGGAGCGCCAGTACGAAGCCGTGGTGCTGGGCAGCCTGGTCTCCGGCGGCACGGTGGACGAGCCGATCGGCCGCAGCATGGGCGACCGCCTGCGCCAGGCCGTGCGCGACGAGGAGAGCGGCAAGCATGCCGTCACCCATTACCGCCTGCGCGAGCGCTTCCGTGCGCACAGCCTGCTCCAGTGCAACCTGGAAACCGGCCGCACCCACCAGATCCGCGTGCATCTCACCCACATCGGCCATCCGCTGGTGGGCGATCCGCTGTACGGCGGTGGCCTGAAACTGCCCAAGCGCGCCACGCCGGAACTGGTCGCCGCGCTGCGCGGCTTCCGTCGCCAGGCGCTGCACGCCGAGCGGCTGGCGTTCGAGCATCCGGTCACCGGCGAGGCCTTGGCCTTCACGGCCGAACGTCCGGCCGACATGACCGCACTGATCGTCGCCCTGCGCGACGACCTCGCTGCCCACGGCCACGACGACGATTGACCGCGCGTGACTCCCTTTCCTGCATGCAGGAAAGGGCCGGGGCCGGATGGGGTGCTCTTGTCGCGTCCAGCCTGTCCGGGCGTCATCGGCGCGCCTATGCGATGCTTGCCGCTCCCCAGCCCCACCTGCGTCGATGGACATGACCGACACCTGGATCTTCCCCGACTGGCCGGCTCCCGCGCGCGTGCACGCCGCGGTGAGCACGCGCGAAGGCCCCGGCGTCTCCGCACCGCCGTTCGGCCGCTTCAACCTCGGCCTGCGCAGCGGCGAATCCGCCGAGGTGGTGGACAGCAACCGCAGCGTGCTGCAGCAGGCCATGAACCTGCCCAGCGCACCGCGCTGGCTGCACCAGGTGCACGGCAGCACCGTGGCCGAGCTGGGCCCGCTGCCAAGCGAGCACGAACCGCAGGCCGACGCCGCCGTCTCGCGCATCCCCGGCACCGTGCTCGCCATCCTCACCGCCGACTGCCTGCCCGTGCTGTTCTGCGCCGACGACGGCAGCGCCATAGCCGCCGCCCACGCCGGCTGGCGCGGGCTCGCCGCCGGCGTGCTGGAAGCCACCATCGAACAGATGCAGGTGGCACCCGCGCGCCTGCTGGCATGGCTGGGGCCGTGCATAGCCGGGTCTTCCTACGAAGTCGGCGAGGAAGTGCGCGCCGCCTTCGTAGGCCATGCAGCCGGCGCCGCCGCCTGCTTCACGCCGACGCGGCCGGGGCATTGGCACTGCGACCTTGCCGCGCTGGCACGGCAGCGCCTGGCTGCGGCCGGCGTCCTGCGGGTGCATGGGGGCGGGTTCGACACGTTCGCCGATGCGCGGTTCTATTCGTACCGGCGCGAGGGCGCGCGCAGCGGGCGTTTTGCCAGCCTGATCTGGCTGGCTTCTTGATGCCCTTTCCTCCAGGGCGAACCTGAAGTCTTGACGCATCCTCGCCGGCGTGTCTGCTTGAATCAGCAGTCGCCACCCGCATCTCAGCGGGCAGTGGCGGCCGGTCCGCCAAAACCTTCGTGGGGATAGCCCGATGCGGATGGACAAACTCACCTCGCGTTTCCAGCAGGCGCTGGCCGACGCGCAGTCGCTGGCCGTGGGCCGCGACCACAACATGCTCGAACCCGTGCACGTGATGGCGGCGCTGCTGAACCAGCAGGGCGGCTCGACCGCGCCGCTGCTCACGCACGCGGGCGTCAACGTGCCGGCGCTGCGCCAGCGCGTGAACGAGTTGCTCGATCGCCTACCCAAGGTCAGCGGGCAGGAGGGCAACCTCAACGTGGGCAACGACCTCAACCGCCTGCTCAACCTCACCGACAAGCTGGCGCAGCAGCGCGGCGACCAGTTCATCGCCAGCGAACTGTTCGTGCTGGCGGCGCTGGAGGACAAGGGCGAGCTGGGTACGGCGCTCAAGGCTGCGGGTGCGACCAAGGCGAACCTCGAAACCGCCATCGAACAAGTGCGCGGCGGCGAGAAGGTGCAAAGCGAGAACGCGGAGGACCAGCGCCAGGCGTTGCAGAAGTACTGCATCGACCTCACCGGGCGCGCCGAGTCGGGCAAGCTCGATCCGGTGATCGGCCGCGACGAGGAGATCCGCCGCACCATCCAGGTGCTGCAGCGGCGCACCAAGAACAACCCGGTGCTGATCGGCGAGCCCGGCGTGGGCAAGACCGCGATCGTGGAAGGCCTGGCCCAGCGCATCGTGAAGGGCGAGGTGCCGGAAGGTTTGCGCGACCGCCGCGTGCTGGCGCTGGACATGGGCGCGCTGATCGCCGGTGCGAAGTTCCGCGGCGAATTCGAGGAGCGGCTGAAGGCGGTGCTCAACGACCTGGCCAAGAACGAGGGTCAGATCATCCTGTTCATCGACGAGCTGCACACCATGGTCGGCGCCGGCAAGGGCGAGGGCGCGATGGATGCGGGCAACATGCTGAAGCCCGCGCTGGCGCGCGGCGAGCTGCACTGCATCGGCGCCACCACGCTGGACGAGTACCGCAAGTACATCGAGAAGGATGCCGCGCTGGAGCGTCGCTTCCAGAAAGTGTTCGTGGGCGAGCCCTCGGTGGAGGACACCATCGCGATCCTGCGCGGCCTCAAGGAACGCTACGCCGTGCACCACGGCGTGGAGATCACCGATCCGGCCATCGTCGCCGCGGCCACGCTGTCGAACCGCTACATCCCCGACCGCCAGCTGCCGGACAAGGCGATCGACCTGATGGACGAAGCGGCCTCGCGCATCCGCATGGAGATCGACTCCAAGCCGGAGGAACTCGACCGCCTGGAACGCCGGCTGATCCAGCTGAAGATCCAGCGCGAGATGCTGAAGAAGGAAAAGGACAGCGAGTCGAAGCAGCGCCTGGCGGATCTGGAAGCCGACATCGCCAAGCTCGAGCGCGAGTTCTCCGACTTGAACGAGGTGTGGAAGTCGGAGAAGGCGGCGTTGCAGGGCGCAACCAGGATCAAGGAGCAGATCGAGACCGCGCGCCTTGAGCTGGAAGCGGCGCAGCGCCGGCAGGACTACGCGAAGATGAGCGAGATCCAGTACGGCAGGCTGCCGGAACTGGAGAAGCAGCTCGCCGCCGCGCAGGCTGCCGAGAAGCAGGAGTTCACCCTGGTGCAGGACAAGGTCACCGCCGAGGAGATCGCCGAGGTGGTGGCGCGCTGGACCGGCATTCCGGTTTCTAAGATGCTCGAAGGCGAGCGCGAGAAGCTGCTGCACATGGAGGAGGAGCTGCACAAGCGCGTGGTGGGCCAGGACGAGGCGGTGCGCGCGGTGTCCGACGCGGTGCGCCGCGCCCGCGCGGGGCTGTCCGATCCCAACCGGCCCAGCGGCTCCTTCCTGTTCCTCGGCCCCACCGGCGTAGGCAAGACCGAGTTGTGCAAGGCGTTGGCCGAGTTCCTGTTCGACACCCAGGACGCGATGGTGCGCATCGACATGAGCGAATTCATGGAGAAGCATTCCGTGAGCCGGCTGATCGGCGCGCCGCCGGGCTACGTGGGCTACGAGGAAGGCGGCTACCTCACCGAGGCGGTGCGCCGTCGCCCGTACAGCGTGATCCTGCTCGACGAGGTGGAGAAGGCGCACCCGGACGTGTTCAACATCCTCTTGCAGGTGCTGGACGACGGCCGCCTCACCGACGGCCAGGGCCGCACGGTGGATTTCCGCAACACCGTGATCGTGATGACCTCCAACCTCGGCTCGCAGCTGATCCAGGAGCAGGCGGGTGATTCGGAGGCGGACTACGTGCAGATGAAGGCCTCCGTGCTGGGCGTGGTGCAGGCGCACTTCCGTCCCGAGTTCATCAACCGCCTCGACGAGATCGTGGTGTTCCGCCCGCTGGAGAAGAAGCAGATCCGCCGCATCGCGCTGATCCAGCTCACCGCGCTGGAAAAGCGCCTCGCCGAGCGCCAGCTGAAACTGGAAATCAGCGAGCGCGCGCTGGACCTGCTCGGCAACGTGGGCTTCGACCCGGTGTACGGCGCGCGGCCGCTGAAGCGTGCGATCCAGCAGCAGCTGGAGAACCCGCTGGCCAGGGAAATCCTCGAAGGCCGCTATGCGCCGGGCAGCACCGTCGCGGTGGATGCGGCCGGCGGACACCTGGTGTTCCAGTCGGCCTGATCAGGTGGAAACGAAGAACCCCGGCGATTCGCCGGGGTTCTTCGTTGCGTTCCCTGCGGGCTGCCGCGTCACCAGCTGTAGCGCACCTTGCCGTAGGCGTAGGCGCCGTTGTAGCCGAACGGCGAGAACGTCGAATAGGGCAGGGTGCCGTTGTTGGTGTTGTTCGCGATGTTCTTGTCGGGGTGCACGTTCAGCGCGTTGTCCACGCCCAGCGTGAAGGTCCAGCTCTGCCAGCGGTAGCTGCCCGACAGGTCGAAGATCCACTTGGGGCTGAAGGTCTGGTCGACGACGCCTTTCGCCGGGTTGTAGCTGGCCAGGCTGCTCACGTAGCTGGTGTAGCGGCCGTAGCGGGTCAGCGTGCCGTTGACGCTCCAGTTGCCCACCGTGTACAGCTCGTTCCAGATCAACTTGCTGCGCGGCGAGGAGTTGGCCAGATAGCCCTCGATGTCCTGGCGGTTGAGGCGCACGAAGTTGACGCCGAGGTTGGTGAGCACCGCCGGGTTCGGCTTGACGCTGGTGACCTTGTTCTGGTTGTAGTTCGCCGTGAGCGTGCTGGTCAGCGTGCCGGCGTTGCCGAAGTCGGACACATAGCTGCCCACGAAATCCACGCCGCGCGTGCGCGTGTCGCCCGCGTTGGTGAAGTAGTTGACGCTGCTGTAGTTGAGGCTGGTGATGCCGTTGGCGGCCAAGTAGCCGGTCACGGCCGGCGAGGTGGTGGAGATCGCGCCGGACAACGCGATGCGGTTGTCGATGTAGATCTGGTAGACGTCCAGACTGAGGTTCAGCGCGCCGGTGGGGTTCCATACCGCGCCTAGGGTGTAGTTGCGCGACTTCTCCGGCTTCAGCGCCTCGGCGCCGAGCAGGGTGGCGATCTGGCTGCCCACCGGCACCAGGCCGCTGTTGTAGATGCCGGCCGGCAAACCGGCGGAATTGCCGTTGGCGAAGTACAGCGACGAGGTCTGCGAGAAGTATTCCTGGCCCAGCGCCGGCGCGCGGAAGCCGGTGGAGGCACTGCCGCGCAGGGCGAAGCTGTCGGTGAAGTCGTAGCGCGCCGACAGCGAGCCCGAGGTGGTGTTGCCGAAGTCGGAGTAGTCCTCGTGGCGCACCGCCAGCGAGGCGCCGAGCTTGTCGGTGAGGTTGGTCTCGAAGTCGATGTACTCGGCCACGTCGTGGCGCGCGGCATTCACGGCGTTGACCGGCTGCCAGCCGGCGAAGCCCTGCGCGCCGCCGGGGGTGCCCGAGGTGCCCACGTACCAGGAGGCGAGGTCGCCCGGGCTGATCTGGTAGCTCTGGCGCAGGTACTCGGTGCCGAAGGCCACGGTCAGCGGATTCGGCAGCCAGCCCGGGCGGAGGTCCTTGGCGATGTCGATGTCGAACGACTGCTGGTTGGCCTTGAGGATGCCGTCATGGAATACCGCGGGCGAGGTGCCGAAGTCGTGGAAGTAGGCGAAGTTCATGCTGTTCTGCGTCTCGTAGGAGACGCGGTTGCCGCCGGCGTTGGCCGAGACGTCCCAGCGCCAACCGTCCACCGTGCCGCGCAGGCCGGCGACCAGCGACTGGTCGAAGGAATCGGCGTTCTCCAGCGGCAGGAAGCCGTCGGGGTACATTGAGGCCATCAACGGGCTCTTCGGCGAAGGCGAGTTCAACCCGTAGCGGAAGAACGCCGGCGAGATGCTGTTGCGGCGTCCGTAGTGGCCGAACGCGTAGAACTGCACGTTCGGCGTGATGTCGTACTGCGCGTTCAGCAGCACGTTGTGGCTGTGTACCCAGGGGTCGCCCTGGCGGAAGTTCACGCCCAGCGCCTGCCAGGCCGGCGAGCGGTTGTCCGGGCCGGCGCGGTTGGTGTTGTCCTCGTTGCCGCTCTCCAGTGCGAGGCGCAGCCAGCCGCTGTCGCCGCCGAGCGGGATGCCGAAGTTGGCCGAACCCAGCCACTGCCGGCCGTCGCCCGCGGAGTACTGGCCACCGCTGACTTCCACGTCGCCGCCCTTGGAACCCTTCTTCAGGATGACGTTGATCACGCCGGCGATCGCGTCGGAGCCGTACTGCGCCGAGGCGCCGTCGCGCAGCACCTCGATGTGGTCGATCGCCGAGAGCGGGATGGTGTTGAGGTCCACCGGCTGCGAACCGCGGCCGATCACGCCGTTGTTGAGCAGGATCGCGCCGGGGTGCCAGCGCTTGCCGTTCACCAGCACCAGCACCTGGTCGGGCGACAGGCCGCGCAGCTGGGCCGGGCGCTGGGTGTCCGCGGTGTCGGCGGCGGCCGGGCGCGGGAAGTTCAGCGAGGGGATGATGCGCGCCAGAGCGGTGGGCAGGTCGGTGGTGCCGGTCTGCTGCAGCACTTGGGCGGAGACCACGTCGATCGGCGTCAGCGAGCTGCTGACGGTACGGTCGCTGGAACGGGTGCCGGTGACAATCACCGTCTGCAGCTGCTTGGCCTTGGCGGCCGCGGCGGCGTCCGTGGTGGTGGCGTTGTTGCCGGTGTTGTCCTGGGCGGCGGCGGGCGTGCTGGCGAGCGCCAGCAGCACGGCGGCGGCCAGCGCGGTGGGAAGCAGGGTGCGGTGCGGCTTGTTCATGGTGTCTCCCCGGGGAAGTGGTTGGTGCGGCGCAACAATCGCAGGCTAATGCCGCGGTCGCCGTTCGTCAACAGCCGTATAGACGTCCAAATGAAACGGCTTGCGCATAGCGGGGCGTGTCGTTCGCGGTGGTGCGGACGGCCCTGCTGCCCAGCTTGGCGCGATTCGTGCCTGCCTGTCCATGCGCCATGTGGCGCATTGAAAAGCGGGAGCGCGGCCCGAATAATGGGATGCTGCCGCGTTGCCGACCCGGTCCGGGCGTCGCAATCCGGCAGTCACGGAGTACCCATGCCCATCTACGAATTCGAATGCAGCCAGTGCGGCCATCGCTACGACCGCCTGCAGAAACTGTCCGACGCCGATCCCGTCGATTGCCCCGAATGCGGCGCACCCAAGGTGCACCGGCGCGTGAGCGCGCCCTCGTTCCGACTGGCTGGCGGCGGCTGGTACGAGACCGACTTCAAGAAGGACGGGGACAAGAAACGCAACCTCGCCGGCGATGGTGCCGCCGCCCCGGCCGCTGCACCTGCGGCTTCTCCTGCACCGGCGCCTGTACCCGCCGCGACGCCCGCTGCCAGTTCCTCGTCGAGCGACTGAGCGCGCAAGCTGAATCGCCGCATGCCGCGGTAGCCGCCGTGCAGTACCCGCCTGTCGGTGGCTCGGTTACCTTGGTGGCACCACCACTGTCATGGAAGGGCCGTCATGCACATTGCGCTCAAGACCGTGCTGGCTGCCGGCACGCTGCTGGCGGCCACGGGCTTCGCCGCGCGCGACGCGCAGGCGCAGGGTTATGGCGATCGCGGCCAGAGCCAGGAAGTCTATTGCGCCAGCAACGACACGCGCGGCTCGCGCTGCCAGATGCCTTGGCGCGATTCGGTGCTGACCCGGCAGATGTCCAAGTCGGCCTGCATCGAGGGCCAAACCTGGGGCAGCGATCCCTACAGCGTGTGGATCAAGGGCGGCTGCCGCGGCAACTTCGGTGATGCGCGGGGATACGGCTGGCGTGACCGCGACCATGGCCGTCACGACCGCGGCGACGACCGCGGCGGCCAGGAGGTCTACTGCGCCAGCAACGACAACCGCGGCACGCGCTGCCAGATGCCGTGGCGCTACTCGGTGCTGTCGCGGCAGATGTCCGACGCGGCCTGCATCGAGGGCCGCACCTGGGGCAGCGATCCCTACAGCGTATGGGTGAAGGGCGGCTGCCGCGGCCAGTTCCGCGACGCCCGCGGCGACCGGCCGCGCTGGTAGTCCCGCCGCCGGCGAGCGGCATGGCGAGTCGGAAGGCGCAGGAAGGCAGTTTCCCGACACCCTGCTAAAATCCTTGGTCTTTCCTCCCGTTTCCAGGGGCTGCGGCCCGGAGTTCCAAGCGCATGCGCACGCATTACTGCGGCCTCATCGACGAGTCGCTGCTCGGCCAGACCGTCACCCTGTGCGGCTGGGTCAACAAGATCCGCCTGCAGGCTCATGTGGCTTTCGTCGACCTGCGCGACCACGAGGGCCTGGCGCAGGTGGTGGTGGAGCGCGACAACGCCGATGCGTTCGCGCTGGCCGGCGAGCTGGGCAACGAATACTGCGTGCGTGTCACTGGCACGCTGCGCAAGCGCCTGTCGGTGAACGACAAGCTGCGCACCGGCACGGTGGAAGTGCTGGCGGACAAGGTGGAGATCCTCAACGCCGCGAAGGACCTGCCGTTCGCGCTGCACGAGAACCCGAACGAAGACATGCGGATGACCTACCGCTACCTCGACCTGCGCCGGCCCGAGATGCAGGCGATGATGCGCAAGCGCATCAAGTTGGTGCAGGCGCTGCGACGTTACCTGGATGAGCGCGGATTCCAGGACGTCGAGACGCCGATCCTGACCAAGGCCACCCCCGAGGGGGCTCGCGACTACCTGGTGCCCAGCCGCGTGCATCCCGGCCAGTTCTACGCGCTGCCGCAGTCGCCGCAGCTGTTCAAGCAGATCCTGATGATGGCGGGCTTCGACCGCTACTACCAGATCGCCCGTTGCTTCCGTGACGAGGATCTGCGCGCCGATCGCCAGCCCGAGTTCACCCAGCTCGACCTGGAGTTTGCCTTCGTCGAGGAAAAGGACGTGCAGGACTTCGTGGAGGAACTGATTCGCCACGTGTTCAAGGAAGTGCAGGGTGTGGAACTGGACGCGGCGTTTCCGCGCATGACCTGGGCCGAGGCGATGCGCCGCTTCGGTTCGGACAAGCCCGACCTGCGTATCGCGCTGGAACTGGTCGACGTGGCCGGCGCGCTGAAGCAGGTCGAGTTCAAGGTGTTCGCCGAGCCGGCCAACGATGCGGCGGGCCGCGTGGCCGCGCTGCGCATACCAGGCGGCAGCGCGCTGTCGCGCAAGGAGATCGACGGCCTCACTGAATACGTGGCGCGCTACGGCGCCAAGGGCCTGGCCTGGATCAAGGTCGAGGATCTCGCCAAGGGCCGCGAGGGCATCAACTCGCCGGTGGCGAAGTTCCTCGACGATGCGGCGCTGGACGCCGTGCTCAAGGCGACCGGGGCGCAGAGCGGCGACATCGTGTTCGTCGGCGCGGGCAAGTGGAAGACGGTCACCGATTTCATGGGTGCGCTGCGGCTGAAGGTCGGCAAGGATCGTGGCCTGGTCGAGGACGGCTGGCGTCCGCTGTGGGTCACCGACTTCCCGATGTTCGAATACGACGAGGAAGAACAGCGCCACGTGGCACTGCATCATCCGTTCACGGCGCCGAAGATCGACGACATCGCCGACCTGAAGAGCCACGCCGCCACCGCGGTGAGCCGCGGCTACGACATGGTGCTCAACGGCAACGAGATCGGCGGCGGCTCCATCCGTATCCATCGTCCGGAGATGCAGAGCGCGGTGTTCGAGCTGCTCGGCATCGGCGCGGAGGAGGCGGAGGCGAAATTCGGCTTCCTGCTCAAGGCGCTGAAATTCGGCGCACCGCCGCACGGCGGCCTCGCCTTCGGCATCGACCGCATTGCCGCGCTGATGGCCGGCACCGAGTCGATCCGCGACGTGATCGCCTTCCCCAAGACCACCAGTGCGCAGGACCTGATGACCGACGCGCCGTCGATGGTGTCCGAGCCGCAGCTCAAGGAATTGCATGTGCGCGTCGCCGCGGCGGACAAGCTGCACGGTTGATTCGCTGCCGGCCAGGCGTGGCCAGGGAAGCCTGATTCTGGCCTCCTCTCCCCATTGGGACGCGGGGAAGGGCCATGGATGGCCCTGCTCTGAGGAGCGAGGAAGAGGATAGAGGTGAGGGAGCGCCCTCGCGCGAAAATCAGTTCGGAGCCTGTCCTGATACGGGTTGTCGCAAGGCTGCCCATCACCCCAGCCCTCTCCCCCAGGGGGAGAGGGGGTAAACCGGGAAACCGATGACCGAACACGTGATCCTGCTGCACGGCCTGTGGATGCGCGGCTTCGCGCTGGGCATGCTGCATCGTCGGTTGATCGTCGATGGTTACCGCGTGCACCGCTTCGACTACCTCAGTGTGGCCTCGTCGCAGCAGCGCATCCTCGCGCGGCTGCAGGCGCGCATGGCCGAGTGTGCGCCCGATGCGGTGCACCTGGTAGGGCACAGCCTGGGCGGCCTGCTGGCGCTGCGCGCCTGCCTCGACGCGGAGGCGCTGCCGCCAGGTCGGGTGGTCTGCCTCGGTTCGCCGCTCAAGGGCAGTGCGGCGGCGCGCGCCTTCGCCACGTGGGGGCGTGGCGGTGAAGTATTGCTGGGGCACAACCGCAGCCTGCTGGAGCAGGGTCTCGAGCGCTGGGACGGCCCGCGCGAAGTCGGCGTGATCGCCGGCCGCCTGCCGCTGGGGCTGGGCGCGATGCTCGGTCAACTGGCCGGCGAGCACGACGGCACCGTGGCGGTGGAGGAAACCCGGCTGCCCGGCGTGGCCGACCATTGCGTGGTCGAGGCCAACCACACCGGCCTGCTGTTCTCCCAGGAGGTGGCGCGCCTGGTTACCGCGTTCCTGCGGCATGGTCACTTCGGCGCCACGGCGGCTTGAGCGCGGCGCACTGGCGGTGATCCGCCCGTCTTGCGGTAAAATCGTCCGCTTGTCCTTTTTGAACCGAGTCCGGGTGTCCCCATGGGTAGAGGTCCGTCCATCGAAGGCCGCAAGAACGCCGAGGATGCCAAGCGCGCCAAGGTGTTCACCAAGCTGATCCGCGAGATCACCGTCGCCACCCGCGCCGGCGTGGCCGACCCGGCCAGCAATCCGCGCCTGCGTGCGGCGGTGGACAAGGCGCTGGCGGCGAACATGACCAAGGACACCATCGAGCGCGCGATCAAGCGCGGCTCGGGCGCCGACGGCGCCGGCGAAGAAATGCGCTACGAAGGCTACGGGCCGGGCGGCATCGCGCTGATCATCGACTGCTTCACCGACAACCCCGTGCGCACCGTGGCCGACGTGCGCCACGCGCTGACCAAGCACGGCGGCAACCTCGGCACCTCGGGCTCGGTGGCTTTCCAGTTCACCCGCTGCGGCGAGCTGGCCTTCGCCACCGGCGGCGACGCGGCGAAGGAAGAAAAGGTGCTGGAGGCGGCGCTGGAAGCCGGCGCCGACGACGTGGTCGTCGAGCACGGCGAGAGCACCGTGCTGTGCGCGCCGGAGAGCTTCGAGGCGGTGCAGCAGGCGCTGATCGCGGCCGGCCTCAATGCCGAACACGCCGGCGTGGGCATGCGCCCGAACAACCGCGTGGCGGTGAGCGGCGAGGCGCTGGAGGCGCTCACCACGATGCTCGACAAGCTCGACGGACTGGACGACGTGAGCGAGGTGTACCACAACGCCTTGCTGCCGGCCGAGGCGGGCGCGTAAGCGGCAACACGCCGCGCGCCGCCTGCAGATCGTGATGACGCGCATCCTCGGCATCGACCCGGGCAGCCAGCGTACCGGCGTGGGCATCATCGACGTCGATGCCGCCGGCAAGCTCACGCACGTGTTCCACGGCGCGCTGGCGGTAGCCGGCGAGGCCAGCTTCCCGCTCCGCCTGAAACGCATTTTTGACGAACTGAATGACATCATCGCCGCCCATCGTCCGGACGAGTGCGGCATCGAGCGCGTGTTCATGGCGCGCAACGCCGATTCGGCATTGAAGCTGGGGCAGGCGAGGGGTGCCGCGATCTGCGCGGTGGTGAGCCGGGGAATCGCGGTGCACGAATATGCGGCGACGGAAGTGAAGCAGGCGGTGGTTGGTACGGGCCGCGGCGACAAGGCCCAGGTGCAGCACATGGTCGGCATCCTGCTGGGCCTGAAGACTCCGCTGCAGGCCGATGCCGCCGACGCGCTGGCGATCGCGGTGGCGCACGCGCACACCCGCGCCAGCCTGCAGCGCGTGGGTATTCCGCGCACGGCCTGGAGGCGGCGCTGATGATCGGTCGCCTGCGCGGGACGCTGGTGTCGAAGCAGCCGCCATGGCTGCTGGTGGAAGTGGGCGGCGTCGGCTACGAGCTGGAGGCGCCGATGTCCACCATCTACGACCTGCCGGGGCTGGGCAAGGAAGTGATCCTGCTCACCCATTACGCGCAGAAGGAGGACAGCGTGGCGCTGTACGGCTTCCTGCAGGAAGCCGAGCGCGCGCTGTTCCGCAACCTGCAGAAGGTCTCGGGCATCGGCGCGAAGATCGCGCTGGCGGTGCTGTCCGGCGTGTCGACGAACGATTTCGCGCGATTGGTGCACGCCGGCGACGTGGTGGCGCTGACCAAGATCCCGGGCATCGGCAAGAAGACCGCCGAGCGCATCGTGGTGGAACTGCGCGACCGGGTGGACGGCATGGCCGCGAGCCTGCCGGGCAGCACGGCGGCGGGCGCACCGCTGGATGCTTCCGGCGAAGCCACCGTGGCGCTGCAGCAGCTGGGCTACAAGCCCGCCGAAGTCACCCGGCTGGTGCAGAAGGTCGCCGCCGACGGCGACAGCGCCGAAGCCATCATCCGCAAGGCGCTGCGCGCCGCGCTGGGGAGTTGAATCCAGTGAGCCATACCGTTGTCAGCGGCGATGCCGCTGCCGAAACCAAACGGCGCCTCGCCGCACTGGCCGTGGGCGCCATCGGCGTGGTCTACGGCGACATCGGCACCAGCCCGCTGTACACCCTGCAGACCACGCTCAGCCACGACGGCATGCATCCCACGCCGGCCAGCATCTACGGCGTGCTGTCGCTGATCTTCTGGGCGCAGATCCTGGTGGTGTCGCTGAAGTACGTGGTGTTCATCATGCGCGCCGACAACAAGGGCGAGGGCGGCATCATGGCGCTGATGGCGCTGGCCCAGCGCTGTGTGCGCGAACAGCCGAAGCTGCGCTGGGTGCTGGTGATCCTCGGCATCTTCGGCGCGTCGCTGTTCTACGGCGACGGCGTGATCACGCCGGCGATCTCGGTGCTCGGCGCGGTGGAAGGCGTGAAAGTCGTCTCGCCCGGCCTGAAGGCATGGGTGGTGCCGATCACCATGGTGGTGCTGATCCTGCTGTTCCTGCTGCAACGGCACGGCACCGAGCGGGTGGGCAAGCTGTTCGGCCCGGTGATGATGATCTGGTTCGTGGCGATCGCGTTGCTTGGCGTGAACATGATCGTGCGCCACCCGCAGGTGTTGCTGGCGATCAATCCCTGGTACGGGGTGAAGTTCTTCCTCAGTCACGGGCTGCAGGCGTTCATCGCACTGGGCGGCGTGGTGCTGGCGCTGACCGGCGCCGAGGCGCTGTACGCGGACATGGGACATTTCGGCAAGAAACCGATCCGGGCGGCTTGGTTCGGCTTCGTGCTGCCGGCGTTGCTGCTGAACTACTTCGGCCAGGGCGCGTTGCTGCTGATGCACCCGGAGGCGGTCGACAGCCCATTCTTCAAGCTGGTGCCGTCGGCCCTGCTGTACCCGATGATCGCGCTGGCCACCGTGGCGGCGGTGATCGCCTCACAGGCGGTGATCTCCGGCGCGTTCTCGATGACCCGCGAGGCGATGTCGCTGGGCTACTCGATGCGCATGCCGATCGTGCATACCTCGCGCGAGATGTCCGGGCAGATCTTCGTGCCCTGGGTCAACTATTTCCTGCTGATCATGGTGTTGTTCGCGGTGCTGCATTTCGGCAGCTCCGACCGCCTGAGCGCGGCCTATGGCATCGCGGTGACCGGCACCATGAGCATCACCACGGTGCTGGCGCTGATCGTGGCGCGCCGGCAATGGGGTTGGAAGTTGCCGGCAGTGATCGCGGCGGGCGTGTTGTTCCTGGTGATCGACCTGTCGTTCTTCGGCGCGAACCTGATCAAGGTCGAGTACGGCGGCTGGTTCCCGCTCGTGCTGGGCGTGGCGGTGTTCACCTGGATGACCACCTGGCGCCGCGGCCGCGAACTGGTGGTGCGCGAGATCAAGCAGGGCGGCCTGGCATTGGCGCCGTTCATCACTGCGATGCGCGAGCATTCGCCGCTGCGCGTGCCGGGCACGGCGGTGTTCCTCACCGCGAACCAGCACGCGGTGCCGCATGCGCTGCTGCACAACCTCAAGCACAACAAGGTTCTGCACGAGCGCAACGTGCTGCTGACGGTGGAGATGCTGGAGACGCCGGTGGCCGACGCCGAGGAGCGCATCCACATCGACGCGATGGGCGACGAGTTCCACGGCATCGCGCTGCGTTTCGGCTTCGCCGAGGACCCGAACGTGCCGCTGGCATTGTCGCAATGCGCGCGCGCCGGCCTCGGTTTCGACATGATGGACACCACCTTCTTCCTGTCGCGCGAGAACATCGTGGCCGACAAGCGCCGCCCCGGCATGGCGTTGTGGCGCGACAAGCTGTTCGTCTTCATGGCGCGCAACGCGCTGCCGGCGACCGCGTATTTCCAGATCCCGGGCAACCGGCTCATCGAACTCGGGGCCCAGGTGGAAATCTGATCCGCCCCTGTAGGAGCCCGCTCGCGGGCGATGCCCGGTCTCGATGTACATCGGAGCAGAAGCATCGCCCGCAAGCGGGCTCCTACAAGTACATGGCCGGCCTGCCATAATGCCCCCCATGACCGATCCCCGCCTCATCACCCCCGTCTCCCAGCTCGACGACGAGGCGCTGGAGGCGACGATCCGTCCGCGCCGCTTCGCCGAGTACCTCGGCCAGCAGGCGGTGCGCGAGCAGTTGGAGATCTACATCGAGGCGGCCCGCAAAAGGGGCGGCGCGCTGGACCACGTGCTGATCTTTGGTCCGCCCGGCCTCGGCAAGACCACGCTCAGCCACGTGATCGCGAACGAGCTGGGCGTGAGCCTGCGCTCCACCTCCGGCCCGGTGCTGGAACGCGCCGGCGACCTCGCCGCGCTGCTCACCAACCTGCAGCCGAACGACGTGCTGTTCGTGGACGAGATCCACCGGCTGTCGCCCGTGGTGGAGGAAGTGCTCTATCCGGCGATGGAGGACTTCCAGATCGACATCATGATCGGCGAGGGTCCGGCCGCGCGTTCGATCAAGCTGGACCTGCCGCCGTTCACCCTGATCGGCGCCACCACGCGGGCCGGCATGCTCACCGCGCCGCTGCGCGACCGCTTCGGCATCGTGCAGCGGCTGGAGTTCTACACGGTCGACGAGCTCACCGCGATCGTGCGCCGCGCTGCGAAGATCCTCGGCATCGCCTGCGCGCTGGACGGCGCCCAGGAGATCGCCCGCCGCTCGCGCGGCACGCCGCGCATCGCCAACCGGCTGCTGCGCCGGGTGCGCGATTACGCCGAGGTGCGTGCGGGCGGCCAGATCACCCTGGCCGCGGCGCAGGCCGCGCTGGACATGCTGAAGATCGACCCGGACGGCCTCGACGAGCTGGACCGCCGCCTGCTTGGCACCATCATCGAGAACTTCGACGGCGGCCCGGTGGGCGTGGAGTCGCTGGCCGCCGCGCTCAGCGAGGACCGCGGCACCCTGGAGGACGTGGTCGAGCCCTACCTGATCCAGCAGGGCTTCCTGGTGCGCACCGCGCGCGGCCGCATGGCCAGCGCACGCGCCTGGCGCCATCTCGGCTTGAATCCGCCGCCGCGCCAAACGCAGGCGGCCGACCTGTTTGCCGGTGGTTCCGCCGATGGCTGAGCGCGCGCCCTTCCGCTGGCCGGTGCGGGTGTACTGGGAGGACACCGACGCCGGCGGCGTGGTCTACCACGCCAGCTACCTGCGCTTCCTGGAGCGGGCCCGCAGCGAGTGGCTGCGCGCGCTGGGCATCGGCCAGATGGCGTTCAAGGAGAGCACCGGGCTGGCCTTCCTGGTGCGCGAGATGCAGCTGGACTTCCTGCGCGCCGCCCTGCTGGACGATGAACTGTCGGTGACGGTGGCTGTCAAGGAACGGCGCGCAGCCAGTATCCTGTTCGGCCAGACGATCGAGCGTGCCGATGGTGCCTGCCTGGTCCGTGCCAGCGTGCGCGTGGCCTGTGTGGACACCCGGCGCATGCGCGCCGTGGCGATACCCGCGGACCTGATCCTCGAACCTGCCCCCTGACCACCCAGCCGAAGCGGAGTACCCCAAGGCAATGAACGGCGGATTGAACGTTTTCGAGCTGATCGCGGGCTCCAGCCTGCCCGTGAAGGGCGTATTGCTGATCCTGCTGGTGTTCTCCTTCATGTCCTGGGTCATCATCATCCGCAAGTACGGCCAGACCAAGGCGGCGCTGGAGAATGCGGAAACCTTCGAGGAGCGCTTCTGGTCCGGCGGCGACCTGGCCCAACTGTTCCGCGAGGTCAGCCACCGCGGCGCCGAGGGCGGCATGGAGAACATCTTCGAGTCGGGCTTCCGCGAGTTCGCCCGCCAGCGCCAGCGCAAGACCCACGACCCGCGCAGCGTGATCGAGGGTTCCGAGCGCGCGATGCAGGTGGCCGGCACCCGCGAGCTCGGCCTGCTGGAGCGCAACCTGGAATTCCTCGCCAACGTCGGTTCGATCAGCCCTTACGTGGGTCTGTTCGGCACGGTGTGGGGCATCATGGGCGCGTTCCAGGGCCTGGGCGACATGAAGGACGTCACCATCGCCGTGGTCGCGCCGCACATCTCCGAGGCGCTGATCGCCACCGCGATGGGCCTGTTCGCGGCGATCCCCGCGCAATGGGCCTACAACCGCTATGCCACCAAGGTGGAGCGCATCGCCTCGCGCTACGACGTGTTCCAGGAGGAGTTCTCCTCCGTGCTGCAGCGGCAGATCCAGGCTGACGACGCGGCCTGAGCGGAGCAGCCCCCATGCAGACCTCGCGGCGCCAACGGCGCTACAAACTGAAATCCGAGATCAACGTCGTGCCTTACATCGACGTGATGCTGGTGTTGTTGATCATCTTCATGGTCACCACGCCGATGCTGAACTCGAACGTCGACGTGAACCTGCCGCAGGCCGACGCCAAGGCGCTGCAAGCCAAGAAGGACAACCTGATCGTGCAGGTGGCGAAGGACGGCACGCTCGCCCTCGTGGTGGGCAGCGGCAAGCCCGAGCCGGTGGACGAAGCGGGACTCCAGGCCAGGGTCAAGGCGTTCAGGGATGCCAACCCGCAGCTGAGCGTGCTGGTGGCCGGCGATACCGCCGGCAACTACGGCGGCGTCTACAAGGTGCTGGCGACCCTGCAGCAGGCGGGCGTCGACAAGGTCGGCCTGATGAGCACGCCTGGCGAAGGCCCGGGCCAGGGTCAGGGGTCCCATGGACGACCGTAAGGCGACCCCGCGGGCAGTGGTGCTGTCCGCCCTGCTGCACCTCGGCATCGTGGCGTTCCTGTTCCTCGCGGTGCTGCCGTGCGCCAGCTACGAGGCGTTTTTCAACGTGCTGCACCTGCCGGCGTGGATGAACCCGATCACCTGCTCGCGCCCGCTGGAGCTCAAGGGGCCGGTGATCGAGGCCACCCTGATCGGCCCCACCGGCAGCCCGCCGCCGAAGGCGGTGAAGGCCAAGCCGATCCCGGACACCGTGCCGCCCCCGCCGGCCGTGCCGCCGCCGGTGCCGCCGCCGGTGGTGCCGCCCAAGGTCGCGCCGCTGCCGCCGCCGCCCGAGCATCCCGACCTCAAGGACCAGGAGCGCGTGGTCGAGCAGGGCCTGCAGCAGGCCGAGGAAAAGAAGGTGCAGGAGGAGAAGCAGCGCCAGCGCCAGGCCGAGTTGGACGCACAGGCCGCGCAGAAGAAAAAGGAAGAGCTGAAGAAGATCGACGAGCTGTTCGCGAAGATGGACGCCGCCTCGGCACAGACCAAGAAGGCGGACAGCAAGGCCAGGCAGGCCAAGCAGCAGCTGGCCGACCTGAAGAACGCCCAGGAGGACGGCCAGGCCGACCTGCCCAACGCCGCCCAGCGGCAGACCGGCAACAATGCCCAGAACAGCAATCTCGCCGATGAATATGAAGCGGCCATTCAGAATGCGGTCACGCCGAATTGGTTAAGGCCGGATAACATGCCCAAGGTTCCGTGCAAGGTTCACATCGTGCAGCTTCCAGGCGGCGACGTGATGAGCGCCACGGTCGATTCCAGTTGCCCGTACGACGACGCAGGGCGGCGTTCGGTGGAGAACGCGGTCCTGCGCACCAAGACCTTGCCATACAAGGGTTTCGAGAGCGTGTTCCAGCGCAACCTGACCTTCACCTTCATGCCGCAATGATGAGCCTCATGCGCAAACCGACTCCGCTGTACGCCCTCGTCCTGTTGTTCGTCACGGCGCTGTTCGCCGGGCCGGCGGCCGCCCAGCAGTCCGGGCTCGACATCCAGATCGTCGGCGGCGTGAAGACCGCCACCCCGATCGCGGTGGTGCCGTTCGCCCAGCCCGGCGTGGCGCCGCTGCCCACCGACGTGGCCGACGTGATCCGCAACGATCTCAACCGCAGCGGCAAGTTCCGCTCGCTGGCCAAGAGCGACATCGTGGAGTTTCCCGCCAAGGGCGCGGACATCAAGTTCGCCACCTGGCGCCTGCTCAAGCAGGACTTCATCACGGTGGGCAGCGTCAGCGACGCCGGCGGCGGCATGCTGAAGATCGACTACGAGCTGTGGGACGTGAACAAGCAGCAGAACCTGCTGGCGGCGTCCTACACCGCGCCGGCGGGCGACCTGCGCGGGGTGGCGCACCAGATCGCCGACGCGATCTACCAGAAGATCACCGGCGTGCGCGGCGCGTTCTGGACCCGCATCGCCTACATCACCCAGGTCGGCCTGGGCAACAACACCATGTATTCGCTGGTGGTGGCCGATTCGGACGGCTACAACCCGCAGGTGGTGGCGCGCTCGCACGAGTCGCTGATGTCGCCGGCGTGGTCGCCGGACGGCAAGAAGATCGCCTACGTCTCCTTCGAGAGCGGCAATTCGCAGATCTACGTGCAGGATCTCACCACCGGCGCCCGCCAGCTGGTGGAGTCGCATGCCAAGGGCATCAACGGCGCGCCGGCCTGGTCGCCGGACGGCCGCAAGCTGGCGGTGGCGCTGTCCTACGTGGGCAACCTCGAACTGTTCGTGCTCGACGTGGCTTCCCGCCAGGAGACCCGGCTGACCCACAACC
>Ga0207702_10000150_pt1 | contig 81496 bp, 83 predicted proteins | sample KBSCornC62_FD_184302 | JGI IMG/M metagenome (GOLD analysis project Ga0207702, IMG submission 184302) | Corn rhizosphere microbial communities from Kellogg Biological Station, Michigan, USA - KBS Corn C6-2 (SPAdes) (version 2) | ecosystem: Host-associated > Plants > Roots > Rhizosphere > Soil ...
TCATCGAGTGCCCGGAGAGCATTCTCCACTAAGAGGCCGGATACATTTACGCAGACTATTATTTTGGCAAACCTTCAAAACCTCTTGCAGTCCGGCGGCGGACCATACATATGAGTGTAGCCAAGGTCGGAAATACAAGGACTTACGAGGGACGGATGGCAACCAAGAGCCTTGTAAGAGCTTCAAGGGAACAGTTAATGTTCCCCAGTTGTTCCCTCGTTTCGAAAAGATTGTCTGACACTCCATGCACGGTGCAATCCTTCTGGAATGCTGAAGTTTCTCATCGCGCTAGTCGCGTGCATGGATATTGCAGGCCCTTGCCCCGCCGCCGCTTCAGATAAGCCCCAGAAGTTCATTTGGACAAGAACAAATATTTCGTCGGAGAACCCGTCTTTGTCGTATGGGAATACAAGAACATTGGTTCTCCCGATGTGCCCTTCGAGAGATTTGACCCATATTGTCCAGAACCGGGTATTCGTGCGCCGTTCGAATTTGCGAAACTGTTTTTCCTGTCCACACGACAATGTGATCTCGGACTCCGAATCCGTAATATCCGCGCTAAAACCCGGAGAGACGCACGAGACAAGATTCCTACTGAACCGTCGTTTGATCTAATGCAAGCCCGAAATCTATGAGATTGTCATTCTGGTAATCGGGAATTCCGCGCATCCATGGCCTAGAACTGTCGATGGTACAACGATTTTGACCGTGGTTCTTCAGCCAGCGACTGAAACAGATTTGAGACCCGCATATCAACCGTACTTCGATGTGCTCAACTCCGACGCGTACTCGCAAAAACGCGAAGCTTTGCGGGCTCTTGCCGAATCCGGCGCAAAGGCTCGCAGAGACGGAGCTACTGCGTTTTTCAAATGATCCACAGAGCGGGTTCGATTCTCAAGACTTGGCGGATAGAGAGTTGTGTCGTCAGTCTAAGCAACTCATTCGTGCATCAGAGCAGCTATGCTGTCACGCAGATGAGCTCCGCGTCACATTCACCCCAATTAAACAACTTGCGAAATTCAACGATGCGTATAAAAGCCAAATAGTGAAGCTGGCTTCTTCTTGCTGGCTCCGGCATTCGCCACCCGCTCCCGTCTATCTATTGATTTGCTCAAGGTCGAGGCGTCGCTGCTGATTTGCTGTGAGCTAGATCGTCTCTCGATCATTCAAAGGCAGCCTTGCTGCAAACCTTTCCCGGCGCGTCCAGCGCTTCTGCAATCCAATCACGCGGGCTGGCGTTCATTGCGGACGCGATTGGGCCTTGTATGCCTCAACTTCGTCCGCTGTGTGTTCCTCGACTGCGGAAAGGGTTGCGCGTTGAAACAAAATCTTCGGCGGATCGCTTCACTGTTCAAAATTGCTCAGACCGCTTTTGAAATGCGGCGTACCGTGTGGAGGCAGCGGAAAGGTGGAGACCACCTAAGGTCTGGATTTCGCTAACATGAGAGTAGGGCGAACAATTCGGATCCTGACCTCCTTGGCAACACTGATCGCCGCTTCGCACCTCATTGTCGCAGATTCGGGAACGCCGCCACCTACGACGGAGAGCTCGCCTCTTTCCGTAGATCAGGTTGTCGACAACCTGGTGCGCAGGAATCAAGAGCGCGCGCAAGCGCTCCTACATTCAGAGGCGACGCGTGTGTACCGCGTCCTTTACAAAGGATTCCCGTCCGACCGGTTTGCCGAGATGACCGTCCAGGCCACCTACGACAGGCCCTCTTCCAAGGAGTTCACAATAGTTTCACAGAGCGGATCGAACCTGATCGTCAAGCGTGTCTTCAAGAAGCTTCTGGAAAGCGAAAAAGAGGCCGCACAATCCGCCATGAGCGCAAAGACGCAACTGAATCGCGAGAACTATAATTTTGCACTTATCAGTTACGAACCTTCCAGCCGCGGTGGGCAGTACGTGCTGCGGGTGGACCCTAAGGTGCGCAGCAAGTACGTCTATCGTGGGCAGATATGGGTAGACGAAACGGATTTCGCGGTCACTCACATCGAAGCCGAGCCGGCTGAGAACCCGTCGTTCTGGACGAAGAAGAGCCAGATTCGTCAAGAATACGGGAAAGTGGAGGGTTTCTGGCTTCCACTTAAGAACGAGTCGGTCAGCTATATTCGGCTGGGAGGACGCGCCACTCTGACTATCGAATACAAGAACTACAGCCTAACTGGCGCCCAACAACCCAGCGCCGCCGCACAAAATGCGCAGGCCACGATTCCATAAAGCCTTCTCCCAACCCAAGTCTCGAGGCCGCGGGTGACTCAACCGGGCTCTCCAGTCGCTGGCAAAACAAAGCTTCCGCTACTTTGAACCGTGCCGGTTCATTCTTCACCGACGTGCTCACTCCGAGTAACCTTCGTCGGTATCATCGTCGTCGTCTTCTTCTCTGCCGTCGTCTTCCTCTTCACCCTCTTCGTCTTCGTCGGGATCTTGCCGCAGGAGGACGGAGGCCGCGATCCAGGGGGATGGGTTAGCTTGATCAGGGCATTCTGAACGCCTCTTGCTCATATCCTCATGGTACTCCGCGCTGTCTTCTTGAGCCTGGAATGACAACTTACCTGGACGTAGGGCTGGGAAGCCACGGTGGGCGCGTGGTTTGTCCAGCCTCAGACCCTTCACCAATGAAATCCCTCGCGGGGACGATGTATTCGAATGTTGTGCAATGTTGACCAGTCTTGTTGGGAACATATGGTTGATGATTTCTCTTGTCTAGTCTCCGCAATTTCTAGACATCCGATGGTAAGGCGAACCGCGGGGGGATGAGACCTGCGGTCGCGCAAGAATACACAAGAGGAAGGTGTTCATTATGGTTACGAATCTCAGCAGTTGGCCGCCCGGAGAGGGTATTGAAGCATTGAATCGACTGCCCGGTTTAGCCGAACCTCTCTTGGATATCGATTTGGAACAAGAACTAGAGGAATTGCGGAAAGAAGACTCCTGGCAGCGGGAAACGGGAAGGAGTTCCAAAACTCTTGCGAAATACCCGGACTTCCGAATTGTTTTAATTCTGATGAAGAGCGGCACTCGCATGCGGCAGCATAGGGCCGAGGGCAGGATCTCCATTCAGCAATTGAAGGGGCGGCTCCGAATACATTTGGCCGATCGAAAACTGGATGTATCGGCTGGGCACTTGCTGGTGCTCGATTGTGGAGTACTGCATGATCTCGAAGCTCTCGAGGAGAGCGCCTTATTGCTGTCCATCTCTTGGCGAAGAGGTACGAGTAACGCCTCAGAATCGTTTTCATTAACTCAGCGGCAGTTAGACGAAGAAGCCGTGTCTCGGATGGATGATGAAGGTGGCGCTCCTGAAACGCCCTGAACGAGGGCGCCCGAAACTAGGCCTGAGGAGGAGCACGCCGTTCTCGTCCATAGACTGTGTTACGCAGAATTCGGATCATGTTCTTCGGGATTGTGCCAGCCGCCCACGTCTTGAGCCAAACGGTCTGCCTCAGAAGGTCCCCACGAGCCTGGCTCGTACGAGTACAGGGCCGTTGCATTCGTGAGAATGGGGTCGACAACCGCCCACGCAGCTTCTACCGCGTCCTCGCGAACGAATAGCATGCCATCTCCGCGCATCGCGTCCCCCAACAGACGCTCATACGCGTCAATCTCGTCCGCGGCGTGTTCCTCGACCACCGAAAGATTAGCGGGCTCGGAAACGAGTTCTTCGCCAGGAAGTTTCACTCGGGCAGTGAGATTCAGCGAAATGTCACCGGGACCAAGCCGGAAACGAAAATGGTTGTTTGACTCGGCTCCCCAAATGTCCAGCGGCGGTTTCCTGAGTTTGACCAGTACTTCGGTAGTTGTAACGGGCAGGCATTTTCCTGCGCGAATGAGGAAAGGGACACCTGACCAGCGCCATGAATGAACTTCCAAGCGCACCGCGGCAAAGGTCTCCACCTGGGATTCAGGTGCGACTCCTTTTTCCTTTTTGTAGCCATTGAACTGTGCTCGAACCAGGTGCTTTGGATCCAGCGGAGAAATGCTGCGGAATACTTTGACTTGTTCATCGCGGATGGCGTCGCAGTGGAGCCCGGTGGGCACCTCCATGGCCAGAAAAGCTACGACCTGAAGCATGTGGTTTTCTACCACGTCGCGGATCGCGCCAGTCTCGTCGTAAAACTTGCCACGACCCTCAATGCCAAACTTTTCCGCCATCGTGATTTGGACACTCTCGATGTAGTTGCGGTTCCAGATCGGCTCCAGAAAACTATTGGCGAAGCGAAAAACCAGCAGATTGAGGACCGCCTCTTTACCAAGGTAGTGGTCGATCCGAAAAATTCTTGTTTCTGGAAGCACCGCCCGAAGAGCAGCATTCAACTGCTGCGCTGACGCCAGGTCGCGTCCGAAAGGCTTCTCGACGATGACCCGCGCATTCTTGATGCAGTTCGATTTTGCGAGAGACTCGACCACGCTTGTAAAGAGGTTTGGCGGAATCGCCAGATAGTGAGCGGGGCGACTGGACGAGCCAAGGGTCTTCTTTAATAGGTCGAAGGTATCCTGTTTCTCGTAATCCCCACCGACATATCGAAGCAACTGCAGCAGCTTGGCTAACGCTTGTTGATCGATATCGCCACCCTGCTGCTGGATGCTGTCGCATACCCGATCCTTAAGGTGCTCGGCGGTCCGTCCAGCCCTGGCCACGCCAATTACGGGTACATCCAGGTGGCCGTGTCGAACCATGTGGTAAAGAGCAGGAAAGATCTTCTTGTGCGCCAAGTCTCCCATTGCTCCGAACAGAACCAGAGCATCGGCTGGCGCTGTATTTTCTTCCCGCTTTCCGGTGGCACATCCTTGTCTGAGATCCGGCATGAATTTCTCCTGGCGATGTTTTATGGCAAGGCGTTGCTGTGGCTCATGCTGCAGAATCCAGATTCCTGATGTCAGCATAGGCCGGGTGGAACGATTTTCGTGTTTTGCAATTGCGTAGCTCGCCCAGTAAGAAATTGATTTCTCCGCCGAGCAAAACGGCAAAGCCGGAGAAATAGAACCACACATACAAGCCGATGGCAGCACCTAGTGGTCCGTAGGTTTGGTCAAGAGATTCGAAGTGCCGGAAGTAAATCCCCAGCAGGTATGACACCCCAATCCAAGCCGCTACCGCAACAATTGCTCCCGGCAAGCTGTCGCGGAAACGCTGCTTCAGATTAGGTCCGAAATGGAATATCAGCTCCACCGCGAGCACAGCAAATGCGGCGGCGATACCCCATCGGAGAGTACGCCAGGCGGCAAGTACGGCTGGACTCAGGTTAAATTTAGCGGTAAACCAAGTTCCAAGGTAAGTCCCCCCAAACATCAATCCGACAGCGACGACCAGCAGAGATCCAGCAACCAACGTCAGTCCCAGCGCAAGTGGTCGAGTCTTCCACACCGGGCGGGTTTCACGGACACGATAGACGAGATCAAGTCCGTCGATGATGGCAGCAAATCCGCTGGACGCTGTCCATAATGTGAAGACCAACCCGAGCGTCAAAAAATGCCTGTGCTCATGACCAACGTCAGACACGATGGTGCGCACCAAACTCATCCCGTCTCCCGGAACCAGCCTGGCCATCAGGCTTAGAAGGCCCTCAAAGAGATGGGGGATGGGTACATACCCGAGCAGCGATGCCATTGAAACCAGGAGCGGGAATAGCGAGAGCACGAAGTAGTACGACAGTCCGGCGGCGAATACGAAGAGGTGTTCGTCGTAAACGTCGTTGTAGATCGTTACTAACGATCGTTTGACCGTCAGCCATGCTGCCTTGTTAGCGATAGCGAGCACCGATTATCTCGGGATTTCCGATTCCATCCGCTTTCGCAATTTAGTGGTCAGTCTTTGAGGCATGGACGGCCTACGCTGCGACCAACTGAGGCTGGAGGGGGACCGCATGTGAGACTTCTGGGGCAGTAGCGATTGTGGCAACAGCAAAACCCAGAGTTCGCGGTGGCATCGGCGGAAATTTCTGTAACAGGCGGTCCATTCGACAAAGTTCCAGAAGAGTGGCCGCTTCGGATGAAATCGCTCGCAACTGAATGGCGCCATCGTGCTTGGCAATCTCTTGCATGCAGACCAATAATCCGTCCAACCCCGCACAATCCATCTCCGTCACGCGAGAAAGGTCCACAATTACTAGATGGGGCTCGCCTGTAAGTTTCGTTTTCAACTCACGTATCAGCTTCTTTGCTTCGTTTGATCCAAGACATTTCGGCAGGGTCAAAATGATCACGAACGGAGCATCCGTGTCACCGTCCGTATCGACTGTGCGTGATCCTGCTGAAGGAATCGGGTCGGTGGCTTGATACGAGTCACGATCTCCCTCTTTTCTTCTCGAGTTTTGGTTGCTTGATGACTGCGTAGTGAAAGGTCCCGCGGATTGAGGTTGAGCAGCGGGGACAGAGATTATCGGACTCAAAACAATCGACAAACGTGCTCCTTATTCTTTTAACAGCATTGAGACACAAACGACAATTCCAGCTCAGCACGCTCTGCCCATGGCCAAAGTCGATCCAGGAGATTCCCGTGCACTCAGTCACAGGGTCATGCCGCAAGACCATTGCGTCACGCAACATTTCTTGCGTCATCTTGCATCAGCAGGCGAAAACGTGCTCCTGCTGACTCGACCCTAATGGCGCCGATCAAGGCAAACTGGATCACGGATGAGCAGTTCGGGCAGGCTGGAAAGGTCTTACCCTTCAGGAGTCTGATGTCTCGAATCGGGTGGTCAGTGTGGAAAACTCTATAAAGCCCGCTTCTCGGGACCTCTTCATTGGTCTTGAAAGTGGTGTGGTTTCCCATACTCAGAAGCATATCGCTGCCACCCTCCGGCGTCTGATCAGTTTTGCTCAACGCCTCTCAGTGGGGAAGAGAGTGGTCACTCTTGCACAGCGTGATGGCCTTCCCCATGGCTAAGCTGAATTCACGTCGAACCGGCGACGTTACAGGTGGAATACGGAGCATGAAGAAACCACATCTTAAGATCACGCAGAACGACAAATCGGGGCTGCATGGCAGGTGCTCTAGTTGCGACACGGACTTTGGTTCGGGAGGGCCTGGGTTGGCGAGAAATCCGGGAGCAGCAATGAAAACCATGCAGCGGCAGTTTGACAGACATGTTCACCAAGTACATGTTGCCGAGGAACCAGTTGACGTCCTGCAGGGAACGCAAAACAAGGACACAGCGGACTAATTGCTTCACTCCTCGAACGGCAGAGGCAGAGTTGCTCCAATCGCAGAAAGTGCGATGTCACCCTAATCCGGATGGGCTGCATTATGGCGTATATGATCCCCTACTACGAGTCCGGCCTCTTGATTCAGTTTCGCTGCACCGATTGCGACTGGACGTACTGCGTCCGCAGTCCCAGTTCAGCCAGGGTTTCGCGCGAAGAAGAGGAAACAGCGAAGGAACAGTACGGGGCTCACCGCTGCTCCGAGTTCTCAGGCAAAACAACGAAGAGGTAGTTGAGCAGATCTTTCTGGACGAAACGAGAACATTGGTTCCAGATGACTCCAGTTTAGCTGTTGGTCTTGGCTTTTGACTTGTGTGTGCGTGCTTCCTTTCCGCCGGATCGGCCTACACGCTTCGGAATTCCGGTGATAAGGCCTTGATAATCCGTGAGGCAGTCCCCCGTGAGGACCACGCCCTTGGAAGTGATTTCGTATTCGCGGATGTCGTTGCTATGGTTGCCGCCGCGCATCTTGATAACGACCATGATCTTGCGAAGCTTTCCGTCAATACATACGTACCGAAGCCGGATAATGTCATCGGTGAGAAACGAAATGGAGTAGGTACTGAACGGGAATTCGGTGAAAGACTCGTTCACCTCAACCGTGCTTAGAATGGTCACGCCGATTCCCGTTAGTGCCGTGATCATCCGGTAGAGCGATTCACGAAAATCGGCCCGGAAGCCAGGCGCTAGCGCCATCTCAAAGCCCGCGAGCGAATCGATCACCAGGCGCTTAGCGCCAAGCTTGCGAACTGCGGCGAGAATCTCGTGCATGGTTTCGTCCACTGAGAGGTCGAGGGGGCGCAGGTAGAGGATTTCGAGTTTCTTCTCACGTCGCGGCGTCTTCAGATCCAGACCAAAACTGCTGGCCCGCTCTGCATACTCTTGCGGTCGTTCCTCAAAGACCACCACAACTCCCGGATCGCCCTGACGAATACCTTCAGCAACGAATTGGGTTGCCAAGACTGATTTTCCCGTCCCCGAAGCCCCAGCCACAAGGATGCTATCTCCCTCCGGAATGCCCCCGCCGAGCATCTTGTCCAATTCCGGAATACCGATGGAAAGGCGGCGTGTGCTGGGAATCTTTCTTGTTTGCCCGGCCAGCCCGAGTGTACGCGAGAAGGCTTGCAGCCCTGCGTTGGTAATGCGGAAGGTGTGCAGTCCGGGCACGGACGCCTGCCCGCGCAGTTTCATGATCTGGAGTTTCCGCACAATCGAGCTTCGCTCCGACGTTTGGTAAAGCCAAAAGAGGCCATCGGAGACCGTGAACACGGGATTGTCTCGGATTTCACCTTCGACATATTCTCCGACCAGAAAAGTTGTGGCTTGCCAACTGGTCAGGAGCAGCGCTAACCGTTGAATAAAAGCCTGCAGCTCTACTTCAGTTGTACCGCCGAGGGCTTTCCGCACCACGGTGCGAAAGGAGTCCACGACCACGATACCGGGGTTTGCCTTCTCAATCTGTTTCGCAATCTCCTCCAGCACCGCGTCTAAGTCCTTCTCCAACACGACCTGGCTCAGGTTGATAAAGCGAACAGCAGTGCTTAACTTGGCTTGGTCGAAGAATGTGTATTGTTGCTGGTATCGCAGCATTTTGAGAGCGGGTTCGCCGAGGATGGTGAAGTAGAGCGCGGGACGTTCCGGAGTGGCGTTGGCGAACACAATTTGGTGCGCCAGTGTCGTCTTGCCGCTCCCTGGTGCGCCCGCGACGATATTGAAGGAAAACTCCGGGAGGCCGCCGCCCAGGATTTCATCCAGGCCCGGTACCCCGGTCGGCAGTTTTTTTATGATTACTCTATCGTGTGCGCTCAAGCTTTCCTCTCTTCTCGGAAACACGGCCGTCGAAGGCGGCCTCCGGCCATACATCCTGAACCAATCGGATCGTTAAACCCTCGCCAATGAAAGTCAGGAGCAGCCCGACCAACTGGGCAATGAGAATGGCCCCTCCGTCCCTGGCCTGTTCCTTGTCAGTCTGCGACACAAGCTCATCTAGACCCCTTAGCGAGCCATCCGCTGCTACTTGTACCGCGCTCAGACTGGGAACTTCTGCCCTGGCTAGCGTCAGAGCACGGGAAAGGAGCGAGCGAAAACCGGCAACTCCCGCGAGTGTAATCAGAGGGCCGCGCAGCTTCGCACAGACACGAGAAGCGGCAGACTCCGACGCCGCGGAGTGCTCGGTTCCGGCGGCTTCGTAAGCAAGAAGGCGCTGGGCCAAATTTCGTGATTCCTGAAGACTCACGATTTCCTTTTCCATGCGGGATAAATTCTAGACTCAGTTTTCTATACTCAGTTCGGCTTGGGGCTTTTGATTGCCGCCACGACCGCCAAGACCGTCGCCGAGTTTAGGACGTTTCCAGAAATAGTCTTCAGTGCTTCTGTGACGGGGGGATATTGCTCCGCCAGTTCCTCAAGACGCGCGCTGACGCCTTGGAGATCGTCCACTTCGTGTAGGATCGATTCAAAGCCCACAGGTACGCCGCTATTCGAGACGAACCTAAAGTCTGGAAGAATCTCAGATGTTACCAGCTGCAACGTAATTGCTTCGCCGACAACTCGGACAAGCAGCCCAAGCAATTGGGTAATGAGAATTATCCCTGCCTCCCGAGCTTCATCCGCATCGATTTGCGGCCGAAGCGCGTCTAGGCCGTGCAAGGAGCCATCCGCTGCTACCTGTACTGCGCTGAGACTCGGAGCGTCCGCCTTGGCCAGTGTCAGTGCACGCGAAAGCAGGGAGCGAAAACCGGCAACTCCCGCGAGTGTAACTAGAGGCCCGCGCAGTTTCGCACAAACACGAAAAGCGGCGAACTCCGCCGGCTCGGAGGCTTTGCCCGCAGCGCTTTCGTGAGCGAGAAGCCGTAAAGCCAATTCTCGCGTCTGTGGGGGAAGCATCATTATCCGCTCGGTTGCCATGCAGAATCCCGCCGAAAGACTCAACGTGGAGCGTTCTCAGTCAGCGTACGCAGTCAATGTTACCCGCTTTGCGGCTGCTCGGATAGGGTGCGCACCTGCTGCGATGGGTTCAACAATTTCGCTTACCCTGTCCAGGTTCTTGAGAGATGGTGAAAGGTGAGCAATAGCATCCCCGAAAGGCTTCCCGCGAATTGTGGCCAGGAATGCTCTTAGGCTTGTACACACTGTTTGCCCCACAACTACAGCTGTGGGGGCATTCCCGCTGGTTGGATTCCGAATCATAATGTCGCGGGGCCTCGCTAAACTTATGCCGCTTCGAATTCTGATCGCAGACGATAGCCGGGCTGTCAGGCATAGTCTGTATGGTTTGCTGGAGCAACATCCTGGTTGGGAAGTGTGCGCAGAAGCAGTGGACGGGGCAGACGCCGTCGACAAGGCTCAGGAATGTGTGCCGGACATCATTCTTTTAGACTTCTTTATGCCTGGAATGACTGGGGTCGATGCCGCGCGGGTGCTTGGACGTGTTCTTCCGTCTGTTCCGATTTTCCTGGTCACGATTTACGTCACGTCTGAGCTGGTTAAGCAGGCCAAAGCTGCTGGAATCAAGGGAGCTGCTCCCAAGTCCGATACTCGGGGGATCTTGAATGGGATCGAGGCTCTAGTGAACAAAGAGACATTTTTCGAGATCAAACCAATTGAGCCTGCAACAGATTCTTTGCTTTGATTAGGCTGCGGAGCTGCGGTCTACTGAACTTTCCATAGGCGGTGCTTTCCCCGATTCGGGCTTTGCGATCGATAGTTTCACCTTCACGGAAGTGCCGGGGCTTTCGGAGACGACCTCTAACGAGCCGCCGAGCTCAACCACTCTCTCCCGCATGCCTGCTGTTCCGACTCCCAAACCGGAGCCGCTGTGAAGCGTTTCCAATTGCCCTGGCGGGAATCCACGGCCATAGTCTCTTACGAGCAAGACGGCGTGACCATTCTCCGCCTCTAGCCGAACGTCTACTTTCGAACTCCGAGAATGCCGATGCACGTTAGTCAGGCTCTCCTGCAGTGCCCGGAACAAAACCATTTCAACGTCTGCCCGCAGCCGTTCGAGACGCGGGGATATTTCCAAGTTCGCCTGAATGCCGCTCCGCTTGGCGAATCCTTCCACATACCACGCCGCAGCAGGAGCCAACCCGCTCTCGTCCAGCATCGGTGGATGCAACAAGTAAGAGATGGTGCGGATCTCCGCCAGGCATCTGTCCAGCAACTGGTTCGATTCTGCCAGCACCGCCTGCGCTTTCACGGGGTCAGGCTGGTTCAACTGCGCGAGGTTCATCTTGAGTGCCACCAAATACTGCCCGGCACTGTCATGCAACTCGCGAGCAATCCTTCGCCGCTCGTCGTCCTGCACGTGCTGCAAATGGCTCGATAGCCGACGTAAAGATTCGGTGCGCCGCTGCACCAGGAATTCGAGTTGATCATGCGCTCGCTGGAGAGCTTCTTCGGCCTGCTTCCGCTGGCTGATGTCGTAAAAGCACTTGATTGCTCCCGCGATTTCTCCGAGCTGGTTTTTGAGCGGGCGGATGTTGACGACAACCGTGACCTGCGTACCGTCGGGCCGAGCGATCACGACTTCCGCGTCCCGCGCCTCAGGTATCTTGCCGCTCACGACCTCGGCCATAGGGCACTGATCGTGCGGCATGAAACTTCCGTCGGGACGAGATAACCTGTACGACCCGCAGAACCGCTCGTCGGTATCTCCCGGAGCCGGCGCTCGGCCCCACAATTCCGCAGCGCGATCGTTGAATTCCTTAATCACACCGGCGGCATCGCAGGAGTAGACGGCAACCGGACCTAGATCAAACAAGATGCGATAGTGCTCCTCACTCTCGCGAATCGCTTCCTGCACCTTCTTACGCTCCATCAGGTCTGCCGCCTGCCGAACCAGGAGGTCGAACATGCGCAAATCGCGCTCGGAAGGGTGGTGCGGCTCGCGCCAATGGGTCGAGATCATGCCCACAATCTTCCCGCTTCGCGAAATCAGCGGCGTGGTCTGACAAGCCTGAATGCCGGTTTGAAGATACATTGCCCTGTCTTCGCTACCGGTCATGAAGTCGCACTTTTCTATATCTGGGGCGATCACGCGCTTGCCGGTACGCAAGGCAGCCCCGCAGGTCGAATTTGAGGAGTCGATTCCCACCCATTCCCAGAATGCGGCCGCCTGTGGACTGAATCCGTGGAAAGCCAACAGGCGGAGCTCGCCTCCGCTCCCTCGCTCGGGATAAAGGATCTGCAGGCTGGCGAAATCCGATCGCATAATGGAAACCGCCCCGTTGAGAATCCTTTGGTAGAGCGATTCGACATTCTCTTCGTCAATCAGCTGCGCGCTGATGCTATGTAGAAGCTTTGTGTCGTCGAGTTCCGCTTGCAGGTGCGCTTCGCTGACGCGCAGAGCTTCTTCCGAACGCTTGCGCTCGGTGATGTCGCGGGCGATTTTGGATGCCCCTACGATTCGCCCTTCACGATCTTTTATCGGGGAAATGGTCAAAGAGATGTCCAGCAACGAACCGTCTTTGTGCCGACGGACGGTTTCGTAATGGTCGATCGCTTGGCCGCGGCGAATACGATTTAGAATCATCGGCTCGTCCTCCGCGTGATCTGGAGGAATCAACATTGTGATGGGTTGCCCGATCGCTTCCTGTGCGGTGTAGCCGAATATCCGTTCCGCTCCATGATTCCAACTGACAATCACGCCATTGAGATCTTTACTGACGATGGCATCGTCGGAAGAGGCGACAATAGCGGCGGTCTCCGCATTTTGACGTGTGCGATAGTTTTCTCGAAGCAGGGCGTCGCCCAGAACCTGCAGCAGCTCGCCATTCACGATGAGCCGGCTCTGTGGCACCGGCTGCTGCTGGCGCGCAATTTCCCACAAACGTTCGAACTGGATACCGGCCTGGCGCGCCAGATGCTGAATTTCTGAGACCTGGGAGAAGTCGGCGAAGACGTATCCCCCCACCGCGGCCCCCACAACCATTCCCTCCAGTACGAGCGAGGTTCCCACGACTGACAACCCGTGAAATTGAGAAACGATGACCGCGGGTCGATCTGTGGTCTGCACCAGGCAGCGGTGTGCACATTCAGCGAAGATGCCGGGGTCGTATCCACTCTGTTCGAATAACTGGAACAAAGGAGTGGGATGGATGGGACCAGAGGCCGGGCGCATCTCCCGGTCGAACAACTTGACGGTCAAGTGGACAGCTCTGGCATATTTCTCCAGTGCCGTTCCCCAAAGGGTGGAGCTGAAAAGCACGTCGCTTGAGAGACTCATAAGGAGGGCGCATCCTTTGACTGACTTTGCCGAGGCCGCCTGACGCTGCGACGCTCGGGGGCCCGGGAGACGAGTCCCCCGTAAGTGGAAAATGGAAGCTTAGGTGCCGGCAAGGCGCGCGGCAGCACGTGCATGCCCTTGCGGTCCAGAATTTCGCATTCGTGCGTCACGCGGTCCACCGGATTCGCCCGCATCTTGCCGACAGTCAATCCCAGCCGGAAAGAATCGCCTAGTTCAATCCAGTTCATAAGGACGATGTTGTCCACCAGCGAGCTCATGGCGAAGTCGCCCATCATGGAATTCATTCCCAACATCTCGGGGTTCTCGTGGTTGTAAACCGCGACAATCTGGTGTTCCTTCATCAGGGCCACCAGAGCGTGAAAGAAGTCGCGAAAGATCCTGCCCCTTGTCCCAAGAGCGGAACCGTACGTGGAAAGGCTGTCAATCAGCACCCGCTTTGATTTGAATTCTTTGACCAATTCCTCGATGTGGTGGAAGTGCACATCCACTTCGATTTCCTGAGGCGGTTCATATTCCACGCGAACCAGGCCGCTTTTCACAAGTTCTGGGAGATCGATGCCGATGCTGGCGGCATTGCGCTCGATCTGTTCGACCTGCTCATCGAGCGAGAGCATCAAGCTGCGCTCGTCGCGCCTGGCTCCTTCGGCAATGAACTGGAGTCCCATGACGCTTTTGCCGACCCCTGAGATTCCCGCCACGACCGTGGTGCTGCCCACAAAGTAGCCGCCGTTGATGACTTCGTCGAGACCAGGAATTCCCGACGGGAGCCGCGTATTGGGATCGAATGCAGCGGCTCGATCCCGACTAGGTCTTCGAGGCGCCTGAACGCGGCGATACACCTGGATGCCCGTGCCATCGATGATGCGGAACGAGTGGCGCCCCATCTGAAAATCCTGGCCTCGCGATTTCACAATCTCGATGGAGCGGCTGACCGCGCGCTGCGCCTCCTCCATCCTGAGCCTGATCACCGTGTCCGCAATAGATTCTTCGGGCAAAGATGCGGGCGCACTCCCGTCCAGCGATGAGGCTTCGACTGCCAGAAGGGCGGTGAGGTTTTCACGTTGCAAACCCTCTGTAAGCACATGAAAGGCGGAACGTGACTCTGGGCCGCCATTGCTGCCGACCAAGCGCCCCACGCCGTCGATGAAGATGCGCCGAGCGCCGATCTTTGCTGCTTCTTCCAGGAGCACGCTATCCGCTTGTTGCAGTTCCTGCCGCAGCACCTCGCGAGTGGTGAACACGATTTTTAGTTTCCGGAGTTCTTCGAGCTTACGCAGATCCCAACCCAGACCCAGTGCGTCACGCATGATTTTGTCGGGTGAGACCTCGAAGACGACGATAATTCCGGGTTCGTCGAACTGGCTCGCCCCGCGGTAGACAAACTCCACACCCGTCGTGGTCTTACCAGCACCAATGGCCCCTTCCACCAGGATGACATTGCCCCGCGGAATGCCGTTGGGCAGAATGTCGTCCAGTCCGGCGATGCCGGTCTTCACCAGATCGGGGTCAGGCATACGGTTCTCCGCTTCTTCTGGCCTCACGCGCAAACGCCCTTGACGAGCCGTAAGCCCTCAGTAAGCGGTTGATTACGGGAGTTCAGGACTGCAAGGATTTCATGCCGTCCTTGTCGAGTGGAAGCCAATTCCAGCAGTCTGTCCAGACCTTTGCCCTCCGGGCCGTGGACCACAAGGAGGTACATGCGGGCCGCGTGAGTTGGATTGTGAAGACGCTCCATAAAGCCGGCGTCTATAAAACGATCCAGAGCTTCCGCGACTACCTTCATGTCGCGTCCTACAAAAGCAGCGATTTGCTCGCTGGTCAAGAGTGTCCGCGGATGCCGGTAAAAAAAGACCAGCAGATCGAGGTCACAGCCGTTGCGGATCAGAGAAGTAGCGGCGAGCAGCCGCCTGATCTCCGACGAATCAGGCCGTTTGTGGGACGGTGTAGTAATAATTCGCTCTCGAGTAGCTCTCGTGCGCGGAATTGCTATTCAGGCATAGGATTGCTGGTGTTGACTCCGCGGTTGGATACGCCCTAGTGAGCCTATACCCGGTCGCGCGCCCATATCTGTGCCCTTTTGACCATATCTGCAGGCCAGCCGAAAAATTCGCCTGGGTTGGCAGTACAGTGAAGCGTTCTTCCTCCTACAGCGGGCGGTGGATGGTGTTCGCAAGGCGCGTGCCCTATCGTTGAAGTCGACTTCCTTTTCCTTCCTCGTCGATAGGGATCGACACTGACGTCGGTTGGCGACCCGCAATTCTCCAATCCAACAAGTTAAGGGCAGGTGAATGCAGCCCAAGGCAACTCACAATCGCGCGGATTTCCGCGCAGAGGGATGTACGCAATGAGATTCTAGACAGGGATGTTCGCGATACTGACCGCTGCAGTTCTGGTCAGCACAATGGCGGTTGCCGCTGAGGAACCGTCGGAACAAGTCAAACGAATGGATGCAGCCGCAACCGTTTTAGACGAGATCATGGGAACTCCCGATAAGGGGATTCCGGAAGAACTGCTCGATTCCGCGAAGTGCCTCGCAGTCATACCGTCGATGGTCAAGATAGGTTTCGTCTTCGGCGGACGGCACGGAAGAGGAATCGCAACCTGCCGCACAACTTTTGGATGGAGCGCGCCTGCTCCTTTCACAGTGACCGGAGGCAGCTGGGGGTTGCAGATCGGCGGCGAAGCCGTCGACGTCGTCATGCTGGTAATGAATGACCAGGGCATGGAAAAGATGCTAGCCAGCAAGTTCAAGATTGGTGCTGACGCTTCTGCAGCGGCAGGCCCGGTTGGGCGCCACGTGGAAGGCACAACCGATTGGAAGATGCGCGCTGAAGTGCTCACCTATTCTCGCGCTCGCGGCGCGTTTGCAGGGCTCACGGTGAACGGCGCATCAATCACTCAAGACAAAGACGGCACGCGCATTCTGTACGGCCGGATGATCCCGTCCGCGCAAATTCTTAAGGGACAGGTAAAAGCCCCTGAGGGTTCGCATACCTTCCTGGCGGCGGTAAGGAAGTATGGAACTGAAGCACGCGTTGCCGAAGCATCAGACCGCGCCCATAAAAGCGACACACGGGCACGCGCCAACTCGACTGAAGCGAGGTGCGTGATCGAAGACAAGCTGAAGCGTGAGCCGGGCTTAGATAGCAAGGATATCCAAGTGACGTTGACTTCCGACGTGGTCACGCTGTCCGGATCTGTGGTCAGCAGTGACGATCGCGACAAAGCTGTTCGGGTCGCGAAAGTGTATGCCGGAGATCGAGCAGTCCAGGACCATTTATCGATCCAGAGGCCCGAGTAGTTTCCGCGCCTCTCAAGCGCATCGAGCGAAGGCCCGCCTCCCTATCGGCGGCGGGCCACTTCGCACAAACCTACAACAGGAGAAAACATGACGAAGCTTAATTACACAAATATCGCTCGCACGCTGCTGTGCGGCGGTCTGCTACTCGGTGTGGGAGTAGTAGCGCGTGCCCAGGAACCAGCCAGTCAGCAGGCTTCGCCAGCTGCGGACAATACCAAGACGAACCAGCGAGATCGAAACGCGAACGAGCCCACGGCAGATCAGCAAAAGGAAAACCGTTCTGATCGCGAAATTACGCAACAGATACGACGAGCAATCGTGAAAGACCAGTCGCTCTCGACCTACGCCCACAACGTAAAGATCGTCACTCAGAACGGGCAGGTCACATTGAAAGGTCCCGTGAGATCAGAGGACGAGAAGCGAGAAATCGAAAGCAAGGCTGCTGAAGTGGCGGGGCAGGACAAGGTCAGCAGCGAGCTTGACATCAAACCGCAGCAATAACGTCTGAAACCCATTTCGAACTTATCAAAGGAGAAGTAACCATGGCAGGAAAAAACACAGCAGTATTTGGCATTTATCCAACGCGCGTAAGTGTGGAAGGTGCGGTTGATGCCCTGAAGGCGGCAGGATTTCGTAACTCTGATATCTCCGTGCTGTTTCCCGAAAACACGGGCACGAAAGATTTTGCCCATGAGAAAAACACCAAGGCACCGGAAGGCGCTGCAACGGGCGCAGGAACCGGAGCACTACTGGGCGGCGGGCTGGGGTGGCTAGTGGGCATTGGGGCCCTCGCAATTCCAGGGCTAGGCCCGTTCATTGCCGCAGGGCCGATTGTGGCGGCGATTGCCGGGGCGGGCGCCGGTGGAGCCATCGGCGGCCTCACAGGCGCATTGGTTGGCATGGGAATCCCCGAGTACGAAGCCAAACGTTATGAGGGGCGTGTCAAGGATGGCGGAATACTACTTTCCGTGCATTCGGATGATTCTCAGTGGACCAAGAAAGCGAAGGAAATCCTCGAGCACACCGGCGCCGAAGATGTCTCTTCCACCGGTGAAGCTACTGGTGAAAAGCGCGATTCCACCCAATTTCGCGAAGTAGCTTGACACAAGGAGTGCAGCGGACCTGGGTGAACCCGGTCCGCTGCTTCTCATCTCCAATCGTCTGGTGTGCAGGTCGCACTCATGAATCATCGAACGACAACCGGTTCCCGGAGGAACAATGCAAAACAAAACCTTGAACAAGCTATACGTAGGCGAATTGAAAGACCTTTTTAGCGCCGAGAGTCAGTTGGTGAAAGCTCTTCCTAAAATGGCCAAAGCCGCATCCTCAGATGAACTTCGAGCCGGCTTCGAAAATCACTTGGAGCAAACTAAGGTTCACGTTCAACGTCTGGAAGAGATCTTCAAATCGCTGAACGAAAGCCCTACCGGCAAGAAATGTGTCGGTATGGAAGGCTTGGTGAAAGAAGGGTCCGAGTTGATGGAAGAGGGTTTTGAAGGAGCCGTTTTGGACGCAGGATTGATCGGTGCCGCTCGACGAGTGGAGCACTACGAGATTGCTGCGTACGGGGTGGTCAACGAAATCGCCACGGCCCTTGGACAAACCCAGCACGCTTCCCTGCTGGAAGAGACCCTGGCCGAAGAGTCGGAAACCGACGAGAAACTGGCCGACCTCGCGGAAGAGATCAACTTCCAAGCCAAGGAAGAGGCTTCTGAAAGACCGCATGACGAATCCGAGCGAGAACGAAAACGGCCTACGCACGCTGCTTAGCCCAGAACACAATTTCTACGGAAACGAAAGACCAACATGACGAGGAGAAACAGGGATGTACCACCACATAAAAAAACTCATGTACACGGTGAACGTCGGAAGTGCGGATCCGCGCTTTGGCAACATGCTGCTGGAGCAGTTCGGCGGCGCTAACGGCGAACTGGCGGCTGCGATGCAGTACTCGGTTCAAGGCCTCAATTGTGATGATCCAGAGCGAAAAGACATGCTGATGGATATCGGGACCGAAGAGTTGAGCCATCTGGAAATCGTAGGCACATTGGCGCGAATGCACCTCAAGCCTACGAAGAAGAGTCGAGATGCCGCCGAGGCTGATCCGCTCATAGCGATCGCCGGTGGAGGCGGAGTTGGCTTGTTCAATTCCATGGGCGACGCTTGGACCGCTGATTATCTGAAGATTACTGGGGAACTTGATGTTGACCTGCGAAGCAATATTGCCGCAGAAGCGCGCGCGAAAATCGTTTACGAGCGCTTGATCAACTTCTGTGATGACGCGGGAACCAAAGACGCGCTCCAATTCCTCATGACTCGTGAGATCACTCACATGAAAGCATTCACTGCCGCGCTTGAAAGTCTGGGGAAAGACCGGTTTTCCATCGGGAACATACCTCCGACGCCTGGCTTGGTGGACGTGTATTTCAACGACTCCAGCGGGGTAGGCGATGAGGGCGAAACCGACGCTCGCGGTCCGTGGAACGAGGGCGGCAACTGGAGAATCGTTGATTTTCCGGAACTCGAACAGGGCGTCGAGGGAGATCAGGCAAAGACGGCCGCCAAGAGCAACAAACGCGTCAATGATGACGGCGGAAAGACCAGAGTCAAGAAGTCGGCATAAAAATAGCGGGTCAATAAAAGGAGCTCTTATGCAAGACAGAGTTCGCAGCGGCGTTTTAGAAGATCGTTTCACAGGTGCCATTGAGTCGCAAACCTCCAAAGTCCCAAGTTCGGGCTATTTGGCGGCGGCATTCGGCGCCATTACCGCTTCAGCCATTTTGAAGATCGTGGGTAAGGATGACTGGGCGCTGTTTGTAGGACAGTGGCCGGCGGCATTTCTGCTAATGGGCGTCTACAACAAGATAGTGAAGCAGCACGGCTCAGATGCATACAGCAAGGCTGCTTAACAAGTCGGTTTGGACCCTCGATCTATCCTCAAACCTGGGGCTTCTCGAGGGTCCGCGCTGACTTCTTGAGAGTTTCAATACAAACCCAACGAGCAACAATAACCAAGTTTAAAGGAGAAGGATTATGTCGATTTTGGCCTGGATCGTGTTGGGTTTGATTGCTGGGTTCATAGGCAGCAAGCTAGTGAACAAGAGTGGCGAAGGAGTGATTCTCGATATCGTGCTGGGAATCGTTGGCGCTGTCGTTGGGGGCTGGGTCTTCACCATGTTCGGAGCCCACGGCGTATCCGGCGTGAACCTGTATAGCCTGTTTGTCGCTGTGATTGGGGCGGTGCTCATCTTGGTTGTTTACCATGCCGTCAGAGGTGGAAGAACGCGCGCGTAAGCTGCTGCACCGTGGGGAATCTCGTCCTCACATCTATTGACCGTATACGGCTCGTGCGATCTTAGTAAAGGAGACTCAGCGCGCACGTTGGGGGAGTGACTTGCTGAGCGTGACTAGTTTCGGAAACATAACTGTGCGGATTTCCTCGTTACTGCAGTTCGATCCATCAGAGGATGCATGCCGCACCTCTCAGGCGAGGGCCACTTTTCCCAACACATCGAGCCCTGCACTTCGCAGTAAGCCGGCAACCCCGGATTCCGATAGACGGGAGGAATCGTATTCGATTCGGAGCGTGCGCTCTTTTCCGTTTACAGTCATGCGCCAGATACCATAGACGTCACGCACGCGGGCCATCGCGCGCGTCTGAACTTCTGTTAGTTGGGTGCCATAGCGAAAAGCAACGTTAATTAAAGTCATTGTCCAACCCATCCTTGCGTACACCAACCAAGATACGATCAGTGCTCGCCCATCCTAGGCTTGCATTGCTGCAAGAGAATTACTGAGCAAGATAGCTCAATTCGGCATACGCCCAGCGTGAGTAATCAAAATAGAGTTGAAATTGCGAGAAAGATGTCGCCGTCTTGGTAAAGATGAAACCACCTCTGAAATCCGATTTCTAATCTTCTGCTGGAATGGATACCAACCGGGAGTTCACCAATGCTCACGCACGCCATACGTGCCGCGGTGAGCTATCTTGCTCAGACAAGAAACTCTGCTCCTGCCATGATTGATTTGCCCGAGTGTGTGGATCGAATCGTGGCCGCTGATTCGCAGTTCCAATTTCTCGGTCGCTGCGACCGTTACTGGTGACCTCACCCGAAAGCGACCACATCCAGAAGACCGGCATTCAAGCCGTGCGTTGTCGATCAATCCGGCGAACACGAGCGATCCACAAGAGCTCCCGACAGCTGAACTTGCGCATCCGCGTTTCACGCGAGATGTGAGAGGTGTCCGCAGGAAGGAAACGTCAAAGACTATGCCCTTACTTCAAGCAGTAGAGATTCTGGTGGTAGTAGGCGTCCTGCTATGGCTGGTGAACCGATTCATTCCTATTCAGTCGTCTATCAAGTCAATTCTGAACGCGGTGGGTAGTGATTGCGGTAGTTGTGTGGCCGCTCAACGCGTTAGGGCTCTTTCATTCGCTATCCCGCATGCGTATCGGATCGTGAAGGGTGAGTTTAGGGCAACCAGCCCGGACACGACATCCCAACCCAACATTCCAACAAGGTAACCCGGCAGACAACTGCCTGAAGGAGATCCTTTGAAAACCAAGCTTTTGCTAACAGCTGCCGTGCTTCTCAGCACCAGCGCTTTTGCCCAAACCACTTCTCAAACAGAACTCGTGGTCGAACCCATGAACCCGACTCCCGTTTTTCACGTGTCAGTGACCAGTCGTAACGTGCAGGCGATCAACTACAAGCACCGGGGAGGAACCACCAAGCTGGATTTTGCCGGGACAGACCTTATGCCTGCCGCAACCGGCCAGGCAAAAGTGGAGAGCAAGAAAGGTTATGTCGAAATCGAAGTTGAATTTGCCAATCTGCAAAAGCCCACGGCGTTCGGTGGCGAGTATCTGACGTACGTCCTTTGGGCAATTTCTCCAGAGGGCCGGGCGATCAATCTCGGCGAAATCCTGGTGGGCTATAACCACCGCAGCAAGGTCGACGTCACCACTGACCTTCAGGCCTTTGCTTTGGTCGTCACTGCAGAACCTTATTATGCGGTACGGCAGCCCAGCAACGTGGTCGTGATCGAGAATGTGGTCCGCCCCGACACCAAAGGAACCACCGAGGCCCTGAACGCCAAGTATGAACTCATGGAGCGCGGCGGCTATATTCCGACCGGCTACAAATTCGATCCGGTCGTTCTGAATACTCGCCTGCCGTTGGAGTTCTTCGAAGCGCGCAATGCGGTACGTATCGCGCAATCCGAGGGCGCAGAGCAGTACGCCAGCGACAGCTACCAGCACGCTGTCCGCTTGATGGACAAAGTCGATCTATTCGCCACCAGCAAGCACACGGACAGAAAGGCAATGATCGCCGTCGCCCGCGAAGTCGTGCAGACAGCGGAAGACGCTCGCGCAATCACCGTCAAGAAAATCGATGAGCAACGTCAGGCCAACGAACGTCAAGCTGCCGCCAATGCGCAAGCACAAACCCAGGCCGAAGCAGACGACGCTACGCGGCAGAAGCAGCAGGCCCAGTCGGACCAGGCAAGAGCGGAGATCGCCAAAGCTCAGGCAGAATCAGACACCGCCAACGCGCAAGCGGCGACACGCGAGGCACAAGCCGCCACCGCAAATGCTGAAGCTGCAAAAACGCAAGCCGAACTTAACGCGGCGAATGCACAAGCCGACAAGCAACAAGCTGACTCTGACGCCGCAACGGCCCGCGCCAATGCTGCCGATTCTCAGGCGGACTCAGACAAAGCGCGAGCCGATATGGCGGACAGCCAGGCTGCTTCAGCGACCGCAGTTTCCGCGGCCCAGGCTGATGCTGATCGATCCCGCGCGGCCGCCCAGCAAGCTCAATTGAAAACCGATCAGGCCGAAACCGACAAATTGGCAATGCGCGCCAAACTGTCCGAGCAGTTGAACGCAGTCCTTCAGACTCGCGACAGCGCTCGGGGTCTCATCGTCAGCATGTCCGATGTCTTGTTCGAAAGCGGAGAGTACTCGTTAAAGTCGGGCGCTCGAGAGAAGCTGGCGAAAGTGGCCGGTATTCTACTCGCCTACCCAGGACTGAATATCGCAGTCGGCGGCTACACGGACAATGTGGGCGGCGATACGATGAATCAGAAACTCTCTGAGAATCGCGCGGGCTCGGTACGTGACTACCTGGTGCAAGAAGGGGTCTCGGCGAACTCGGTGACAGCTCAGGGATATGGCAACAGTTCACCGGTTGCCACAAACAATAACGCCGCTGGCCGCCAGCAGAACCGAAGGGTTGAACTCGTGGTTTCCGGCGAGGCCATCGGCCACCCGGTAGATGCAACAACGGGGAGCTTGCGCTAAAAGCGCCGGCGTCGAGTCGGGATTGCGACCTGAATCTCGATGGAATGGCGAGAGTTTCCTCGTGGTCTTCGTCGTTCCTGGTTTATTGGAGCGGACCGAACAAGGGATCGAAGGTCACGGGGGAAGTTCAACTCAGAAACTCCGAACGTTTTGCGAGATCGAGAAAGGAGTGAAATATGCTTGGAATCATACTGATCGTGATTTTGCTTTTAGTGCTCTTTGGTGCGCTGCCCCGCTGGTCGCACAGTCGAAGCTGGGGCTATGCCCCGAGCGGCACAGTAGGCCTGATCCTTGTCGTTGTGGTGATTCTGCTGCTCCTCGGCAGGATCTAGATATGCGTGACATTCCGATATTGTCCGGGGCCGCGAAGCGCCGGCTCCGGTTTTCTCCCCGCGCGTCAGCGCTTCTGCTTGTAATGCTTCTGTGCAGCGGTGGCTTGTCCGCGTACTCGGTTCTGACGCATGAAGAAATTGTGGACCTGCTATGGGCTGACCAGATCCGCCCTCTCCTGCTCAAGCGATTTCCCGGACTGACCGACGACCAGATCAAAGAGGCCCACGCCTATGCTTACGGGGGAGCCGTCATTCAGGATCTCGGCTACTACCCGTTCGGCAGCCGAGAATTCAGCGACCTGGTGCATTACGTTCGCAGCGGAGACTTTGTTCGCGAGTTGATACTTGAGAGCCGGGATGTCAACGAGTACGCCTTCGCGTTGGGCGCGCTGTCGCACTACGCAGCGGATGTTGCGGGTCACCCAGCGGTCAATCAGGCAGTCGCGATCGAGTATCCGAAGCTGCGGGCGAAGTATGGCAAGTCCGTACGGTATGCCCAGGACAAGACAGCGCATTTAAAAACCGAATTCGGTTTCGACACCGTGCAGGTCGCGAAGAACCGCTACGCCTCCCAGCAGTATCACGATTTTATCGGCTTCGAGGTTTCCAAGCCTTTGCTGGAGCGGGTATTCCCGGTCGTGTACGGAGTGGAGTTGAAAGATGTGTTGACGCACGAGGACTTAGCGGTAGGTTCGTACCGTTTCGCGATCAGCCGACTGATCCCGCAAATGACCAGGGTTGCGCTGCAAACCCACAAAAAAGAGTTGATGCGCGAGACGCCAAATTTCGCGAAACAGAAATTCCTGTACCGTCTTTCGCGCTCTGGATACGAGAAGGAATGGGGGAAGGATTACGTAAAGCCCGGCGTGGGCACCCGCATCCTGTCAAGCCTGCTGCGATATATGCCGAAGGTTGGACCCTTTAAGGGACTGGCATTCAACACTCCAACCGCCAGGACCGAAGACCTGTACATCAAGAGCATCAATACGACTGTCGATCAGTACCGCGCTTTCCTCAGACAGGTGCCCACCAAAAAGTTTGCCCTGCCCAACCTGGATCTGGATAGCGGCCGGGCAACCAAGGCAACCGAGTACTCGCTTTCAGACGATAGTTATGCAAAGTTGCTGGGCCGGCTTTCAGGCGGAAAGTTCGACCTGACGACGCCCGAACTGCGCGATAACATTCTCGCTTTTTATTCCGATCCCGCCGCGCCCATTAATACCAAGAAGAAACGCAGGGCCTGGCAAAATGTGCTGACTGAACTGGATCAACTGAAATCGACGATCCCGATCACCAGAGCTGCTGACGACGCGCAGAAGTAATTCAGCAAGTGTGGGCCCCAAGATCCTTGCTTTAGCAAGGCCGATCCCAAGTCTGGTTAACGCTCAACTGCCTGCCGCTTCCGGATTTTTCGCCTTACCCACGGTGGAATTTCGCGGGCGTGGTGCAAACATGGCTTCGCTCCGCAGAACGCACACACATACCAATTGATGTTCTTCCAAGTCGTTTCTCGCACGCTCCATATCGACGTTTCTATGGGCAGCAAGCTCGGTGCAAACCCGATAATAGGGGGCGGAGCGAGCCTCAATATACTTGCCAAGCTTGGAGTCGAAAACCTGTCTTAGCTCTCGGCATTTTACGCAATTCACGTTAACCCCTTTTCTTCCGCCCTCACAGTCAACCTGCGCATGCCATGACCGGAACTAGTTCCGGACTCTGCCGCTGAGTGCGAATGGACTTGGCTGCATCTTCGGCCGTAAACTTTCCCATGACCAGTGCCAGCTTACGATCGGTGGTCATCAGGATTGGACTTCGATCAATCCGCCGCACGTATTGCGGTGCACGAGTGTCGCCATAACTGACCTTCACAACAAACTTGGGCTTCTTCATAGTCTCTCCTTTTGCGCAGGACCAACAAGCATTGGAGGTTGAACGAACAAAGAAAGGGGGGATGCGATCTGAAGACCGGCTCTCATTCTTCGTCAGTCTCAATGGTGCCTAGGCCGCCTTGGCGTGGACCTTGGGCTTCGATGGCTTTCTGACCGCCTACATTGATCTTGATTTGCTTAGGCTTTGCTTCCGCTTTCTTGGCCAGATTCACCTTCAGCACGCCCTGCTCATAATAAGCACTCACCTGGGTTGGATCCACAGAACTGGGCAGAGTAAACGAGCGTGTGAAGCTTCCGTACTGCCGTTCGATCCGACGATAGTTCTCTTCTTTCTCGTCCTTCTCTAACTTGCGCTCGCCTCGCACTGACAAGGTATTGCCGTCGATGCGGACATCGATATCTTTCTCATCAATTCCCGGCACCTCCATCTTCAGAGTAATGGCGTGCTCGTTTTCGTAGATGTCTACCGGCGGAGCAAAACTGGTAGTCATCAATGCCTCTTCCGAGGCCTCGGGGCTGTACGATTCGCGGAAGAGACGGTTCATTCGATTGAGGTGTTCGTGCAGTCCGGAAAGTTCACGGAATGGTTCCCATCGGGTCATTAGTGTTATAGCGCAGTTCTCCTTGGAGGCAATCTAAGAAAGGAAACTTCAGATGGGCTGACTTAGTTCAGAGGACCTGAAAGAGTAATCGGAAGTACTTGCTCACCTTCAAGCCTAGGCTCATGCGGTAGCGCTGTCAAGTTTGCTGCGCGGACCTCTGATGCTGGGTGGAAAGTCACATCGGTAAAATCGCATTGCTAACAAGTGAACGGGCGGCTACTAAATGCTGACACTTCGTTGGCCGAGCGTTTTGCAAAAATTCAACTTGCCGCACTCTGGACCACCGTTTATGAATCAGGGTCCCTGATGTGCCCCGAAGGTCTGCTACGGCACTTTTCACCGAGGCACGCCTGTCTTGAGTTGGATAGCATCAATTTCCGCTGCCGAGAGCCGGGAGCGGTCGCAATACCCTAAATCTGCAAGGCAGGCATCATAGTTACGTTTGTGCTCAGCATTTGCCAGGGTATTGGCCTCGACGGCTGTAAGTGCGGAGTAGTCACAGCTCTCCTCGCCGGCCGTGCAAGCGAGAATGTTGCGTCGGTGTTCGGAGACCGCAATTTGCGCCGTTTCGCGTGGAGTCAATCGTGAGTGGTCGCACTGTTCCCAACCGCTTTCACAATTCCACACATTGCGCTGATGTTCTGCTAAGCCCACTTCACTCATTTGAGAAGGAGTGAGCTTGGAACGATCACAGGAATTTGCGCCGTCTTTGCAGTCCGACAAGTTTCGCTGGCGGACCGCAATACTCACTTGCCTGAGTTCAGGAGGAGTAAGCTGAGAGAGGTCGCATGCACCGAATCCATCACTGCAGTTCTCGACGTTGTGCTGTTTCGCTGCCATTGAGGACTCGCGCGCTTCCGATCCAGTCAGCCGTGAAGGATCGCAGGAGCTGATACCCATTGCGCAATTAGAAACGTTTTGCTTGTGGTCAGCTACGGCCAAGGCAATGGCTTCGGACTCGCTCAGCTTTGAACGGTCGCAGGAATTGTAGCCGTTCCTGCAGTTCGCAACGTCGCGTTGATGCTCCGAGAGAGCCACTTCAGCCAGCCCCGACTCGCTCAATCTTGAGCGATCACAGGTCTCCCGTCCGTTCTTGCAGTCTGCAAGGTTCTGAGCGAGATCGGAGGATTGCGCACCGGCAGGAATGGGCAAGAGACTTAGGCATGCTATCTGCAGCCAAAAATATTGAGAAAAGTTAATCTTCATACTTACCCGCCCTCTCTGCAGTGATAGAACATTACGTGCCACATGAAGTGTACAGAACCAGTTCTTGCCGAGTTTTCAGATGCAAGAAATGAACGATCCACGCCACGCAGTCTTGCACCTTAGACTCGGTGAGATTCAATTTGCCAGCGATATCGCTATCGTCTAGACCTTGTCCAAGCAAACGATAAATCGGACCGAGAACCCCGGTTTGTTCCCAAAAGCATCGCATTTCAGCCTCCATGGTTGACGACCAATAGTGCATTTGCTGCCCAAGTTTCAATCTCAAGGCGGCCAGAATGATGACTTGCTCCAGCCAGCACAATTCTCGTTGCGCTTGCCAACCTTTCGCGCAGGAGAACTAAGAGGAGGGTGCTTCACATAGGCTAACTCAGTTCAGAGGACCTGAAAGAGAGAGTGGATGTGCTCGTCTCCACATTTATAGTGGCATGCTTCAACACGAATAGATGGTCTGAATTGCTCAAGGGAGTTTGCTGCGACGCGCGCTAGTGCAGCTTCTTGCCAAACTCGGTTTTGTGCCCGGAGTGGCTCGCTGCGCCTAAGAGAAGCGACACCGGAAGACGCAGGGTTCGTACGGCGGGGTCGTTTGCACTGACTACTTGAACGACCGTGCAATCACCATCTTGAACAGGTTCCGATACTAGCTCGAAGTGCTCCCCATCGAGGTTAATGTGAGAGCCTACCGTATAGCCGAGTTCTTTGATCCTTGCAGAGTCTCCCGTGTGCGAGCGATCGCCCGAAGAACGGGCAGGTTTGCCTGTGGTCGCGGGTAATCGGCTTTCGGAGCAACAACTTCGGCGGGAATCACGGAACCTCCTGATCTCACTGACGAAAAACAGGCGTGAAGAGCTTCAAGAGGAGAATAGAGACAGCCTCGCCGCACTGCCCTAGAAATAGCTATGCTCGGAGTAGTTGGATCCCTGGCTTCTGCCGCCTAGTATTCCGGCGGTACTATAAACTTCAGACGCTCGGCGCTCGATTCCCCTCAAGGAGTAGGGCCAGGGTTGCCACGAGGTTGCTGGCTGGAGCGCCCTTCGCATAGAAGCCGTGCGCCCTCGCCTCGGCCGGTAACTCGGCGGAATTGCGATACGCACCGCTCATAGCGATGGTCACGATCTGCGGAAAGCGGCGCTGTACCTCCGAGAGAAGATCAAAACCGGACATTCGCGGCATGTTGAGGTCCGAGACAACTACATCGGGGGTATTCTTACTAATGAATAGAAGAGCTTCGATACCATCCTCGGCTTCAGCAACATCGTAGCCAGCGGACTCCAGCAACAGGGACACGCAGGCACGGATGGTTGGATCGTCATCCACCACAAGAACTTGCGCGAGGGATGCCATAGTGACAAACATCACTCTGGCAGAGGCGCCTCTCGAAGTCTGGTCAAAATTGAACAGTACTCGAGTGGCTTGTCTTGGCAGTTTGGCCGCTGTATGCTTTCGCCCTCCGGAAGGCTTCTTCTGACCTGCTTGGTATGCCCCACCACAACTTGAATCGCTTTCGACTCTGGTGCGACATTCACACCTGCCTCATGCTTAACGCGAAGTGCACTGCTGCCCACACGAAGTGAGGAGGATCAGACTTGGAAACGAGAATATCCGCCAGGTGCCGGTAACATACTATTTCCTCCGGTTCAGCCAACATAACAATTGGTATATTGGGCCGAACTTGTCTAATCTCGCAGGCGATTGCCGAGCCATCGAAGAGGCCTTGGTTGTAGTACTCAAGCACGATCGCGTCGACAGGGCGTGTGTCTAACACTCCCAAAGCCTCCTGACCCGTTGCGGCAGTCAGCAATTCGTATCCATTTTCCTTCAGTAACCGCATCCGATCCGGGTCGCGATGAATACACAGCAGGACAGGATTTGCGGCCATATCGGCCTCAGGTGTACTACCGCTGGCTGCCTGGATTCTGTTCACAATTGCACACCCAGCTCATCAGCTGGACTGGGGGTGTGCAGTATTGATCAGCGGGGAACGTGGGCGCGCTGTAATGTGGCTTTAATTGAACGACCGAGGTTCTTACACCTCTTGTAAGAAAAGGTGCCCTCCTCTCCAGCAGGGCGCCTTTTCATGTTCCGGCCGATTTGCCGCAGTTCAGGGGCTCTACAAACATCAGCGCCAGGGTAATCACCAGGCCTCCCAGCGAGCTCCTGACTTGCTCATATATTTGGAGATGGAGTTGATTCTGGGAACTAGTCGTGAAGAACAACATTTAGAAGTGAACTGTGAACCTGCAGGCCGTTCGTGTCATAGTTTACGAATCCGAGTTTTCTGAACCGGTTCATGAAGAAGCTCACTCGCGAACGCGTTGTGCCGATCATCTCGGCGAGAGTCTCCTGGCTGATTTTTGGTATCACCGTGTCCGGGACGCCTTCCTTGCCGAAGTGCGCCAATAAGAGCAGAATCCGCGCGAGTCGCTTTTCGCTGGAGTTGAACAATTGGTCAACGAGATCTTCCTCGTAACGGATGTTCCGGGCCAGCAGGTACGCAACGAACAGGTCGGAGAACGTGTGCTCGCGGTGAAGCGCGGCCATCATGGCTCGCCGTTCAATCCTCATTACCGTGCAATGCGTCATTGCTGTTGCGCTACCCATGCGCAACGCCTGACCTGCAAGCGAGCCTTCGCCGAAAAAGTCTCCCTCGTTCAAGATGCCGATGGTTGCCTCTTTGCCCACCTTCGAGACCACGCTGAGTTGTACTTTGCCGTGCTGAAGATAGAAGACTGCGTCCGCGGGATCTCCTTGTGCAAAGATCGCCTGCTTCTTGGAAAACTGGACAACTCTCCTGCCCTCCCCGATCGTAGCCAGGAACTTCTTTGGATCGACGTCGTACGGTTTGTTTGCGGCTACAACGGCTGACATTGCGGACTTCTCCTGGACGGCGGGGCTGGAGCTACACTCTTCTAGAGACTCTCACAGTGCCATCCACTAAAGATGTTTACTTTTGCTCACTTTACACCAACAAATTGCATGGCTTTTCTTACACTTCCTCACAGCTGATGACTTGAGCAATATTGAGCATTCTTTTGATGCGCAATCCTTCATCATGGCCGAGTGAAAAGCCGTGAACTCACCCCAAAGCAGGTCATGTTGGTTCCTTGTCCCACTTGTGGAGCTGCCATTCACGAACGCTGCGAGCTCCATTCGGGAGCCCTCCGCAGCGGGCCGCACCGGGACCGGAAACTCTCGGCAGCTGATGCTGTGGAAAGAAAGTCCCATATTCGCGTGCGGAGTCGGACAGTTTCGCGGTATCTCTGAACGTACGAAATCATGCTGTTGACCCTTCCCTATTCGATGGTGCCGAAGCACAAAAAGCGGATTCTGGTGGTCGAAGATGACGCTACTGTGCGTCTGACCATTTCAACCCTGCTTCGGGACCAGGGGTATGACGCCTCTGTAGCGATTGACGGCTTCGACGCGCTTTTGCAACTAGAGCATACAGTTCCAGACCTCATACTCTCCGACCTGAACATGCCCCAAATGTCGGGATTCGAGTTGCTGTCGGTGGTACGGCGCAGGTTCCCAGAGATTCTGGTTGTCGCTTCCAGCGGCGCTTATGTCGCCGGTGGCGTCCCGAATGGAGTCATAGCAGATGCCTTCTATGCGAAAGGCGACGAAAACGCATCTCAACTCCTGGAAATCATCGCTGGCTTGATCCGAAGAGGTCCTTCAGTGCACAAGGGAGAAAACGCGCCCGTCTGGATTCCTCGCAATGGTACCGACCACAGCGGCAAGCCCTTTGTTGTTCTCACTTGTACCCAATGCCTGAGGTCGTTTCCATTTGCGGTAAATCATGAGCCCAGCGGAGAAGTTTTAAGAACTCCGTGCATCTATTGTCCGCACGAAGTGACCTACATCATCGATTTTTCGCGCTCCGTGAACTCACCCGAGAAGCGGGCGGCGTGGAAAGCGGCGTTCCTCAAGTCGCAAAGTAAGTCGGCCTGAAGCGCCCTTCCGGGTTAAGTTTCCCTCAACGTTCAACGGAACTCCTACAACAACACCTGCAGTTTCGCAATTGCGCATCCTGCGCCTGCGAGTGGTGTCCACCGGTCAGGCCGTACAGGCCACTTGGTTCCATTGAGCAATTGTGAGCAGACGCAAGAAGGTTTTAGATGGCAGAATTCAGGAACTCGGAAGCAATTGTTCACGAATTCCTTGTGGAGGCTCGGGTATGAGGACCTTTCGCATATTGCTAGCTGACGATCATCCGATATTTCGTCTTGGCCTGTGTTCTCTGCTTGGATCTCACTCCGGGTGGGAAATCCGCGGGCAGGCGGCGGATGGACGCGAAGCCGTAGAGAAGTGCAAGCAGCTGAAACCGGACCTTCTAATTTTTGACATTGGCATGCCGGAGCTCAACGGTGTGGACGCGGCGCGGCGCATCTTGAGAGATAACCCTCGGCAAACCATCCTCGTCCTGACTGAGGTGGCTTCCGAACAAGCGATCCGGGACTGTTTGCAGGCAGGAGTTCGGGGCTGGGTTTACAAGTCCGACAACACGGTTGAACTGACAGCCGCGGTGGAGTCGCTGCAAAGACACCGGTCCACCTTCAGTTCGCGCGTCTGCGACCTCATTCTGGACGGCTACCTTCTAGGCCAACGGTTGGGTCCCGTCACGCTCATAGCGCCGCGCTTGTCGTTGCGCGAGCGAGAAGTCGTGCAACTGGTGGGTGAAGGCAAGACCTCGAAGGAAATCGCGATCATCCTGGGCGTGTCCCTGAAGACGGCGGAAACCCATCGCAGCAACATCCTAATGAAGCTCAATCTGCATTCCACTGTTGAACTGGTGCTGTATGCGATTCAGAACGATATTGTCAGCGTCGCACATTTTCCAACGGTCGTTCCTTATGCGCCGCACAACGGAAATAGCCGAGAACAAGTTGCGGTTTGAAGACACTCCGCGAAAATGTTCTAAAAGGAATATAGATATGTCAGGGGACCCCGAAGAGATCCTGCACCGGCGAACAGCCGACATAGTGCAGATTCCGAGTGAGACCCAACCGGCGTCGCCCGAAGATGACGCTGCCGACGCAAAGGGACTCGCCCCGGCAGACAGCGAACTCGAGGACAACTCTCGTATCCTGCAACTCGCCAGCATAGCTCAGTACCGCGCGAAGCGCCGGATCGCAATGGCAGAGAAAACTCGCGAGCAATTGGAACCAGCTTTCCCCGACAGAAAAAGCTAGCATGGGAACGAATTGCAGAATTGTTGTGAGGAAGAGATCATGAAGAGCTACCACCTGCACCTGCGGGCGTTTTCCTGTGACCAATGTCAAGGGCCGGTTGTAACTGGATCGACAGCCGTGCGGGAGAGTGACATCCAGAGAGAAACTGAGATCACACAAGTGGGAGCTATTTGCCTGTCATGCGGCCACCGTCAGAGCGAGGCCACTGCCCCTGGCAAAACGCGCGACTTTCCACCTGTCTTGTGGGATCCTCCGAAAGAGCCCCTCACGGGGCATGCGGCGAGTGCATATCTCGAGATGCTCAATCGTGAGAACCGACACTGACGAGCGAACTACTGATTCCGTTGCCGGCAGCCTTCACCCGTAGCGGATTCACCGCAGCGCATTTTTCTGACGGCGGTTCATTTATAAGCTGCCCCCGCCAACGCATGTTTCCACCATCTCCGCTAACGTGTTTGACACACCTTTAAGTCCAGCAGCCTTTCGAACCCTATTCACCTCGGTGCCCAAATAGTGAGCCATACCGCTCAGTATTTCTCGTTGAAGTGAGCGAAGATCAAAGATGACTCAGGAGTGAGGTCTTCCGCCAAACCAGACGGAACACCAAGCTCTTGGGCCAGTGTTGCCGGAGAGTGACTCGCGAGCTCGGTGTTGGTTGTCCGAATCTTGGAGTTGAGGCGCTGGCTCCAGTGATAAGGAGGGACAACATGCATCCGAATGAGTTGATGAAACCTGACTTGCTGAGTGAGATCGTGCTACTGACCTTCGGCATGATCGTACTTTCATCGGTCGCGCTGGTTGTAGTGGCTGCGATCGCGCGTTCTTGACTGGCTCCACGAGTGACTTAGTTAACCGATGACACCTACCGTACAAGTCGGATCGATTCTGATTGAAGAACGCCCCCGGATCATGCAATTCCTCGGACTGAAGAGTGAGATCTACTCCGGACAATGGAGCGTCGTTCAAGGCTTCGACGGCTTCGCCCTGGATCGCAAGATCCATGCAGCCGGCTGGAGCTTCTTTTTCATGGTAGGGGAAGTAAAAGTCATGTTCCTTGGAAGGCCTAGAACCGCCAAGATGCGGAACGCGGTCCGACGAATTCTCGCGAAGCTGAGGCCCCAGAGCTTCAACTGCCTTGAAGTAACTGGAATCGTAGAGAAGCGTTTTTGGGGAGTGCGTTATGCGACGGTTTCCGCGCATGCCCGTCACATCCAGCGGAGTTGCTATCTCGAAACAGCTCGTGTACGGCGGGCCTCCCAGTTGGATTCCGAATGGGCCAATGGTTGAGCGCCGGTAATGGCCCAAGCCGGGCGGATCGACATGGAGACGCATTGACACCAGAGCAGGACCTTTATCTCGCCGTCGTCGTTACAGTGATGTTCCTGACAGGCTGTGTTATTGCGATCGTGAATCGATATCGACGGTCTTGCGAGCGCAGACGGTGGGAATAGCGAAGCCATATTTAGCGGTGCCGAGCCGAAGATCAACAGACGGCGTTCTGGAGCGTGGAAAATGACAAACCGATCGACTGACCATGGTCACAATTTCGATCAGATCCTCGAGTCCGCGGTTGTTTCGAGTTGGGCAAGCCTTATGTGCGGCACCGAGAGCGGGTCCATCCATATCGAATACGACGTCACACCGAGCGGTGCTTTGGAGTTTCTGCAAATCTGGTCATGCATAAGCAGAGGCCACTGGCTTCTGGTTTGCGAGTACCAAAGAGCAGCTTTGGAGTCTCGTGGCGGCTTGCGCTTTCACAATGGATACCAATCGGAGGATCTCGCACGCATTCTAGAAGCGCTGATCGCACATCCGAAGGCATTCATTCTTCCTCAGAAGCTGGACCGAGCAAGATTAGTGCAGATCGCAACGCCAACGAAGAAGGAGAGCACTGCAGCGGCAGCTACGGTGAGCGATGTGCTTGACGGCATCAACTCTGCCCTCACCGAACCGGCACTGGCCTGACCGGGCGGTGAGCGAAGCACATGCGGTTCTCAGGACGCCGACTGGGAATGTTTTCTATTCACAGACAGATTAGAGTTGGGCTGCCTACTCTTGCAGGATGGTGCTGATAAGATTCTCTGGCCCCTCCAATCCATAGACAAACGCGTCGGCGAATTCTGGCTTTTCAATTTTCATATTCGCGCTCACAATGATTCGCCCGTCGGGCACTTTTCGCGGAAAGCTTTCGCAAGTCGATTCCTGGCCGGCGGGGGAAGAGAGTAACAGACCAACAGCACACCGCAATCCATTTGACTGATCTGTTCTAACGCGGTGCTCTCATCTTCGGTGGTCAGGACCTTGAATCCAGCGCTTTGGAGCACAGTATTTCTGAGCCAGAGCAGTTCGTGATCTCCTCCTACTGAAACGATTTTGTCGCCTGCGCGCAAGGATTCACAACACAGTCGAAAAGGAATTTTTTCGGGTGAGGTCCCAGCATAGTGGGAAGCTAGCTTCCCGGCCATACCCACAACGCTGTAGATCAGGAGGAAAGAAAAGCGGCTACCCAGGACCCGCTAGGGTCGGATAGCTCCTAAACAAGAACTCACTGCTAGCCGAGAACCTGGGCCGGGAACGATGACATTTTAGAAATAGGCCCCGCGTCTCGGCGTCTGGTCAATTTTGATCAGTGTTCACAGCCGGAAACCCGGATACTGGACTGGAAGATCTTTGTAAAGGCTTCCTTCGTTAAATAGACGCTGGCTTCCTTTGCCCGCATTTCTTCGACGCTAACGAGCCGGCCCTGGTTCTGGAATCTAACCTTAAGCGCTCAGTCGCTTAGCGACCCCAGGGCGATCAGCGACCCAGAACAAATCATGTCAACTAAAAAGACGGCAGCTTCGATGAGAATTCTGGGGTTCGTGAAACGGCGCCCTGTGTCGTCCAGAAAAAGTCCAGGAGACGCGATTCGCCCGCGGTCGAGCGCGGGCCTCCCGAGCCGCATCGCCGTGATTGGCAACTATCTTCCCCGGCAGTGCGGGATCGCCACCTTTACCACCGACTTGTGCGAGGCAATTTCTGCGGAGTACGGATCGGCGCGTCTGTTCGCCGTTCCGGTCAACGACACGGAATCGGGGTACGCCTACCCGGAGCGAGTGAGACTCGCACTGCAGCAGGATGACTTGTCGTCGTACGAGCAAGCCGCTGACTTTCTGAACTTCACGAATTTTGATCTGGTATGCCTGCAGCACGAGTACGGGATCTTTGGCGGACCGGCAGGCAGTCACATTTTGACCCTGCTTCGCCGACTGAAGATGCCGGTTATAACTACTCTCCATACGGTTCTGCGAGAGCCGAATTCTGATCAGCGGCGAGTGATGGAAGAGATTGCCGGTATATCGGACCGTCTCATCGTGATGAGCGAGCTCTCATCGCAGTTCTTACAAGAGATCTTCAAAGTGCCGGGCAGCAAGATTGACATGGTTCCCCACGGGGTTCCTGATTTGCCATTCGTCGATCCCAATTTCTACAAAGATCGTTTCGGTGTGGAAGGAAAAGCAGTTTTACTAACATTTGGACTGCTCTCGCCGAATAAGGGAATCGAGAACGTGATAAAGGCGCTCCCGGAGATCCTCTCGAAACACAAGAACGTCATTTACACCGTCGCTGGCGCGACCCATCCGCACATTCTGCGCCGTGACGGTGATGTCTACCGAGCCTACTTGCAGCATCTTGCGAAAGAAATGGGCGTGGAATCGCAGGTGCAATTTCACAACCGATTTGTAAGCCCCACCGAAATGGCGGAATTTATCGGCGCCGCGGACATCTACATCACACCCTACCGTTTTGAAGCACAAGTTGTTTCCGGGACACTTGCTTATGCCTTGGGGGCAGGCAAAGCGATCATCTCGACTCCGTACTGGCACGCGATCGAGTTGCTGGACGATCGCCGGGGAGCGCTGGTGCCCTTTCAAGATTCAGAGGCGATTGCGCGCAGAGCCGTCGAGCTGTTGGACACTCCCGCGATCCGGCATGGCATGCGCAAACGCGCCTACATTTATGCGCGCGACATGGTCTGGAAGCGTGTAGCGCAAGGGTACATGGCCAGTTTTGCGCAAGCCCGGAGCGATCGCTCCCTCCGGCCGCGGGCAATGTTTGCGGACGAATCAGCGGAGAAACATCTCGACCTACTGCCGACACTCAACCTGGACCACCTGCACCGGTTGACCGACGATACCGGCATGCTCCAGCATGCAACTTTCGCTGTGCCCAATTGCAGTGAGGGATACACCACCGACGATAACGCCCGCGCTCTGGTTTTGGCCGTCATGGTCGAACAGCAAGGGGAAGTGGAGTCAAAAGGAATCGACAAACTCACGTCGCGATACATGGCCTTTCTCGGCCATGCCTTCAATCCGGAAAACAACAGGTTCAGAAATTTTCTGACCTACGCTCGCCAATGGACGGAGGCAACAGGTTCCGAAGATTCGCATGGGCGGGCGCTGTGGGCGCTGGGTACGGTTCTTGGCCGCTCGCGCAATGAGGCGCTTCGCGGTGCCGCTGGACGCCTGTTCGAGAATGCCGCCCCGGCTGTCCTTACTTTCAGCAGTCCCCGCGCGTGGGCATTCGCCCTACTTGGTATTCAGGAGTACCTCAACCGTTTTCCAGGGGACCGGAACGCACAACACACGCGTTCGGCACTGGCTAACCGGCTCCTCGAACTTTATTTTTCGAATCAATCTCCGGAATGGAACTGGTTTGAAGATGTGCTGGCGTATTCAAACGCCAGACTGTCACAAGCGGTGTTGCTTGCCGGCCGGAGCAGTTCGGATGCGAGCATGATCTCGGCGGGATTGGGAACACTCAGTTGGCTGTGCGAAGCTCAGCGTTCTCCGAATAGTGATCACTTTGTGCCGATCGGCTCGCAAGGCTTCTATCGGCGAGGACAAGACAAGGCGCGCTTCGATCAACAGCCTCTCGAAGCCGGAGGTGCCGTATCCGCGTGCCTTGAAGCCTACCGCGCGACCGGGGAAGCTCGTTGGCTTCGCGAAGCGTGGTCTGCGTTTAACTGGTTCCTGGGCAAAAACGATCTGGAAATTGCCCTGTATGATCCCGCGACTGGCGGCTGCCGAGACGGCCTGCATCCGGAACGCGTAAACCAAAACCAGGGAGCAGAGTCGACTTTAGCGTTCCTGATGGCGCTGGTCGAGATGCGTTCGCTGCAACCGCAACCTGGGGTCGACTTGTTTGCCGTTCGCGCCGATGAAGGCCTGATTGCTATTCATGAGTAAAAACCTATGAGCGTTGCTGTTACCGTCCGCCCCGAATCGTTGCTTCTACGGCATCCTTCCAACCCGATCTTAAGCAGCAAGGATTGGCCCTATTCCATCAACAGTGTCTTCAATGCGGGAGCAACGCTGATGCCGGATGGCTCGACGTTGCTGCTCTGTCGCGTGGAAGACCGTCGCGGGTTGTCGCATCTTTGTGCGGCTCGATCTCGCAACGGCGTGGATCATTGGCAGATCGATCCTCAGCCGACGTTGATGCCCAATCCGCAGGAATATCCCGAGGAGATTTGGGGCATCGAAGATCCTCGCCTAACCTTTGTTCCCGAGCTACAGCAATTCGCGGTGACTTACACGTCCTATTCCCGCGGCGGGCCGGGAGTGTCTCTGGCACTGACCAAAGACTTTCGGGCTTTTGAGCGATATGGCGTGATCATGCCGCCCGATGACAAAGATTCAGCGCTGCTGCCACGGAAAATCGGCGGTTATTGGGCTCTCATCCATCGGCCTATGACGCCGCTTGGCTCGCACATGTGGATTTCCTACTCCCCCGACCTACGCCATTGGGGGCGGCACAGACTCATGCTGGAGGCGCGGCGTGGCGCCTGGTGGGATGCAAACAAGATTGGGTTGTCGCCTCCGCCGATCGAGACTTCCAGAGGTTGGCTGGTGCTCTACCACGGAGTCCGGCATACGCCCTCCGGTTGTCTTTACCGGCTCGGCCTGGCCCTGTTCGATCTCGAGAATCCGGAAAAATGCCTGCTCCGCGGCGATTCGTGGATCTTCGGTCCCGAGGCGGAGTACGAGCGCAATGGTGATGTCAACGACGTAGTGTTCCCCTGCGGGTACACCATGAATGCCGATCAAGACACTCTCAATATCTACTACGGCGCGGCTGACAGTTCGATTGCCCTGGCCCGCGCTAGCGTAAACGCGCTTTTGACTTGGCTCGACGCCAATGGAGGTTTTGAACGAAGGCGAGATCAGGACCGATGAACCCACTGCATTGGATGATGCAGTTTGCCTCGTGTGTCATCATCGTCACAGAAGCCGCGTATTCACGATCAACGAGCAAACGTATAAGGTTTGCCTGGATTGCGGGCACGAATTCAGATTGCCAGATGCTTCACTGGGTACCAGCATTGATGAGGACGTTCGGATGCATTTAAAGCCTCCTATGGTTTAGGAATGTTTCGATGTTTTGATTCGCGACTGTGCGGTCCCAACCGCATGTCCTCACGGGTGGAGGAACGATGACAGAGAAACAATGGACTGTTAAAGACTTGCTGGAAGCTCTGAAACGGGTTCCCTTAGACGCAAAGGTCTATTACGAGATGGGTCCGAATGGGCCGGGAACGATTGGAAAAGCGCAGTACGTCAGGGTGTGGGGCGACGACGAGATGGGAGTGCTTCTGGACAGGTAGCGGTTCCCTTCTACCAAACGAAATCCAGCGCCGCTGCAGAGCTCGCAAGACAGGCTCAACGAAAAACTCGTACAGCAGGGTTCTTAGTGGGTGGTCCATTAGAAGGTCGCTTTTTCCTGCACGCAAAAAAGCTATTTGCGAGAATCTGAAGCCCAGAGTTGGAGTTTGCGGCCCTCTGCATCGGGGTGGCGTTTCTGCAGCCACATCAGCCGACGGTCGGCGACTGTTAGTTTCCAGCTGGGAGTTATCGGTTCCATCTTCGACCGCTGTGTGCTCTCCAGTCGCGCCATCATGAGGTTTCCTCGCTCTTCGACTCAACTTCCTCTTCTTCTTTTGAGTACCCGGTGGCGTCGTCAACGCTATGGCTTTGGTTGGAACCGGCTTCGTTTCCGGTTTGCGAAGAGTTGACATTCTTGATAACGCGCCAATCATCGACTTTTCCAAGCAGAGGGGCGGTGCCTGCGGATGGATCTTTCTTATCAGGAGCCATAAATCTCATCCTTTCAAACTGGTGCTGAGAGAAGTGTAAGGAATTCCAGGTGCGGAATCTGGTCAAAACCGCTCAGATGGACAAATGGAGACCCCTCTGAGCCGCGCAGCCGGTCGCGTCGCGGCGGTCAATATTGCTCAGTAATTTGAGAGTCACAGTCTCGATACTAGAAACGGATCGCCGCAGCGGGGTGGTGGGACTTAAAACCGAACTCTCCTGGACCATCGCCTGCCTGGTGCGTACATGCGCTCCACCGGCGAACGGTCTGGAGGATTATGAGTATCTACATGGTGGCATCCTTGGTTCTAATGCGGTTTCTTGGCTGGATTGTCTTTCGTGTGAATAGCGGGCTGATTCATATTCTTCTTTGTGCCGCGCTGGTCTCATTCGTCTTGTACTTCTTCCGCGGCAGACATCCGGAAGCGGACCTGCGCATCAATCGCTGACAGCTGATCACCGAGATGTTGATTGGTTGCTTGAACTATTTGCGCCACCAGGTCCGACGGGAGAAACTATGACGCCGCAATCCACAACTCAAGCAGCTAAACGGCAGAGGTTTGATCCCTGGTTCGGATTGAGCTTAGGGATGGTGCTGATATCCGGGGCAGGATTGTTCTATATGTTCATGTATCGCTAAGAGCGTGAACTGATGAACGCATGCTCGTCTTGCATTGATCACCGCGGAAGCTGCCTAGATACGTTATGCTGACCAGATGGATCATCTATTGGTGGTGCGGGACAAGATCGGACGTCTGCGAGAAGAAATCGCTGCTATCCAGAACCTGAATGAGCAGTTTCGGCGTGACGGCGTGAATGGAGCCCAGGTTCAAGTCGCTCACGGAAAAAGAATGGAACGCTTGCAAGCAATCCAGCAGGGGCTTGTTCAACTCGCAGACCTGGGTCGCAAAGTTGTCTCGACAGACCAAATGAGAGAAAAACACCGCACTCGCCTGCATCTGGTCAACAAACGAGCGTCGTAGCTGTCGTCTGCATTCCCAGCGGGCAACTCAGTCCTGATCCCTACGGACCTTTTCGCGGGCATGCTTTCGCGCCAGGGCTTCCTTCAAGCGGCGCTTCGCATCGGGCTCAGGTAATAGGAGTGGCGCTTTACTTCCTTGATAATGTCCTCCGTCTGGACTTTGCGATTGAACCGCCGCAGGGCACTCTCGATAGACTCACCTTCCTGCAATCGAACCTCTGCCAAATCATGACCTCCAAACTAGTACTCATCAAGCTTTCGCTATTCGGACCGAACATCCTTCAGTTGTTCCCGTCCAGCCCGAAATGGTGAAGCACTGCGTGCAGGACTATCTGGCAGACTCGCACATCCATCTCTCCGGCTTACCTGCTGGCGGATATGTTTTCGAGGTAAGTGTCACCCTTGGTTACACCCATCACCTCAGCCTTGGCTTCCAGCCAGTCGTCGAGAGCGTGCCCGTGTGCATACCCTCTTTTTTCGTACAGTTGATAAGCTCGGTTGCGAACTCTGTCTTCCAGTTCGGCGAAGCCCACCTTCCCGAAATCGGGGTGGGTGGGACTCAATCGAAGTTGCATGATTTCCACCTCGTCTTTCCTGTTGTTGCACTAGTTCCTTAACCTTATTTTTGATCCTCGCCGACGCCTGTAAGGCAGCGGGGTTTCGCCGGCTCTTCGTGCCTAAAAACCCATACCTTCTTGCTGGTATCGGTGGGGACCTAAGGCGGTGCTCGCTGGAGCTACTTGCCGAACACTCCCTTGACCCTACGCTGAATCGAGAGTGCGTTCAATGCCCGATAATGCGGCAAAAGCTGTCGGCGAGATGCGCACCAAATGGAGTCAGTGCCAGCCGAAACTGCACCTCCAGGCAATGCCATGATTGGAGAATAACCACCCACCGACCTCGACGTAGAATTACCTGTTTTATTGGCGTTTGCCGAATGGCGAATTGATACACTAAGGGCGCTATGAAAGGTGTCGAGTTCTTGCGCACCGAACTTCGGGTTGGTCTCACCGCAGTCAAAATTGCGCAGACTGCCAAAGATGAAGCCAAGCGGAATCGACATCGTAGAAACGCCCAAGAAGCCTATGAAGCGATTTTGCGTTTTCTCCCCAAGTTGACGCTCACTTCAAGGGAGGGCGACGAGGTGCAATCCGACTTGGCCACGCTTAAAGCTGAACTTCAGAAACTAAGCGGAGGCAGAGCAGATGAAGGGTACAGCCGTTGAAAATACGGGTTGAGAACAGCCCATTACAGTCATTAACTTCGTTCCCACAATCATATTTTTCGATCTCTCCGCAAATTCGCCCGGGCCTCAGCTAGCGTCTTCTTTAGAACGTCCATTCTAGCTCGAAGTTCTTTTCTCATTTCTTGCGACTTGCGCCGCAGTTCCCGCGCGTGTTGAAGATTATCGGTTCGCTCTCGGGATGCTCCCGGTGGAAGCTGTACGCGATGCAAAATCCAGGCATCCAGTTCCTCCGAGTCAGCCACGACCGGACTGCGCCGAGTGTGGCGGGGATGACAATACTCTTTTTGGCGACGGAATGGTGACCTTAAATAGTGCTCTGGGTCGTCATGAGGATCCTGCCCTGCACTGTCCTTTGCCCCCAGTCGGCAGTGGGTCGCAGATCACACGAATCATTGGGAATTGCTGAGTCAGCCTGCCGTCTACGCACAAATCAAGTATTGGATGGCATCCCCGGGCAAGGTTTCTCCGAGATCTCGCATAGCGAACGCCTGAAGAGACAGCCGTTTAAATCCAGGCCAGCCCGGGCTTACGCCGATGCCCGCCTCTTGGGACTAAACTGGTAATGATGAACCATTCAGAAAGACCCGGGAAGACGCGGCGATTCGACCCGAACACTTTTCTTGCAACCATCGGTGAAGGCAGAAAGAATGTGAGCGTCGCCAGGAAACATGTCGTTTTTTCTCAAGGTGATATAGCTGACGCGGTGTTCTACATAAAAAGGGAAAAGTCCGGCTGACGGTAGTATCAAAGACAGGCAAAGAAGCAACGATCGCGATCATGAGTGAGGCCAATTTCTTCGGCGAAGGTGCATTGGCGGGGCAGCCTTTACGCATGGGATCCGCGGTTGCCATGACCGATTGTGAGCTCATGCGAATCGAGAAGAAGGCGATGATGGAAGCGCTGCACCGCGAACATGCCTTTTCTGACGTATTCGTTGCTTATCTGCTGGCCCGCAAAATACGTTATGAAGAGGACCTGGTTGACCAACTTTTTAATTCCAGCGAGAAGCGGCTGGCCCGAGTCCTGCTGATGCTGGCCCACTTTGGCAAAGAAGGAGTACCCCAGACGGTGGTTCCCAAGATCAGCCAGGAGACCCTCGCCGAGATGATCGGCACCACCCGTTCGCGCGTGAGCTTCTTCATGAACCGGTTCCGCAGATTGGGATTCATTCACTACTCAGGCGGCATCGAAGGCGGCCTGGAGGTACACAGCTCTTTGCTCAACGTGGTTCTGCACGATTGAGTTCTAACCACCCCCGCCCTGGCGTCGGCTTTCCAGAAGTGGTCAATTTTGACCAGTTTTCCCACCTTGAGCGCGCGACAATTTTTTATGCGCCCGCTGTCCCGCATTTATGAACTGCTGAGCTGTTTCCGAACGTTAGCAAGTCCCAGATTCATCGTTTGAGCGCAAGTGCAGTGCCCGATCCATCCCGGGTACAAGGAGGCAATCACGCGTGCGTGTTCATCTGATCAACCCCAGTGACGTCTCTTTTGGCACCGCCGTCATCACGCCGCGGTGGTTGTATGTTCTTGCCGCCGCAACGCCTTCAAGTTTCGGCGATCCTGTGCTCACCGACGAAACGCTTGAACCGTTCGATCCTGACGGCATTAAAGCGGGTGACGTCGTTGGCATTGGCATTCACACTGCCAACGCTCTCCGTGGGTTCACGATCGGCAAGATGGCACGCGAGCGAGGGGCGTATGTGGTGTTCGGAGGAATTCACGCGACGCTCTATCCGAATGAAGCTCACGATCTGGGTGGTGCGCACGCCGTAGTCAAGGGCGACGGGGACCTCGTGTGGTCGAAGGTATTGGCCGACTGCTCTCGCGGAACTCCGCTGCTCGTCTATGAAGGCGGCCGCATTGATGCCTCCCACTTCTTGCCCGCGCGATGGGACCTGGTGCCCCGGCGGAGCTACATGTGGGCGTCGGTTCAAACCGTGCGTGGCTGCCCCAAGCACTGCTCATTCTGTTCGGTCTGGCGGACCGATGGTCAGCGTCCGCGGCAGCGCTCGTCGGACGTGGTAGTTGAAGAGATCGTCCAACTGCGACGCCTTGGCTTTCGCTTCATCGCGCTGGCCGACGATAACTTCTATCCGGTGACGCTTACCGACATCCGCTTGGCGGAACAGCAGAACAACACGGCGCGAGTCAATGAATTGAAAAGCATCCGCGCTGAGCGGTTTGCCTTGATGGAGCGCCTCGCTCAGCTTCCGTCCGACACTATCTTCTTTACCCAGATCACCATGGAAGCCGCAGAGGACAATGAGTTCCTTGATGCCATGCAAGCCGCGCACATCAAGGGCGCGCTGGTGGGCGTTGAGTCCGTGACCCCGGAAGGCTTAAAGGACGTGTACAAGGAATTTAATTGCGCCGGGGAAGATCTAGTGACGCGCCTGAAGAAGTTCCGCCGCCACGGGATCTATGTGCTCGGCTCTTTCATATTTGGCCTGCCCAGCGACCGCCAACAGACCTTCGACGCGACGGCCGCGGTGGCATCCCGCGCGGAGATTGCCTTTGCCCAGTTTGTCATGCTGACGCCTTATCCGGGCACCGTCGATTTCATCAAGTGGGAGAAAGAGATGGAGGCGGCACAGGTGAAGGTCGCCGGGATTCCGATCACCCGTCGCTGGCTTATCCCGTTGGGCCTGCGGCCCAAGCTCTATTGGCCTCATCCCACGATGTCGGGCGAGGAGATTCGCCAACGCACCCAGTCCGTGTGGGACAACTTCTATGGCTTGAAGTCGATATGGATGCGCTCTCGTTTTATAAAGTCGCTGCGTGCGCGCCTGGCTTTCGTTTTGATCTCGAAGATCTATAGACAAATGTACGCAGACACGGGGATCGCCACCGACAGCGCACGCGTCTCGAGGTCCGCACAGTGGGCACGAGGGTTAGCGAGACCCTGCCAGCGACTGTTTGCCGGTACCCCTATGCCGCTCCTCCAAGTCCCCAAACGCCGGAGTGAAGATGTCGGCATGGGGCTGACTACGCTTCAGGCGGACTGAGATGTCCAATGTGACCATCGGACGCGAACCTCATTGTGGTAACTACGAATATGGTGCATAGGTATTGTCTTGAGTGCGGTGGTGAATTGGTCTTGCCGTTTCGGCCGGCGGACAAAGCATGGCATAGTCCTGGGGATGGGGCTCAGCCGAAGCCAGCCAAAAGCTGGCGATGCAGCACCTGCGGGCATGAATTCACCGCCGAACAGCTTCGCTCCGGCAAGCCTCAGAATTCCGCCAAGGTAGAGCAGCAGCCTTAAACAAACGACTACCAAGTCCTCGGTACTTCGATGCGCCCTGCGTTGGTGAACGTGCGAGCGTGAAAACACGTACACTAGGGTATGCATACCGATAAACAGCTCAAAGCAGCCACGATCGAGCGCTTGGGAGAACAGAGTGGTTGGTTGCTGAAGAGGTACAGATCCGAGTTAGCCAAAGATCCTGATAGCCAAGCAACCAAATCGTCGCGAAGCAATTTGATTGCTCTGCTGCATACCATTCATCAGGTTTATGGAGCTTCGATCTCTGGAGATGTGACCAACGCCTTACGTTCTACAGATCTTCCAGCCGACTCGGATAAATAGCCCACAAATAAACCCCCAATCTCCTGCAACATACGTGGAACTGCTTTGCTTGCATCAGAACAGACTGAAGTCTGGTCAAAGTTGATCAGAACAAAACCACGGACTGTTCTAGAGTTGGAGCTGTCAAACGTTCTTGCGGGGCCGCTTCGTTAGTATGTTCTCGGGGGAGGGCAAGACTTTTGAAGGGCCCCGTAAGCACTTTCAAGGAGCTTCCCATGATGTCGCCGGAAATGGGTCCTAACCGCTTGAACATGAAGTTCTCGGAGTCCGGAAGGAAGGTACTGATTCATCTCGTACGCGGACTTCCACCGAAGATCAGCCGGGACAGGAAGACGATTACGATCACCTTCCCGGATCGTTTTCCAGTGCGCACCAAGCCTACCAAGCCGTAGCTGGCCAGGAGTCACTCGCTCCTCAAGTCGCGCGGGACGCGGTCCATCTCAACACGTCGCGCAGCCTCAACGGATTCGACCCTTGTCATTGGCGTAGCTCGATTTTCTGTGCAACCAACCTGGCCCTGCGGTCTGCTTGGCATCACGTTCGCTTCAGCACTTTGCCACATTCGAGGCAGCAGGACTCGTATCTGGGCGTTATGAGCCCGCAAAATGGGCACCCCGCTGGGAAGCGAAGTCGCCATCGTGCCTTTTCAGTCCTAACAATTTCCTCATCTCAGCACTGACGAAAGCTCGCGAACCGCGAACGCCGACTAGTAGCCGATGAAAGATGGACGGCATGGTGACCACCGCCGCTCTTGGGATGCTCGTCCTGCCCCAGAGTATCTGGCAGAGCCCTTAGAAGCAGCGCCTGCGTCTCCAGACAATGACAGATCACGGGCCTAGAGTTCTGTACAAAAGTGCTCTTTTCATGCCGGACAGCGAGTGCTCCGCCCCCGCCTTTTTCAAACAGTGTGTTGCCGTCAGCTTCCCACTCGCCATCATCGGCAAGACCACCGCACAAACCGCAACTGAGTTTGACCGTTCGTCACGGCAGCTACTCAGTGATTGCAGGAACACCACAAAACAATTTCGTGACGCTTTCGCCGATATACGGGAAATGATCGGTGATACGACAGAAGCCGCAAAAGCAGCGGCTCAAGCATTAACCAAGACCTTCCTTCGGGAATACAAGTGGTCAGTTCTGATACCTGCTGCGAGCTCAAATCCACATGCCCGCAATACACACCTTCACGCAAAACCAGTTCATGAAACGAACCAATAAGCCTCGATTGTCAAACGTGTCTAAATTGTTTTCTTCCCTCAGCGTCCAGCAACCCGGAATCGGAGAGCTTGATCGGCTCGGTCAGCTGCCGCATCTCAGGCTTGACCAAAATCCATACCAGTTATGCCGTGGCGCTGTTTGGTTCGTTTTTTCAGGCGTGCATCGAAGGGGAGGAACTGCTTTTTGGATCATTAAAGAGCAGTTCATTCACAGGGTGTTCGAGTACAATCAGCCTGCCATCCGTCCCGCAGACGAGGAAAGGAGTTTCCTTTGAAGCGGAAACGGTATCAAGCCGGTTCCTTACACCGGAAGCCACGAAAGAGAGATTCAGACGTGTGGGTATTGTGATATCGCGAGTCCCAGCAGGACGGCACTCAAGCACATCGCAGTATCATCATCGGAACAGTAGATGAATACCCTACGAAGGCCAAAGCGCAAAAGGCTGCCGAGGCGCTTCGTTTAACCCTCAATACCGACTACAAGCCCACAAGTGTCGCCACCGTAGCAACACTCGTTGACAGATACATGCTTGAGGCGATGCCTGAGCGCTATTCGAATACCCAAAGCTACACCTCATATTTGAACGGGTACATCAAGCCAAAATGGGGCGATTATGACGTCGTCACTTTGGGCCAGAACCCATTCTGGGTGGAAAAGTGGCTGCGAGCATTACCGAACGCCCCAAAAACCAAAGCTCACATTAAGGGACTCATGCACCGTTTGTACGAGTACGCAATGAAATGGCGCATGATGTCCATTCAACGAAACCCGATGGAATTGGTCGAAGTGAAAGGCGCCTCCAGACGGATGCGAAAGCCGAAGGTATTAACGGTTGAGCAATATCATTTGCTTCTGCCGGCGATTCCAGAGCCTTATCGCACCATGGTGGTAATCGCCCAATGCCTAGGCCTCAGAATTAGCGAGATTCTGGGCTTGCAATGGCGCGACGTTGATTTTCAGTCGCGTGTTATTCGCGTAGAAAGAGGAGTGGTTCAGGGCCATGTGGATCGCGTCAAAAGCGAATATTCCGAAGATGATGTTCCGCTTGATCCCGCGATTGCCAGAGTGTTGCAGCAGTGGCAGCAAGATTGTCCCGCCAGTGCTGAAGGCTGGTTATTCTCGAATCCAGCAACGCGCAAGCCGTATCACGCTAGTGAAATCTGCAAGAACTACATACGGCCGGCGGCAGAAAAGCTCGGCTTCGGGAAGATTGGCTGGCACACCTTTCGCCACACGTACAGGACGTTGCTTGATGAAACAGGTGCGCCGATGAAAGTGCAGCAGGAGCTAATGCGACATGCCAACATTCAGACCACTATGAATGTGTACGGATCTGCGATGTTGGAAAGTAAGCGAACTGCGAACAGCAAAATCGTTCGCATGGTTCTTGTGCCGTCACTTTCAGGGGAAAATGAAAAAGGCCGCTCCACGGCAGCCTTTAATGTTCCTATTGTTCCCCCGTAGTTCGGTGCGATTCCTCGTAACCTGCTGAATCTTTTGGTTGCGGGGGGTGGATTTGAACCACCGACCTTTGGGTTATGAGCCGACCAACAACGTTTGATGCTAGTGGCTCGTTCTTTCCTTTCTTGCGCTTAGGTTGGAGCGATGTGGCTGGTTTTCGTTCCTGTTTGGATGTTCTGTGCTCTTGTTGTGCTCACCCAGGCTGGGTTTAGTTTCGTGCCCCGTGATGGTCATCACGTTGCGTTCCCGTGCGAGCGTGTTAGGCTGCTACCTTCCCACGAAAGGAGGATGCCTCAAATGATCATTCGAGAGCCTAGTCGAGCGGGCACCCAACGATCCCTGTATCACTTGTCCCGTTTTCTGCGCTTACCCGTGCCAATCATACGGACTCGCATCAAGAGCCTAAGAGGAGCCTTCCATCCTGCAACAGTGTTACGAGTGGACCCGCGCAGTGTGGCACAAACGCTGATCCCTCCAAAGCCGAGGCTTCGGCTTCCCTTGACCCTTGAAAAGGCCGAAAAGAATCGTGTGAACACATGGTTCGAAAGATTGAGAAACGCCACGTCCGAAGAGGAAAAATCACAGGCCCAAGCCGGACTATACAAAGAGCTATTCCGATACGCTAAGGCTGTTCTATACGTTAAGTTTCAGGAATACGACGAAGAGGTTGCACACAAAATCGCTCGGGAGCTAACGCTCGGTACGGATCGTTTTCGCGGCGATAGTACTTTCAGCACCTACGCCTATGGAGCAATTAAGAAGCAGGCGGTGGAGAACAGGCGCAGGATGGGCCGCTACAAGAAGCATGTTGATACCAACGCAGACTTTGAAACGGTAATTGCTAAGGCTGCCCAGCAGCGAGAAAAGCGTGTTGATATTTCCCATGACCCGTTGACACGACTGCTTTGCAAGGATATCGAGGCTGCCCTAAAACCAAGGGAGGCACGCATCCTGGACTGCTTACTCATAGGACTGGATGCTGGAGAAATTGCTGCATCTCTCAACATAAAAAAGAAAACGGCGGAAACGCAGATTCGTAGACTTACGAGTCCCGAGCCAAGCCAAACCGAGTTCTGCCACGAGATGCCATCCCACAAACGTCGAATCGCGCCTAAGGCAAGTGCCCCACCGACGGTGGGGAGCATGCCGCCCCAGAAGGTCTGGCTCCAATAGCTGAAGACGCCATACTGAATGAGAAACAGAATCCCGCCGAGCAACCCCCATTGCCAGCCCACCCATCCTTGGAGCATCCAGGTGACGGCAGCACATGCGAGAGCCGAACTGAGCCATACACCGACGGATTGATGGGCCGTCAGCTTCTGGCCAATTGCGAGGAAAACCCCTTGTGCCGGGAAATACTTTGAGGCGTACACCGGATCCTGGACGACGTGAAAAGTATCGAAAAACTCTGATAGTGGTGGTGGAGGGCTGGAGAGACGTCCCTTAGCCAGTGTCTCACCCATAAGCCGATAGCTGAACTCGTCATGGGCGCACGGGAAAGGCTGGCGGATAATGGTCGCTACCAGAAGACATCCTGTGGCAGTGACGACCGAAAGGATCAACAGCGCGCTGGTTTGCTCCACTAGTCGTAATTGGGAAAACCGGCTCTGGGCCATGAAACCTCGTGGAACTGCAGGCTATGAAAAAACGAGGCCAACCCTCCCGGGCCCCGACCACTACTTGAGTTTTTCAACGTCGCACCGAACATTATTCATCCATCGAACTAGTTCAACCTCCCCAGTCACTTCGCGACTGCTAATTTCTTGATCCATTAGGCGAGCATAAATGTTGCTTCCGACTTGATCGTACCAAAACCTGTAGTCCGTGCCATCTATTGGGATCGTCCCAACACCCCTGGCCGCTTCAGCGCCTCGGTGCTGCAGGAGCTTGACCGTGGCAGCCATCGCATCTGGCAAGCTGCTCCACCATTCGTTCGCTCGAGGCGTAGGCACTTCCAGCGTTCTTTTGCGGACCTGGCACTGCTTTGCCATTTCACCAGCGTCCTCCTTCCCTCCGTTTCGCAAGATGTTGTCGATCTTCCCGTAAACATTCCCGTTGACCGATGTGTATTCAAGCACTTGCGTTTTTGTGGCAGTTCGCTTGATGTAAAGCTGTGACTCGGGAGCATTGCTCGGCTCGAAGCGAAGAACAATATCGTAATCTCGGTTACCTTCGTCGCGCTGAAAGATGATATCTAACACATTCTCGTACGTCGCTGGGCTAACCACTTTATATGTTTTTGGGGCTTCTTGGGCCCACGAACAAGCTCTAGGTCCAACTAGGCCGAGTTGGCACACCAGCAACAGAACGCAACACGTAAGGCGGAAATTCATGATCAACTCCTCGAAGGCAAATGCTGGTGGGAACATTCGTCGCCCTTTAGAAATCCAGTACCGTTCACCAGCGGCGTTGACTGTCCAGTTACAGGATCATACACGGATAGGCCTTTCCAAGACATTACGTACACCTGAATAGCTTGGCCGGTCTTCGCGTAGATGTCATCGAAAGCGCCGGTATCTCCACGTTTGCCTTCGTAACTATCCTTCGGGGTAGAGGGCAACCCATTGTTTCCATCGAAGCCCTTCGGATGCACGTGGAAATTAGCAAAGGTGGGCGTCGGTGAAAATAGAGTGCTGTACCTGATCGTCATCTTCCCTACTTGATTTGTGTAAGATGGATCTATCTTGTAGTTGCTAGGCGTACCATTGAGATTGAACGCACCTTCAAAGGGCTGAGAGTTCGGATGCGACATTCCAGCGTTCCCGGACTTTGCCCAGGCAGTGTCCATCGCTTGAATCACGTCCGCTTGGCAGTAAATGGGCTTCGGGATAATCGGAACGACAGGCGGCAAGTTTGGCAGCGGCGTCGATATATCAAAAGGCCACAAGTCGATTCCTGTGCCAGAGCGTTGCGCGACACCGTCAACATAAGTATAACTGCCAAGCGGACCTTGGTAGACCAAAACTTCTCGCTCCCAGAACGTCGGGTTGGGCAAAGGGGTTTGGGTAGAAGTTGGTAGAGACAGAACGCCTCAACTAAGCCCTTTCAGACCTTCGATAAGCGTATGGAATGGAACTTAGGCACTCGAAGGACGGCGCTAGGACTTAGAACATCCAAAAAAACTTTTCCTCGCGACGGTTTTGCTCGCTGTCCGGCAACCCATTACACAGAGGCAGAACTTTGGGTTCCAAACCCAACGGGCCCTGCCATCTCTCTGATTTTGCTCATTGCTCTACCCAGTGAGCACGGTTTGAGCACAACTTCATAAGGCTTCCCCTCCGCCATCGGAGAACCTCTGTGAACAGATTGTTGAGACCACAGGAGCTGGCCGCTCTACTCGGTGTGCCAGTTTCATTCCTATATGACAGAACGCAGCAAAACACTTCGGATCCTATTCCCCATTTCAAGGTGGGCAAATACATAAGATTCGACCTCGATAAAGTGGAAACTTGGCTGGCGGAGCGTGAGAGATGAGGGGAGGACTCTTGACACATGCCAAGCGCTTGGCATATACCTTGCCCTATGAAGCGCAAGAACCCAGCGGCGGTGGCTCTTGGTCGCAAAGGAGGGCACACTCGGATGAAGAAGATGTCTCCGCAGCAGCGCACTATCCTTGCTCGCCTCGCAGCCAATGCTCGTTGGGCGAAGAAGAAAGGAGAGAGCGGGTCACACGGATAAGGAGGCCGTACATGACTCGCAGTACTTTCCAGCAAGGATACGTTTTTCCGCGAACAACGCGACGTGGGAAGGTTCACGTTATTCGCTATAGGGTGCGTTCGGCAGATGGAAAATGGCGGCACAAAGCAGAGACCATAGCCAGTCCGCGTCGAAAGGATGCGGAGCGGGTTTTGGCTGAACGTCTCAGGGAGGTGAACCGGGGAGTCAGATTACCCTTGGAAATCACCTTCGAGGAGTTTGCCGCTGGACACTGGGAGACATACATCTCTCAAAACCTTAAACCCTCAACGCGAGCATCGCATGGCTCGAATGTGAAGGCTCACCTCTTGCCCACTTTTGGCAAAACTCGGCTCACGGAGATGAGTCCGATCCAGATCATGGACCTCCTCAAGAGCAAGTCCGCCTCTGGGTTGAAGCCGAAGTCTCTGCTTAACGTGTACGTACTGCTGCAAAAAATGCTCAACCTGGCAGTCTCATTGGACCTGTTGAACTCCAACCCAGTTCAGCGAGTCCCCAAGCCCAAGGTGGAACGGATCGAGAAGCCGTCTCTCTCACCGTCTCAGGTCAGAAGTATCGCGGAACAGATGCCGGAAGCCCTAAAGGCTTTGGTAGTGCTCCTGTACTTGACGGGAGTACGTATCGGAGAAGCGTTGGCCCTGAAGTGGAGCGATGTAGATTTTGAGAAATCGAGACTCTACGTCCGACGCTCCATCTGGCGTGGAAAAGAGCAAACGCCAAAGACGGAAAAGAGCATTCGAGCCAAACACCTCGTTAGTGGGCTAAAGGAGGCTCTCCAGCGGCATCGTGACCTTTGCCAGGAGACCGAACCGGAGAACTATGTTTTCGCGAACGGTGCGGGCAAGTCCTATGACCCGGACGACTTGCGCAGGCGTGTTCTTTATCCTGCCATGGATCGGGGCCGGAATCGAGCGGAGGGGAGCGCGTTCCTATGGCTTCCACCTGTTTCGGCATTCGGCAGGTTCACAAATGCAGGAAGTCACAGGAGACCTCAAGCAAACGCAGAGCTTCCTCGGGCACAGCAATATCGGAACAACTGGTGACGTTTACGTTCACCTTCAGCCGGATTCCAGCATTGACGCAATGAAGAAGCTAGAACAAGCGTTCTTCACTGAGTTGTGCTCAACTGTGCTCAAAAAGGGTCAAGGGGAACAGCAAGGCTGGGTAAATTAGGTGAAGAACTCGTGAAGTTTACTGCTCACAACCCATACAAAACTGAAGGACTTACCGAACTTTTGGTTCCGGAGGGTTTTGGTTGCGGGGGGTGGATTTGAACCACCGACCTTTGGGTTATGAGCCCAACGAGCTACCAGACTGCTCCACCCCGCGAATTGATGATAACAACCGTGGTATCTAGCGTCAAACGAACGAGCTGAAACCAGCGATTCCACGCTGTCGTAGAGAAAAATAGGTGGAGAACTCTGCCGGCGATTGGCCTGGCGCGCCCGGAGGGACTCGAACCCCCAATCGACGGTTCCGAAGACCGTTGCGTTATCCGATTACGCTACGGGCGCGTCGCGTCCAATTGTACTAGTTCGATGAAGGGTCGAAATGCTTTTAGGACAAAGATGCGTTATCGGGAGAGAACGGCAACGCCGAATTCGTCAAAAAAAGCCGAGGGTGGGCTACCATACTCCAAACCTCCAAACTAGGTTTGGCGCCAGCAAAGATTGAGAGAGAAAACTCTCTCGGGTACACCTCTCGCGGTTCTGCCAACAACCATGCAGCCCACAACATCAGGACATCGGAACCGTAACCCCTTTCACTTCGGCGAACTGCTTAGCCTCCTCATACTTGGCATCGGCATGGCGGATGATGCCCATGCCTGGATCAGTCGTCAGCACCCGCTCGATGCGCTTGGCCATCGCTTCAGTGCCATCGGCCACGGTGACTTGCCCGGCATGGAGAGAGTAGCCGATGCCCACGCCACCGCCGTTGTGAATCGAAACCCAGGAAGCACCGGCTGCGGTGTTAAGCAAGGCATTCAGCAGAGGCCAGTCGGCAACGGCATCGCTGCCGTCCTTCATGCCTTCGGTTTCGCGAAACGGAGAAGCCACCGACCCGCAATCAAGATGGTCGCGACCCATGACGATCGGGGCTTTCAGTCTTCCCTTCTTCACCATCTGGTTTATCGCTAGGCCGAACTGGGCACGTTCGCCGTAGCCGAGCCAACAGATGCGTGCAGGCATTCCCTGGAACTTGATCCGTTTGCGGGCAAGGTCGATCCAGCGACGAAGGATGCGATTGTCGGGAAACAGTTCGAGGACCAGATCATCAGTTGCATGGATGTCGGAAGGCTCGCCAGACAAGGCGACCCAACGGAATGGCCCCCTTCCTTCGCAGAACAGCGGACGAATGTACGCTGATACAAATCCTGGAAACTGGTAAGCCTCCTTCACGCCTCGCTGAAAGGCGAATGTGCGGATGTTGTTCCCGTAGTCAAAGGTGACCGAACCCATCTTCTGAAGGCGCAACATGCCTTCTACATGGCGGGCAATTGCATCGAGAGATCTCTCTTCATAGGCTTTGGGATCGACTTGGCGTAATGCAAGCGCTTCAGCCAGCGACATGCCGCTTGGAACGTATCCGTTGAGAGGATCGTGCGCGGAAGTTTGATCCGTAAGAATGTCGGGCACCACGCCCCGTTCGGCAAGCTCGGGAATGATGTCGGCACAGTTTCCGACCAGGCCAACGGAGATGTTGTCCTTCTTCCGCACTGAGTTCTTCAAAATGCGTAACGCCTCGTCGAGCGTGTTGACCATGAAATCGCAGTAGCCGGTCTTGAGACGCTTCTTAATGCGATCGGGGTCGACATCAATGCCAAGAAACGCAGCCCCGTTCATGGTTGCGGCAAGAGGTTGGGCACCACCCATGCCTCCCATGCCACCACTGACAATCAGCTTGCCGGTGAGGTCGCCGCCAAAGTGCTTCTCGCCGGCGGCTGCGAAGGTCTCGAATGTCCCCTGCACAATTCCCTGCGAGCCAATGTAGATCCAGGATCCGGCGGTCATCTGCCCGTACATCATCAGACCGGCCCGCTCAAGCTCATTAAACTTGTGCCAATTCGACCAGTGCCCTACGAGATTGGAATTTGCAATCAAGACCCGCGGCGAGTATTCGTGTGTCTTGAAGACACCTACAGGTTTTCCCGACTGGATCAGCAGCGTTTCATCATTCTCTAGGTCTCTCAGGGATCGGACGATCGCGTGATAGCAGTCCCAGTTGCGTGCCGCCTTGCCCGTACCCCCATATACCACGAGATCGCGCGGTCGCTCGCCGACCTCTTCGTCAAGATTGTTCATTAGCATGCGCATCGCGGCCTCCTGCTGCCATCCTTTGCAGGTGATCGCCGTACCCCGTGGTGCACGAATCGGTGTGTAGGTGGGTGTTTCCAGTTCAGCCGGCATGGGTAGATGGTAGTGCGTCAAAGGGTACGGATTCAAACCGGAATACTTGACGTCCACTGCGGCGGATCTGGTGTGTGGTCAAGCCGCTTCTGGTCGAAGGGGATCTGCGGATGAAATTTCAGGTGAGCAGCACTGCAGGAGCGGTCACTCGCCTGCTTGCTCAAGTTGAATGCCGAGGCATTTGATTACCAGCTGTTGTACGCAGTGCCGTCAGTAGATACCTGAGTTGAGGAGCTGTGCACGTCGCAGATCCCTCCGGTGTCTTGTTCGTCCGGGGACGATATGGTGCTGTCATCACATTGCTCGGTCTGCCAATCCGGCTGTCCGGTAATGGGATCTTTGGGCACAGGTTTTAGATAGCCGGCTTGTACCAGATCGTCCAGAGATTGTGGGGCCTTCTGCTTGTCGAGCGTGTACTCGGAGATCAACTTACGCATGTCGTAGAGGTCCTGCCGGAGAACCGCCTCGCGCGCGGTGCGGACGGACCTCTGGTACTGGGGAATGGCAATGGAGATGAGGATCAGCAGAATGCTGATCACGATCATCAGTTCAATCAGGGTAAACCCCGCACCTTTCTTGTGGCCCGCGCCTGGCCGCCCACCAAACTTCGATTGACGCGGAAAAGGCCTAAGATTCTGCGGAGTGGGCAAGCGGAATCTCATTACCAGTCCTTGTACTTGGTGCCGTCGAGCGCGGTGCCTTGCGACTTCGTAAAGACGTCGAAGACGTTCTCGCCGTTCCATGAGTCAGAATTCGGGTCGTCCTGCATAGAACGAAGACCCCAATCGGTGTTGCCCGTCATCGGGTCAATCGGAATCCGGCGCAGAAACTTCAGCTTCTTCCCGCCAACGTCTTCTCCGTTGACCAATGTGTCCAGGTCAGGCGGATAACCAAAGGAATTTACCTTAATGCGGAAGGCCGCGCGATCCGCAGCGTCTTTATAGCGATCGATCCCGTCACGTAATTCCCAGAGCGCCTCGCGCAGCCGGCGCTCCTTTTCGCGCTTGATCTGCACGCGGGCGACCGGAATGATCAGTCCAGACAGCACGAGCAGGATGGTCGTGGCGACCACCAGCTCGATCAGGGTGAAACCGAATTGTCGCTTGCGCTGGATATACATCTTCAATGGGAACGGCCTGGGCGATGAAACTTGCAGGCAATCAACGCCTGTCACTTCCCCCCATAGCTTTTTACCTGCCTTTCGGTCAGCAACAAGCCAAGAAGACTCACCCGCTTTATTGAATTGTAACCGTCGCCACGGCGCCATTGACAGGCATGGCTTGCATGGCGGGATCTCGGGCACCCCCGCGCGCGATGGTGAGGCTTGCCTGGCCGGGGGCCTTGGCCATGAAAGTCACGGTTACAACCGGGCCCTGGCCGGTGATTCCGGACGCCCCGGGGGGCCGGGTAGCAGTGACTTGCATCGTGCCACTGGTGTCATCCTCGCGATGGGTCACGGTGACGATCTGGCCGTCTTGGGAAAGTAACGTGCCATTTGAAACGTTCACCACTTGCAGGAGTTTGGGGTCGTAATTGAGCTGCAGTGGAACGGAATACACGTTCTGCGCACCGCTCAAAAGGACATTGACGGTAAAGGTAGAGCCTGCCTTCTGTGTAACCGCCGGAGGATCGAAAGCGAAGCTCGCGGGTGCCCCGGCACGAGGCACCAACCCCGGCTCAGAGGACGAAGAACCACCGGGTTGAGGGGCAGGGGCTGCCGGTTGCGGCACCGCCACCGAACCAGCGCCTGAGGCTGGATTCATACCTGACGTAGGCGGTTGTGGGTTGCGGCTAACCTTGCGAAGATTGATGGAACTCGCCGTTCCTACGTCGATCGCCTGCTGGTTCAGGTCGGTGAGTACCTGGCGGCGAACGAGGTGAGGAATGAGAACAAATACGGTTTCCGTCTCGCGGTGTTCGGTCGCCGTCTGCCCGAAAAGATACTTAAGCAGCGGTATCTGCGATAGCCCTGGGAATCCGGTGAGGCTTTTGCTGTTCAGGTCCTCGAGCATCCCGCCGAGAAGATTGGCTTCGCCTTCGCGAAGGCGAACCTCGTGGTCCACCTTACGTTGCCCAATGATCGGCTGCGTGATCCCGCCTATATTGGACTGGCCGGTCACAGACGAGATATCCATCGAGATCTTCAGGGTAACGTCTCCGTTGGAATGCACGCGGGGCGTCACCTCAACGTTTACGCCGACGTCCTGATATTGAAATTGCGTGTTCACCAGAGGATTGATGCCAACACCCCCGATACCGGGCTGGAATGACCCGGTCGCAATCGGAATGCGGTCGCCGATCTTGAGGGTGGCCTTCTGGCCATCCACGGACCGAAGCTGCGGGTTCTGAATCAGTTTTGTATTGGTGTCGGAAAAAAGGGCGGTCACCGTGGCTTGCGAAATGGTGACTTGGAAGTCCGTGGCGTTCAGGCTGGCCAGCGAGTTCAGATTGATACCGTTGGTCGTTGAAGTGGTCGGGGTTGTCGTCGTCCCTCCGGTAGGCGTGGTCGTAGGGTTGGTGATCACGTTGGGCTGCAACTGTACCGACATGCTTGTCGGCGGACTGATTCCCAGGGTGCGGTTCTTGTCGCGACTGATCTGCATGACCGCGATGTCCACCACGACTTCGGGCTTCGAGCGGTCAAGGTCACCCACCAGTTTTTGCGCTAATGCAATCTGGTCCGGAGTTCCGCGCACCACAATGGCACCTTCGCTAGGCAACGGCTGGATGCGCTGAATTTCGAGGATTTGGCGCAGCGCGTTCACTACGTCCTGCAGTTCTGTCGGTTGCGAAAGATTCGAGAGATAAAAGGTCTTGATGACACTCTGCTCGACTTCCTTGCGTTTTGCTGGATTGTCAGCCGCAACGAAGATTGTGTTGGGTGTAACCGGGCGCCAGAACGTTTTCGACTGCATGGCTACGATCTGCAGCGCTTCTTCTAACGAGACTGAGTTCAGGTCGACTTTGATTCTGCGCGAGGTGTAGTCGGGGTCAAACAGCACGTTGATGCCGGCCAGCTTACCGATGGTTTCAAAGATGATCTTGCTATCTTCGGTCTGCTTCATGGTCATCGGCACGTTCGGGATAGGAGCAAGTTCGACCGGCGCGCCTGCATCCTGGAGACGGCGCTCGAGGACACTCGGTTGCTGAACAGTTGATTGAGGCGTTCCCTCCCCTTGCTGGATGAGGTGGTTCGTGACCTGGATTTCCTGCTTGGCGATGGCGCTGGAGGGGTCGATTTCAACGGCCTTCTGGAACTCGGCAAGCGCTTCCTGCAGGCGACCTGCCTCGCGCAAGAGCTGTCCGCGATGAACGTGCGAGGCGCCAGCCAGGAATCTCAGACGTTCGTAGGCACTGCGGTAGGAAAGATCCTTGGGATTCAGGTCATAGGCCTGTTTGTAAAGATCGTAGGCCTGCTCGTAATTCTGGCGCGCTTCTGCATCCCTGCCCCTTTTGAACAGGGATCGAGAACTCTCGGCCACAGCGGAAATGATTCCAACGGCTAGTAGAAAGCAGATCAGCGCCGGGCAGATTGCGCGTTTCATCAATGACACCTCAAAAGACGTTCTTTGGCGTGGTCCAAGGCCGGATCCCCAGCGAGCCCGTTTTGACTCCCCTGGGTGGGAGGGCTGGACCCCGCATTTTCTCTGTAGGAAAGCGCGATTATAGCATCGCTAGTAATCACTCCGATGTTACTGTTCGTCATAGGGTTACACCAAAGTACTCGTACGAAGGTCACGGGACTCGGTTTCAGGCCGCACCTCCGGTGATCCCCTCGCCGGCGACAAGCCGAAGACCGACAATCTGCAACACTGGTACTCTATCCCCATGGGCAGGCAAGCGGCACATCAGACAAAAGCGAACCCGGAGAAGAACCCGCGGCGCGACCCCACTGCCGCCGGGCAGAGAGATGCCGCTGTCAATAGGATCGCCTCACATAACTATTTCTTGCTGGAAAAATACGAGACTGGCATTGCCTTAACAGGTACCGAGGTCAAGTCGGTCCGGGCCGGAAAAGTCGCCCTCCGAGACTCGTACGGCATCGTCAAGGACAACGAACTCTGGCTGCTAAACTGCCACATCGGCGAGTACGACCATGGGAACATCTACAACCATGCTCCATTACGCACGAGGAAACTGCTGGTCCACCGCGAAGAAATCCGAAAACTGATTGGAAAAACACAGCAGAAGGGTCTGACCCTGATTCCCACCCGGATGTACTTCAAAAACGGCCGGGTGAAACTGGAGCTCGCACTCGCCAAGGGCAAACAACTGTGGGATAAACGTGAAACCGAGCGCCGCCGGACGGCCGACAAAGAGGCCAGAGAGGCGATCGCGAGATCCAGGAAGTAGTCCGCCAGCCGAAGTGTCGTTCCAGAGTGAAGGTGAAAAGATGACCGTCAGCGAATCCATCAAGGCCTACGACATTCCGGAGCGCGTGGCTGGCTATGACTCCGACATGGAACTCATGCATCCGAACCGTAACAAAATGCTCGAGATCATGTTCGAACTTCTGCCAATCCCGGCCGAGGCCTCGTTTCTCGCCCTTGACCTGGGCGTAGGAACTGGATTCTTCTCGAATGCAATCTTGGGTCGTTTTCCTAACTGCCGTGTGATTGCCGTCGACGGCGCAGCTTCGATGGTCGAAATGGCGAAAGCACGGCTCGGGCCGGTCGCAGATCGAGTCGACTTCCGCACCGGAGATTTTCGCTACCTTCCCAAATTACTTCCCGATAGCCAGCCGTTGGACCTGGTTTATTCCGCATACGCTCTGCATCATCTGACGTCCCAGGAGAAGCTCGCCGTGGTTCGCGACGTGATGGGATTGCTGAAGCCGGGCGGGTGGTTTCTGAACGCAGATTTGATCGTCGCCCGCGATGAACGCACCGAGGCACGAATCCAGGAAATTCGGGTGGGTGGGATTCTCAGCCGCGCCGGCGGAGGTGATCCGCGTTTTCTGACGTCTTCCTCAACGCGCGCCTTTCTCGATGATTTGGAGGCGAGGGACAACGACAAGCCCCTCACCCTGCTCGAGGATTTGGAAATTCTGAAGGGCGCAGGCTTGGGCAACGCAACCGCGTTCTGGGTGGAATATCGCGAAGCGGTTACCGGCGGATTCAAGTCGTAACTCTGCAAAAACACAGAGAGCGGGCGTCGTCGCCCGCTCTCCGTGAAAGGCTGGATGGAAATCCAGTCTTTCTCCCCACGTTCACTTCTGTTCAGGTGTCACTACCTGGGCCTTTTCAGCCGTTTCTCCTGCTTTCCCCTTGGCGGTCTGGGTTTCCACAACAGCGGCCTTGCTCTCGCTGTTCTTTGAATCGACGATCGGCAATGAAGTCGACGAAGACTTTAGGGCGTTCTCGACCTCGGTAGTCTGAAGATCTTTGATCTTGGCCGTGGTCAGGATCTTTTCCAGTTGCTGGAAGACCTTCCCGCGATCGACCTGGCCCATATCTTCCGGCTTTTCGGTCGTCTCGAGCGTAGCGGCAAATTCGTAGCAAGCGTTGTTCTTGAACAGATGGAAGAACTTCAGGTCAGACTTCTTGTTGTCTTCCCCGTTAATCTGCTCAAAAACGCTGTACTCATTCTCTCCCAGCTTTACCGTCGTGGGCTTTACCTCTCCAGCTTCTTTTGCAGCCGGATGAAACTCGATGCATTCATCCGACGTCATACCATTGTTCAGGCTCACATTCAGCTGCGCCGAGCTAAAGTCGGTCTCCGGGTATGAATTTCCCGGCATCGTCACGCTGGCAACCGCCAGGGAGCCGGATTTCAAGAAGCTGGTGGTCGACGGAACAAGCTTGTCTCCCGACTGCAGGTTGTATTTACGGGGGAAGCTGAACGAGACGCCGTACTCGCTATTCACATAGGTCGCGTTCGCGGGGCGGTGTTTTTTGACCGCCTTCTTGGGCTTCTCAGGAAGAGCGGCGACCGGGGTGGCTGGCGCGGGCGAGGAAACTGCCGGTTGCGGGGGCGGGCTGATTTTTGCCGCATTCTCGGATTTCTTAGAACAGCTGATCGCCAGAAACAGAACTCCACCCATCAGAATCGCGGCGCAAATTGCGGGCAGATACATGCTGGTCCAACTGTCGTTTTCTACTTGCTTGAAGCTCTTGTTGCCTACTGAATTTGGATTGATCGTTGTCATGTTCCCCTCCTTGGGTCCTTCGCTGAGGGGAATGGCAACACCTTTGCCAGAGTGAATCGGATTGATTCTGCGGCGGTTAGCACCCACCCGAGGCGCGGAACGCGTGCCTAGGAGAACACGCCGTCTACCTCTGAACACACAAGGGCGGCTGCGATCTCGGGGCACTACTCCGGTCACGGTTGCATCCCTCGCCGTCCGGATCAGGGCCGCACTTGAGCAGTGGAGGGGAGAATTGTGAGATCCCGGCCCCCCTCCCAACAAAGGCTACGGGGTCTCCGAAGGGCTCCCTCGAGCCGGTTGAAAATGCCGGCCTCCAAAGACCTCATGTGGAAAGCATTCTTTAACAACCCAAAGACAACAAATCCCCTTAGAAAGTGTTCTAATTACCTAGCAGCGTTTCTGTGGAGGTGCGTGTGTCCCTCAATCATCGAGTTGTGCTCGGAGTTCTGTGTGGGAGTTTACTTTGCCTGCCAGCGTGGGCAGATTCGAATGTGCGCATCGTTCGCCTGAGCTACATCGAAGGTGGCGTCGAGATCGACCGCAACACCGGCCAGTTCGAGAAGGCCATCACCAACCTGCCTATCACCACGGGCGCGAAGCTCCGTACAGAAGCGGATGGTCGCGCCGAGGTCGAACTGGAAGATGGCAGCACCGTTCGTCTCGGTTCAAACACCGCAGTCCAGTTCCCGCAGCTGTCGTTGCGGGACTCGGGCGTGAAAGCCTCTACGATTGAGGTACAGAACGGTACAGCGTACGTCGAGTTCTCCGGAGCCAAGGGCAACGAACTGAGTGTGAGGTTCGCGGACCAAAGAATCGAACTCACGCAAGCGGCGCATCTGCGGATCATCTGTGGCCAACAAGGACAGTCAGTTGCCGTTTTCAAAGGGAACATTCAAGTTGAAGGTCCGTCCGGCACTGTCCAAGTGAAGAAAAATCAAACCGCCACCCTGGATCCATCCGCAAATGCACCTGTGATTGCCAAGGAGGTCGAGCCGGAGCCGCTCGACTCTTGGGACAAACAGCAATCGCAATATCAGCAGCGCTACGCCAGCAATTCTTACGACAACTATTCGCCATACCGGTACGGAACCAGCGATTTGGCGTACTACGGCACCTTCTTCAATGCCCCCGGCTACGGCATGCTGTGGCAACCGTACTTCGTCGGCGCTGGCTGGGATCCCTTTATGGACGGCGCGTGGGCCTTTACCCCCGGCTTTGGGTTCGGCTGGGTTTCTGGCTATCCATGGGGTTGGGTGCCGTATCACTACGGTTCTTGGGTTTTTCTCCCCGGATATGGCTGGGCATGGCAGCCGGGCGGAGTGTGGAGGCCGTGGTACTCGCAGCCGCAGCTGATGAGGGCCCCAACCGGATTCAGGCCTCCACAACCTCCGACCACGATTGCAACTCGGGGCACTACCATCGTCGGTGTGAATCGCGGACCAGCGTCGAGCCCGGCGAGCCGATCGGGAAACAAGATCCTGATCAGGACCAATTCGGCGGGGCTAGGCGTGCCGCGCGGGCAGGTCTCTGACCTGGCCAAGGTTTCGCGCCAAGTTCAAGAGCGCGGAACAGCGACACAGCATGTCCAGACCGCTCCGATCTCCCGGGCCCCCGCTCCCCTGGCGGGAGGAAACTCACCCCGGGGTATGGATTCCCCGCGTGGACGTTCGCAACCGGCTTCGTCCAGCCCGCGGTCTAGCCCTCCACCATCTTCGCCTTCGCCGCGCATGAGCTCGCCCGATCCCAGCATGGGCGCTCCTGCTCCGCGTACGGGTTCGCCGCACCGATAATTTGCAACGTGAATAGCAAAACCCGCGGAGAGATCCGCGGGTTTTGCTTTGTTAGCTTGCGAATGTTCAGCGCTGGTTCATTGCAACCCAGGGCTGCGGGTAGGAAGGGCCAATGTAGTCGGCCCGCGGACGGATCAAACGATTGTCATCGAGCTGCTCGATCACGTGGGCTGTCCAGCCACTGATACGGGAAACCGCGAAAATTGGCGTGAATAGATCGACGTCGATTCCCAAGACGTGATACGTAGACGCCGAGTAGAAATCCACGTTGGCATTGAGTTTTTTCTCGGCTTTTACGAACTTTTCGATTTTGTGCGACATGTCGAACCATTTCGCCTCGTTATGCGCGCGGCAAAGATCTTCTGACATTTTTCGGAGATGGGTGGCCCTCGGGTCCTCGGTGCGATAGACGCGATGCCCGAAGCCGGAGATCTTCTGTTTCTTCGCCAGCAGGTCGCGAACGTATTCGACCGGATCGGCACCGGAGGCGTCGATCTTTTCCAGAATGTGAAACACCGCCTCGTTCGCCCCGCCGTGTAGTGGCCCTTTCAGAGCGCCGATGGCTGACGTGATGGCGGAATGCATATCCGAGAGTGTGGCCGCGGTAACGCGGGCGGCGAAGGTGGAGGCGTTCAGTTCATGATCAGCGTGCAGAATGAGCGCGATATCGAGCGCGCGTTCTGCTGTTTCGGAGGGCTTCTCCCCGTTTAAGAGCAGCAGGAAGTTGGCCGCGTGCGAAAGCGAAGGATCCGATTGGACCACGCTCTTGCCTTTTCGGACTCGGTCATAAGCCGCGACGATGAGGGCAATCTGCGACGTCAGTCGGATGGCCTTTTTGACATTAACGTCGTGATCATTGGCTGCGCGGTCACGATCATAGAGCCCAAGGGCGGACACGGCCGTGCGGAGAACATCCATCGGGAGCGCCCCCTGCGGGACGCTGCGCAGGAAATCAACGATGGCGGGATCAAGTTTACGTTCCGACGCGAGCTGCTGGCGAAGGTCTTTCAGTTCCTGCGCGCGGGGAAGCCTCCCATGCCAGAGCAGGAAACAGGTTTCTTCAAAGTTGGATTTTTCGGCAAGCTCGTGAATATCGATGCCGCCGTAGGCGAGAACACCGTTGTCGCCGTCGATGTAGCAAATCTTGGATGTCGTGGCGACCACGCCCTCCAGCCCCTTGGGAGCGTGTGTCATCGTAAGACCCACAGGATTCCTCGCTAAATTTGGCAATGGTTGAAGCGCACGAAACACTCCGGCCCGTGCTGCCGCAACTAACTTTTATACGCCAAAAACTACAAAGTTTCCAAGCTCCGGTCCGCCCTTAACAGCCCGGCTGGGCGGACAGCCAGGGTGACAACATGGCTTGGATCGGGCTTGACTTAAGTTGTTCTTACGCATCGATTTTTTTCATCTACGAACACTACTTTAGATGCGTGATTTCTGGCTTGCGAGGGTTCGAGCCAGCAGAAGGCCACCAGAATGATCAGGTCTCCGGGTTGAACCAGGCGCGCGGCTGCCCCATTCAGGCGGACTTCGCCAGAACCGCGAGGCGCCGGGATCACATAGGTCTCAAAGCGCTCTCCGTTGTTCACGTTCCAGATGTGTACGGCCTCACCCACCAAGAAACCAGCAGCCTCGATCAGGGCCTCGTCGAGGGCAACGCTGCCCTCATAATTCAGGTCTGCGCCGGTGACCGTGGCCCGGTGGACCTTGGATTTCATCATTTTGATCATGAATGTTCGTTACTTCGATAATACACGGCCTAGAGAGATGGGGGTCCGAGCGCCAGGTTCAGGTTAGAATTGAGGCCATGCGCCGGGTACTTTGTTGGGCGTTTGCAGCCGCGTGTCTCCAGCCAGCCTTGTTCGCGAAGGAACAAGCCCCTGACCCCCTGCTTCCCTGTTCGCCGCCCGTGAACCGGGCTGCCTGCAATCCATCCCGCAACGAAGAAAAACAGGCCAAGGCAGCCTTTGCGCACGCGGTAAAAATGCAGCAGAAAGATCTCGACCAGTCCTACGAGCTGTTTTCTCGCGCGGCCGATCTGGTCCCCCGCAATCTTAACTACCTGACGGCGCGGGAGGTGGCGCGACAGCAATTAGTAACCAGACACATGGAACGGGGGAATGCTGCACTCAATTGGGGAAAGCAGATCGAAGCGCTGGCCGAATTCCGCAGCGCTATGCACCTTGATCCTGCGAACCAATTCGCGCAGGATCGGCTGCGCGACGCGCTCGGCAACTCTGCGCCCAAGCTCTCCCCGGCACCGCGGATCATCGAAGAGTCTCCCGAACTTCGGTTGAGTCCCAACTTGAACCTGGCCAGCTTCCACTTCCGCGGAGACACCCGCGATTTGCTGGCGCAGATTGCCCAGGCCTACGGTGTTTCCGCTCAGATTGAAGATTCAGTCCAGTCAAAGCACGTCAACTTCGACGTCGATGACGTCGATTTCTACAGAGCCATGCTGATCGCCGGCGCTCTCACCAAGAGTTTCTGGAGCCCGTTGGGCGAAAAGCAAATGCTGCTTGCCGCTGATACCCAAGAGAACCGGCGCCAGTTTGAGCGCCTGGCAATGCGCAAGTTCTATGTTCCCTCCGCCGCGAGCACGCCGACGACATTGAACGAGATGATGAACCTGCTACGGAACCTTTTTGAGATCCGTAGTGTGACGCCAAATGCGGCGGCGGCGACCCTTATCGTACGCGCTCCCCAGAACGCGCTCGATGCGGCGACGCAGTTCATGGAAAGGCTCGACGGATCGCGCCCCCAAGTGATGCTCGACGTCAAGCTCTACCAGATCAGTCACACCTTCATGCGCAGTCTGGGCGTGCACATCCCTTACAACTTCACGTTTTTCAATATTCCCGCGGGGGCATTAGCGGCGTTGGGCGGGCAGAACATTCAGCAGCTGATCAATCAGCTGATTTCAAGTGGCGGCATCAACCAGGCGAACAATACAGCGCTCTCGGCCTTGCTGGCACAGTTGCAGTCACAGCAAACGCAGAACTCCATTTTTAGCCAGCCACTGGCGACATTTGGCGGTGGAAAGACCTTGACAGGAGTCAGTCTCGACCACTTGAGCGCGCAATTATCGCTCAACGAGAGCTGGCTGAAAACCCTCGAGCACGCCTCCCTGCGCGCCTCCCAAGGTACTGACGCAAACTTCCGTATGGGAAGTCGTTACCCGATCCTGAACGCTACCTTCTCCCCCATCTTCAACAATGCAGCCATCTCTCAGGTCATCCAGAACAACAGCTTCCAGGCAGCGTTTCCGTCCTTCAACTATGAGGACCTCGGACTGACCATTAAGGCGAAGCCCACCATTAGCAGCAGCAACGACGTAACCCTGCAACTGGAAATGAACCTGCGCGCTCTCGCCGGGCAATCGTTCAACGGCGTTCCAGTGATTGGAAACCGTGAGTACAAAGGAACCATTTCCCTCGCTGACGGGGAACCTGCCGTGGTTGCCGGTCAGGTTTCGAGGACTGAATCGCTAGCCATGAGTGGGATCCCCGGACTCGGATACGTGCCGCTGTTCAATAAGATCGCGACCGAAAACAGCAAAGAGATCGACGAAGACGAACTGCTCGTGGTGATTACCCCGCACATCACCTCAAGAGCCGCGGGAGAGAGTTCTGAAGTCTATTTACTGAAGTAAGGTGCTCGCTTGCCCCTCCCGCCAGGGGAGGTAGAAGCGGGCGCAAACTTTACTTATCCGTTGCTGCAAATTCCACCAACTGTTTTAGGGCGTCATAGTTATTATTGCCCACCCCCACAGGCCTGCCGTTTACAAACAGGGTTGGGGTGCTATTCACGCCCAGGGCCTTGCCGAGATTCACGGAAGCGTCCACTCGAGCTTGGATTTCTGGCTTGGTGGAACACACAGCGATATCTGAGCCCTTGACACCCGAATTGTCGGCGATTCCCGTAAGTTTCTCGTCGGCGTTCTCGGCGGTAATCTGTTCTTGCTGCTCAAAGACCCCGTCCACGAACTTCCAATAAGCCTCATTGGACGCTCGCCCTACGCACTCCGCGTAAGCCGCCGCCTTCGCGGCCCAATTGTGGTTGGGAAGAGGAAATAGCTGGGACACGAAGCGGACGTTTGAGTTCTCGTTCAACAGGCGGGAAATGGTTGGATTTGCCTCTTTGCAGTGCGGGCATTGCAAGTCCGTGAACTCAACCAACAGTACGGGCGCATTCACCGGACCACGAGCAGGTCCATTCGCCTTCCTCTTGAGTTCGGCTTGGGCCGAATCAAAGGGACGCTTGCCGAACGGAATAATGTCGCCCACGACAGCATGCTTGCCATCTTCGGTGACGAAAAATCTTTGCCCGCCTTGCCCGTCGGGACCGCTGATCTGAACGGTGACTTCGGCCAGCCCTTTTGCTTCCGCCGGCTTGATATCCACGATCTTCCACGTCATCTGCGGATTGAAGCCGAAGGTCTCATGCATGAAGGCGTTGACCTCGTCCTCGCTCGGAAGATACGGCGACTTCTCGGCTGGCTTCTGTGCTGCGCTCGGAGCATGGGTTGGGGCGGCAGATCTTTGTTGGGCTATCGCAAGTGCTGCCATCGAAAGCAGGAAAGGAAAAATAAATCTTTTCATGTTGGTCCTTGAAACTCAGATGTCGGCCTTGGCGGCGATCGGGAACCGTCGGCCGTAGCCAAATGCTTTGGGTGAAATCTTGATACCCGGAGCAGCCTGCTGGCGTTTGTATTCGTTGCGCTCTACCATGCGAATCACGCCTTTCACAAGGGCCAGATCCAGTCCATGCTCTCCTGCGATATCTTCGGCTGAGCGCGACTGCTCGACATAGTCCTCAAGAATAGCATCCAGTACGTCGTACGGAGGGAGCGAGTCGGTGTCCTTCTGGTCGGGGCGCAGCTCCGCCGACGGTGGCTTCTCCAGGCTCGATTGCGGAATCCATGGCTGGCGCGAATTCACGTAGTGGCTCAAACGATAGACAAGGGTTTTCGGCACATCGTTGATAACCGCCAGGCCACCGGCCATGTCGCCATAGAGAGTACAGTAGCCCACTCCCAACTCGCTCTTGTTGCCGGTGCTCAATACCAGCGCGCTAAATTTGTTGGAAAGTGCCATTAAGAGCGACCCGCGAATTCGCGATTGAATGTTCTCTTCCGTGACGTCTTCCTTTCGGCCCCGAAACACCTCCCCCAGAGTTCCTTTGAAGGCGCAGAAGATGTCGCGAATTGGCAGAATCTCGAAGCGAATACCGAGATTTGCCGCTAGCTCGCGCGCATCGGTGATCGATCCAGGCGAGGAATATTCTGACGGCATGCCCACGCCGATCACGTTCTGCGGGCCTATGGCGTCGACGGCTATGGCGGCCGTAAGTGCAGAATCAATGCCTCCACTCAACCCGACAATGGCGCTGCGAAACCCGCATTTGGCAATGTAATCTCTGGTGCCGATAACCAGTGCGCTGTAGATGCTAGCTTCCTCACCGGGGATTTGTTCGTGCATGTCTCCCCGGAGAGCATCGGAGTCGAAGAAGATCAAGTCCTCTTCAAATGACTTCCCTCGGGCTACGAGTTTCCCCTCACGGTCAAACACCAGGCTCGAACCATCAAACACCAGGCTATCGTTGCCGCCGACCTGGTTCACAAAAGCCACAGGCACCCGATCATTTCGGGCGATGGTGGCGAGCATTTCTTGGCGCAACTCACGCTTGCCTGCCCAGAACGGCGAGGCCGAGATATTGAGAACGAAATTGCCCCCAGCTTTCACCAGGGTTTCGACCGGATCCACGCTGTAGAGCTGCCGCGGCCAGAAGTGCTTGTCATTCCATGCGTCTTCGCAAATGGTAAGCGCCATTTGTTTTCCGCAAAAGGAGAACAGGTTTTGATGACGCGCGGGCGCGAAATTGCGCAATTCGTCGAAGACGTCGTAGGTGGGCAGCAACATCTTGGACTGCACGAACTTGATTTCGCCGTCCATCAATAACGCCGCCGAATTCATCACCGATTTGCCGGTGTCGGCCTGCGCCGGAGTGACCAGGCCGCAGATGACCGCAATGCCGCGAGTCTCAGCGGCTATATGCTCGGCTGCTTCCCGGTTGTGAGTAACGAACGATGTCCTCTCGACGAGATCCCGGGGAGGGTAACCACAGACAGAGAGTTCCGGGAAGAGGATCAGTCCTGCCCCTTCGGCGCGCGCACGCCGAGCGTAGGCAATGATCTTCGCCGAATTCCCGGCGAAGTCACCGACTGTGGGATTGATCTGTCCCAGCCCAATCTTCACACATCCAGTCTAACGGGACAGAGTGACTGCGCCAAATCAGCGCGAGGCGCTATTGTGAAACTGAGGAGGCAATGGGCTGCCAGTCGTATTTGGTAATGGCATCGGAGCACTCGAATCGCTGGGCTGGGATGTCTCTTCACCCGGACGTCGAAGTGTTGGCGCCTTCGTCGGTCGCTGCTCTTTCTGGGCTGCGGTGGCGACTTGCGGGCCGCCGAGATCGATTTCCTTTTCGGTTTTTACGATCTTTTGCCCTCCCACCTTCATGATCTCCACACGGACAACTTCGTCCCCTACGATGCGGACGAAGTCGACATCTTTAGGCGGTTCTCCGTAAATCCAATCCTCGTACTCAGCACCCTGTTCGTCTTTCTCGCGCATTTTCTTGTCGGGGCGGCCCTTGGAGTAGATGACCATTTCACGGTTCATTCCGACTAGTACCTGGTGACTCTTGATGGCTTCCTTCACCTTGGGAGGGACGGTCTCAACATAGGCGTCGACCGGGGACTTGGAATCGAAATCGAACACGGGCCACAACAACTGCTTCATTTGTTCAGCGGTCAAATCTGGGACACTGTGCTTAAACACGAGATCAACGTAGGACCCGCGGGGATTATTAAACGGCCCATTCTGATCATTGCCACCTGGTGTGGTCATGGTGTTATTCATGCCCACCTGTATGTGTTGATACCACTTTTGCTTCTTCACTGGGCCACCGTTGATTTCCAGGTGAATACGATCGCCTCTGATCTCAAACTTCGTAATCAGAGCGCGGTCTCCTGGTTTCACGGAAGGGCCCCAGAGCGTGAGCAACTTCTCCAGGTCTTGGCCACTCGGGGAGAGTTTCCCGTCCTTAAGGGTGAGGCCGGTCTTGCCCATGGGAAATCTCGTGCGGATGTAGACGAGGTCGGCGTTGAAGGTCCGAACTAATTCCATCCGGTGCTGGGCACTGAGGGCAGAAGATGGTTTCTCATCCTCAGCGCGGCAGAATGGCACAACGGCAAACACTAGCGAAAGGGCAACAACTAAGCACGGCGGCCTCATGGGGCACCCCAGCAGATTATAGCCCTTTGATGGGCGCCCGCCACGCCGAGGTGTCTCCATGGTGTAATAAAAGGCACGCCAAAAAGGCGTGCCTGGCTTTTGCCTCCTGCCGGTTACCAGGCGGAGAAGGTGAACTTGTCGATGTTTACCGAATAGGGCGTTTTGTAGTAATTGCTGTCGATCTGGTAATTGACGGTGACGCCATACCAGCTGGTTGGGGTGGGCGAGTCATAGCGGTTGAGATTAGCCGTGTAGCCGTTCAAGGTGATGGATTTGAACAGCAGATGACCGTCAGAGGTGCGCTGCACCTGGATCGTCAGATGGTTCCAAGCGTTGCTCTTCGGGTTGCAAGGAATACCGCTCGGAACCCACTTCTGCTGCCCGTTGTTCCACGTGTCCCACTGATGACCACCGGTTATGCGGCACTCATGGCCCCAAATGTAAGACTTCCCGCCCACGAACTGATTGATGTCGAACTCGAGCGCTTGCGAATCATTGGCATTGTTGATCCAGAAGTAGACGTCGTAGGTAAAGTTGTGGAGGGAAGGAACCAGCGTTTTGCCGAAATCTGGAAGACCCTGCGACGAAAAGTCTCCGATCAAGTGATTGTTCCAAAGGATGTCCGCCCATTGCGTGGTGCCGCCGCCGTATGTGGTTTTTGTCGAAATTCCATCCATGGAGGGAGAGCTAACATTGGGCGTCCAGGACCACTTCACCCGTGACCCGGTTGCAGTACAGGTTGAGCAGATCGGGAAAGTCGGCGGCAACAAAGCGTAGCCATTCCATCCGCTGCTATGTTGAAGGTTGGAGAAGGTTTTACCGCCCGAACTGCCCGGAGTCGAATTGACGTTGAGGGTGAGCTGAACCGTCGCTGACCATCCGCAGTTGTCCCACTCCTGAACGACAGGTTTCTGCGCGCCGGAGGCCAGGGAAACATAGGTGTCAAGTTTCGCTCCATTGACCACGTACGCCAGAACTCCAGGCGCAGTATAAATTCCCATTGCGGAGACGCCTTTAGAACACGCTGGAGAACTGCCGCTCGCAACGAAGTGAACCGATGAGCCCACACTTGCACCATTCGCGGGGGAGCTGACAGAAACACCTGCAGCAGCAGGCAAAACCAACGAGCACAGACAGACGAGTACCTTCCAGGACTTCATGAACTTCTCCAGCTTTATGAATTGGCGCTAACCAGCAGCGAGGTTGCCGCGATTTTAGGAAGGCAACTACTTACCTTCAATAGAAAACACCTTAGGCGTGAATCAGAAGTACATGTAGGCGGTAAGACAAAAACCTTAGACAGCGATCGCGAGACGGCGATTCATTCAGAAGAACTCTCCCCTCGAGCACCAGTTCGAATCGTCGGTTGACGATGCGATCGAGCTGAGGGCGCGCTAGATCACCGGAGCCACTCGCAGTCCATCCCGCGCGACCTGCAGCGGCAGCACCCTTCCTCCAGCCTCGCCGATCGCGGTTGCTACACGGCTCGCTGCACCCTTTTCAACGAGAAAGATCACACAGCCTCCCCCGCCAGCTCCGCAAACCTTCGCAGCCTGCCCTCCATGTTTGCCGGCAACGGCGATGAGTCTGTCGATAAGAGGGGTCGTGATCCCGGGAGCGTTGGTGCGGCGCAGCTTCCACTCTTCGCGGAGGAGTTTAGCCACCTGGCCCCAATCCATGGCCACCAGCGCTTGGTGCATCTCGCGAGCGATCGAGGCGATGTTTTCGAAGTTGCGGAATACTCGCTTGTCTCCGTCGACGTGAGATTTGAAAACCTCCCAATTGTTGATGCCTGATCTTCTTGGAACCCCCGTATAGGCGAGCACAAATCGCGACTCAATTTCCTCCGGCAATACCGGCACAGCTTCGCGATGGATGCCATCAGCATCGAGGCGAATGGCGCTGACTCCACCGTAAAGGGCGGGATAGTAATCCTGACATCCGGTAGGCACCTCAATAATCTGCGCTTCCACATTCTGCGCGATGACGCGCATTTGCTCGAGCGTGAGGTGCCGGTCGGTGAAGCGCGCCAGAGCCGCGCTGGTGGCGATCATTAGCGCCGAGGATCCGGAGATTCCCGCTCCGGCCGGGGATTCAGAATCGGTCTCGATCAATGCTCCTTCTTTGGGCGCGAAAAACTGCAACAAACGTCCGCTGATGGGCAATTTGAATTTTTTTGCTGAGCGGACCTGGTCGAAGCTGGCGAAGTGTTCCTCTCGTTTCGTGTCGGAAGAGCGCAGATGGATTCCGCGGCCCTTCAGCGGCGTGATCCGGCAGGTGGTTTGGATATTGACCGCAAAGTTCACGGTCATTGCTCCGGGATGAAACAGATACAAGGGCCACAGGTCGATGGTTCCCCCGGCGAGGTCGGCTCGGCAGGGCGCTTTGGCCACAATCACGGGCCCGGTTGGCAAGAGGTTGACTTTGTGCATTTTGGGGTTGTGATGCGGCATTATATGCCACCCCTGCACCAGCGCACGAACTGCGCCCATGCGGCATCTAAGCGCCATGGTTGGTGAGCCAGGCTATGGCAAAAACTCGCCCCAGACTTCTTTTTGTAGATGACGAACCGAGCATCCGGCTCACTTTGAGTTTGTATCTCGAGGACCAGGGCTTCTCGGTGAAAACCGTGGCTACGGTTCCTGAGGCACTGAGTCTTATCACTCAAGACACTTTTGACATTCTGATCGCCGATTTGAACGTCGGGCAGGCGGGTGACGGGTTCACCGTGGTAAGCGCCATGCGCCGAACGCAGCCGCGAGCCGTCACTTTCATCCTCACCGGCTATCCCGCCTTTGAAACCGCCCTTGAGGCCATCCGACTGCAAGTAGATGAATACATTACCAAACCGACGGACCCAGAAACGCTGGCTGACAAGATCTGGGCCAAGCTTGCTGAACCCAAGCCTGAGCATTACGTGAAAAGCCAAAGGCTATGGCAAGTAGTAGAAGGAAACATTCCTGAGATAACGGCGTCATGGCTCGCCGCGGTTCGGGCCGATCCCATGCTGGCAGCAATCCCCATGAATGACCAGGCGCGAACCGACCACATTCCGCGGGTGCTCGACACTACCCTGCGCATATCCAAAGGCGATCAAATCGGCGATCTCGCTACCCGCGCGGCTCGCGAACATGGAGTGGTTCGTCGCAAACAAGGCTATTCGATCCCCTTGCTAGTCCGAGAGACTCGGCTGCTGCACGATGTCATTGCGAATTGCATGCAACAGAACCTGCTGACGATCGAGATCAGCTATCTTATTCCGGATATGATCGTCATTCATCAGACGATACAGAGGTTGCTAGAAGAATCGGTCGCCGCCTTCCTAGAGGAACCCACCCGCAAGGAACGAATCGCGATCTAAGCCCGGATTGCGGCCGCTAAAAGGGAAAACCCGCATGGTCTGCGGGTTGAGAAGCAAAAGAGCCTAGGAACCAATATTCAATGCGCGTTTCATGGTTCCCCGCTCCGCTTGAATCTTCTGCTGCAGCAGAGTGATGGAATAGATCAGTTGCTCCGGACGGGGCGGGCAGCCGGGAACGTAAATATCGACTGGAATAACCTGGTTCACGCTCTGCACCAGCGCGTAATTATTGAAGACGCCGCCCGAAGTTGCACATGCTCCCATGGAGATCACCCACTTCGGCTCTGGCATCTGTTCCCACAGTTGACGAATTACCGGCGCCATCTTATTGGAGACACGACCGGCAATAATCATCAGGTCGGATTGCCGTGGCGATGGCCGAAAAACTTCCGCTCCGAAACGCGCGATATCAAAGCGCGAGGCCCCCATCGACATCATCTCGATTGCGCAGCAGGCCAGGCCGAAGGTCATCGGCCAAATGGAGTTCTTGCGCATCCAGTTGACAACGTTATCAACCGTGGTGAGCACGACTCCTTCCGGGGTGGGGTTCCCGTAGGCAGCCTCTTTGACAACGCGCTTGCCGTTTTCGATCTCTACGTAGGGTCCAAAATCCAATGGGTTTGCCATTGCTTCCATTCTAAACTACCGCGTCGCGAGATCAAGGAACGAATCGGCTTGTGCACGCCTGCGCCGGGGCACCACTTCATCTTCTCCTCTTCCTGCAAGGAAGCAGAGCGCTTGGACGAAACTAGGAAAAATGCAAGCAGTGCGCCAGGCAAAAGGGAGTTCGGTGATTCCCTGCTCAATGCCTCTGAGGTCTCAACTTCTCGATCCGTTTTTGGTACAGCAGGATCACGCTTGGACCAAAAGACAGGAACATAATCGCAAGCCCGGTGGAGATCCCAATACCGGTTCCAATCGGCGCGCAGCATTCATCGCGGCGGCGCACAATGACGTGAGACGGTATAGCAATCAGCAACTCCAACACGCTTCCCCGCAAAAGCCAGGTGACGGCCCGGGTAACTGCATCCGGCGTACCCCGCGCATAACGGTAGAAAACAATCCCCCAGACCACCCAGGCTGCGAGCGGGACCCACCGGAGCAGGCTGATAGCCCAGTCATCAATGCGGTCTCCGCGAATGGCCAGTGCAAAGGAAAGAAATGCCAAGGAGGACAAAATCGCGAGAAATAGGCTCGCAGTAATGGCAGAGACGAGGATATGAGTCCGAGGCTTGAGGCGGCGCTGCGTTAAGTCGACAGTTAAAACCAACAACACGATCTGTCCACAGACAAACACGGCCACACAAATCCAAGTCGCCCAATAGCCATTGGCTTCGAAAATGCGGTCGTGCAGCTCGCCAATCGTCTTCCAGTTGCCAACCAGAGCAACCGCAAGGGGTATGAGAAGCAGGATCACGGCCGCTGCATAAAACAGAGAAACGACTAAGCCCCACTTGCGCATGGTTCCTCCGAGTCCTTCGCGCCCGTTCGCCGAGAAGATCAGCCCCGATTCGGTTAAGGAGTGTAGCACTGCGGGATTGCTCAGGAGAACAGCAGGCGCGATTAGGACGTGCCGATCCTATCAATCGACGCCAACTCTTCGGGTGAAAACTCCAGCTTTTCGAGGGCGGCCACGTTCTGCTCAATCTGCTCAACCCGGCTGGCACCAATCAAAGCGGAGGTCATACCGGGCTGGCGGAGCACCCAGGCGAGCGCCATCTGTGCGAGAGACTGGCCTCTTTTCCGGGCGATGTCATCGAGGGCACGAACCTGCTCCAGACGATGATCGTCGATGTCTTTGGGCTTGAGAAAACCATAGGACTTCGAAGCCCTCGAATCTTGGGGGATGCCTTCTAGGTAGCGGTTGGTCAGCAGACCCTGCGCCAGGGGAGTGAAGGCAATGCAACCGATCCCTTCTTTGACCAGAACATCGAACAGGCCAGTTTTCTCCGGAGTGCGCTCAAACACAGAGTACTTCGGCTGATGAATCAGGCAAGGGGTACCGAGTGCGCGAAGGGCGGCCGCGGCGCGCGCAGTTTGTTCCGGGTTGTAATTGGAAATGCCGGCATAGAGAGCCTTGCCTGATCGAACCGCATAGTCTAGGGCTGACATGGTTTCTTCGACCGGCGTTCTTGGATCAGGACGATGGGAATAAAAGATGTCGACATAGTGAAGCCCCATGCGTTTGAGGCTCTGATCGAGACTGGCAATCAGATACTTGCGCGATCCCCAATCGCCGTAAGGACCTTCCCACATCGTGTAGCCGGCCTTGGTGCTGATCAGCAGCTCATCGCGATATCCGGCGAAATCGGTCTTCAGGATGCGCCCGAAATTCTCTTCGGCAGAACCCGGCGGAGGACCGTAATTGTTGGCGAGATCAAAGTGGGTGATTCCGAGATCGAAGGACCGGCGCAGCATCGCACGGCAATTCTCGAACACATCAACTCCGCCGAAATTGTGCCAGAGGCCGAGGGAAATCGCAGGGAGATCAATGCCGCTCTTGCCGCAGCGGCGGTACTGCATCATCGAATAGCGGTTCGCGCCAGGAATGCTGGACATGTCCGAAGCCTAACTGAGGACGGCTCTCACCGCTACCTGCTTACGTCCGTCGATGGGAACTGGAACTACATTGCCTTTGACCTCTGCGCCATCCACGCAAAGAGCCACGGCGTTGCCATCTCCTTTCCGATGAACCTCGATGTGATAGGTCACACCGCGAAATTTGCGTGTGGCTTTGAAGCCCTTCCAGTGCTTCGGCATGACAGGAGCGATCTCGAGCCCTCGGTAGGAGGTGCGAATTCCCAGAATCCACTGCGTGATAGCGAAGTAGTTCCACGCCGCCGTCCCGGTAAGCCATGAATTTTTCGCTTCGCCGTGGGTAGGAGCGTCCCGTCCAGCGATCATTTGCGCATAGACGTAAGGCTCGCAGCGATGGATCTCGCTCATTGCCTCTCGCGCCGAGGGATTAATGCGCGAGTAGTAATCAAATGCCTGATCGCCGTTGCCGAGGCGGGTCTCGGAAATAATGACCCAGGGATTGTTGTGACAGAAAATTCCGGCGTTCTCTTTGTAGCCGGGCGGGTAGGAAGAAATCTCTCCGAGGTGCAGGTAATACTTGGAATAAGCCGGCTGTTGCAGAACAATCCCGTGCTTGGTCGCGAGGTGTTTGCGAGTTGACTCCAGCGCTTTTGCGGCCATGCCGTCGTCGAGTCCGACACCGGCAAGCGGGCAGAAGCCCTGGGTCTCGATGAAGATTTTCCCTTCTTCGCACTCCTTCGATCCAACCTTGTTTCCGAAATCGTCGTAGGCGCGCAGAAACCAGTCGCCATCCCAACCGTGCTTGCGAATCGCCTCTTCCATCTTCGCGACTTCAGAAATATATTTCTTGGCTTCGGTTTCTGCTTCGGCGCACTTGCCGCCTCCGCCGTGCGCCGGGCAAGCCTTTTGGACGGTAATCTCGGCAAGTTCGCGGCCGGCAAGGCAGAACAGCCCCGCAATAAAGATCGACTCGGCCACCTTTCCCTCTTTGTTGGTGGTCGTCTGAAATGACTGTCCGGGCGTGTCAGAGAAGCAATTGAGGTTCAGGCAGTCGTTCCAATCAGCGCGCCCGATCAGCGGCAGACCGTGAGGCCCGAGGCGATCGAGGGTGTAGTGAAAACTCCGTTGCAAGTGTTCGTAGAGCGGCCGCTCCGATCCGGGCTCGTTATCGTAGGGAACCAGTTCGTTCAGGATGCTCCAATCACCGGTCTCCTTCAGATATGCCGCGACCCCGAGAATCAGCCAGTGCGGATCGTCGTTAAAGTTGCCGCCTACATCATTGTTCCCCCTCTTTGTCAGAGGCTGATATTGATGATAGGCGCCGCCAGTCGGGAGTTGTGTCGCTGCCAGATCCAGTATGCGCTCGCGGGCGCGAGACGGAACCATGTGCACGAAGCCTAACAGGTCCTGATTGGAGTCGCGGAAACCCAGGCCGCGACCAATACCAGACTCATAGAACGAAGCCGAGCGCGACATGTTGAACGTCGCCATGCACTGATAAGCGTTCCAGATGTTCACCATGCGGTTGGTATGTTCGTCAGGTGTATCGACTTGAACGATGCTGAGCAGGCGGTCCCAGTACTGGCGGAGTTGCTCAAAAGCAGCGTCGGCGTTCGATGGACTGAGATACTTCGCAATTGCTGCCTTCGCCGATTTCTTATTGATGATTTGCGAATCGGGTGGATCGAACTTCTGGTCCTTAGGATTCTCCTGATATCCGAGCAAGAACACGATCTGCTGCGATTCGCCGGGCTTTAGATTCAGCTTGATGTGCTGATAGGCAACCGGGGCCCAGCCGTTGGCGATCGAGTTTCCTGATTCTCCCCGCTCGACCACAGCAGGATTGTCCCAGCTGCGATAGGGTCCGAGAAATTTCTCGCGCTGCGTGTCGAACCCTGCCGTTTCTAGCGAGGATGCGAAAAAGGAGAAGTGATCGCGACGTTCGCGGTATTCGGTTTTGTGATAGATGATGCTGTCCTCGACTTCAACCTGGCCGATGCTGAAGTTCCGCTGAAAATTCGTCGAGTCATCCTGTGCATCCCAAAGGCAGAATTCCACTCCACCGAAAATTGAGAGGGAAGTTGCGTGGTGGCGATGGTTGGTGATGGTCAACTGCCAGATTTCCAGGTTCTCATCGAGCGGAACGAAATATCGAGTGCAGGCCTCAATTTCCTTGTACTGCGACCCGATGATGCTGTAGCCCATCCCATGCCGGCAGCTGTAATTCTGGAGTTGGTGGCGCGTGGGCTGCCAGGAAGGAGACCAGAACTCCTGGCTATCATTGTCGCGAACGTAGATATAACGTCCTCCGAAATCAAATGGCACGTTGTTGTAGCGAGAACGCGTGATCCGCCGCAGCCGCGCGTCGCGATAAAACGAGTACCCTCCCGCCGTATTGGAAATGATTCCGAAGTACGCCTGGCAACCGAGGTAGTTAATCCACGGCAGAGGCGTGTCCGGCTGTGTGATGATGTACTCACGACTCTGGTCGTCGAAGTATCCGAATTTCATTCCGCGCTCCCGGCGTAGGAGGTACGCCCGATTGCAAGCGTGCAGCCTTGCAAAACGATTTTCTAGGGCATTTTTTGCTTGTGTGAAGCGAACCGGAGATTATACAGTGCAGGACAGAATTGAAGGCAAAAACTTTCGTCAACCAGGGGATGCACGCCTAGGAACCAATGCAGCCGCGGTATATCCATGCCAGGTTTCGGGCGAGGAGATCGGGATCATGGCTCAGGAGCAATCATCCTTGAATGAGCGGCGGTTTGCTTTGGCATTCGGGTTGTTCTTTTTTGCCTTGGCGGTTGCTCGGTTCGCCGCCGGAGAAGCGGCAACCACAGACATCAAGGTGGACCAGGTCGGATATTTGCCGGCTGCGCCAAAAATTGCCTTGATCAGCCATGCTGGAGCAAACGCCGGCAACTTTTTGGTCAAGCGCACCAGCGACAACCGTGTGGCGTTTGAAGGAAAGTTGGGTGGTGTGGCGCACGATCCAAACACCGGAGACGACGTCCAGGCCGCTGATTTTTCGACGCTGCGTGCACCGGGTCGGTATTACATCGATGTTCCTGGCGTTGGTCGCAGCTGGAACTTCTCGATTGAGCCGAACGTGTACTCCCGCGCATACAAGCTGGCGATGCTCGGGTTCTATGGTCAGCGCTGCGGCACAAAAGTCGATCTCGGCCCTGAATTTCCGGAGTACACACATGCCGCCTGTCATTTGAGAGGCAGATTCCATTTAAGCTCCGGTAAATCTGGCGAGCGCGACAACCCTGGTGGATGGCACGACGCTGGAGATTACGGTCGCTACGTGGTGAATTCGGGCATCTCCACGGGTTCCCTGCTCTGGGCTTGGGAGCTTTATGCGCCGAATCTTAAGAGCCTCCCGCTAAGAATTCCGGAGAGCGGAAACGGCACACCGGAGATACTCAGCGAAGCTCGCTGGAACCTGGAGTGGATGCTTGCGATGCAGGATGATGACGGCGGAGTTTGGCACAAACAAACCAGCACCCGCTTCGCCGGGTTCGTCATGCCCGAGGATGACCCGCTCGAAAGCGAAATCATTGGCACCGGCGCGGCGCCCTATAAGAGTACCTGCGCAACCGCAGATCTGGCAGCAGTGGCGGCGATTGCGGCCAGGGTGTACAAACCGTTCGACGAGAAGTTTGCCGCGAAGAACCTCGAGGCCTCCCGCCAAGCCTGGCAGTGGGTCGAGAACCACCCCAATGTCCTCTTCAAGAACTCGCCTGGCATCAGCACCGGCGAGTATGGCGACAACGACTGCAGGGATGAGCAGGTGTGGGCAGCGGCAGAATTGTGGCGCACCACTGGGGATGCAGCCTACAACAACTTCTTCCTGAAAAATTATGCCGAGTTTCAACCCAAGTTGGACGCTCCCGCAGCGGAGGGGTGGAGAGAAGTTGCGCCCATGGGCCTCTGGACCTACGCGCTTGCGAATTTGAAAGGTTCAGATGCCAAAGCCGTGTCCGCGATCCGCAGCGACAGCGTAGAACTTGCCAAGCGCATTGCGCGGCGGACGGAAGCCGATCCTTATCGCGTAAGCCTGACCGCGAAGGATTACGTGTGGGGATCAAATGGCGTGGCTGCGGCCTATGGCATGCAACTGCTCGTTGCCAACGCCTTTTCGCCCGATCCGGATCTGGTAAATGCCGCGACGGACGATCTGCACTACTTGCTGGGGCGCAATACCTTTTCCTTGTCCTGGATTACGCAGCTGGGGGAACATCCCTACCGGCATCCGCATCACCGCCCAAGCGGCGCGGACAGGAACGAGGAACCGTGGCCCGGGCTGCTATCGGGGGGGCCAAACGCGGGGCGTCAGGATGCAGTGCTTGCTCGATTGCCGAAAGATTTGCCTCCCGCCAAGGTATATGCCGACGATCAAGGCTCCTATGCGAGCAACGAGATTGCAATCAATTGGCAAGCGGCAGTGGTGTTTCTGCTCTCGGGAACACTGCAATAGTTGGCCAGGTTTTTGGCGAGCTCTGCAGCTCGCTGTTGTATAGTTGGCACGGCTCAGCACGAATCACGTTAGGGCAGGGGCGTTGGGAAGCGCCTGTCATCGAACCTTCGCGTTACATTGAGGTGTCCTTTGAATCTGCACGGCATCGACATCGCCATCGTCGTGGCATATCTCGTGACCTCTGTTCTGGTGGGCTATTGGGTCTCGCATCGCGCGTCGAAGGACATCAAGGCGTACTTCCTGGGTGGGAACGTGATGCCTTGGTACGTCCTCGGTGTCTCGAACGCCTCAGGAATGTTCGACATCAGCGGCACCATGCTGCTGGTGTACTGGATGTTCGTGTATGGGTTGAAGAGTGTCTGGATCCCATGGCTGTGGCCGACGTTCAATCAGGTTTTCCTGATGGTGTACCTGTCGAGTTGGCTCCGGCGGTCAAACGTGATGACCGGCGCGGAGTGGATTCAGACGCGCTTCGGCAAGGGTCGCGGCGCGAACCTGGCCCACATCATCGTCGTAATCTACGCTTTCTTCAGCATCATCGGCTTTTTTACCTATGGGTTTAAAGGGATCGGAAAGTTCGCGGCGACTTTCCTCCCCTGGCACCTCAGCGCCAACGAATATGCGCTCATCTTGATCGCCATCACCACCTTCTATGTGATCAAAGGTGGCATGTTCAGCGTTGTGATCACGGAGGTCATGCAGTTTTGCATTCTGTCAGTAGCATCCTTTGCAGTCGGCATCATTGCCATGATGAAAGTTGCGCCGGGTATGCTCCAGCGTTTCATTCCCGCCGGCTGGGACAATGTTTTTGTCGGCTGGCACTTGAACATGGACTGGTCC
>Ga0207702_10000153_pt1 | contig 80953 bp, 64 predicted proteins | sample KBSCornC62_FD_184302 | JGI IMG/M metagenome (GOLD analysis project Ga0207702, IMG submission 184302) | Corn rhizosphere microbial communities from Kellogg Biological Station, Michigan, USA - KBS Corn C6-2 (SPAdes) (version 2) | ecosystem: Host-associated > Plants > Roots > Rhizosphere > Soil ...
CGAAAGTCGATTTTTCACTTCGTCGACCCGCTCGCGCTGGATGGCAATCTCCGCCGCATCGCGCTGAGTCGACTCTATAATATCGCGCACCAGAGTGTCGCCGACGAGGGGCGCCAGGCTCCCGAGCAATTGCGCAGCCAGCTTCCGTTGGTGGTCGATCGATACCCGGAATCCGTACCCGAACTCCGCATTGTCCTCGAAGAGAGAGTTCGACCAGGCGGGGCCCCTGCCGTCCGCACCCGTGGCCCACGGCGTAGTTGGCAAATTGCCTCCGTAGATGGATGAGCAGCCGGTGGCATTTGCGACCAAGAGGCGATCGCCGAAGAGCTGCGTGAGCAGCTTCAGATATGGCGTCTCCCCGCAGCCCGCGCAGGCACCGGAAAACTCGAATAATGGCTCGACCGACTGCATCTCGCGAACGCGATCGAAGCTCGCGCCCTCGCGCTCGGAGCCGGGGAGGTGCAAAAAGAACTCCCAGTTCGCCGCCTCCGCTTCGCGCAATGGTGGCTGCGGCTGCATGTTGATCGCCTTGATACGGGCTATCGACTTGTCGCGCACCGGGCAGACATCGACGCAGATGCCGCAGCCGGTGCAGTCCTCCGGTGCAACCTGCAGCGTATATCTCAGCCCCTTCCACGCCGGCAGGCGCGCCTCAGCCGACTGGAATGTCGCAGGAGCGCCATCCAGCAGTCCCGGCGTATATGCCTTGCTCCGGATCACCGCGTGCGGGCAAACGAAGACACATTTTCCACATTGGATGCAGATGTCCGGATTCCATACGGGGATTTCCTCCGCCAGATCTCGCTTCTCCCAGCGAGTCGTCCCCGTCGGGAAGGTGCCGTCCACCGGCAGGGCGCTCACCGGCACCCGGTCACCTCGCCCGGCCGCGATTTCACCGAGCACATTTCGCACGAAATCCGGCGCTCCCGAGAAAGCCGGCACATGCAATTCATCCCGACCTTTCGCGGGGACCGCGATTGCGGCCCGATGTAGACCACTCAAAGCCAGATCGACTGCGGCGAGGTTCTTCGAGACCACGTCGGCTCCCTTCCTGGCATAGGATTTCTGGATGGAATCCTTGATTGCCCGGATTGCTTCATCCCTGGGCAATACCCCCGAGATTGCAAAGAAGCATGATTGCATCACCGTGTTAATCCGCCCGGGCAGCCCGCATTGCCGCGCGACCTGGGAGGCGTCGATCACGTATAGACTGGCCTCGTTTTCCGCCAGACTCGACTGCGTTTCGAACGGAAGCGACTGCCACACCCGATCCGCCGGCAGCGGCGTATTGAGCAAGAGCACGCCACCGGGGAGCAAAGCCTCCGCGACATTGAATCGATCGAGAAATTGCGGCTGATGGCAGCCGATAAAGTGCGCATGCCGGATGAGATAGGGTGCGCGAATCGGATGCGGCCCGAATCTCAAGTGCGAGACCGTCATCGCACCCGACTTCTTCGAATCATATACAAAGTATCCCTGTGCGTAGTGTCCGCCAGCTTCGCCGATTACCTTGATCGATTCCTTGTTCGCGCCCACGGTCCCATCCGCGCCCAGACCATAAAACAATGCCCGAAAGGTATCCGGAGATTCGATTTCGAATGCCGCGTCGATTTCCAGGCTGGATCCGGAGACATCGTCCTCGATGCCGATCGTAAAATGATTCCGCGGTACCTGGGTGGATAAATTCTCGAATACGGCCCGCGCCATGGCGGGAGTGAATTCTTTCGACGCCAGACCGTACCGCCCGCCGACCATGGAGACCGGGCGCTCAAATTTCGCGCTCCCGCATTCGAGGATCGCGTGGCTGACGTCGAGATGGAGTGGGTCCGCCGGAGCTCCCGGTTCCTTGCACCGGTCCAGCACTGCGATTGCGCGGACGGCAGCGGGCAGAGTCTCGACGAATCGGGCCGAATCGAATGGCCGATAAAGTCGCACCTTGAGGACACCCAGCTTGCAACCGCTCTGGTTCAGATGAGCAGCGGTCTCTGCCAGAGTCTCGGCAGCCGAGCCCATCGCCACCACGATGTATTCCGCCTCCGGATGACCAACGTACTCGAACAGGCGATAGGCTCGTCCCGTCATTGCCTCGAATCGATCCATGGCGTCCTGCACGATCCCTGGACACAGTGCATAAAAGGGGTTTCGCCTTTCGGAGGATTGGAAGAAGACGTCGGGATTCTGCGAGGTCCCGCGTATCACAGGATGATCGGGAGAGAGGCCGCGCTCCCGGTGAGCCCCCACAAGCGCATCGTCGATCATGCCGCGCAGATGAGACTCCTCAAGCTCCTCGATCTTTGAAATCTCATGCGACGTACGGAATCCATCGAAGAAGTGAATGAATGGAATACGGGCCTCGAGCGTGGCGCTCTGTGCAATGAGCGCGAAGTCCTGCGCCTCCTGCACATTCCCAGAGCAGAGCAGCGCCCAACCCGTCATGCGTGCCGCCATCACGTCGCTGTGGTCTCCAAAGATCGAGAGCGCATGGGTCGCCACTGTCCGCGCCGCCACATGGACGACTGCGGCGGTAAGCTCGCCGGCGATCTTGTAAAAGTTCGGCAGCATGAGCAGGAGGCCCTGCGAGGCAGTGAACGTCGTGGACAGCGAGCCCGTCTGCAACGCACCGTGGATGGCCCCGGCCGCACCGCCTTCACTTTGCATCTCGATCACACTGGGAATGGCTCCCCAGAGATTCTTCACGCCCGCGGCCGCCCATGCGTCTGCCAACTCGCCCATCGGAGACGCCGGGGTGATGGGGTAAATGGCAATCACATCATTCAGCGCGTACGCGACGCGGGCCACCGCCTCGTTGGCATCCACTATCCGGCTGCTCATGACGCGCTCCTTTCAGTCCGAATGACGATGCGCGCATCGACAACCGCCAGCCCCGTTGAGGAAACCACGAGCGGATTCACGTCGAGTTCCACGATACGCGACTGCTCTGTGACGAGATCGCCCACGCGCACGATGGCGTCCGCCAAATCGTCCATGCGCAAGACCCCAGCCTTCACCAAGGGGAGAAGGAGACGCGAAATACGCGTCCTGCTCACGAGGCTGCGGGCCAACCGGGCATTCAAGGGGGCAAGCGCCAGTGCATGGTCGTCGACCGTTTCCACATGGGAGCCTCCTGCTCCAAACAGCAAAACCGGGCCAAAGTGAGGATCTACACTGCTCCCGACAATTAGCTCCGCCGAGATACGGCTCACCATTGGCTGAATCGAGACCCCGAGAAACCCCTGCGCAAGGCCCTTGGTCGCAAAAGCACCATGGATGGAACGCCATGCCTTGCGCACCTCATCTGGATTGCGGAGGTCGAGAAATACTCCACCAGCACTTGCCTTGTGCGTGATCGTGCGGGACAGCAGTTTTACCACCACAGGGAAGCCGATTTCCTGGGCTCGAGCGACCGTATCTTCCTCGGTCGAGGCCGTGCGCGTGTCCACCACGGGCAATCCGTAGCTGCCGAGGATCTTCTTCGATTCGACCTCGGTAAGCAGTCGGTGCCCGGCCGCAGCGGCATCGTCCAAAAGCGATCTTGCCTCGCCACGCTGCGCGAGATCTTCCAAAGAAAGTATTGGAGGCTGTGGGACCTCCACGATATTGCGGAGCCGCCTGCTCCGCTGCCACATCAAGCCGAATGCGCGCGCGGCTGCATCGGGGTAATCGAATGTCGGAATACCGGCAGCACGCAACATTCCTCGCGCCGTGATGACCGAAGGTCCGCCCATCCAGCTTGCCAACACAGGCTTTGGCGCGCCCTTCGTCGCCGCAATGACAGCCGATGCCGTCGCTTCCGGATTGGTCATCGTCTGCGGAGTGAGAGTGACGAGCAGCCCGTCCACACCGGGATCCTGCATGACGAGAATGGCGGCCTGACCGTAAAGTTCGGGTGGCGCCGTCCCGAGTAGGTCGATGGGATTCGAGCCGCTCCAGTGCTCCGGAAGCGAGCGATCGAGGGTCTCCACGAGCCGCTCGGACAACCGGGCGGGTGTCCCATCCGCCTGGACGAGGGCGTCCGCCGCCAGCGCGGCCGGACCACCCGCATTCGTAAGGATGGCGAGTCGCGGACCGGCTGGCACCGGCTGGGTGCTGAAGATCTCCGCCATGTGAAACAGGTCCTCAATCGAGTCCACTCGCAGGATACCCGCTTGCCGGAAGGCAGCATCCACGACGGCTTCCGATTCCGTGAGGGCGCCAGTATGCGAAGCAGCAGCCATCGACCCCGCCGCGGTCCTGCCAACCTTCAATATAATGATCGGCTTGGTGCGCGACAGGTTCCTCGCCGCCTTCAAAAACGCGCGCCCATCTCCGACCGACTCCATATAGCAGACGATGCTGCGGGTATGCGGATCGTTTCCGAAGTACTCGATCAAGTCGCACCACCCTGCATCCAGCATTGTCCCCATCGAGACAAATGCGCTGAAGCCGACATGGGCCGTCTGGCTCCAATCGAGAATCGCCGAGCACAGCGCCCCGCTCTGGCTCAAAAAAGCGATGTTCCCCGGCTGCGCATTGCCAAGGGCAAATGCCGCATTGAGTTTCCAGTGCGGCACAATGATCCCGAGACAGTTTGGCCCGATCACCCGCATGCCTCGTCGCTTTGCATCGATCTCTCGCTCCAATGCCGCACCGTCCGCGCCTGTCTCGCGGAACCCCGCGGAGATAATCACTGCTCCGCCCACTCCCGCCGCCGCGCAGTCGGCGACGACATCCGGCGTCACAGCCGCAGGCGTCATGATCAAAGCCATATCGGCGGGCTCGGGAACAGCGTGAATGGAGGGGTAGGCCTGGATGCCGAGCACACTCGCCCGGGAGAGATTCACGGGATATATCGCCCCGGCAAAGCCGCCCTTCGTGAGGTTCTCGAGCAGGGTTCTTCCCACGCTCCCGGCCCTCTCGGTCGCCCCGATTACGGCGATGGATCTCGGCGTGAAGATCCGGTCGAGCGACGAAGGCTCGCGCACCGCTTCGCGCCGATAGCTCAGCTCTGGGCTGGCGACGGGCTGCATGATTGCGCCCCCTCCTTTTCCAGAATGGCTCTCGTCGTCCGAAGGACGGTATCCGGGGTAAGGGAAATGCTGTCGATCCCCTGCTCCACAAGAAATTGGGCGAAGTCGGGATAGTCGCTCGGTGCCTGTCCGCAAATGCCGATCTTGCATCCTTGCTGCCTGCACACGCGGATGACATTGGCGATCATTCGCTTCACCGCAGGATTCCGCTCATCGAAAATCGGCGCCACGATTTCCGAGTCCCGATCCACTCCCAGAATGAGCTGCGTGAGGTCGTTCGAGCCAATCGAAAAACCATCGAACAGCTCCGCGAACTCGCGCGCCAGGATCACATTGCTCGGGATCTCGCACATTACATAAAGCTCAAGCCCATTCTCTCCTCGCTTGAGGCCGTGCTGCTCCATCTCCGCCTGCACCCTCCGTGCTTCGTCGATGGTGCGGCAAAACGGGATCATCACCTTCAAATTCGTGAGCCCCATCTCTTCGCGAACCTTGCGGATCGCGCTACACTCGAGACCAAACGCCTCGCGGTACCGTGGATTGTAGTATCGGCTGGCTCCGCGGAAGCCGATCATCGGATTTTCCTCATGTGGCTCGTAGGCACGGCCGCCGATGAGATTGGCGTATTCGTTCGTTTTGAAATCGCTCAATCGCAGGATGACGTCCTTTGGGTAGAACGCCGCAGCGATCATCGCCACTCCCTGCGCGAGCTTATCGACGAAGAAGAGGGGTTTATCGTCGTAGCCGGCAGTCAGTCTCTCGATCTCGGCGCGCGCTCCGATATCGGCGAGGTGCTCGAAGTCGAGCAATGCCAGCGGATGAACCTTGATGTACGTGGTGACAATGAACTCCTCGCGCGCCAGCCCGACGCCATCATTCGGGATAAATGAGAGGGCAAGCGCCTCGTCCGGGTTGGCCACGTTCATCATCACCTTGGTGCGCGGACGCTTCAGCCCGGAGAGGCTCGTGCGTTCGACCGTGAATGGCAAACTGCCGTCGTAAACAAATCCGACGTCTCCCTCGGCGCACGAGACCGTGACGATCTGCCCATCCTTCAGCACTTCCGTAGCCTGCTCCGTGCCCACGATGGCGGGGACCCCGAGCTCACGGCTGACGATTGCCGCATGACAGGTACGGCCGCCGCGATTCGTCACGATCGCCGCGGCCTTTTTCATGATCGGCTCCCAGTCGGGGTCGGTTTTGTCGGTCACGAGGATTTCGCCCTGCTGGAAGTCACCGAGATACTGGGTATTGGCGATCACCCGCACCGGCCCGACCGCAATCTTGCCGCCGACGCTTCGACCCAGCACGAGCACACGCCCTCTTTTGCGATCGAGTTCGTATGTGTCGATGAAATCCGTACTCTTTCTCGACTGCACGGTTTCCGGTCGCGCCTGGACGATGAACAGCTCTCCAGTCTCGCCGTCCTTCGCCCATTCGATATCCATCGGAGTGGGATGCCCGCTGCGCGTGGAATAGTGCTCCTCGATCGTGCAGGCCCAGCGCGCAAGTTCCAGAATGTCGGCCTGCCCGAGTGCGGGCTTGATGCGATCGCCCTGCGATACGGGGACGTTCTTCACCATCCGACCGCCTCCGACGTCGTATACCAGCTTGAACTCCTTGCTCCCGATTACGGTCTGGATGATCGGGGAGTAACCGGCCCGTAGCGTGGGCTTGAAGACCGTGTACTCATCCGGATTCACCGTCCCCTGCACCACGTTCTCGCCGAGCCCGTATGACGCATTGATGAGGACGATGTCCCGAAAGCCGGTCTCCGTATCGATCGTGAACATCACCCCGCTCGTTGCAAGGTCGGCCCGCACCATGCGCTGTACCCCTATGGAAAGCGCCACCTTTCCGTGGTCGAATCCCTGCTCGAGTCGGTATGAAATCGCGCGATCGGTATAGAGCGAAGCAAAGCAGCGCCGGCAGGTCTCGAGCAGCGCAGGGAATCCCTGCACGTTGAGATACGTCTCCTGCTGCCCGGCGAAGCTGGCCGTCGGCAGGTCCTCGGCCGTGGCGCTGCTGCGCACTGCCACACCGATCGGCTCGCCATTCCCGAGTCGCGCATAGCCTTCGCGAATTTGTGCGACGAGTTCCCGGGGAAGCGCTGCGCTCACGATTGCGTGCCGAATTTCACTTCCGCACCTGCGCAACCGCGCAATGTCGCGAGAATCCAATCCATCCAGCAGATCGGCTATCTTTTGGACGAGGCCGGCCTGGGCGAGAAAATCACGATAGGCCTCCGCGGTGATCGCAAACCCGGAGGGAACTCGGATGCCCAATGGCGCAAGTTCCTGGAGCATCTCCCCGAGCGAGGCATTCTTCCCGCCGACGAGCGGGATGTCAGCTATCCCGACTGTATCGAACCAACGTATGTAGCCCACCGACGAGGGTAAGGGAAGCATAGGAGGGGAATCGGCGATTCGCGCTTGCGGATCGCCAGCCAGTTCGGCGGCTGCATGCGGCGTCATGAAATGCGGGGGTTACTGGGAGCATGCTCCCATCAGAACGTCGCGGCCTATCAATGCTTGCCTAAGAATGCCCGCAAATTGGCCGGCTCCTCACAATGGTGCGAGATGCACAAATGGAACGTATCATCGTTCGCCCTTTTCCTCATGCGGCTTCCCCGGGAAGAAGCCCACCAGTCGGGCGATGAAAATCACGACGAAAAGCTGGGCGACGATTTCCGCAAGCACGACGGTGATGGATGCCAGCCGACTCGCCGGCAGGACGTCGCTGATGTCCACAGTCGTGAAGACATTGTATGCGAAGTAAAGCATCTGCTGGTAGTCGAGCGGTGCGTGCTGATGCGGACCGGGATGGAAGGCATGCGGGTCCCCTGCCTGGATGAGTAGAAAGACGCTGCTCCAGAATTGAGGGAATTCGATATATGCCGCGGAGACAGCAGCAAGTTTATCGAATGCCTCTACCCGATCCTGCCGCAAGGTAAAGCGGATGAGCGAGAGAACGGCAGCTCCGGAGAAGACGCCCCATACCGTGTAGAGGAGCAGACTCACCGCCTGCTGGTGGGCGTAATATTCCAGAATCCGCAGACAGACCGCCGCACCACCGAGGATGGCAAGATGCCTCGTCGGCATGCGTACAGACTTCAGAGCAATGACGACCGCGCTCGTAAAGAGCACGAGAAGGCCGGCCGAAACAAATGTACTCGCGTCGTTCCGATCCAGGACGGCATCGGCGATGAGCAGCGCGAGCTGCGCCGTGATGAGGAAGATGAATGGACGCTCCCTCACCCACTTCCTCGACCTGCGGACGACCGAATGCACTTCGCCACCCTAGGATGGAACTCTTCCGCTGTGCAATGCACCGTACGGCCCGAGGTGCACGCGCATGCGCTTGAAGATCGGCATCCCCCGGCGCAGATGCCAGTCGTCGAGCACGCGGTAAAGAAGTAGCTTCACGAAATCGAGCACAAACATCCATGCGATGTTGTAGGCCCATACCCATCCGATCACGTTCCAAGGCAGAGCGGGAACAACGCTCCCGGCGCCAAAGCCGCATAGCAACACGGCAACGGCCTGCGTGCCCACGATGGCCAGGAACAGCCTCTTCTCCGCAAACGGCGGCTTCCAAAATGGCCCTTCCGACCGTGTGACGAACAGCATGAGATGGCCACCGGCCACGAGTTGAAGGAACATCATCGTCTGAAGGTGGGCGAGATCGACGTGGTAGAAGTCCTTTCCAAGAAAGAGCAGCAGGAAGCTCTCGACCACGGCAAAAATTCCCAGAGTGGACGAAATCAGGAACACGCGCGGCATGTCCCACTTCACGGGCTTTGGTACGGCTGTCGCGTTGTCGTAGGCGATGGTCATGATCGGAAGATCATCGAGCAGAGCCAGCGCGATGATCATCACGGCCGATAGAGGGAAGAACCCGTAGCAGACCACGGCTGTGACGACGAAGAACATGATCGCGACCGTCATGGCCACCCGATAGAGCATGTAGCTCATCATTCGTTCGAAGATGCGGCGAGCCTCCTTGATGCCGTCGATGATGACTGAGAGTCCAGGTGCGGTGAGAATAAGAGCGGCCGCAGCGCGCGCGGCATCGGTCGCTCCGGAGACGGCGATTCCGACATCAGCCTGTTTGAGTGCGGGAGCGTCATTCACTCCATCGCCGGTCATGCCCACGATATGACCGGCGGCCTGCAGCGCTTTCACCACGGCGTATTTGTGCTCCGGGAATACGCGGGCGAATCCGTCCGCCGCCACGATTCTCGATGCGGCATCCGGCGGCAGTGAGTCGGCACCCGATCCGGAGGGAAACAGGTCGCTGGCGAGCTGAATATTCGCTCCCATGCCGAGTTCAGACGAGATCGTCCGCGCGATGGCGACGTCGTCGCCAGTGACCATCTTCACCTCCACGCCGAGGTCGCGAGCCTCGGAGATGGTCTCTTTCGAGTCGGCGCGTGGAGGATCGAGCAGTGGAAGGATGCCGAGGAATGTCCAGGTATTGCCATCGTCGCTGCGTGCGACCCCGAGCGTGCGCATTCCCTTTGCGGCAAAGTCCGCAACGTTCGCCTCGATTTTCTGCCGATCGGCATCGGACGTTGAGCAGAGCTTGAGTATGAACGAGGGCATTCCCTTCGTGACGCAAAATATCTTCCCTGCGGAATCCTGCACCGTGGCCTCCGTGCGCTTCCTTACAGGGTCGAATGGCACGTATGCCGTTTGTTTATATTTCGATAGAAGTGCGGAGTCCGACAGACCGCCCATGATCGCGAGATCAATGGGATCCTCATCTTCTGCCTTGGATGCCAGCGACCCCGCCAGGATCACCTCCTGAGAGCTGATTCCAACCCATGGGACGACATCGCCCAGTGTGAGCTTGTTTTGCGTGAGCGTGCCGGTCTTGTCGGAGCAGAGGATATCGATACCCGCGAGCTCCTCGATGGCTTCCAGCCGGGAGACGATTGCCTTTTTCACCGCGAGCATTTTCGCGCCCAGAGCCATCGTGACAGAGAGTACCGCCGGTGTCGTAAAAGGAACCGCCGCCACCAGCAGCACGAGGACGTACTCCGCGAGGCCGAGAAGGCTCTTTTGCGAAAAATGCCCGCGCATCCCAGCGAGCTGGTCCACGATGAGGACAGCTGCCAGGGCCAGTGTGAGCACGATGAGGAAGTTTCCGATGCCCACCACCGCCTGTTGAAAGTGGGACTTCGCGCCCGCCGTCGCCACGAGCTTCGCCGTACGCCCGAAGAAGGTATTCGATCCCGTCGCAGTGACGACGAGCGTCATCTCGCCTTTCTTGACGATGGAGCCCGAGTAGATGACGTCACCCCGGCCTTTCGTCACGGCGAGGGATTCCCCGGTAAGCGCCGCCTGGTCCACGTCGAGATAATCGCCATCCAGCAGCACGCCGTCGGCGGGAATCACATCGCCGAGTCGCACGCGAACGATGTCTCCCGGGACGAGATCCTTCGCAGGCACGTCGCCCCATGCGGCGTTTCGAAGCGCCTTCGCCGTAAGCGCGAGCGAGCTCTTGAGCGCCGAGAGCGCGTTCGACGCCGCACTCTCCTCCCAGAATCCTAGCACTCCATTGAAGACGAGCATGAAAAGGATGATCGAGAAATCGACCCAGTCCCGAATCACGAAGGCCATCGCGGCCGGAGCCTCGACCATCCAGGGGAGTGGCCCCCAGAAATAGCCGAGGAACTTCAGCAGCGAGCTTTCCTGTTTCTCTTCGATGGCATTCGGCCCCGCCTTCTCGAGGCGGCTCATGGCGTCCGCAGCGGACAAGCCCTTCGCGGGATCGACCTGTAGGTCCTGAAGTATCTCCGCGGGCGTCTTATGAGGTGCTTTGTCGTCCTGGGGGGAGGGAGTGCTCATGGGTGATGTCCTCAATCCCCTTTCCAGGTCCAGTTGCTAATTTCTGGAAGATCCTCGAAGTGCTCCTCGACGTAGCGGCGGTGCCGCTCGAGCATATCGTCCGCGACCTGGAGCATGTGGGGAGCTTCGTCCGCGAGTCGCGGCACGTGCTTGATCACATCCTTGCATAGGTGGATGCGGCTCATCCGGTTCAGCACCACCATGTCGAAGGGCGTCGTGGTCGTGCCCTCCTCGATATACCCGCGTACGTGGAAGCGATCCTGATCGGGGCGACCGTGGATGAGCTGGTGAATGACGCCCGGATATCCGTGAAAGGCAAAGATCACCGGCCGCGACTTCGTGAACAATTGCTCGAAGTCACCAGCATCCATCCCATGCGGGTGGCGGTCCCGCGGCACGAGCGCCATGAGATCGACGACGTTCACGACGCGTATCTTCAGCGAGGGCAGATGCTCGCGCAGGATCGAGGCTGCGGCCACGGCCTCCTGCGTCGGGATGTCTCCGGCGCAAGCGAGCACGATATCCGGCTCCTCGTCCATCGCGCAGGTGCTGCACCATTCCCAGATTCCCGAGCCTCGGGCGCAATGCACCCGGGCCTGCTCCATCGTGAGGTACTGGAGCTGCGGCTGCTTATCGATAACGATCGCATTGAGGTAATTCGTGCTTCGGAAGCAGTGCTCGGCGACACAGAGGAGGCTATTCGCATCGGGCGGGAGATAGACGCGCACGACCTCCGGCCTCTTGTTCACAATGCTGTCGATGAAGCCCGGTCCCTGATGGCTGAAGCCGTTGTGGTCGTTGCGCCAGCAGGTCGAGGTGAGCAGGTAGTTGAGCGATGGCACAGGCTTGCGCCACTCGATCCTGCGGCCATGCTCGAGCCACTTGGCGTGCTGCATGGACATGGAATCGATGACCATGGCAAATGCCTCGTAGGTGGCGAATATCCCATGCCTGCCCGTGAGCGTGTATCCCTCGAGCCAGCCGTGGCAGTTGTGCTCGCTGAGCACCTCCATCACACGTCCCTCGTGCGACACGTGATCGTCGATCGGAATGATGTGACTGACGAAGCACCGGTCGGTGACCTCGAAGACGGCACCGAGGCGGTTCGAATTCGTTTCGTCCGGACAGAACAGACGGAAGCTGCTCGGATTCCGCTTGTAGATATCACGAAGGAATTTTCCCAATTCGCGGGTGGACTCCAGTCGCTCCATCGCAGGGGCCGGCACATCCACCGCATAGTCGGTGAATGGCGGGAGATCGAGCGGCACGGTGAGCTTCCCGCCATTGGCGTGAGGATTCGAGCCCATGCGGTGCTCGCCTTCCGGAGCAAGCTCCGCGATTTCCGGCCGCAATCGCCCCTGCTCGTCGAACAATTCCTCGGGCTTGTAGCTGTGCAGCCACTCCTCGAGCATCTTCAAGTGCGCGGGATTCTCCTTCACCGTGGCAAGCGGCACCTGATGCGCGCGGAACGTCCCCTCGACAGGCAGCCCATCCACCACCTTCGGCCCGGTCCAGCCCTTGGGAGTACGCAGGACAATCACGGGCCATGCGGGGCGCTCGTCGTTACCTCCATTCGTGCGAGCCTGCCGCTGAATGTCGCGAATCTTCAGGACAGCAGTCTCGAGAGTCACCGCAAACTCGCGATGGACGCTCATCGGATCGTCTCCCTCCACGAATACCGGCGCGTAGCCGTGGCCCTCGAGGAATTTCGCGATGGTCTCGTCACTCTCACGCCCCCAGATCGTAGGCCCCGAGATCTTGTACCCGTTGAGGTGCAGGATCGGCAGCACGGCGCCGTCGCGGGCAGCGTTGATGAACCGGTTGCCCTTCCAGCTCCCCTCCAGCGGGGCGGTCTCCGCCTCGCCATCTCCTATAACAGCCGCCACAATGAGATCGGGATTATCCATCACTGCGCCAAAGGCATGGACGAGCACATATCCAAGCTCGCCGCCCTCGTGGATGGAGCCAGGCGTGGGCACGCTCACATGGCTGGGAATGCCCCCCGGCGTGGAAAATTGCCGGAAGAGCTTGAGCATCCCGCGCTCGTCCCGCGTGATCTCCGGGTAGTAGTCGGTGTACGAGCCTTCGAGATAAACATTCGCCACGAGAGCCGGACCGCCATGGCCGGGCCCTGCCATGTAAATGACATCGAGGTGGTACTCCTTGATGAGTCGATTGAGGTGAACGTAGATGAGGTTGAGTCCCGGCGAGGTGCCCCAATGCCCGAGCAGACGCGGCTTGATATGCGACACCTCGAGCGGCTCGCGCATGAGCGGATTCGCCTGGAGGTAGATCTGACCGATGTTCAGATAGTTGGCGGCGCGCCACCATGCGTTCATCCGGAGCAGCAGATCATCCGGGGGCGGCGTGAGCATTTCATGAGACGATGGAGCGCTGAAAATGGTGTTCATGATGGGAGCAGGATGGGGTTGGTGAGTTGGGAAGCGATGCGTGCGATCGATTGCTCTTCGTCCGTCGGGATGACCCTCACTGTTGCGGAGGCATTCTCAGCCGAAATGAGTGGATCGCCCGCCGCGTTGCGGGCCGGATCGATGCGGATGCCGAGAAATTCCAGGCCGTCGCAGATGCGGCGGCGCAGTTCCGGGGAGTGCTCGCCAATGCCGCCCGCGAAGACAAGGACGTCCACGCCGCCGAGGACGGCAGCCAGAGCGCCGATCGACTTGCGAGCGTGATGCACAAAGGCTCTCAGGGCCAGGGCGGCTTCTGGATGGCTATCCTCCCTTTCGAGCAGAACTCGTGCATCCGCGCTGATGCCCGAGATGCCGAGCATGCCGGATTCATGGCTCGTGATCCGGCTGAACTCGGTGGCCGATACACTCTCCACAGCTGCGAGATATGCGGCGACGCCGGGATCGAGATCTCCACTGCGCGTACCCATGATAAGACCTCCGCTCGGCGTGAAACCCATCGTGGTGTCAACGCTGCAGCCGTCCCGCAGGGCCGCCATACTGGCCCCGCTGCCGAGGTGGGCGAGAATCACGCGGCCCCGCGCGGAGGCCTCGTCAATCTCGCGGAGCTTCGACAGGAGGTATTCGTAGGACAATCCATGAAATCCGTACCGCCGGACTCCCCTCGTCTCGTACCGCCGCGGCAGCGCAAGCGTGCGCGCCACATCCGGCAGCCGGGCGTGAAAAACCGTGTCGAAGCAGAGCACCTGCGGCATACCGGGAAAGCGCTCGATCGCACCCTCCAGATACTCGCGCTCGCGCGGGAGATGCTCCGGCGCGAGAATTTCAGTCCGCTTCAATTGCTCGAGAATTCCGGCGTCGCAAATGACGTGGCGCTGGAGCGAGCCCCCATGGACGATGCGGTGCCCGATGCACCCGATCCCGGCGAGCAGGCCGGCTGCGTCGAGGCGGTCGGAGAGATGAGCGAGGACTTCCGTCGGCGTGTCGGCTCGCAGGACCTCCCGACTTTTCTCGCCCGAGTGGGCATCCACGACTTCCAGCGTCAGATCACCAGCCGGTTTTCGCTCGAAGAGTCCGCTCCATACTTTCCGCAGTCCAAAGTCCGTCGAGAACACTGCAAATTTCAGTGTCGCCGACCCTGCGTTGAGGGTGAGAAGGCTGTTCCTGGTTGGGGCATTCACAGCAGGGCTCGTTTTATCGCTTCGGTTGAATGCGTTCGCCCCCGATCTTTCCCTTCTCTCTCCATGGCTTGCCCTTTGACGCGTGATCGTGAAAGCGCATCGCCACGAGAGGTGTGAGAAAGTCGGCCGACGGCAGACGCAGATAAGGGATCGGCCGGGACTCGAGGCGCGCGCCTGAGGAGATTTCCCCCGACGCCGCATACCCGCTTCGATTTAGGCCAATTTCTATGCAGAACCCGAATATCAGGCTCTACCCTGATATGGTGGGGCGGAATTCGATTTGTGCGCGCCGATTCCGTCCCTTACTCCTCGTTCCATGAACAGACGGATAATGGCCGGCTTCCGATTCCGGGGGCGCATGTACGACCATGGATCCGCATATTTCGTGGATAACGATGAGTATTTCAGATGGAGCGGCATATCCTTTCGGCTTTCCGTTTTGGACTCAAAGGGAAGCTGCCGACGGCTGTCCGCAAGGAATGAGCGTGCCTGAGTTTTCTGACAATCTGCTTCAATTCCTGGCCGCGACTGTCCCCACATTTCCTGCCGCAGAACTCCTCGTCTTCCTGGCGGGCCACGCAGAGAGGATCTGGTCTGCAGAAGAGATCGTGAACGCCATCAAGCCGATATCCATCAGCATGGCGGCAGTCTTGGAGTACATGGCCCTCTTCAAGGCCAACGGCATCGTGGACGAAAAGACCAGGGGGCAATTTCTTTTTACCCCCACATCCTCCTCATTGCAGGCCGCCGTGGATGAGTTGACCCATGCCTATAACGAACGCCCAGTCACTCTGATCCGAATTATCTATACAGTGTCGGAGGACAGTATCCGATCGTTCGCCGATTCGTTCCGATTAAAGAAGGAGTGAACTGAGATGCCTATCTATCAAGTCGCGCTCTACATCCTCGCGATCATCGCAAGCTCCGCGTGTACGTTCTTTCTCCATCGCGGCTTTCGTCGGCGGAAAGTCCGCATGCTGATGTGGAGTGCGATCTGCTTTGCCGGCCTTACGCTCAATAATATCCTGCTATTTGCGGACCGCGTGGTTTTCTTACACCTCGATCTGCGCGAGCCACGTCTGCTGGCCTCGCTCGCGGCCCTCCTATTCCTGCTCTACGGCTTTATCCTGGATTCCGAATAACCGCTTATGATCAGCTTTTTATCCGGCGCGATCACCCTCGGCTTCTTCCTGGCTGGCGCGTTCTTCATCCGATTTTGGCGAAAAACGGGCGATCGCCTGTTCATCCATTTTGCCGTCGCATTCTGGCTGTTCGCCCTCAATCAGGGGCTCGCCTGGGCTCTCGGGGATAGTGACGAGCGCACGGGATATACGTACATCCTGAGAATCGCCGGCTATATCATCATCCTCTTCGCGATCGTCCATAAGAACACCGCGCGATCCGACAAGTCCTGACACTCCCCCGCCGATTCGGAACCCGAATTCCGATGCGGATGTTTTTCCGCGAAAGACATCCGTCATAAATCGACATATCCACGTCACAAACGACTATGTTCGCATGGAAGGAGAGCCGTTAATTTCAACTCGGCCCCCAACCCCTTTCCGGACTGATCACATGCACATTTTTGACCTCTCACAGCCCCTTTCCGACGGATGTCCCAACTGCCCGGTGCATCCTCCGGTGAAGCTGCCACGCATTGCTGACCATCCGGCGGACGGCTGGCGCATGGAGGTCTTTCAGATGGCTTCCCATACCGGCACCCATTTGGATGCCCCTCTGCACAAGCTGGCCGGCGGGCGCAGTATCGATGCCTATCCGCTGGATGCATTCGTCGGGCCGGCCACTGTCGCGGATTTTACCCATCTTGACGCCGATCATCCGATCGGAGCCGCCGACCTCGAGCAGGCGCTCGGCGGTGCAGAACTGGAGGGAGCCATCGTCCTCCTGAATACCGGCTGGGGCCATAAGCGAGCGAAAACAGATGAGTGGCATTACCATTCTCCCTTCCTCGCTCCCGATGGTGCTGAGTGGCTCGTCAGCCGGAAGGTGAAGGGCATCGGCATCGACCACTACTCCATTGGCGGCAGCCGCGATCCGGACAATACCCGTACGCATGAGATCGTGCTCGGAGCCGGCGTGTGGGTCGTGGAGGATCTCTGCTTCCGCGATGGCTGGCGCGAGGCTGCGGCTGGCGCAATCTTCCAAGCGCTTCCCCTGCTCCTCCCCGGCTTCTCGGGCTCGCCCTGCCGGGCCGTGCTCGTCCAGGCTTCCTGAGCAAGGGACTCGGAAGGCGTCGTCCCCTCACCGCCCCATTTCTAGGCAGGAGGTAAAGGGGGCTTCAAATTGCTATTGAAGGCTCGTCGTATTCGCAGCGACCTCCCGGCACCCGCGCCCGGGTAGGCAATAAAGAAGGCCGCACGGTAACCGCGCGGCCTTCGATATTTGGAGATCCTCTGGTCATCCCTGTCGCGGATTTTCACATCGCGTGAAAATCCGCTCAAAGAACCTGACCCGACTGAGGCCTAGTGCCCTCGGCCAATGGTCATGCCCTCTTGCGAGGCGTGGCCGCCCTCGAGCTTTTTCCAGATGAGGCCGTAGATGGCGATGAGGACAAAGCAGACGAGCGGAATCAAGAAGCCCATGCGCATATTGGTGACATCTGCCACTCTCCCCATGAGCGGAGGTGCAATTGCGCCGCCGACAATCGCCATCACAATGGCGGAGGAACCAAGCTTCGTGTGCTCGCCCAGACCATGAATGCCCAAAGCAAAAATGGTGGGGAACATGATCGACATGAAGAAGAAGATAGCCAGTAGAGCAACGAGGCTGGCCTTACCAAGACCAAGGACCACGAGAATAGTCAGCACCACATTGATGCAAGCATAGACGGTCAGCACGTTCTGAGGTTTGCTCAGGCCGATGACGGCACTTCCGCAGAGGCGGCCAATCAGGAAGATGAACATGGCGAGGCCAAACCAATTACTGGCCGCCTTGTCAGTCGTCCCCGGGATATTCTCAACGATGTAGTTGATGATAAAACTCATGATGCCGACCTGAGCGGCGACGTAAAAGAACTGAGCGGCAACACCGCCCAGGAAGTGCGGACGCTTGATGAGCGGCACAGTGCCTTTGCCTTGGGCCTCGACGGGCTCGTCATCCTCGGCATGGACATCCGGCACGTAAGCGAGGGCAAAAATGATCGCGAGGACCACCACTACTATGCCGACACCGAGATACGGCGTGATAAGGCCGTCGTTCGTCTGAACTCCTGTGTCCTTCGCGAAAACGAAATAACCGCCGACGATCGGCCCGAGGGTCGCTCCAACTCCATTGAAAGTCTGAGCCATGTTGATACGAAGCGCACCGGATTCTTTCGGTCCCAGAACCGTCGCGTAAGGATTGGCCAGTGTCTCCAGCGTCGTCATGCCGGAGGCGATTACGAAAATCGCCGTCAAAAACGCCCAGTAGGCACCGATCTTGACAGCCGGGAGAAACAGAAACGCCCCCGCCGCAATGAGGCAGAGTCCGATAAGAATGCCTCCCTTGTATCCAAACTTCCTGGCGAGCAGGCCAGCGGGGATCGCCATTAGGAAATAGGCAATGAAGTTGGCTGATTGCACAAATCCGGACTCGAATTTGGTGATGTGGAGAGCCTTCTGGAAGTGCTTGTTGAGAATATCAAGCAATCCGTTGCAAAAGCCCCAGAGCAGGAAGAGCGAAGTCACCAGCACGAACGTGAAAAACACGTTCTTGCCGTTCTTCAGCGTAAAGATTTTCGTCATGGAGTGAATGGTTGGTTATGCGCCCGCGAGTCCCATTTTCAGGAACCGGCAGTTGCACCGGGACGTCCGTGGGGGGAGGAGCGAGGAGGGATTATGTGCAATTCTGTTTTCTCGACAATGGTATTTTCGCCGGGACGTGACAACCATCCGCCCCGATTCGGGTTTCCATCCGCCTAGTCAAATTTCGCCATGTCCAGCCAGCTCGATACGAATTCCCCCGACCATCCTGAAGAATGTGTCGCATGTTCGGGGATCTTCATCGTCATGGGCGTCTCAGGCAGCGGGAAGACGACGATCGGCCGCGCCCTCGCAGAAAAGACGGGAGGCATCTTCCTGGATGCCGATGATTTCCATTCACCGGCCAATCGAGCCAAGATGTCCGCCGGAATTCCGCTCATGGATGCAGACCGCCTCCCGTGGCTCGATGCGCTGAACGCAGCGTTGCTCAGCTACCAGTCAACGAATCCCCGACCAGTTTTTCTGGCCTGCTCCGCCCTTCGCGAGGACTATCGGCGGCGCATCTCTTCCGGACTCGTCTCCGTACGGTTCATATATCTCGAAGGATCCAAGGATCTCATCCGCGCGCGCATGTCCGCGAGGTCGGCGCATTTCATGCCTGCAAGTCTGCTCGACAGCCAGTTTGCCACGCTCGAAGTGCCCAAGGATGCGATCGTTGCGCATGTCGATGCGCCGGTCCCAGCCATCGTTGAGCGGCTGGTCGCGGAGATTGGCTTAAAGAAGAAATAGTCGGCGCTTTCATCGAAAACGCCCTACCGAACGGGACGACGCGCTCACGCGTGGATGCCAAATTGGAGTCGATGAGGGGCACTAGCCATTCGTCCAGCGGGCGAATATCGTCTGCTGGGTAGGGCGCTTTCGATGAAAGCGCCGTGGATTTCCCGGATCCCGTCGCGATCGGGAAGCCACTGTTTGCCAATTCGCCCTCCGGAAGGCACACTTTTACGAGAGTTACCGGACGACGGCATGAAAAAGTTCACCCTCCCAATGGCCACCGGGTTCGTTGCGCTCCTCGCGGCGGGCGTGACTCTTTTCCTCCTCTCGTGCTCGTCGGTTCCACAGGGCGGAGCCGCAGGACAGCCGCCTCCCGGAGTGCGCCCCGCCCTACTGCCACCGAATGTCCATGGCAGGCTCGTCGCACGCACGATGCGACCGCAGTACATTACCATCCATTCGACCCAGGACCCCGGCGCCACCGCGGACCAGCATGCGAGATACCTGCTGAACTCTGGCGATCGCAGCAAGAACAACCCGCGATTCGGTCGATCCGGATGGGTGACGTGGCATTTCACGGTCGATGATCGCGAGGCGGTCGAGCATCTGCTGCCCACCGAGCAGGGCGACCATGCCGACTATGGCGGTCCGGGCGACCGGCTGAGTATCGGAATTGAAATCTGCGAATTCCCGTCCAATTCAGCCCGGCAGGCTGCCGCCATCGATCGAGCAGCTCGACTGACCGCCTACCTCGCCGACCACTACCATATCCCCACGCAGAATATCGTCCCTCACATGCATTGGCCGCGCTGGGACTATCAATATGGGAAGCCCTGCCCGCGCATCCTGCTCCAGCGGGACCCAAGCGCCCCCGGAGGCTGGCGGACAGGCAAGAAATGGCAGCAATTCATTCAGCTTGTGCAACATTATCGCTGATTAGCCGCACTAGCGTCCCGCATGCCTACGCCCGAGGACCCGCGCCGAAGGGCAAATCCGCTCATTCTCCTGCCAAGTGATTCGACAACAGCTTCATCCCCTCGTTTCCGCCTCAACTCCCATTCCCCGTCCTCGCACGCCGCGGTCCGTCTCCATACGTCGACTGCGTGCAGCAGCCCTGGCCCTCCTTGGTTCGCTTTGCGTCGGATCCGCTGCGTTTGGGCAATTCTCGCCAGCGGACAAGCCCGCTTTCCTCCAGTCGTACTCGAATGCCTCCCGGGCGAGATTCGGATATATCACCGTGCCGGAGAGCCGCAGCAATCCCGCGGATACCCGGACGATCCGGCTGGCGGTCATCATCATCCCCGCGCAGAGCATTAATCCCGATCCGGATCCTATATTCTACATCGTAGGCGGCCCTGGCGGCTCGGCCACGATCGCGAGTGATTGGTTCCCCATCTTCGATCAGCTCAATCTCAAGCGCGACATTGTCTTCCTCGATCCGCGTGGCGCGGGGTTCTCCGACCCCTGCCTGTTCATGCGGCAGGGAGGCTCGACTATTGGCGCCTTCGTCTCACAGAACCGGGCTTACTTCGCAGGACAGGGAATCGATGTCGCCGCATACAATACGACCGAGATCGCCCAGGACTACGAAGCGGCGCGCGTGGCGCTCGGATACGGGCAGATCAATATTTTCGCCAGTTCGTACGGCACATTCGTCGCGCAGGAGATCCTCCGCAGATTTCCGAGCAGCCTGCGCTCAGCCGTTCTCGAGGGCAATCTGCCCGCCACGGATTCCTTTATTCCCGGCGTGATCGCGCACGAGAAGCATGGGATCGATGCCCTGCTTACGGATGTGCAGAGGGACTCCGCGGCCCGGCAGGCGTTCCCGCAATTTCGCGAGCGTTTTTACTCTCTCATTCAGAAGCTGAATGCCAGCCCCGTGAAGCTGCGCCTGCGGACATTCGACACCAATCGGCTTAAAGGGGTGAAGATCGACGGCTCGGAGTTCCTGTCCACCGTCAGCGAGATGCTGCAGCGCACCGACACGATGCGCCTGATTCCGCTGATGGTGCAGCAGCTCGAACGCGGCGATTATGGTTCACTCGTGAGCACGTTTTTCGCTCCGTCGGAAGACCTCAATATTGAAAACCCCTTCGGCATGTATCTCTCCGTGCTCGGCACCGACTTTGCCTCGCCAGGCTACGTGAGCGCCACGTCGCGCGCCATTAAGCGCGTGCATGATCCCGTGCTGCAGAAGACGGACGGCCCCGGCATCCTCCAGGTTGCCGAGCTCGCCTCGGCATGGGGTGTCCCATACGATCCGGGCACTACGCGCACGCTTCCGCAGTCCAATGTCCCCACCCTCCTGCTCAATGGCATGATGGATGCCCAGACTCCAGTGACTGGCGGCGCGACGGTCGCCGCCAGCCTGTCGAATGCGACAAATCTCGTTTACCCCCGCTGTGGACATGCAGTCGGGCTGGACAAAGGCCCGGCGATGGATGCCGCGATGGCCTTCATCGAAAATCCCGCCCAGAGGCCTGCCTTCCATCCCGGGAGCCTAAGGAGGCAGCATTTCTACCTGACGTTTCTGCCGGGCGCGCGCTCCCGTGGCCCATCCGATTGGCGCAGGCATCTAGTGGATCTGCCCGTGCTTCGCGCGTTTCAGTCTCAAGACTGACGCGTCGCGATGAGAAATATTCGCCGGAAGGGGAAGAGCACGCATCCGTCGATCCGCGGCTCATAGATTCGCGCAAGCTCCTCGATAACGTCCGCAATGAACTGCGTCCGTTCGTCCTCGGAGGAAAGCGCATCCAGATAGGATCGCATCCCGCTCCCTCGATACCATTCCGCTATCGCGGCCACATCCGGCAGAACGTGCACATAATCGGTGAGCCAGATCTCTACCTGCGAGGCCCCGGGAGCCAGCAGATCGTAATAGGCGGCCGGAGTCTCGACGGACCATGGCCGGATCTCCGCGGGGAATTGTCCTCTCCATTGCGCTCCCGTCGCCACGGCACGCATGGCCATGTGGGCGGGGGCATCCCCATCCGCAGGCATTTGTACGGCCAGGACTCCCCCCGGCGCGAGCTGGCTCAGAAGATGCGGGAAGAGCCGCTCGTGCGCAGGCAGCCAGTGAAGGGCTGCGTTGGAGAAGATCAAATCCACCGGCTCGTCGGCGCGCCATCTAGCGATATCCGCCTGCTCCCAGTTCCACTGGGGGTAGTCCGCCCGCGCCCTGGCGATCATTTCGGGAGAATTGTCGATCCCTAGGAGCCGAGCCTCCGGCCATCGGTTAGCCAGCACTTCGGTGCTGTTGCCTGGTCCGCAGCCGAGATCGACCACGGTCTGGGGGGCATAGAGAGGAATGTGGGCGACGAGGTCCCGGCAGGGGCGCCCCCTCTCGGCGGCGAAACGTAGATACTGCGATGCATCCCACGTGGGCATATGCAAATGTCCCATGGCTAATCCCTCCAAAACCAGACCCAAAATACGGCCCTGCCCGAAAATCCGCGAAACGAGATGAAGGCCGTGTCCGAGCATGAATGGAAAGGTGGGAACGCCCCGCGACTGCGGGATCCCTAACGCGTTTTGTCCATATTTGCCGCGCGGAGTCCGGAATGACCTTTTACGAAAGCGCGTTAGAGACAACACGCGTTACGCTGAGCTAGTGTGGACCCATCAGGCTCATTTTCCTTCTGCATGAGCTCCTCTGCGGAGGGCCGACTTTGCCGGGCTTGGCCGGACTAAAGAAAAAGTTTGCCTTACAGATGGGTGGCCGTATCATGGCCGACTCTACTCCGCAACCTCTGGCCCGCCGAGTGCCGGCTAGATTCCGAAAAGGTCTGTCGCGGACATCAGTACCCAAACCTCAACCCTAGTCACACTAGTATTCCATTATGGCAGAAGCCAATCTGGCGGAACTCCTCGCCAAATCCATTAAAAATTACCACGAAGGCAGCATCGTCAAAGGCCACGTGCTCGAAATCCGTTCCCGCGAATTTCTCATCGATATCGGTTACAAGTCGGAAGGCGTCGTGCGCGCCGACGAGTTCGAAGATCCCGAGGAAGTTGAAATCGGCGATGAAGTCGAAGTCCTCCTCGTCCGTCTCGAAAACGACGAAGGCATGGTCGTCCTCTCGAAGGAAAAGGCCGCCCAGCGTCAGAACTGGGAGAAGATCGTCAACGTTTTCAAAGAAGGCGGTCTCATCAAGGGCAAGGTGAAGGCAGTCGTCAAAGGCGGTCTCACCGTCAATGTCGGCGTCGAGTCCTTCCTCCCGGCATCGCAGATCGACATCATCCCGCCGCGCGACCTCCAGCAGTTCGTCGGCAACACCTACGACTTCAAGATCGTCAAGATCAACGACGAGCGTAAGAACGTCGTCCTCAGCCGCCGCGAGATCATCGAGGCCGAGCGTGCCGCGAAGCGCGCCGCCTTCCTCGACGGCGTGAAGATCGGCGACAAGGTCGTCGGCACGGTCAAGAACATCACCGATTTCGGTGCGTTCATCGACCTCGACGGCATCGACGGTCTCCTCCACATCACCGACATGTCCTGGGCCCGCCTCAACCATCCCAGCGAGATGGTCAAGATCGGCGACCAGCTCGAAGTGGTCATCCTCGACATCAACAAGGACAAGGAGCGCGTCTCCCTCGGCCTCAAGCAGATGCAGGACAATCCTTGGGACAAGATCGAGGAGCGCTTCCCCGTCGGCCAGAAGGTCAAGGGCAAGGTCACGAACCTCATGCCTTACGGTGCGTTCGTCGAAATCGAGCGCGGCGTCGAAGGCCTCATTCACGTCTCCGAGCTCTCGTGGACCAAGCGCATCGCCCGCCCGTCGGACGTGCTCACCCTCGGTCAGGAGATCGAGGCCATCGTCCTCGGCGTGAACAAGGAAGAGCAGAAGATTTCGCTCGGCGTCCGCCAGCTCGAGTCCAATCCGTGGGATGAGATCGAGCAGCGCTACATGATCGGCAAGCAGGTCAAGGGCAAGGTCCGCAATATGACCGCCTACGGCGCCTTCGTGGAGCTCGAAGAGGGCATCGACGGCATGGTGCACGTCTCCGACCTCAGCTGGACCCGCAAGATCAATCACCCGAGCGAGATGCTCAAGAAGGGCGACGAGATCGAGGCGGTGGTCATCGACATCGACAAGGCCAACCAGCGCATCAGCCTCGGCCTCAAGCAGCTCGAGAACGATCCTTGGAAGGACATCGAGACCCGTTTCAAGATCGGCGACCTCGTCAAGGGCACCGTCTCCAAGCTCGCCAACTTCGGCGCATTCGTGCAGCTCGACGGCGAGATCGACGGCCTCGTCCACATCTCGCAGATCAGCGAGGACCATGTGGAGAAGGTCAAGGACATCCTCAAGGTCGGCCAGGAAGTCGAAGCCCGCGTCATCAAGATCGACAAGACGGAGCGCCGCATCGGCCTCTCGATCAAAGCCGCGAACTACTCGATGGAAGACCTCAAGAAGGAAAGCGAAGCCTTCGACACTCTCCGCCCCGGCGAAGACATGGTCGGCCTCGCACAGGCCTTCCAGGTTGCCCAGGAAGAATATCGCCCCGGCGAAGGCAAGAAGAAGAAGTAAGCTTCTCCTCGAGCCAAAACTCAACGAAGAGGCGTCCGCGAGAAATCGCGGACGCCTTTTTCGTTTTTGTAGCTGGAGTTGACGCGCGAATGGCCGCGATCATCGGCGCGGAAGCGCGGCTACCGGCGGACCAGAGTATGGATTTCCAAATCCTGGAGGCTCACAAAGCAGTGGCCTACCGTACCGGAGTCCAGCCGCCCGGGAGGCCTCCGCGGGAGAAGACGAATTGGTAGAGCTGAAGACTCCTCGCGCGAAAGGCCCCGGCGCAGCTCAGCAGATAGAAGCGCCACATCCGCCAGAATCGATCTCCGTACCGCGAAGCAAACCGCGGCCATGCAGCCCGGAAGTTTTCGTCCCATGCCAGGAGCGTATGGTCGTAGTCCGCGCCGAAGTTGTGCGTATCCTCGAGAATCAGCAATCCCTCGGCAGCATGCGCGACCTGTGCGGCGGAAGGCAGGATGGAATTCGGGAAAATATATCGCTCGAACCATGGGTCGCAGTGAACACTGGGCCGATCGCCGGCGATCGCCTGGCATAAAAAGAGTCCACCCCGGTCGAGACACCTACTCACAACCTCGAAGTACTTTCGGTAGTTCCTCGTACCAACGTGCTCGAGCATGCCGACACTGACCACCCGGTCGAAGCGCACGGACAGGTCTCGATAATCCTGCAGGCGGATCTCCACAGGCAGGCCGCTGCAGAGCGTCTGCGCGTATGAGCACTGCTCTTGCGAGATCGTAATGCCGACGACCTCGCATCCATGGCGCTCTGCCGCATGGCGAGCCAGACCGCCCCAGCCGCACCCGATATCGAGCAGACGCATCCCAGGCTCCAGAGCAAGTTTTCGACAAATGAGATCCATCTTGCGCTCCTGAGCCTCGGCCAGATCCGTCCCGCTCTGGAAGTAGGCGCAGGAATATTGCATGGCGGGGTCGAGCATTGCCTCGAAGAAGTCATTTCCCAGGTCGTAGTGGTGCTTCCCCACTCGGCGCGATCGCCTCCTGGTCTGGAGATTGAATGCCATGGCCCGGAAGGCCGCCATAAGCATCCCAAAATTACGGGGCATGCGACCGTCGAGTCCCGCGCGGATCGCACGGCAGCTCATTTCATCCAGTGCGTCGCAACTCCACCATCCATCCATGTACGACTCCCCAAGCCCGAGCGAGCCTTCCGCGAGCACGCGCGCCGCGAAGCGCTTGTCGTGCACCTGCACATCCCATGGGCGGTCCCCGTCGAGCACGATATCCGCCTCGGCCAACAAGTCGCGCATGTACTCGTGCCCCGGCGGGGCAGTGCCAGCCCGATCCACTCGCAGGATACTATCACTTCGGCCAGCGCAGGCGAGCGCATTTCACACGAGCTCGGAATCAATAATAAATCCTGCAGTTCGCCAATGATGAAGGGCTGCGGTTGCGCCTTCGTTCCGCCTCGCGGGATTCGAGTTGGAAAAATCGCGTCCTTCCCTTTGCAAGTCCCCCGGCGAAGCGATCTAACGAGATTCATGTCCGAAGAGCCGCCTCTTCCCCTGAGTCCCAATGCAGATTGCACATAAGCCGCCGATCGATTTTTTTCGATTTAGCGAGGAAGTACCGGGATGCAGATGCCAATAGGATTCCATCCCGAAGAAAATCGTAAAGAGCCAGATGGATACGCGCAGGCAACCATCTGCACCCGAACTTCCCACAGGAGATTTCCGTTATGAATTCTCTGCTTGCACCAAGAATGGCGAACGAAAAGGAGACGTTCGAACTGGAAGTCCTAGGCGAGCATCCGATCGATCGTGCCTACCGGGTGGAGTCGATCCTGCACAATGCCCCGGGCATATGCAGCGTGCGGGCTCACCCGCGCGATGACCGAATCGTGATCACATACGATCCCCGTCGGACGAATCCCGTCGCGGTCCATGACCACCTCATGGAGCACGGCTACCTCCCCGATTGGTAGGACGCGTAGCCATCGAGCAGCCTATCCGGAGTGGCGTGAGTGGCGAATCCCTGCCCATGCAGGCCAGACATTGGTTTTCCATAATTGCCTGCTCGCAAAAATTCCTGATTAGGATCATGCTCTCGCAAAAGCACAGTCCCCCATGAAAATCTCCTGTGTCCTGTCCCTCTGTCTCGCCCTGGCCACTCCGCTTTTCGCGGCAAAACAGGCGCAAACCCCATCGTCCGTCGACCCTCATGCCCTGGCGGCGCTCAAGCGAATGAGCGACACTCTCGCCTCGGCGAAAGCCTTCACTTACAAGTCCCAAGGCATCCTCGAAGTCCCGGCGCAAACCGGCCAGTTCCTCACACTCTTTCCGACGGGAACTGTCGCCCTCGAACGGCCGAATAAACTGCGCGCCACTTTGGGCGGCGATGCCCCGCACTTCGCCTTCTATTACGACGGCACGACGGTCACCGCCTATGCGCCCGATACGAATGTCTATTCCGTAAAGCCGGCGCCGCCTACGATCGACGCCATGCTCGCCGGACTGCGCGAGGAAACAGGCATCCGTTTCCCCTCGGCACCGCTACTCTTCAGCAATCCCTACGCAATCCTCACTCGAAATCTGCTCACGGGGATCGTGGTCGGCCCGGCAGTCGTCGATGGCGTACTCTGCCAGCATCTGGCCTTCCGCTCCCCCGGGGTGGACTGGGAAATCTGGATCGAAGCCGGCTCGCGGGCATTGCCGCGGCGATTGGCCGTCACGTTCACCGATCGTCCAAAACTCCCACGCATGATCGTCACTATCTCCTCGTGGAATCTGAATCCATGGCTATGGAACAGCACCTTCGAGTTCAAGAAGCCCAAGGGCGCGACTGAAATCCCCTTCCTCGCCGTGATCAAGTCCGCGAAGTCCGAGAAAAGCCGCTAATTCAACCTGGAGATCCCCCCAATGAAATCGCTCTTTACCTCCCTTGCCCTTGCGAGCCTCTGCACGGCCGCCGTACTCATCCAGACGGGCTGCACCACTACCAGCACCTATGCCGTCGGAGCTCCCGCTCCCGTCGTGGTCGGCGCACCGCCGCCAGTCGTGCCGACTTACGCCTGGGTCGGCGCCGGTTACTATGGCGGCACCTACTACGCCAGCCGGACGACCTATTACAATAGCGCGTACTATCGTGGCGTCTCCTACCGCAATGGAGGAGCTGCGTATTATAGCGGCGCGCATGGAAACGGGGCCGCCTATCGCACCCCGTGGTCCAATGGCGGCTATGTGAATACGTACCGCGGCGGCTCGGCATCCTGGCATAATGGCTCCGGCAGCGCCGAAGGCTGGAGAGGTGGAAGCGCCTCCTGGAATAACGGCTCGGGAAGCGCCGAAGGCTGGCGGGGAGGCTCGGCATCCTGGGGCGGCGGCTCGGGCTCATGGAGCGGCGCCCGCGGTCGCTCCGGCTCATGGAGCCGGTAAGTAAAAAGTCGCATCCTCGTAAGTGGAGCAGGGCCCGCCGTGGCGGGCCCTTTTCCGTTTCGACGCCTCCGAGTGGAGGGAGTTCATTCAGGACAAAAGCTACGGCGGTCGCGGCGCGACTCGCCCTACCGACCAAAGAATAGCTGCCGCAGGGAATCCCCGGCTTTGCCGGGTTCGTTTCCTGCGGTAGGAAAGCCGCGCCGTCGGGTTCGGTGGATTCCTTGTGTAACGCCGATTCGGAAAACAGCGCCAGGCCCGATCTTATGAGCCAGCCGTGAATCCACTGAAGCCGAATGGCTCAAAGCATGCGCCGAATTTCTATTTCCTGGCCTCGGCCAGAGCGGTCTCCCCGAGGGCGCTTGCGAGCCGCTCCATCTCTGGAGCAAGAGCCTTCGGATCGTGCTTGCGCTCAACGACTCGCCCGACGATGGCATTCACCGTGTCCTTCATTTGTCCCATGGCGATGCCCTTGATCAGGCTGGCGCCACAGACGCCCGGTTTCACCAGATTGGTGTAGCAGATGATCGACTCTTCCGCCCCTAGCGGCTCGACGACCAGATTGCCGCGACTCTCCTTGATGCTCGTGGCGTGCAGAACCTCCCATTTCACCTTCAATACCCCGTCCTCGCTGCTCGAGAGCTCGTTGCGCGCGGTGTAACATTCCGAGGGGAGCACCGGCACGCTCACGACGTAATCGACATCGAACGTGCGAGGGTCGATCTCTCGGGAGATCCGGGATTTTGTGCAGTTCGGCACGAAAGTGTGGGCGTTGTCATAGTCGAAAAAGACCGCCATCACCTGCCGTGGACTGGCATCCACCCGCTGGTAAATCCGAGCGCGCGGCCACGGATAACCGTCCACCGCCTCGGTCACCAACACTTGATCTCCTGCCTTCACACGAGCCTGATCCGCACTGGATAGCTCATTCATCAACCCTGCCCGCGCCGGCAAAACAAGCGCGACAAGGAGCCCGAGACTGAGGGGGACCCGCTTCACAATGGATCAACTCTCATCTCATTCCATCGCCACGCAAATCCTTTCTTTGGCATCTAACAAAATTTCATCCCATGCCCTGCCTCATCCGCCCGACGCTCTCGCTGGATGCGATTTTTTCGGGACATGCGGCCATGAATCCACGAGCATGCGGCCCGACCTTTTTCTTTTTTGCCATGACCCTGACCGATGAACAAAAGGCGATCGCCGCGGGCTGGATCGAGTCCGGCGCGAGCCTCTCCGATGTCCAAAAGCGCCTGCGCGAGGAATTCCAAATCTCGCTTACTTACCTCGATACCCGCCTGCTCGTGGATGATCTGAAGATCACGATCAAGGAGCCCGAACCCGAGCCCGTGGCTGCGGAACAGCCAACCGAGGCCGATCTCGAATCCGAGGCCGACCTCCTCCCGCCCGCCGCTGCTGCAGGCACAGGCTCTGTAAAGGTAACCATCGACCATATCGTGAAACCTGGTGCGCTGATCAGCGGCGGAGTCACCTTCTCCGACGGAGAAAGCGCCGACTGGTATCTCGACCAAACGGGCCGACTGGCCCTCAATCCCTCGAAGCAGGGCTACCGCCCGACCGAGAAGGATGTGCTCGCCTTCCAGGTGGAACTCCAGCGCCTCGCGCGAAGCCAGGGATACTAGAGTCCGGCCCAAAATCCAAAGTTCCGGGGTCCGGGGTTTTGACCCTGCGACTGAGGCTGGGAAACCCACGAAGAGTTTGCAATGACGGTTCAGATAAACGGCGAAGCAAAAGAGATACAGACCTCGACTACGGTCGCGGAACTCGTCGTGGAACTCGACCTGCCCGCTCCCACCCTCCTGATCGAGCATAATGGCGTCGCGCTGCATCGCTCCGAGTGGCCGGCCACCCGAGTCGCCGAAGGCGACCGCATTGAGTTACTGCGCGTGGTCGCCGGCGGATAGGACGCTACAAATCACCCGATTCCATAAGCGCATTTCCCGTTCTGGACTTTTCATCCTGAACGGTGAACGTTAGCCGATTCATGTTTTCCCGTCTTTCCGATAAACTGCAGGATGTCTTCAAGGACCTCCGCGGCCACGGGCGCATCAGTGAAACGAACATCACCGACGCTCTCCGCGAGGTGCGATTGGCGCTCCTCGATGCCGACGTCCACTATCAGGTCGCCAAGGATTTCGTTGCGCGGGTAAAGGAAAAGTCTCTCGGAGAGGATGTGCTTCGCAGCATCACCCCGGGCCAGCAGATTGTTAAAATCTTCCACGACGAGCTCGTCACCCTGCTCGGCGGAGATGCCAGCCCCCTTAATCTCGACAAGCCGGCTCGCATCCTGGTGGTGGGTCTCAACGGCGCGGGCAAGACGACGTCATCCGCGAAACTCGCCCGATGGCTGAAGACCCAGGGCCGCACGCCCAATCTGATCGCGTGCGACCTCATGCGCCCGGCGGCGATCGACCAGCTCGCCACGCTGGCAGGCCAGATCAATGTCAATGTCTTCACGCCGGACCGCGGTGAAAAAGACGTGCTCGCCGTCGCAAAGCGCTCTCTGGACTGGGCAACCGAAGTCGGCGGGAATGTGCAGATTTTTGACACCGCCGGCCGGCAGGAAATCGACGAGCCGCTCGTGCAGGAGCTTAAGAGGCTGAAGGAGTTCCTCCAGCCGCAGGAGGTGCTGCTCGTCTGCGACGCGGCCACCGGCCAACAGGCCGTCTCCGTCGCCGAGCATTTCCACGGCGCACTCGGGCTCACAGGCATCATCCTCACGAAGCTGGATGGCGATGCCCGCGGCGGCGCGGCGCTGTCGCTGCGCGAGGTCACCCAGCGGCCTATCAAGTTCGCCGGTGTAGGCGAAAAGCTCGATCAGTTCGAGCCCTTCTACCCCGATCGCCTCGCCGGGCGCATCCTCGGCATGGGCGATGTCGTAAGCCTCGTGGAGAAGGCTGCAGAAGCCATCACCGAAGAGGATGCCCTGCGCATGCAGAGCAAACTTCAGTCCGGCGGATTCGATCTCGAGGACTTTCTTCATCAGTTCAAAATGCTTCGTCGCATGGGTCCTCTTGAAAATCTGCTTGGCATGTTGCCCGGCATGGGTAATCTCAAGGGTTCCTCGATAGACGAGAAGCAGCTCACACGGGTGGAGGCGATTATTCTCTCCATGACTCCCATCGAACGCGCGCGGCCAGACATTCTGAACGCACGCCGACGGCAAAGAGTCGCCCGCGGGAGCGGCACTTCGGTGACCGAGGTAAACAGTCTCCTTCTCCGGTTCGCCCAAATGAAGAAGATGATGAAGAAGGCAGGCAACCTGAAACACATAATGGCCCAAGCCCGCCGGGCCGGACTTCCGGGGATGAAGTAGTCGCCGCTTGCGCGGACGAAAATTTTCCTGTCCACTATTAACTCAACTCTCAACTGACACACAATGGCCGTTGCTATCCGACTCAAGCGTGAAGGCGCAAAGAATCACCCGTTCTACAAGATCGTGGTGGCCGATCAGCGCAAGCCGCGCGACGGAAAATTTATTGAAATCATCGGTTCGTACGATCCGAAGAAAGAGGGCGAGAATTTCGCTCTCAAGCTCGACCGTGCCGAGTACTGGGTCGGCGTAGGCGCCCGCCCGTCGCAGACCGTAGGCAGCATCATCAGCAAGGCCCGTAAGAAGGCCGAAGCTGCTGCTTAATTCGAGCTCGATCTGAATTCGAAGCCGCAGTCATGCGGCTTCGTAAAACTCAAAAGCGGCTGTCGCCAAGGCAGCCGCCTTTCTGTTTTGGTTTTTTGGAGCCGGAGACATGAAAACCGCCTCAACCTGCGAAAGATCCGGGTTAGACTTTCCAATTCTGGCCCGATGGCTTAAAAGTCGCCCGTGGAAGAGTTTCTTCGCTATGTCATCGGAAAGCTCATCGAGTATCCGGATGAGCTGGTGATTACCCATATGGAGAACGGCAGCAAAGTCGTCTATCACCTCGCCATGCGGAAATCCGATCTGGCGAAAGTGATCGGCAAGGGTGGCCACACTATCCAGGCGCTACGCACGCTCCTTCACGCCTCTGGACAAAAGAGGGGCCTCCAGGTCGGACTCGAGATCATCGAGTGATACCGACCGCTCGACACTGTTCGCGGACAAAGCCGATGTAGATACAAGCAGCGTCCCTGTGGGACGCTCAACGAGTCTCGGAAAGCCCCGCCGCCAATAAGGGAGCGTGATACGTCGCCCACAGGCGACGGCTACAGGACCAAGCCGATGAGCTCGCTCTGCCAATGGCAGTCACGGCTGCACGCCGGGAATGGTATTGATGGAATCCAGCGCGAGATTCGTCCGCGCCACATAGAAATCGAATCCCTCGGCCTCGCACTTCGTTACGAAATCCTCGATTCGCGCCGCATTGGAGGGATCGCTTCGATCTCCGGTATCTACGTAATCGACGCACATCACTCGCTTTCCCCAGCTCTGAATGCGCCGAAGAAACGACAGGCGGTAGGCGATGTCGGCCTGGGACTGGGGTTGGGTGCTCTCGTAGTAAAGCGACTCCACGCCGATCCCGGAGATTGCGCGCCGGTAGCGCCCGCCGCGATCATATCGAACGATATCCTCGCCATTTTGAGGGAATACGAGGAATCCCCTGCCCTTTGGAGAATGCTTGCGGCCGTAGTTGGCGATCCATGAGACGAGACGAATCATGCGGTGAGCCGAGTCCGCCTCGTCCCCTCGGGGATCTCCGGGCTGGAATACCTCGCCTCCCGCTCCGTAGCTGGCCGGAGAGGCCCAGTAGTCGAATGCGTCGATGATATCCAGATATACCCCATCGAAACCCTGGCGGAGAATGCGATCTAGGTAAGGCCTCACGACGTCGTCGCGCCAGGCCGTATCCCAAAAGCGGACTTTGTAATTCCCCGGCCAATCGGGATCCACTCTTCCCAACCATGCGGGCGCCTCGCCAGCAAGCCACGCCGGGCGCCAGTAGAAACGGTAGTTCTCCGCCTCGCCAATGGAGAGGTACGCCAATACCCGCATTCCTGCCCGATGAAGCAGCCGCAAGTCTGCCGGACGCAACCGTCGAGCATCGCTGCCATCGCGCGAATAATCGATCACCGCCGCCGTAAATCCAGAGGCGGCAATTTGAGCCGGCACCGGATTCTGCAGCTGATAGAGCCATGGGGTGGCAGTGGCGAGGCCCGGGAGCCCCAGCACGATCGCTGCAAGCAGACTGCGCATGACCGCACTATCGCATGGATACTCCTGGCCGTCGCGGGCTTTACTCCGCCTCAATGCCGAGGAGGATCTTCGCGGCCTGGTTGACGTCCTTGTCGCCGCGTCCGGAGAGATTCGCAATGATGATGCGATCCTTATCCATCTGCGGCGCGACCTTCATGACGTGCGCAATGGCATGTGAGGACTCGAGAGCCGGGATGATTCCCTCGACAGCCGCAAGAGTCTGGAAGGCTTCCAGCGCCTGGTCGTCGGTCGCAAAATCATACTCGGCCCGACCGATCTCCCGCAGCCAGCAATGCTCCGGGCCGACAGCCGCGTAATCGAGACCTGCCGAAACGGAATGGGTGCCGAGAATCTGTCCGTCGTCGTCGGCAAGCAGCCATGTCTTCGCGCCCTGGAGCACGCCAAGACGGCCACCCTGGAAGCGCGCGGCATGCTCGCCCGGGACGATGCCGTGGCCGCCGGCTTCGACGCCAACCATCCGCACCGCCTCGTCCTCGAGGAAGGCATGGAAAAGTCCGATCGCATTGCTCCCGCCGCCCACACAGGCGACGAGCAGATCCGGCAGGCGTTCTTCGCGCTCGAGAATCTGCCGGCGTGCCTCCACGCCGATCACCCGATGAAAGTCGCGCACCATCATGGGATACGGATGCGCTCCGTATGCGGTGCCGAGGATGTAATGAGTCGAGCGCACGTTTGTGACCCAGTCGCGCATCGCTTCGTTCACGGCCTCCTTGAGTGTCGCCTGCCCGGCGGTGACCGGCACGACCTTGGCTCCGAGGAAGCGCATGCGCGCGACATTGAGCGCCTGCCGCTCCATGTCCACCGCACCCATGTAAATCACGCATTCGCAGCCGAAGCGCGCCGCGACCGTGGCAGTAGCCACACCGTGCTGACCCGCGCCCGTCTCGGCGATGATGCGCTTTTTGCCCATGCGGCGCGCGAGCAGGATCTGGCCGATCGCGTTGTTGATCTTATGCGCGCCCGTGTGGAGCAGATCCTCGCGCTTGAGATACACCTTTGCGCCGCCGAGGCGCTCGGTGAGACGCTCAGCGAAATAAAGCGGCGTCGGCCGGCCGACATAGTTGGCCAGCAGATCGTCCAACTCGGCGCGGAAGGCCGGATCCTGCCGAGCGGCAGAATATTCACGATCGAGCTCCTGCAGCGCAGTCCAGAGCGTCTCCGGTACAAAGGTTCCGCCATATTGGCCGAAATGGCCGTGTGCGTCGGGCACCGATTCGTAAAGCGAACTCATACCCCAGCTTGCATGCGAGCGGAGAGGTGGGCAAGTTTCCGCTTCTTCGTCAGTGATCTGCCCTACCCTGCGGCGAGTACGGCCCGAATGGCCCGCCTGTGTGGCGAAGGGATGGGTACGCCGTCGAGCGAATCGATCGGGAATGCACGGAGTCCCTCCATTGCCCCCGCGGCTAGCCGCACGACCTCCATGTGCACGCGGTAGCGCGTAATGGGATAGGTCTCGATATGCGCGGGAGCCTGCTCACTTGCATCCACCTCGGGCAAAATCCACATTCCCTTCCAGCGGGCCGTAGAGGATGCCAGGTGGAGATATCCCTCCTCCCTGATGAAAGCCCGGCGCTCGGTCACCGTCGTCACTGCCTGTCGGGGGCGCTTCATCGGGAGCGACTCCGGATCGGAGGTGCGGCAGGCGCCTCGGATCGGACAGCTGCCACAGAGCGGTTCACGCGGTTTGCAGACGAGTGCCCCGAGTTCCATGAGTGCGGAGTTGAGCTCGCAGGCGCCGACCTCCTCCGGCTGCAATGCGAGGGCCGCCTCGCGCAGGAGTGCCTTGCCGCGAGTGGTGTCGATCGGTTCGCGCAGGTCGTGCAGCCGCGCAAGCACCCGGGCCACATTCGCATCCACCACGGGCGCCGGCCGGTCGTAGGCAAATGCGATCACCGCACCAGCCGTGTAGGCGCCGATGCCGGGCAGGGATTCGAGTTCTTCGAGGGTATCGGGCACCTTCCCATCATGCCGCTCTACCATTGCCTGCGCGGCTTTGTGGAAATTCCGGGCCCGCGAGTAATAGCCGAGCCCCTGCCATGCGGTAAGAACCGCCTGCTCGTCCGCCGTCGCGAGGGCCGCAACGGTCGGGAACTCGCGCATCCATCGCTCATAGTACGGCACGACCGCTGCCACGGTGGTCTGCTGTGCCATGAACTCCGATACCAAAATCGCGTAAGGATCCCGCGTCCGCCGCCACGGCAGATCGCGTTTGCTCGCCTGGTACCAAGCCAGCAATTTTGAATTTTGGATTTCGGATTTTGGATTGTTCATTTGCGCAGCGTCTCGATTGAAGCAACGACTAATCGAAGGACACGCAACCCATCTCTTTCGTGCAGCGCTTGAACTCAGGCTCGTCCACGGCAAGCTGATGCCATAACTTTCGTTTATCCAGCCAGTGCCAAATCCAAAATCCAAAACCGAAAATCTAAAACCGGCCTCACCGACGACCTACACTGCTCCGCTCACTTCCGCGCAGGTGGAGCTCCTCCGCGAAGCGCTTGTTTTGCAGCAATTCGAGTTCGAGCAGAAGCCGTACACGATCTTCACCGCTCGCAAGGGCAAGCTGAACGTCGCGGTTTACGAGAAGGGGCCGAAGGTCGTCATTCAAGGAAAGGACCTCGCCGACTTCATCACCTTTACACTCGAGCCACAGGTGCTCGGCGAGGCGAAGTTCGGCTACGACGAGGTGCATGAGCCGGAGAAATTCGAGCCGCACTTCGGCATCGACGAGAGCGGCAAGGGCGACTTCTTCGGTCCACTGGTCATCGCGGGCGCCTATGTGGATGGCGACATCGCGCGCACGCTGCGCGATGCAGGCATTCAGGACAGTAAGAATATCGGCTCCGATAAACGCATCCGTGATCTGGCCGCGGTGATTCGCAAGACTCGCGCGCCGCAGACCGTCATCCTCATCGGCCCGGAGCGTTACAACCAGCTCTTCGCGAAGTTCGGCAACCTCAACCGCCTCCTCGCCTGGGGCCATGCACGCGCCATCGAGAATCTTTGCGAGCAACGACCGGATTGCCCGCGAGCGCTCTCGGACAAATTCGGAAACGAAAACCTCATCAAGCGCGCCCTTCTCGAAAAAGGCCGCGGCATCCAGCTCGACCAGCGCACCAAGGCCGAGTCCGACTACGCCGTCGCAGCCGCGTCCATCCTCGCCCGGGAGAAGTTCATCGATTGGCTGGAGAATATGGGGAAGGACTTGGGCGCCACTCTGCCGCGAGGCGCCTCGGCCCAGGTAAAGCAAGCCGCCCGCGATCTGGTGGCCAAGCGTGGTCCCGGAGTCCTCGAGAGTGTGGCCAAAACACACTTCAAAACCGCAGCGGAGGTGCTGGGGCAGTCCGCCTGATTCCAGCCTTTTGCCCCCTACATCATTAACTTCCGAATTGTTCCGTCGAGCGATTTTTGAGAAGCTTCAAGGTCCCCGCTAAAATATTTATGTTCCGATCTTTCCTCTCCCGCCGTATTGGAGCGCTCGCCGCTGCCGCACTGTCCCTCGTCACCGCAGGCCATGCCACCCCGGGCACGCTCAGCGGGATCTTCGTCGTTGCCCCAAATGCCTCGTCGAATACCGCCTCCGTCTATACGACCAACTCCGATGGCACGCTGACAAACAATGCGACCGTTACGGTGGGCACGTTTCCGTTTTATGCCGCGGTGAGCGCCGGCGGAGCCTTCGCTTATATCTCGAATCGCGACTCGAACACGGTGAGCGTGATCGATCTCGCGTCCTTTACGGTGGTGCAGACAGCCTCGACGGGATCATCTCCGTTCGGACTGGTGCTCAGCCCAGACGGCACCCGCCTCTATGTGAGCAATCGCAGCAGCAATACTGTTTCGGTTTTTTCCGTAGGCAATGGGCAGCTTACTTCGATTGCGACGATTACCGTCGGATTAAGCCCCCGAGGCATTGCGATCAGCCCGGATGGAGCGCATCTCTATGTCGTCAATCAGGGGGCGAACACTCTCTCCGTGGTCGATACTTCGACAAATGCAGTCACGGCTACGATAACCGTTGGCAGCCAACCGCTCAGTGTGGCAGTGAGTCCCGATAGCTCTCATGCCTACGTGACCAATTTCACCGATAACTCGGTGTCTGTAGTCGATACTGCAACCAATACGGTGACCGCCACGGTGACCACAGCAGCCGGCCCTGATGGCGTGACGGTGAGTCCCGATGGCGCTCACTTCTACACCGCAAATCGCACCGCCGGGAGCGTCTCGCAATTCAATACTTCGGACAACTCGCAGATCGCAGCCGCGATCACCAGCGGGACGAACACCGATGGCATTGCGATTTCTTCGGATGGCACCGCCCTGTATGCGAGCAACCAGAGCAGCAACAATCTCTCGATGTTTATCGTCACCCCGGGTACTGGCGCCCTGGTCGCGAATGGAACGATCGCTTCGGGCGCTGGTCCTGGCGGACTCGGCATCGAGCCCCCTGCCCGGACTCCAAATGCCACCTACGGCGCCACGATGACGGTCTCCTCGCAGAAGAAGCGCGCCACCTTCACTCTCACGAATACGGGCAACACGACGGCGAGCTTCGATCTCTCGAAGATCTCCCGCATCACGAACTCGGCTCCGAATCCGAAGCCGAATCCCCATCACCACTCGCCGATCTCGATTACCTATCTGCTCAACGGGGTAAATGTCACCGGAACCTTCAAGTCCGGAAAAAGCGCCTCCGTATCCCTCGCCCCGAATGCCACCGCCCAGGTGGTCGTGACAGTAAAAGCGACCCGCGGCATCTGGTATAGCCGCACCATCCGCGTGCAGGTGACCGGCCAGAGCGAGGCCCAGTCCACGGTCAAAGCCTCGGCGCAGGCGACGCTCAGGCTGCCGGCGACGCTGTAAGGGGAAATGACATAAAGGATCTTCCGCGGCAGCTCTCGCAGCAGTGCTGCCCGCGGAGGCTCCCTCTCAACGAGCGCACCGGTGGCCGACGCCTCGAGCACAACTCGGCCGCCTCTCTGTAAGGGGCGCACCTGCCGGACAGGCGGCCATGTCGCCTAACCCGAAAATCCGTTCGGGTTGGCATCTGCGCCGCATGAAGAATCTACGGAATCCGACGGCGCGGCTTCCCTACCGCAGAAAGCGAACCCGGCAATGCCGGGCATCATCCGGCGCGAGCTATTCTTTGGGTGGTAGGGCGTGTCGCGCCGCGACCGCCGTAGATTCCTATTTTCATTCCACGTAGAGGCCCGCCTCGGGGGCATGGCCACCTCACTCGAATCTGGATCGTTTTCCGCAATATGACCACTTTCATCCCAAGCTTCTTTTCTCCACCGAGCTCCATGCCGGGAGAGACCCGGCATGGAGCGATGGGGGAACTGCAGCCCTGTCTTTTGTCGCAGTGCTTATTGATCGACGGTCACGTTATCGATCGTCGCTCCGCAGATGGCGCTGGTCGTATGACTCGTGACAGGCAGCCCGATGTAAACATTGGTGGCCATGCTGATGGTCTGCGATCCAATGCTCGTCCATGTAGCGCCGTCGGCCGAGTAGTAGGCGGTAAAGACATTGCCCACTCGTGTGACGCGCACCCAGTAGGGCGCGGTAAGGCCACTTTGCATTGTGGTAGAGGAGGAGCTGCCGCCGGTCGAACTCCGCCACTGGAAGCCCACCCCGGCACCAGGCGTTACGATTGCCATGGCGTGAGTGGAATTGGCATTGAGCGTTTCTCGGATCATGACGCCGGCCTTCGCCGATGGATTCGTGTTGTCCACGCTGGCCACTCGTGCGGTGATATCGCAATCGCCGCTGGCAGAGAGGTAGGTATATCGGAAGGCGTCCGAAGAGCCCCAGATGTCCGCCCCGGATCCAGCCACCGTGGCAACCGCATTGCTGTAGAATGAACCCCCAGCAAATGGCACCGATCCGATGTCCGTCGTATCCCAATCCACCGTGGGAACGATCGCCAGATTGCTGAAGCTTCCGGTGCACAGCAGCGAGGTATTGTGGCTGGTGACGACCATTCCCACGTAGATCGTGCTGTTCATCGTGATCGTCTGCGATCCGACCGTCGTCCAGGTCATGCCGTCGGGCGAGATGTAGGATGTGAAGGTGCTTCCGACACGCGAGATCATCACCCAATAGGGAGCGGTGATACCAGCCACGTTGACATAAGAGGAAGAACCTCCGGTCGTGGAGCGGTATTGGAAGGAAGCTCCGTTGCTCGGCGTCACCACCGCCACGACGTTTGCGGAGTTTGCGTCCAGGGTATTGCGCATCATCACACCCGCCTTCGCCCATGGATCGGTGCTATCGACACCGGTCACCCGGGCGAAGATCGTCCCATCGCCAGTGAGCGACTGGTAGAGGTAATGGCAGGCATCGGCGGTGCCAAAGATATCGGTTCCAGCACCGGTCACCTGGTAGGAGCCCGAGCTGTAGGTGGCGATACCCGCCAGCCCCACGGAACCAATGTCCTGATGCGCCCAGGCATTGACGATCGGGTCACTGTGAGGAGCGGCGGATGACTCGGCGGAATTCCCGCCTTCGGCGCCTTTGACCGCCGAGACTACGTAGTAGTAGGTCGTGCCGTTGGTCAATCCGGTGTCGATATAGGTCGGACTGGTCACTCCTCCTGCGATGGTGGAGTATGGCCCGCCGGGCGTGGTCGCCCGCTTCACATTGTAAGTCGCGCCACTTACCGGACTCCATTTGAGATCCGCCTCGCCATTCCATGCTCCCGCGGACAGGCCGGAAGGGATGGGAGTGACGGGCGTGGAATTGACCTCAGTGGATCCGCTGCTTTGCGCCACCGAGTTCGTCGCGACCACCTGATAGTAGTAGGTTGTGCCGTTCGTCAGCCCCGTATCCGTGTAACTCGTCCCGCTGAGGCCACTGGCGACGATTGTGTAGGGACCGCCAGGGGTTGTGGACCGCTCCACGATGTAGCTGGTCGCATTGGGAACAGCCGTCCAGTTGATCGTATTCTGCGAGTCGCCCGCGGTCACCGTGACCGTCGGCGCGGCGAGGCCGCCGTAGAGCGAGGCGATCTGCCCCGCCGTGAGCGCGGAGCTATAGATGTGGAAATCATCCACGATGCCGTTCAGATACGGATCGTTCCACTGCGACTTGCCGATGTAATTCTGCGTCGTCGCGCCGAGGCTGGATGGTGTCAGCGTCATGCTGATGTTTTGCCCGACTTGCGCTCCATCGACATACAGCGTGCCGGTGGAACCATTGAGCACGACGGCCACATGATGCCAGCCGCCAGTGCCAAGGGCTGCGGTGCCGTCGATCTTCTGTTCGCCGGAGCTGCTGGAGGTGGTGATCGCAAAGCGAATCTTGCCGTTGGCTCCGTTCTTCGGAGTGAGGAACATGTACGTTCCCGTGCCGCTGCCGAAGTCGAAGATGCGAGCCCAGTTGCTCACCGAGTTGAGATAAACCCAGTTTGTGAGCGTGCAGGTGGCCTGGCCATTGACGACGCCCGTCGGCAGTGTGACGTATTGGCTCGAGCCGTTGAGCGAGATCGCATTGCCGAGCTTGCCGGTCGCCCATGCGGGTGAATTGACAAGCGTGCCGGTCCAGCCATCGCCGGTGGAATCGGCAGCCGAGGTGCCGCTGGATTCGTTGAACTTCAGATACGCGACTCCCGTATTGGCGAGCGTCTGGATATCCGCCGCGCTAAGCGCGCCTCGATAAATGCGGAAGTCGTCCACATTGCCATTCAGGTAAGGATCGTTTCGCCACTGCGACTTGCCGAGGAAGTCCTGCGTGGTCGAGCCGATTCGGAATGGCGAGAAGTACATCCCGGTATTCTGCCCCACAAGCATGCCGTTGACGTAGATGGATGCCGTGGATCCGCTCATGGTCACCGCCACATGTGCCCACTGGCCCGTGGGAAGCGCTGCCGCGCCTTCAACCGACTGCTCTCCGTAGCCGCAGGAGTTCGAAATGCCGAAGTGCACGCGTCCCGTGGAGGATTGCACGGCAAGCATCATGTAACGCTCGCAGAACCAGAGCTGATGGCCCCATGGGTCCGTGCCTCCATACATTCCATCGCCGTCGCCGAAGTCGAATACCCGGGACCATGCAGTATTGGAGTTGAGATACACCCATGTCGAGATGGTGAAATCGGAGAGGCTCGAGACCACGCCGTTCGGCATCGTGACGTACTGGCTCGATGCGCTGGCCAGCGACACGTCGCCGCCAATCTTGCCCGTCGCCCAGGTCGGCGAGTTCACCAGCGTCCCGGTCCATCCGTTGCCAGTGGAGTCTGCCGCCGTCGTACCTGAACCGTCGTCGAACTTCAGCCGCGCCACCAATGGCGTACTGGTGATCGCTTGTGCCTCGTTGGAGTTCGCGGTCTCTCCCGTCGCCGTGCTGGCCGAGACAACGTAATAATAGGTCGTACCCGCCACCGCCGATGTGTCGGTATAGGTGTTGGTCGTCACTCCCGTGGCGATCGTCGTGTAGGGGCCGCCGGATGTAGTGGCACGCTTTACATTATAGCCCGTCGCGTAGGCTGAGCCCCACCAGGAAAGCGCTGGTTGACCCGCTGTAATGATAGCCGTGAGGCCGCTTGGCGCTGCGCCCGCTGCGATCGCAGGCTGTGCGGAGGTCAGGTAGTCCCAGCCCGGAGAGTCGCCATTGTAGTACCAGTTGACCCCCATGTTGTTGTAGGCGGTCGTAGTATAGGGAGCAGCCAGCCCCTTGATATTGACGTAATGGTTGTAAAGGGTGGCCCAACCGGGGCGCCAGTTGGCACCGCGGGATTGCGAACTGGGACCGGTCATTAACCAACCATCACTGTTTGCGTAGGGAGCAAAAGGAACGTCATTCCCGAGGTTGTACTTGGCCGTGTATTCGGCCACGGCCAGGACCCTGTTATTCTCGTAGCCGTACAAATCCACCCCTTGGTTCCATGCCATCTGGCACAGCGTGGCGATCTCAGCGACGTCCAATGTGGCATGCCCTTGATCACGGCCGATTTCCTGCCCCTGCCCCAAAAAGCCGGGGTGGATATAATTCACGAACCTGTCGATGCATCCATTGCCGACGCCGTTATAGAAGTAATTGGTCGCTTCAGTGGTGAGCGCGGCGTTGTCGTTCAACACACCGATTGCGTACATCGTGTTCATTGCCGCGAGATCCCAGTTTGCCCAATAGTGACTGAAGCCGGTGCCGAAATGCCCCGAGAGGAAGTTATCCGCCAGCGGATAAAAGACGTTGTAGATCATCGTCTGGAACTGCGCGATATCCGCCGGTGCCCAGCCCGAGTAGGTGCGCATGATTTCTGCGGCGCAGCAGAACTGGTATCCGTAGAGCTCGGTCAGCAGGACGTTCGTATCTCCCGCGACAGATGTGAGTGTGTAGCCCCAGGAGTTGAGCAGGGCCACCGCTTGATTGGCATATGCCGTGTCGCCGGTGATCTTCCACTGCAGCGCCGAGCCGTAACACACGGCGATGTCGTTGTATAACAGGCTGGTATTATTGAGAGATCCTGAACGTGTAATCGTCGCCTGCGCATGGGAAGGCCAGCCGCCGTTTTGCTGGCCCATCCAGCTTCCTGCGAGCGCGTTGTAACCAGACTTCCATGGATCGATTCCGAGCGCGACATTCGTCCGCATCTGGTCGAGATCCGCCGCCGTGTTCAGCAGGCCCGGATGCACGAAGGCCCCCGGCGCCGCGGGGGTATATGCGCTCAAGCTTACCTGGAAGACACGATCTCCTGCCTGCGTTGTCACCGTGCCGTTCGCCACGCCGCTCGCGCCGCTCGTGTATGCGGTGCCCGCCGCGTACGGATTGCCCCCACTCGCAGCGTCGCGAATCCCCAGCATCTCAAAGTAATTTCCCGACGAACTCGTCGCCACGTCGAATGCATACGTCGTGTTCGGCTTCAGCACGATTGGCGCGCTGAAGGTAAACGTCAGATACGTTCCCGGCCCATTGGCGCTGTTGCCGGAGCCTGGCGTACCAGACCCACCCGAGGTGGCTCTTTCGACAGTCATCGGAATGAATGTCGTCCCGCTGATCTGTCCCACCCGCACGGTGAATATCGAAGACGTGCTTGTGAGGGCCCAGTAGGTGTTATTGGTGCCAGAGGCTGTGTTGTTGGTGTAGCCCGCCATGCGAACGGTGATCGCGTTGAGCGTGTATCCACCAGCGTTCGGCCCGGTCGTGAATGTCTGCCCCTGCGCCGGTCGATTGTTTGACACGTAAGTTGTACCATCGTTGGCATTGCCATTGTTCGGGCTGCCATTGGAGTTCACCCCGGTACCTCCGACGTTGTCGGCATCGAAGCTCGCTCCCGTCCAATTGCTGATGGGGGAGTCCCCTCCACCAGGTGCCGAGGAGGAGAAGGTTAGACTTGCCGCGTGCATGTTGCAGGCGCAAGCGATGGTGAACATACCCGCAAGCAAACTGCTGCGGATGACTGGGGGTACTGCTTTGTTCATGAGAGGGGGATGGTGGGGGTCGGCAAGCAATCCCAAAGCGGCGCCCTCCATTATGGCCGGCAAGCCTCGGCATCGAGATGGCGAGGCCTAACAGAAACGTTCTGGGGAGCGATGAACGGGGAGAGCTGTCCATCGAGAGATAATAAGGGGGGTGGACAGCAGTCCACCTTACCGACGTGCAGGCGCATGCATGTTCGGCGAACCGCTTGAAAAGCAGCAAAGTCTGTCCCAGTCCATTGACAGACACTCCATTTCTCCTGCCGATCCGGAAGCGGTGATCTGAACGCACCGCATAGGTGCACGCCTGCCCATCGTTTACCTAATCTTTACAAAATGCCCGCAGCGGCGACATACGCGCTTAACACGGAGGTGCTTTGATGATCCGCGTAATTAAGACACACCCCATGAACGTAAAACACATCATCGCCATCACGCTCACCGCAACCACGGGCTTATACGCCCTCCATGCGCAGACCCCGCCCGACCAATCGGGCAACCAACAGGCACAGGGCGGGAATACGAATAGTCAGGTCCCGGGACACCGGCATATGCCACCGCCCGCCATCCTGGTGGCGCTGGACACCAATCGCGATGGACAGCTTTCAGCCGATGAGATCGCAAATGCCTCGGCATCTCTTCTCACGCTGGACAAGAATGGAGACGGCATCCTCACTCACGAGGAGCTCTGCCCTCACGAGCAATTGAACGCCGCCCGTGCCAAGCGGCAGAACCAAGATAGCGGTAACTGATCCGGATTTGTCCCAAGGACCCCGCAGATACGTGAAATTTACGGACTAAGAATCGCGAAGCGGAATCGAGTGGGCGGTCACTCCGCCCGCCCGATTCTTTGTCTGATTGCGACTCCGATTTTCCGCACAGTCCGGATCATCTCGGTCCGTTGAACCGATGATTCTCTGCAAGGACCTGGCGGCTCATGCATCGAGTATGCGAGCGATGCCGCGCAGAGGGACGCGAATCCAGTCTGGACGATTGTTGAGCTCGTACCCGACTTCGTAGACCGCCTTATCGAGGAGATAGACCTCGAGCAGGACGGCGAGATCGCCGCGATCGCGGGGGAGGAAGGATGCGTTCCCCGCCGTGGCGAGATAGCTCTCGAGGAATGCCCTGCTCACGGCATCGACCCATAGATCCACCCACGGAGTAGCCGTGGGGACGTCCACGCCGCGCACCGAGAATTGCTGTGCCAGCGCGGTCTGGGCCGCATAATGGAACGAGCGCAGCATCCCTGCGACATCGCGCAAGGCGGAGCGCTTGAGCCGTCGCTCACTGATGGGCCGAGCCGGCTCGCCCTCGAAATCGATAATGATGAAATCCCGCCCGGTATCGAGCACCTGGCCGAGATGATAGTCGCCATGGATGCGGATTTTCTCTGCCGGAATTTTGCGACGCAGGACCCTCGCGATGCGCTCGAGGATTTCGCGCTCACGGCCCAGCATGACTTCCACCTCACGTCTGATATCCTCGGGCAAATATTTCGCCCGGCGGCCCAGGCTCTGGAACGTCCGCCTCACTCCATTGCGCATCGATTGATAAACCGAGCGCTGGTAATGCGCGCTGAACGATTCCGGGGCAAATGCCGGGTCGCTCCGGTCGCACCGGAGCGCGAGATGCATCTCGGCCGTGCGCTGGCCGAGCTGGCGCACACGCTCGGGATAGGCCGTACCCAGCGCATGGAGGAATTCCCGGGGAAATTCGATCCCGCCATCGCCCATACCAATGGGTGGGAGTTTGAGCGCAGGCAGCACGTCCTTCCCCGCAAGTACCTGCTCGAGGTATTGGCCAACGACGCCCAGAGTAAGCGTCCATGCGTCGCCCTGGTTTTGCACGAGCTGTTGCACGATGCAAAGCATCCGTGGCGCGGTCTCCCCCTGCCTGCGATAGGCAATCGCTCCGCCGAATGGCGGAACATTTGGAAATCCCGCCCGTTCGGTGAGGAACCGCGTGACTTCCACCTCTGGATTGATGCCATCCTCGAGCCGCCTGTAGAGCTTGAAAAACCATTCGCCGCCATAGATGGCGGATGTGTTGCTTTGCTCTGCCTTGAGGATCGTCGATGACATCGAGTCCACCGCAGAGACTTTTTCGGACAGGATCCTGGCGACCTCTCCCTGGAGCGTCCCCTCCTGTCCCCGCACCGCCTCCTGGCGCACCATGACGTCGAGGAGAAGGGAGCGAAATTGCGCGTCGTAGATCGCGTCGAAAAGGACCGCCTGCACACCGTCGTCCGCAAATTGTGCAATAACGGCTTGCGGATAATCCTGCCGAATCGCCCGAGCCCCCTCCCCGGAGGCAATCGCCACGGGGAGCACGTAGGTCTCCGGGTTGCCATCGACGTAGGATACCTCGACCAGCAGGATCCGCGCTTCGCAGTTCTCACGGCCGAGGCGAATGATGTCGCGAAGAGACATTTGCCGCACAGCCCTCGCCTTCCCGCCGAACCACCGACAGTTTGCAAGGTATGCAGGGAGGATGTCTCGCTCGAGCAGACGGCGACCTTCAGTCCCCAGCAGCTCATGCCAGTCGATGCGCCCTGCGAAGGCCGGTGTCGCGCGCTCGGCCGGCATGTTCGCCACCGCCTCCGCCTTCTCCAGCTCGAACCAATAGTGCCCGTGAGGCCCGAGCGTGAGCAGATAGGGAGTCTCCTTTACGGCCGGGAATTGATTTTGGCTGAAGAGCTCCGTAGGCGTGTAGCCGGCGAAAGCGGATAGATCGAGCTCCACGACCTGGGAGTAGCGGGACAGGTTCACAATCACGAGAATGACCTCGTCCTCATAGCGCCTGAGCAGTGCAAGGACCTTCGCATTCTCCGGGTAGAGAAACTCGATCTGCCCGCGGCCAAATGCCTTGTAGCGCTGCCGCATCGCGATCACCCGGCGCATCCACCAGAGGAGCGATGAGATGTTGCGCTCCTGGTTGTCCACATTCACCGCCTCGTAGTGGTACTCGGGGTCGATACAGACTGGCAGATAGAGCTGCTGGGGATTTGCCTTCGAGAACCCGGCATTCCTGTCCGGGCTCCACTGCATCGGCGTACGCACTCCGTTGCGATCACCGAGGAAGATATTGTCTCCCATCCCGATTTCGTCGCCGTAGTAGAGGATCGGCGTGCCCGGCAGGGAGAGGAGAAGGATATTGATCAACTCGATCCGCCGCCGATTGTTCGTAAGCAGCGGCGACAGACGACGGCGAATGCCGAGATTGATCCGCGCGCGCGGGTCGGTCGCGTAAACGCGATACATATAGTCGCGCTCCTCGTCGGTGACCATCTCGAGCGTGAGCTCATCATGGTTCCTCAGGAACAGCCCCCATTGGCAGGTCTCGGGAATCGCCGGGGTTTGGTCCAGAATGTCGATGATGGGAAACCGGTCCTCCATCTGGAGGGCCATGAACATCCGCGGCATCACCGGGAAGTGAAAGCACATCTGACACTCGTCTCCCGTGGCGCCGAAATAGGCCACCGCGTCCTCCGGCCATTGATTGGCCTCGGCCAGCAACATGCGATCCGAGAACTTCGAGTCGATGTGCGCGCGAAGCTTGCGCAGAAAGGCGTGGGTCTCAGCCAGATTCTCGCAGTTCGTCCCCTCGGCCTCGTAGAGATAGGGCACGGCATCCAGCCGCAAGCCATCCACTCCCATTCCCAGCCAGAAATCGATCACCTCGAAGAGCTGCTTGTGCACCAGCGGGTTTTCGAAATTGAGATCCGGCTGGTGCGAGTAAAAGCGATGCCAATAGTACGCCTTGGCGATCGGGTCCCATGACCAGTTCGACGCCTCGAAATCCTGGAAGATAATCCGGGCATCGGCATATCGCTCCGGCGTGTCGCTCCAGACGTACATCTCGCGCTGCGGCGTGCCAGGCGCCGCGCGCCGAGCCTCCTGAAACCATGCGTGCTGGTCCGACGTGTGATTGAGCACGAGCTCCGTGATCACCCGCAAGCCCCGCTCGTGGGCCTTGTCCAGGAACTCCCGGAAATCGTCGATCGTTCCATAGGAGAAATTTACGCTCGTGTAATCCGCGATGTCGTATCCGTCGTCCTTGAGAGGAGAGGGATAGAATGGGAGCAGCCAGATCGCGGTGACCCCCAGATTCTGGAGGTAATCGAGCTTCTCCGTGAGGCCGCGAAAATCGCCGATGCCATCGCCATTGGCATCGTGAAAGGCCTTCACATGCGTCTCATAGATGACGGCGTCCTTGAACCAGAGTGGGTCGCCGGACGGAGGGGTAGCGGAGTTTTTCGACATCCACATGGTTCGGGAGGCATCGTGCCCTCGGTTGCCAATATTAAATATTCGCCTGCGCTCGTTCGCAAGTCGGCGTATGCTTTCGCTCGTGAGCGCTCCCTCTGCCGCGCGCTGGCTGTTCGCGTTTTTTCTATTCGCCAGGGCGTATGGCGCGCTGCCGTATGAAGGCGTGAATCTGGCTGGGGCGGAATTTGGCTACCCTGGCGCGATTCCCGGAACCTATGGCAGCGATTACGAGTACCCCACGCAGACAGAGGTCGATTACTACCTGGGTAAAGGGATGAATACCTTTCGGCTCCCGTTCCTCTGGGAGCGGCTGCAGCCGACACTCGGCGCGAGCTTCGACACCGCTGAGTGGTCGCGGCTTTCGACGTTCGTGGACGAGACGACGGCGAAGGGCGGCTATGTAATCCTCGATCCGCACGATTTCGGCCAGTACGTGATGAATGGCACCGCGTACGCGGTGGGCAGCTCGCAGGTACCGGACAGCGATTTCGCCGATCTCTGGGGCCGCCTCGCGACGTCCTTCGCCGGAAACGACCATGTGATCTTCGGATTGATGAATGAGCCCGCGGGCACACCGGTCATCACGACGGAGTCCTGGTTCTCGGCCGCGCAGAGCGCGATGGATTCGATCCGCTCAGCCGGGGCCACCAATCTCGTGCTCGTGCCGGGGAATTACTATACCGGCTCGTGGAGCTGGGTCTCGGGCGATGGTGGCGGCACGCCCAACTCGCAGGTGATGGGCAGCATCCATGACTCGATGAATAATTTTGCCTTCGAGGTCCATCTGTATCTGGACCAGGATCATAGCGGCACATCGTCCCAGATTTACTGGACCAATGTTCAAGCACAGCTCTCCGACTTCACTCAATGGCTGAGCGATACCGGCAACAAGGGATTTCTGGGGGAATTTGCCGTCGCGGATGTCGCCGGAGCGCAGACAGCGGTCTCCGACATGCTCGGCTATCTGGACGCGAATGCCAGCCTCTGGGACGGGTGGACGTGGTGGGCGGGCGGCCCGATGTGGGATAACAACGGCACCAACTACATGTTCAACCTGGACCCGGTAAACGGACAGGATGCCGCGCAGATGGCGTATTTGCAGCCATTTCTGCCCGTGCCGGAGCCCCGCACCTGGGCGCTGCTTGCGCTCGGGCTTATCGCGTGGGCGGCGTCGGCGTGGCGCTTCCTGGCGAATCGCTGCCCGTCGAAATCGGCCGCGCCCTGCCGCGCAAGCCCTACCCCGCAGCCTGCACCGCGCGGAGCCGGACGTCGCCGATCTCCAGGTCGAGCGCGTCTTCCGCGACTCGCAGGAATCCCTCGGTCGCATCCGTGAGAGCCACCTGCAGGCCGCCGAGCTGGCGATCCGGCGCGGCGAGATCATCCCGCGAGAGGATCTGCTCCACCGCGAGCGCGCAATTGTGAGCCGAGTCCACAAGGGTGACTCCATCTCCCACGACACGAGCGATCGCGTCGCGCAGCAGCGGGTAATGCGTGCAGCCCAGCACGAGCGTGTCCATCCCCTCCGAGAGCATTGGATCCAGGTACCGATGGAGGACCTGATCCGTAATGGGATCGTCGAACATCGCCTCCTCAATGAGAGGAACCAGGATCGGGCAGGCCTCAGCCACGACTCGGACCTCCGGCGCGAGGGCGTGGATCGCCTGCTCGTAGGCGCGGCTCGCCACCGTGGCGCGCGTGCCGATCACACCGATGCAGCCGTTGCGAGTGGCTCGCACGGCGGCCGCAGCGCCCGGATCGATCACGCCCTGGATGGGGAGGTTGAAGATGCTCTTGAGACGCGGCACGGCGAGCGCGGATGCTGTATTGCACGCGACTACGATGAGCTTCGCCTGCTCCGCAAGCAGCAGTCCCGCGATCTCGACACTGTATCTCTCGATGGTCCGCCGGCTCTTCCCGCCATATGGCACGCGCGCAGTGTCTCCGATGTAGAAGATCTGCTCGGCTGGCAATAAGCGCCGGAGCGCGGCGACAACGGTGAGGCCGCCGATGCCGGAATCGAATACACCGATCGGCCCCGCCGCGGGATTCGTCCCAGATTCCTCGGCAACAGCCAACGACTCGGACAAGTTCATGCCCATCAAAGTGCCATGCCCGACCGTTCCACGGGAGATTTAAGTTTGAGCTTTTGCAACAGCCGACGACTCCGTGAGAAAACTCACCCGGTCGTCGAGCTCGAGATACTCGAAGAGCGTGGTCGTCTCCGGATTCAGCCCAAGCCGCTTGCATTCCGCAGCAAACCATTCACGGCTGGCGGCATCGCGCCTGGGCCGGAATTCCTCGCATTCGGCACTCCATGCGATGATTTCCTCGGGAGACCGTTTGGTGCCACAGGCCTCCAGCCACGCCAGCATGTCCGAGTCCGACTCGGCTTCCAGCACCCCAGCCTTGAAGTCGTCCGCCGTAATCTCCTTGAAGGCGAACAGCATTTGGTCGAGCGGACATCCGAATCGATATTTTCCCTCCGAGCCGGCGATGGACGCGCGGCAGACGTCGATCGTGCGCGCGCAGATTACGTAATTTCCGAGTCGCACCCTGGGGTTACGCGGGGGGCCGACGGTCAGGTCAGGAGCTTCAATGGGCGGATTCATATTACATATTCGGTCCGCGCCTACTTCGTGGCTATCCGGCGATATGCCGAAAAAGTTGCGCAGAGCGCAGGATTGGCGCATTGTCACCGGGTCACATGGCAAAGCGAATTAAAGCCCTTCTTTGGATCAGCCGTCCTCTCGGACCGGCCCGGATCGGCTTTGCCCGCTGACAATACGACGCAAAGACCCTCGATTCGCCCGCCCGAGAGACCACTCTCCGGCGGGTTTTTTATTTTCCGTATGAACACAGACGCCACCACATCCCATCCGACCTTCCGCGCTCCATCCGGCGCGGCACTGGCGACCTTTGCCATCGTCGCGGGGAGCTCGATTCTCTTTTGCTCGAAGGGCGTGTTCGTGAAGCTGGCGTATGCGCATGGAGCCGGCACGCTCTCCGTGCTGGCCCTGCGCATGGGCATGTCCCTGCCGTTCTTCCTCGCCATCGCGATCTGGTACTCACGTGGCGCAGAACCGCTGAAGGCCCGCGATTGGGCGCAATTGGCGGGCCTCGGCTTCCTCGGATACTACGTTTCGTCCCTGGTCAATTTTCTCGGACTCCAATACGTAAGCGTCGGCCTCGAGCGGATCGTCCTCTATACGTATCCCTCGATCGTGCTGCTCATCTCGGCTTTCGTGCTTCGCAAGCCCGTGCGGTCCCTCACATGGGGCGCGTGTGCCGTGGCATGGCTCGGCATCGTCGCGGCATTCGTCGGGGAGATGCATACGCCGAAGGCGGGTGCGCATACCGGCTTGGGCGCCGCATTGATCTTCGCCAGCGCCGTGACTTACGCCCTCTTCATCCTGATGAGCGGGAGTTGCATCCGCCGGGTCGGCTCCATGCGATTTACGGGAATTGCCGGCAGCATCTCCTGCCTGCTCATTCTCCTGCACACCTCCGTCGGCCAGCCGGTGAGGACCCTGTTCGCATTGCCCACACCTGTTTATGTCGATGGAGCCGTCCTGGCTTTGCTCGGCACCGTGGCGCCTGTCCTCCTGCTGGCAATCGGGCTGCAGCGTACGGGTCCGCAGCAGTTTGCGATCATCGGTACGGTCGGGCCAGTAACGACCGTCTTCCTTGCGTGGTTCATGCTCGGGGAGCGGCCAAATGCGATCCAGGCGCTCGGATTCGCCCTCACCCTCGGCGGCGGACTCGCTGTCAGCCTGCTCAAAAGCGAGCCAGCCCCGAGCAAGGCCGCCGCTCCCGCCGCCAGCAGTCTCGTTGAGGAATGACTTCCGGAGATGACATTTCCTACAAGTATGAAAGTTATCCGGGATCGATTTATTTAACTGACCGATATCGCATATTCCTTTCTGTCATGTAGCAGTTTGGTCTTCGCGTCATGCCTCTCGTACGTTCCACATATGCCCCGCCCTTCCTTCTGCGCGGAGCGGACGTGCAAACCATCCTCGGCGCCGTTCTCCCTCGAGGGAAAAGCGTGCGTTACGAACGCGAGCGGCTGGAGCTCGCCGATGGGGATTTCCTTGATCTCGACTGGTCTCGCGTCGGGAGTGACCGACTTGTCATTCTCACGCAGGGCCTCGAGGGCGAGGCATCCGACTCGATTACACGCGGTCTGGCTGCGTCGTGGAATGCGGCTGGATGGGATGCACTCGCATGGAACTATCGCGGGTGCAGTGGCGAGCCGAATCGCCTGCCTCGTTTCTATCACGGGGCGGATACGACCGATCTCGTCACTGTCATTGAGCATGCGACAGGCAGCGCGCACGCGCCGAGCCGATCCAGCCTGCTATCGCTCCCTGGCCAGAACGGACAGACCGCCACCCCACTCCGGAAAGAATCTCCTATCCGCGCCTATTCCGAGATCTCTCTGGTGGGACTGAGCTTGGGCGGGACTATCGTCCTCCGCTATCTCGGAGAATGCGAAGCCCATCCGAGAATCACAGTCGCGGCAGCAGTGTCCGCCCCGGTGGATCTCGCCTCGAGCGCGCTCAAGCTCGATGCATATCCGCGCAACCGATTCTACCTCCGCCGACTCATCAAGCGGCTCCATTCCAAGGTCGAGCAGAAGGCCTCTCTTTTCCCGGGAGTTTTCGAAACTGGGAATTTGCGGAGCCTTCGGACGTTCGCGAAATTCGATGATCGCTACACGGCTCCCCTTCACGGCTTTCGCGATGCCGCCGAGTACTGGGCACACGCGTGTGTGCGGCCATATCTCGCCTCCATCCAGGTACCCACGCTGTTGCTGAGCTCGGTGGACGACCCGTTCCTCACCGCAGAGTCGTTCCCTGCGGCTGAAGCATCCGATAATCCGAATCTCTTCCTGGAAGCTCCCCGAAATGGCGGGCACCTCGGCTTTGTGGATGCGCGCGGCTCCTGGCTGGAAAGACGGATTCTCAGCTTTCTTCAGAGGTCCGGAGCAGGCGAGTAAGAGGTCCTGCCTTATCCATCGCCTCGCGATCGAAAAACAGCCGTAAATTATAAGGCTGTAAATTACATAGTTTCCCTATTTGCCCCCGATCGGGATGGGGCAGATTTTATTTGTATGAGAACGCGAATATTTCCCCTCCTGGCGCTCGCATCCGCCTTTGCCCTGACTGGCATGACGGAAGCCCGTGCGTTCGGGCCTTATACGAATCCATACAACGGAGTCGCCGTTGTAAAAACGGGCAAAAAGCAAGGGAGCATTACGGCGGTAGCGAATGCGACCACCACCGATGGCACAAATGCGAATGTGGCGCTTGCGGGTACAGGGCCCAAAGGTACGTCCGTGAACGTGCAACTTAGCTTCGATTCGAACGGAAAGAGTTCGTTGACCCTCATGGCCAAGGTGCTCGCAAATCCTTCGAAGATGATTAACGGACAGCCGATCCCGGTCGGTAAAAAGGTCGTCGTAAGGCTCAAAGCGACCGGCACCTACACCGTCGTGGATAGCGCGACCACCACGTTTGTCCTCTCTGGAAATCACGGGCGCAATGGTGGGTCAAATCTCACGGGTACCCTGATCGCAGATACATCAGGGAATCTGTCTCTGACATTCCAGTCCGGCTTCAAGCAGTTCGTTCCCGGACTCGGTCGGCGGATTCAGGTTTCCTTTACAGGCACGACGCCCCTGTAGGCTCAGTTGAGTTGCGGCGAGCGAACGATGGGCTCGCCGCACGATTCCGGTGCGGGTCTGCTCTCGTCGAAAGGCGCGGCAGACCCGCAATTTACTCAGTTGCCTTTTCCTCCTGCTCTCGCATGATCCCTGGCTCCCCGGCCCAGCAAGTCATGGATAAGCCCGCCATCCTCCAAGCCATCATCGAGCAGCTCCGCCTGGATTTCGAACATCGCCACAATATCTCGAGAAAGACTCGCGCTGCCGGGAACGACTCCGAGAGCAAGGCAGAGAACAAGTACGACACGCTCTCCACGGAGGAGAACTATCTCGCAGATGGACTGGCCCGGCAGGCACTCGCTGCGGCTCAGGCCGCGACCATTCTCGAAAAGCTATCTCTCGAGGACTTCGGTCCAGCCGACCCTATCGACCTCGGTGCGCTCGCCCAGGTCGAGTTTCCCGATCGCACGCGCGAATGGTTCCTTCTCGCACCGGCCGCTGGCGGCACGGAGGTCGAGCATGCGGGACAAACGATTGTCGTACTCACACCCGAGTCCCCGCTGGGCATGGCCGTGATGGGACGGCTGGCAGGCGACTCCATTCCGCAGCCGAAGGTGAGGATCATCACCGTGCAGTGAGGTCGGCCGCGAGCGTGCGGATTACTTCGCGCGCGCGGTCTTTCCCGGGCTCTCGCAGTCCGGGCACACACCGAAGAAATCGAGCTGGTGATAGATTTGACCGTAGCGTGTCGCACGGTGAATCCCCTTCTCCAGCTCGTGAACGGGACACTCGATATCGAGGTTCTCGATCTTCCCGCACTCCGTACAGATGATGTGCTCGTGATGCTCCCCCGGCAGGTTGAGCATGAAATAATAGGACCGCCCCGGCGAGCCAAGGCGCCGCACCAGGCCGATCTCCTCGAGCTTCACCAGAATGCGAAAGACCGAGGATGGGTTGCAGGAGTCCCGCAGTTCCGGCTCCTTCGCCAGCGCCGACCAGCCGATCGGATGCTCCTTCTTGAAAAGCACGCGCAGGATCTGCTGAAGCGCATGCGTGCGCCGCATCCCCTTCTCCCGACACACTCCCAGTGCCCAGTCGAGTTTTTCGGAGATTGAGTCCTGCTTCACGGTCACCATGTGACGTTATGGGGCATCTCGCCGATTTGCAATCGCCCGCACTCTCACGATCGATCCGCCACTCCGCATTCCATTCCAGAAATTACATCCACTTTCTCATGATATTGAATTGTAATTCATATTCACTTGCGTTTACAGAAAGCCCCCCCTATTTTCCTGCCCCATGAAGGGACTCTTTGCTCTCGCCGTGGCGGCCGCTCTCACTGCCGCACAGGCATACGCCACCGAGCCGGTGAAAGTCGTCTCGTTCTCCACGATTCTCACTGAGATCGCGTCCGCCGTGGGCGGAGACAAGGTGGACGTGGTCGGGCTGGTAAAGCCAAACATCGATCCGCACGAATACCAGCCGACTCCCGCGGATCTCGAGCAGCTCTCCGATGCGCAGCTCATTCTGGCCTCGGGGAAGAACCTGGAGCACTATCTGGCCAAACTCAGCGCGAGCGCAGGAGCGACGACACAGCTGGTGAAAGTCGGCGATCACTTTGCCTCGCTCCACCTGGAAGAATCGGGGCAGATGGTCCAGGATCCGCACTGGTGGCATAGCGTGGGGAACGTCGAGAAAGCGACGCGGGTCGTGCGCGATGCGCTCGCCCAGATCGATCCGGCCGACAAGGCAGTGTTCGCGAAAAATGCCGACACGTATCTCGCGAAGCTCGCCACGCTCGATGAATGGGTGCGTGAGAAAGTCGCCGAGCTTCCCCGTGACAAGCGCAAGCTCGTCACCTCGCACGATGCCTTCCAGTATTTCGCGAGAGACTATGGCTTCACGATCCACTCCATTGAGGGAGTGAGCACCGATCAGGAGCCCTCGGCGAAGCAGGTGAACGATCTCATCGACGTCATCCGGCAGGAGGGAGTGAAAGCGATCTTCCTCGAGGACAAACTCAACCCCAAGGTGAGCGCCGAGATCACACGCGACACCGGCGCGAGGATTGGCGGTACCCTTTACGCGGACGGCCTCGGCGATGCTCCGGGAAATACTTACGAAGGAATGATCAAGCACAACACGACCACCATCGTGGACGCTCTCAAATAACGTGACCGGATCCCCTCTCCTCCGCGCGGCGATCGCGCTCGCACTTCTGCTCCTGCTGGCCTGGCCGCTCCAGCGGTTCACCACGCCGCGCACCCAGCCCACTACGCCCGTCGCCAGTGACACCCCTTCGGCGAAACAGACGGTGCATCTCGAGCTGGTCGCGACACGAGCACCCTTCACCTACTCTGTCGAGTACCTTGGAAAGATCGTGTGGCAGGGCAACTCGAGCGAGTCCACGACAGCCGGCGACATCGCCATCGCGTTTCCGCCGGAAGGCATCGATCTCGTCCTGAAAATCACATGGCAGCAGCCCGGCACGTCCGCCGCCCGGCTCACGCTCACCCACGGGGACAGCGATCCGGTGAGCCAGACCCTGTGGGGTGATGGCTCGGCCACGCAGGTCCTCACCTACAAGTAGCGCCCGATGTCCTCCCATCAACTGAGCATCCGCGATCTCACGATCTCGTATCACCGCATCCCTGCGGTGCATCATCTCAATCTCGAGCTGCACTGCGGTCGTTGCATCGCCCTGCTCGGTCCGAATGGCGCGGGCAAAACCACCTTCTTCAAAGCGCTGGTCGGTCTCATAAAGCCGGAGACCGGCTCGATCTCATTCGGCGATGGAGGCGGCGCGCTCCACCGGGATATTGCCTATTTGCCCCAGCGCGAGCAGGTGGACTGGGATTTTCCCCTCACCGTGCGCGGGCTTGCAGAGATGGGGCGCTACACGCGGCTCGGCTGGTGGCGGCGATTCGGACAGAGCGATCGCGCCGCCGTCGATCGCGCGCTGGCAACCCTCGAGCTCACGGACCTTGCGGACCGGCAGATCAGCGCTCTATCCGGCGGCCAGCAGCAGCGTGCCTTCCTTGCACGCGCCCTCGCGCAGGAAGCGCATGTCCTCCTCCTGGACGAACCGTTCAATGGCCTCGACAGGCCCGCTCAGGCTCTCCTCTCCGAGGCCATGCACCGCATCGTGGCCGAGGGAAATCTTGTAATCGTCTCACACCACGATCTCAAAACCGTGCCCGAGCTCTTCGAGCAGGTCATCTTCCTCAACGGAGAACTCATCGCCTTCGGAGATACGGCCGCGACGTTCACCGAGGCCAATATCGAAAAGACCTTCGGCACGCCGGCATTCGCCGGAATGCCACACCGCCATCGCTCATGAGCCACCTCGATTCCCTGCTGCTGGAGCCCTTCCGGCACGAGTTCATGCAACGCGCCTTCTTCGGATGCGCGCTCATCGGCTTCACCAATGGCTGCCTGAGCGCGTTTATCGTGCTGCGCCGGCTCGCTCTCATGGCGGATGCGATGGCCCATTCCCTGTTGCCCGGTCTCGCCATTGCCATCCTCATTTTCGGTCTCGCACCGGCTGGGCTCTTCGCGGGCGCGCTGGTCGCCGCTCTCATCGTCGCATTGGGCACACAGTTGATTTCGCGAGCCTCGCGCATCAAGGAAGACACATCCCTCGGGCTGCTCTTTGCGTGTGCGTTCTCACTCGGCATCGTGCTCCTGAGCGTCGCCCCCGTGCGGGTGGAGCTATCCCACTATCTCTTCGGCAACATCCTCGGGCTCGCCAACTCCGACCTGTGGATCATCTATGCGATCAGCCTCGTCGTATTGCCATTGCTCATCGCACTCGAGCGGCCGCTTTTCCTCATGATGTTCGAGCCGTCAATTGCGGCCAGCCAGGGCATTCGCGTGGGCGCGCTCAATTTCCTCCTCATCGGAGCTCTCGTCCTCTCGATGATATCCTCGCTTCAGGCCGTGGGAGTCGTGCTCGTGCTCGGCATGCTTATCGCTCCCGCCGCCACGGTTTATTTGTTCTCCGATTCCTTCACCGCGCTCTTCTGGGGGGGAGGCATCGTGGGCATGCTGGAGTCGTGCCTGGGCCTCACCCTTTCCTATTGGCTCAATCTTCCCTCGGGTTCGTGCATCGTGCTCTTCATGGGGATCGTTTTCCTTGCAGCGCTCATCTTCAGCCCTCGCTATGGAATCCTCACTCGCTCGTTGCGCCACCGGCACCTTCACGAGCAATCGCTCGCGCGGTGGAAGAAGAGCGAGTGATGCGAATCCGTGGAATGTGATGAGAAGTTGGACTTCTCCGGAGGGAGGCTCAACTTGGCCAGCCAATGAGAATCTACGGAACCCGCGGAGCGGCTTCCCTACCGTCCTAAACAAAGGCTCGCGCCGGAGACACCCAGCGTTTGGTCAGTCCGTAGTCAGCCCTCTGCTCGTCCCGCATTCGCGGGACCACTCCACTTAAGACTTAATTCTTAAGACTTAAAACTTCCGAAGGGCTCCCCCTACCTCGCCAATGACGCGGATGCGATCTCATCCGGCACATAGGGACGTGCGCGGGGACGGCCAATGAAGAAGCCCTGGGCGTAGTCGATGCCCAGCTCGCCGAGCAGTTCGTATTGCTCGCGAGTTTCCACGCACTCGGCCACCGTCTTGATGTTACGGATGCTCGCCACCTCGCGGATCGCCCGAAGGATGGCCTGGTTGAAATCGTTGCGCGGCAGATCGCGTACGAATGCGCAGTCGATCTTGAGGTGGTCGACGGGCAAATTCTTGAGATATGCGAGGGAGGAGAACCCGGCGCCGAAGTCATCCAGAGCGGTCTTCACTCCCATCTGGCTCAATTGGCCAAGCACATCGCGCGCCTTGTCGAGATTCGACATGATCTCGGTCTCCGTGATCTCGAAGAGCAGGCGCGAAGGATCCACTGGATGCGTCGCAAACGCCACTTCCAGATGGCGCACGAGATCATGGTCGTTGAACGACGGCGCGGAGAGGTTCACCCCGAGCACGAGGTTGGGGTGCGCAACGAGCGCCTTGAATGCCGTGTCGATCACGAAACGATCGAGCTTCGCTCCCTGGCCAGAGCGTTGGGCGGAATTCAGGAATGCACCGGGACTCACGATCACGGTGTGACCGGGGTCGATGTAGCGCAGCAGCGCTTCCTGATAGAGCATCGTCCCATCGATCGTCGAAATCACCGGCTGGAACCAGAGCTCCAGGCTGCCATCCCTCATCGCCTCCTGGATGCGTGTCGCCCAATCGGTATCGGCGATCAGCTTCGCGATGGCGCTCTCACTTTCGTTGTGCAGCTCGACGCGATTCCGGCCATGCGCCTTCGCCGCATAGCAGGCGGAATCCGCCGCAACGAGGATTTCCGCCGGTGTCAGCATCGCATTCACCGGAGCCACTCCGATCGATGCTCCCACGCGGAAACTCATGCCGGTGTCGAGGAAGCGGAATTCATCCAGTCGCTCGCGCAGACGATCGGCCACAGCCAGTGCCTGCTCGACACTCGTATCGGTGAGGATCACGACGAACTCGTCGCCGCCGAACCGTACGAGTTCGTCCTGGGGACGTGTCGTCATCTTGATGAGCGACGAGAGAGTGGTGAGCAAGCGGTCGCCGGCGTCGTGGCCGAGCGTGTCGTTCACGACCTTGAAGTTGTCGAGGTCGATGTAGAGAATCGCCGCGGGCCGCCCCTCACGGGTCGCCTGAATCGCTGCCTGCAATGCGGGCTCGAGCTGGCTGCGGTTCAGCAGCTTGGTAAGCGGGTCGCGCGTCGCGAGGAATTTCAGCTCGCGCTCGAGGCGTTTACGGGCCGCGATCTCCTTCACCTGCTTCTCCGCGACCGTAAGCCGCACGTTGAGGAAGTCCGGCTGATATGGCTTCGCCACGTAGTCGCTGGCCCCCGCGTCCAGGATGTCGCGCAGATCCTCGGGCTTGTCGTTACCGGTGCCGATGAGGATGTAGTACTGGTCGCCGTCCGGCTGCGCGCGGAGGTGCCGGCAAAGGTCGAGGCCACTCATCCCCGGAAGCTGCACATCGAGGAGGATGATGGGATAGAATCTCTCGAGCAGGCGCGCCAGTGCCACCTCGGCGCTCTCGCACGGCACGGTCGCATGCCCGCGCTTGCGGAGCAGGCGATCGAGCAGGGCTCGCGTAACCGGGTCATCCTCGACGATGAGGACATCCAGGGCGGATAGTTGGTCGAGGGCGGAGGGGATGGGGAGATGACTCATGGCCAGGTTCCGAGTCTTTTGGCACGATAGGCGTCGTGGCTGGGGATAAAGCCTTGGTGCGCCATATATTCAGAAAGCACAGCTACGATCTCACGTGAAGTCCGAATGACGTCCATTTTAAGCCCAATGGCAAGATGACCCGCTGTATCGAGGCCGACGAGCACGAAGTTGATCGGGAATCCAGGGATCACACCGGGCTGTGCATTCGATCCGCCCGTCGTCATGAACGTCAGGAATGGCCTGGGCGGTTCCACGCTCATGTCGTACACGGTCACCTCGGTCTCGAGCTTCGTCGCGCCAAGGCCGAATCCGATAACTGTGCGCAGGGCGCGGCTACCCTGATTCACATGCACGAATCGCCCCGTCAGAAGCCAGGCGTTCACCTTTCGGGGCAATACAGCGTCCCCGGGCACATCGACGGCATGGAGATGCATGCGCGACTCGATCCGGTCCGTCGTGGCGAACGTCAGCATGCGGGAGAAATCCTTCCGGAAGTCCACGAGAGCCGTCCCGCCGCGGTCCACTCGGAAGGCTGACTTCGGTGTGCGGAAATCGCGCACATAGATCGTGTCCGGCACGCATGGCCGCTGAGCCGCCGGCTCGACCTTGCTCACACTCACGGAGGCGCAACCCGAAATCCAGGCGACCGCACCCACGAGGGCAAACAAACGAACAAAATTACACATGAGGCGCCCGAGCTTGTTGCTCTGGCGCAAGGTGTCCATTAAAAAACCTCGATCCATGCACTTACTACTCGCTGCCACCGCGCCCTCTGCCGAACCGAGTCCATGGATGATCATTCCCTTCGCGATCATGTTATTGAGCATCGCGGTGATGCCATTCGTGGCGCATGACTGGTGGGAGCGTCATTACCCGAAGGTCTCCGTCGGTCTGGGAGCCCTCACGATCTGTTACTATCTGCTCGTCCTCCGCGATGGCCATCGCATGCTCGAGGTGGGACACGAGTATGTGAGCTTCATCGCTCTGATCGGCTCGCTGTTCGTTGCGGCGGGTGGCATCCATATCTCGGTAAAGGGTGAGGCGAAGCCTTGGGTGAACGGGCTTTTCCTGCTCGTCGGCGCCGTGCTCGCAAATCTGATCGGTACCACGGGTGCGTCCATGCTTCTCATTCGGCCATGGATTCGGATGAACCGCTATCGGATCACCGCCTACCATATCGTCTTCTTCATCTTCGTGGTGAGTAATGTGGGTGGCTGCCTCACACCGATAGGAGACCCTCCGCTGTTTCTCGGATTTCTCAAGGGGGTGCCCTTCCTCTGGGTACTCGAGCATTGCTGGGCCGCATGGACCATCGTCGTCGTCCTGCTCGTCGGGATTTTCACAGTCATCGATTCGATCAACTTCGGCCGGGCTCCCGTAGAGGTACGAGAGGAGCTTACCAAGGAAGAATCCTGGGGCTTCCAGGGGCTCACGAACGTGCTGTACCTCGCGGCGATCATTGCAGCCGTCCTCCTGAACAAGGTCCTGCCGTTTCCGGTGCCGGAACTCATTATGTTCGGAGCGGCATTTGCCTCGTTCCGGACCACACCCCGGCAGGTGCATGAGGCGAACCAGTTCTCGTTCGCCCCGATCAACGAAGTGGTGTGGCTGTTCATCGGAATCTTCGCCACCATGGTGCCTGCCCTGGATTACCTCCATCTGCATGCCGCCACGCTGGGCCTGAGCACGCCGATGCAGTTCTACTGGTCCACAGGTTTCCTCTCCGGATTCCTGGACAATGCGCCGACGTATCTCACCTTCCTGGCTGCAGCCACCGGCGCACAGGGGCTGGATCTCGATTCGCCGGCGGATATCCTCCGTTTCATCGAGACGGACAATCACTTCCTAGTCGCGATCTCGCTGGGAGCCGTGTTCTTCGGAGCGCTCACCTATATTGGCAACGGGCCGAATCTCATGGTGAAGAGCATCTCCTCGCACCAGGGCGTACGCCCGCCCAGCTTCTTCGGCTATCTGTTCTGTTACGCGATGCCGGTGCTGCTGCCGATCTTCGCCCTCATCTCGATTCTCTTCTTCTCGCGCTGGGCCATCTTTTAGCTTTCTTGATCGCAATCCACGCGCTGCGAGGAATGATCGCGTAAGCTTCTTCTCGAATCCTCAACTCTCCACCACACCTTGTTCACCGGTCTTGTAGAATCCATCGGCACCGTGCGCGCCTTCCATGATGGCGATGGCGTGCGCCAGCTCTTCATCGAAGCTCCCGCCATCTCCGGCGAAGTCTCGCTCGGCGAGAGCGTGGCCGTGAATGGCTGCTGCCTCACGGTGAGTGGCTTCGAGGATGGCGCCCTGCGCTTCGACCTCCTCCACGAGACCCTCGCCCGCACGAATCTCGGCCAACTCGCGCCAGGCTCCCGGGTGAATCTCGAGCGCGCCCTGGCGGCGAATGCCCGCCTCGGCGGCCACTTCGTACAGGGCCATATCGACAATACCGCCGCTGTCCTCGACGTACGCGAACTCGGCCCGGATCTCGGCCTCGTCTTCGAGCTGCCGGCGGGTTCCGCCCAATATTTCGTGCTGAAGGGCTCGATCGCCATCAACGGCGTGTCGCTCACCGTTGCAACGCTCGATGCCGACCGCTTCGGCGTATGGATCATTCCCCACACCCGCGCGGAGACCAATCTCGGCGACCTGCGCCCCGGCGACCGGGTGAATCTCGAGTACGACGTCCTCGCGAAATACGCCGAGCGCATCCTGCTGCATAAGTAAGCGGGGGCGCAGAGCCGCCCCTTGAAATAGACGACCATCTCACATCGGCGCACTTGACTCAGGGTCGTACTTATATTTTTCACAATCTCAACTGCCCCTCAGATGCACTGCCGCTTCGCGCTCGGCACGAAACTCCTCCTTCTGCTCCTCACCGCGAGCGGCCTGCCGCTCTGCGCCTCGACGCAGGATGCTGATTCCCAATTAAACGCCGCCTATCGTGCTGCCATCGCGGCAAAGAAAGTCGATCCGGTATTTGTGCAGTGGACTGAGGTTCACTGGATCGCCTACCGAGACGCTGAGGCAAATCTCCAAGCATGTATCGCTGGCGGAGGCCCGCGCGGTAACGCCGCGTACAAGACCTCCATCGATCGCACAACGCGTCTTCGCACCACCGAGCTTGAGCACATTGCAAAAGACGGCACTTCGGCCGATCTCTTCGCTAACTCACGCGCGGAGAGTTTCAATGTCGATACCGCCCATCATGCCGAGGCCAAAGTCGCCCTCGCCTATGCGGACCTGCGCGCGGCCGCCATTGCAAAAAAGAATCCCGATCTCATCGCGGCATTCATCCAGTCCCAACAGGCCTGGCTAGCTTTCTCAAATCTCCAGGCCGACTACGATATGCCGGATACGAATCCGGGCTCGCAGGGCGGCGAAGACATCCGTGAGCATTTCAGAGCCGCATCGAAAAACCGGCAGGATGAACTCCGTCTCGTCTCGTTGCAGGCGGATGCCGCCGCCATAGGGATCACTCTTCCCCCGGAAGATTCCGCAAACTCCGACACCCCATCGATAGACCTCGATACTTACACAGCTATCAGCCCTGATCACCTCCTCCGAATCGAGCAAGTGAGCAGGGGAGATGATGGCAGTGGGAATTGGGAATCCTTGGATTCGTGGATCATTTCGAACGTCACCGGCCAGCGCACTCTTTTGCCTCCATCTCGCTGCCATCCGGGCGACGCCCCGGATATAGATTTGCTGGAATACACCATTTCTCCCGACCAACGCTGGGTTGCAGGGATGCAAAAGATCTACCATGGGCTCACCCATGCCTATCTCTTCGAGCGCGTCCCATCTCACGGACTCGACTACAAACCTGCTACTCGGGAAGCGCTCGACATTCTCGCTTGGAAGTTCTTCGAAAAGGTGACCGGAAAAAAGATCTCAAACGTCGAAGAGGGCGGTGTCGTAAACTCGCTGACATGGGAGCACGGCGCTCTGCGCATTAAAATGAGCGCTCAAGATCGCTCCGCTGACTATTGGATCGTCGATTACAATTTGAAGACCCAGAAGTTCTCCATCCCCGCAGAACTAAAGCAGCACGATCTCGACGCCGTCTATGATCGTTAGGGTGTTTTAGAAAGCCGCAATGTCTCCGTGGCGGAGTCTACGGCGGTCGACGGCGCGACACGCCCTACCGAGCAGGTAGAAAAGCTCGCGCCGGCGTATCCGATGGATGGAGCGACCTCTGGGCAAAAATTTTGCCTGCCGCCTGACATTTTCCCGCTTACACTTCCGCTTCCATCATGCGCGCGAAGCTGAGAGTCCATCCGACCGAGGGAGAACCATTCGAGCTGGAGATCGCGAATACCGCGACCATCGGACGGTCACGGGATAATACTGTGTCGCTGAGCTTCAGCCCACATGTGTCGCGTCAGCATGCAATCCTCCGATGCCACAATGCCTATGAGTACCAGATCATGGACCTCGGCAGCCGCAATGGCACGTTCGTCGATGGCCGGCGGGTGATCATGCCGGTGACCCTGCGCCATGGATCGGTGGTACGCATCGGGGGGAATGAGCTTTATTTCGAGCAGATCGAGGACGCCGCCCATGACGGAGCCTACGATGCGACGCTCGCCGCAGGCACAGACACCGGCACCTCCGAGGCGGCCCATGTCGCGATCATGGTGTGCGACATCCGCGGATTCTCCACGATGAGCGAGCTATTGCCCGAAGACATCGTGGCGCGCACGCTCGGCGAATGGTTCCGCAATGCGGGCAATCTCGTGCAGCAGAGCGGCGGGACGATCGACAAGTTCATCGGCGACGCGATCCTCGCCTATTGGAATCAGGTCGATCTCGCCGGAAACGAAGCTCCGTCCGCCCTCACGGTAGGCAGGAAGCTCCTCACCCTGGCTGATACCATGCATTGGCCATCCACCCAGCCGGGCGTGCCGCAGACGGCGCCATTCCGCATCGCAGTAGCCCTGCACCATGGCATCGTGACCTGCGGGAATATCGGCCTCGTCGCCCAGCGCGATGCGACCATTATCGGCGACGCGGTGAATACCGCCTTCCGCATCGAGAGTGTGATGAAAGCGCTCAACCAGCCACTCGCGCTCTCCGGCGACTTCCTCGACAAGCTCTCCGAGCCTGCCGAGCGCTATGCCGACCTGGGTTCCCATGAACTCAAGGGGAAGAAAGAGCAAGTCCGCCTCTACGGGCTGAAGTAGAGCCGCCCGCCGCCAGGCGGGCGGAGTCTTAACCCGTAGATTTCACGTCTCTCCGAGGCGAAAAATCTATGTCCCTGCAAGCTCCTTGGGGACAGGGAATTTGCGCCTCATCGGCCCCAATTGCTATCCGCGCGTGAACGCGTCGTCCCGTTCGGTAGGGCGTTTTCGATGAAAGCGCCGTGACTTCCTCCGTTTCCACGCGTGAGGCGCTCTCGATGCTGGGCCCGCGATACATGCCAAAATTTCCATCGAGCGGGAGGGCGAGGCTCCGTCCGAGCCGTAGAAAATCTACGGACCCCGCGGCGCGGCGTCCCTACCGAGCCAAAACGAGGCTTGCGCCGAGGACACCCGGCATGAGCCGGCTTCGTTTTCTGCGGCGTGTCGCTCCGCCGACCGCCGTCGCTTTGCTCACCAAGGGAAGTCATCAACTCTTGCAGAGCGCCGTTGCAGTAGGAGAGCGACGATCCGCGCAGAAGCTCCAATCCAAAATCGAAAATCCCCTTACCCTCGCTCCCGCTGGCGCAGAGCCAGCCAGGCGATGCCGTAGGCGCAGGCCGTCCAGATGATGAGCGCGACCAGAGCGTCGTCCGCGGGCGCGGATCTCATGAAGATCTCGCCGTTTCGCAGGGAGTGATCTCGATTGAGATTGGAAAAAGCCGAGGGAAAATCCACGCGAGTGTATCCTGAGATCGGGCGCCCCCAGAGCAGGCTCACGTCCATGACTCCCTGCGCCGCCGCGCTGGGCATCATGCGCGAGACCGCATACGCACCGGGGTTCAGATCGCCCGCCGGAGGCATGAATCCCGAGAAGAGAATCTGCGGGATGAGAACGAGGGGCACGAGCATCACCGCCTGGAGCACATTCCTCGCGACGGCCGAGAGGGCCAGGCCAATACCCGCCGCCGCCGTGCTCACCGCTGCCAGGCCGGCGATCTGCCAGCCTGCGGAGCCCCCGATTCCATTCCCAGTTCCCATCCATTCCGCGAGCTGCATGATGCCGTAGGCCAGCAGGCTCTGCACGACCGTGAGCCGCGCGCTGGAGAGAAATTTCGCGAGCAGGTAGCTGTCGCGGCCGAGCCCGACGAGGCGCTCGCGCCGGTACATCGGCAGCTCCTTCACGATCTCCTGCGCCGCGTTGCCGCAGCCGAACCAAAGCGCCGAGATATAGGCGAAGAACAGGATGAGCGGCGGATCGTGCGTCACCCATGTCACGAGCAGGGCGATGATCACCGGCTGGCCAAGCGCGAGCAGGAGATTCCTCGTATCCGCGCCGAGGATCGCCCATTCCCGACGCAGGAGAATGGGCAGCGCGGCCGATCGCCGGATTGGGGCTGGCGGCTCGCGATCCGATGCGGGTGGCGGTTCGACGGTGGGCGGCGCCCACACCGGAGCCTCGTCCAGGCCGGCGTGGATTTGCGTGAGGCGCTCGACTCCGAAGTGCTCACGCGCCTCGGCCGGCTCGCCCAGGAAGACAAGCTGCCCGTCGCGCAGGATGGCGAGCCGGTCCATGAGATAGGCATTCTCCATTACGTGCGTGGTGCACACAACCGTGCACCCCGTCGCCGCGAGACGGCGGAGCAGGTCCATGAGCGATGCCTCGGATGCCGGATCGAGCCCGGATGTCGGCTCGTCGAGGAAGAGCAGGCGCGGCCGCCCGAGCAACTCCGCCGCGACGCTCACGCGCTTTCGTTGCCCGCCGGAGAGGCGTCCCACCCGCGTGCGCGCGCGATCCGTCAGCCCGAGAGCCTCGATCGTGCGGCGCACCAGCCGGCGCCGCTCCTCGGCCGGCGTGGTCCGGGGCAGGCGTAGCTGCGCGCTGAAATCGAGCGCCCGCTCGACCGGCAACTCGAGCGGCACGATATCGTCCTGCGGCACATAGCCAAACTCCGCCCGCAATACTCCCGGGTGGTCGTAGAGATTCACTCCATCGATGAAGACCGATCCGGCGTCGGCAGGCCGCAGCCCGCACATTGCATCGAGCAGTGTGGATTTCCCCGCTCCGCTCGGCCCGATCACGCCCAGGAACTGCCCCGGCTCGACGGCCAGCGAAACATGATCAAGGATCCGCGCGCCGCCCGCGTCCTTCATGAGATCCATCACGTGGATGGATGCACCGCCCGCATGCCGCGCGGGCCGCAGACAGCATCCGTCGAATCGGAATGCGTACGGCCCGATCACGAGAAGATCGCCGTACGTAAGCGTCTCCCTCTGAAACAGACGACCGTTGAGAAAGGTGCCGCTCTTGCTGCCCAGATCCTCGGCGATCCAGCCGCCTTCCTTCCTTCGAATCTCCAGATGCCGCCGCGAGACGGATGGATGCGGCAGCACGACGTCGGCTTCCGGCGCACGTCCGAGGATCATCCCATTACGCAGCAGCCGCGGCTCGAGGCCGGTGCCGTCATTCCGCGCGATGTCGTCCATGGGCTTTCGGAACTTTCACACGATCTCCAGAGGACCCGTTGATCTATCCACAGATTTCGCAGAGGGACGCAGATTGGATATCCATTTCCCGAGCCCGATCCGTGCAAATCCGTGAAATCTGCAAAGCTGGATCTTCATCGTTGGGTCGATGCTTTCTATGGCAATACCGCCCAGATTTCGGCGACGCGGTTCTTATCGAGATTCTGCGAGTCAAACATTTCGGAGCCTCCCATGCCGACGGCATGCATGATGTTCATGATGTTGTATCGGCTCTTCAGCACCGACAGGACGGCCTCCGCACGGGTTTGCGAAATTTGCAGATTCTCCTTCGGATCGCCATTCTTGTCCGCATAGCCCAGCACTACGAACACCACGGTCGGGTCGTCGGTGAGCTTGCGCACCTGATCGATCGCCAGCTTGTCCCCGATGGCCGAGATCGATGATTCATCGAGCGTGGTGCGACCGGAGGCAAATGGCACCGTGATCACCCGGCCCATGGCGCGCGCGCGATCCACCGCCACATAGAGCTTGTCCTTCTCCTCGCCCGAGAGGCCGGGCACCAGATCGACGCGCTTGAGGACCTCCGCCTTCACGCGCTGGGTCTCCAGCGTCTGCGGATTCAGGTCGATCTTGGCGGGCGCCTCGACACCCTGCGGCACCGATCCCGGCGGGACGGGCGGAAGATTCAGCGGCGCGGCCGCCACTGGCGCGGGAGTGGATGTGGGCGTGGGAGGGGCTGCGGGGGCAGGATGCTTACCACAGGCTGTGAGCAGGAGAAGGGACGCAAGGAGAGCGCGCGGCTTCAGTCCAACAAGGTCGCCGACTTTGCCCCGCCTTGGCAACTCCGGATCGTCTTCACTTGCGGGCGGATTGGTGGATTTTTCTCCCGCGGAGGCGCAGAGGCGCTGGGATTCTGTTTTTTCAACTGCACTTGCTTGGTGGAGCGGGTTGTCCCAACACGCTTTCGTTGAAGATTATCCCGCGCTACGCGCGGCTAATATGAACAGAACGCGTTAGGGATCCCGCAGCCGCGGGACGTTCCACCTTTTCCATCCACGGCTCGGACGGAGCCTCGCCCTCCCGATTGATGAAAATAAGAAGCTACGGAACCCGGCGGCGCGGCTTCCCTACCGGCCTATAGAAAGGCTCGCGCCAGGTACACCCGGCATTTGCCGGCTTCGTATTCTGCGGTAAGGAAGGCCGTAGCCTGCCCGCCTATGGAGGGCCGCCGGGTTCCGTGGATTTCTGCAATGCAGATTCCGCAGATAATTCGCCAGGGCGAATTTCCGAATCAGCCCCCCATCCCCCCTCAGCGCCCCTGCGTCTCCGCGGGAGTTCTCTTTCCTTGGCCGCATCGGCGCACCGTCGATTTTGCATGAGAAGTGGGAAGTCCCCGCTAGACTGGCCGCATGGATGGTCTCTTTTTGCGGCGGGCGGTCTTCTCGTTGCTCCTGTGCTTTGTCGCGGCGGCCACTGCCGGGCCGTCCGATCCCATCATCCGCGAGCCCGGCGCCATCTATCTCTCCGACCTCACGGATAAGCCGCTCAAGCTCCGCGTGCTCCAGGCCGCGCCCGCATATTTCGACCTCGCGGGACAGCGCTACGTCGGCACGCTGCGATTCCCGCAGGTCGTCGAAGTCCAGGCCATCACGCCGCAGTCCTATCGCATCCGCGGCAATGCCCAGCAGGGTCAGATCCTCGGCTGGGTGGACCCTCGCTATCTCGAAGCCATTCCGCCCGCCGCGCTGGAGCTCATCCACAAAGCCGACGCCCGGCGGCAGCAGGTCGCCGCCCTCATTGCGAAGAACCAGGTCGCCATCGGCATGACCTCCGCCGAAGTCGAGCGCAGCATCGGCAAGCCCCAGAAACGCGCCGCCCACGCCTCCACAGGCCAGGCCGTCGCGGAAGTCTGGAGCTACGTGAAGTACACCTACATCCCGCAGAACACGAATGTCATCGGGCCGAACGGCGTCGTCACCATCACCACGACTTACATCAAAACGCCGTCCGGCCAGCTCACCGTCACGTTCAAGAATGGCATCGTTGATTCGCTCGACCAGTCCGAGGGATCGATTCTCAACGGCAACGAAACAACCATTGTCACGCCCCCCGTACTCGTGTATTGGTGACCCTTCCATCGCGGACCGCGCTCCGCGACTCGAGGGAATGGCGGGATAGCCAAGTGGTAAGGCCGGGCTCTGCAAAAGCCCCATGCGTCGGTTCGATTCCGACTCCCGCCTCTCTTCCGATCAGCAAAAATGGATCGCAGATGGCTCCGTCTCAACCGCATTCGCGATTCGCCCTGGCTCCGTAATTCCAGCGGGGCGGCGACGCTCCACCCCAGCTGTAGCGGCACGTTGGTTCTTGCGCATTTCTGCGCGGAGAATCGTGCACACCGGCCCGGTATTTTTGCGCTGAAGATTGCACACCGTCCGCCGGGGCTCTGTTTATGCGCTCTAGCAGCGATCAGCCACTTTGCCGGGTGCGCACGATTCTCTAGAAATTTCGGTCTTTCTTTGCCCAAATACGCAACGGTGCCGACGCCCACGCCTTCTCTCACTCCAACAACGCCTGCGCCTGAAAATGGAGTTGCGTTGGGAAAACGGTTATCTACCCGCCTACGATGAACGGATATTCGGAAATTCTAGGAATGCCCGCACGCACTCCACCCTCTTCGGAATGATGTCCGAAGGAGTCTTAGGCTCGGGCCTCGAAAAAGCATCTGGATATTACGAACTGGGGATGTAGCAATCTGCATGGGATGCGCTCGAATCGTTGCCGACGGAACTGCGCGCCGATCCCCGCGTCCTCGCTCTTCGTGTCTGCACTTTCTTCGCGCTGGAGAAGGCGGAGGAAGCTCGCCTCCTCGCCACGACAATGACCAAGCGCTTTCCTCAAGATGGGATGTCTTGGTTATCCGTGGCTAGAGTCGAAGCCCGCGACGGGCAGATTCAAGAGGCCATGGCTCATCTTACGTCGGCTTTTGAAATTGCTCCGCATCTCCGCTTGATAGCCCTCGACGATAGCTTTCTGGAAAAAGCGTGGGCCGCCCAATAACGGAAATCCAGTTCCGGACCCCGAGACGGCATTGTCGCAGCGTTTGGAACCGCGTTCAATGTGACCACTATGAATAAACGGAAGCTAGGATTGTTGGGTGTATCGACCCCACTGGTGCCCCAAGCAAACATCCTCGGCAGCATGATTCGATCGCAATCATCGTTTGCCTCACTTCTCAGCCCCGCACTTTCCAACCTCAAGACGATCACCCTTCCACATCCGCTGATTCCGAAGTTCGACCCCGGTCTTGGCAAAATCGGCGAGTCGATTCGGGCCGCTTTCGACCTCAACCACATACGCCTCGACTTGGGATCGTCGATGATGGCCCACATTGGAGCATCTCTAAAGGGGGCGTTTGATACATCGGTCCTCACCTCTTTAAATTCCCGGCTGGTCGCTATGACGTAAATTTCAAGCGCTGGGATTTCTCGAATCACCCTGTCGATATCCCCTTCCAATTCATTTTCGCGAATGCTGCTCGCGGTCATTCGCTTGGTCTGCAAGGCGACCCCCATATCCGGAGCATATGCGTCTCCGCTAGGCTGATCGCCGTTACGCGCGACATAGTACCGATAACCTGTTTCGGCCCCTAAAATACCTGCGATCAGGCCTTCGAATCCTCTCACTCCAGCAGGCGGCATCCGTCCGAGTGCGTCTTTGAGATATTTCCAATCCATCGAATCATCAGTTGGACGTTCCGCCGCTCAGCATCAAGCAGCCAAAGCGTGGAGGCGCTCAGTGTAAGAATTCTGTGCCGACGCAGTTACCAGCAGCTTCTCCTTCGCCCGCGTCATTCCCACATAAAGCAGGCGGGGAATTTCTTCAGAGGAATTGTCGACATTGAAGTGCCCGACCCCAATCATGATGACCGACTGGAACTCGAGCCCTTTGCTGCTCGGGAGCGGAAGGATCGACACCCGCTGCACGCGAGGATCGTAGCCCATCTTCTTCTCATGATTTCCCATCCATAGCGCCGGAATGCCAGCCCTATCCAAGTGCTCGAGAATGAGTCGGCCTTGGTCTGCGTGTACATAAAGCACGGCGATTTCGGACAGCGGCGTTCCCTCTCGATGCCATTTTGAAATGCAGCTGACTGCGAATCGAACCTCTGACTCGACCGATTCGTGATGCCGGAAAGCGGGCTTGGGGCCCGATATTCCCGCTCCTTCCGGACGGATGAGCGGAATGTGATCGTCATCCGCATCCTCCGGCTCCAGAAATGCCGATGCAAAATCGTATGCGAATGAAAGGATTTCCCGAGTGTTACGATAGTTCAGGCGAAGGATAGTTGTTCGTCCCTGAGCCTTGATCCCCACACTCGACAGAGAAAATCGCCGACGGCAGTTCGCGCGGTAGATCGACTGCGCATCATCATAGAGGAGCAGTAAAGAGTCCGTTTGCGGGTCGGTCATTTGAGTGATGAGTCGAAGCCACTCGGGTTCGAAGTCGTGTCCCTCATCGATGAGAATCGCTCCGTACTGCGCGCGGGGAATTCGACCGTTGGCGACCGCGTGAATCACCGATTCCACCTGCCGCTCCCAATGCGGCTTATCCGATGGGATCATCTCCACGTGATAGGTAGCCAGCTGCGTCTTGCACCATTCGTGAAAGTGATAGACGTGCACTCGGTCGGCGATCTGCTTTTCCTGGACGAACGATCGAAGCCGCGCGGCAAGCGTGATGTTGAAGCAGAGGACAAGCGCTGGCTTGTGGAGAGTTTGCGCCAAATGCAGGCATCGATATCCCAGAATCAATGTCTTGCCTGACCCTGCAACTCCATGGATTACCCTGTGGCCCTCGCCTAGGCTCCGAGCCAGCTGCTCCTGAGTAAGATCCATTACCCGAACGATTTCGGGAACCATTTCGCGGATTTCCGGTGCCGGTGAGTCAGCCAGAAAATCACACTGTTGCACTGAAATCCGGATCTCCGGGAAAAGGTGCCAGCGAATCCGCTCGATCTGAGGAAGGGTTAGAGGTCCGCCAAACGCATAGTGGAACATTCCCCAGATCCGCTCCTGAAAGTGGTCGGCATGGACGCTTTCGCTCATCTCGTCCCGACAGATGATCAACCGCCCCGGTAATACCAACTCCTGCTCCGCCTCACTGAGAATGGCGTCAAATTGGCGACGCGTGATATTCGGGAACACGGCGCCATAGCCATATGGGAAGCATATCTTCCCGCGGTATCGTTCCGATGGATCCTGAAGCTGGGGATCACTCGAGAGCTTGTTGACGATCGCCATGCAATACCCGCGAGCCTGCTCGAGAGGATTTGCCAATACCTTTCGGGCTCCCTCGGGCATCCGAACTTCACATGTATGTTTGGTAATGGCCTCGATATCCTCGATGCGCCAGTCCTTTACCTCAAAAACCAGGAGTCCTCGCTTGGGATGAAGAACGACAAAATCCGGATATTGTCGGGCGGGACCAACCGGGACATTGTGCCAGCATAAGTAATCGTCCTCGAGCAAAGTCCGGAGTCTTTCTCCGAACCGCCGTTCGCCGGGTGTCGCCGCCTGCCCTCCACTGCCCACGGGATTCAAAAAGCGCGCCATTGAAGGTCGGTAGACCGAAGGTGACTCTCCCAAATTACCGCCTCGGTGGCAATGCTACATCGAATGCCGACCTACTTTCGCGGAAAGATATCGTGCACCGACACACCGAAGGCTCGACAGATCTGATTCACGAGCTGGAGCGAGGCCGAAGAATCCAGGTTGATGGCCCGATGGACCGAGGAGTAACTGCAGCCGATCTCCTGGGCCATTTCCCGATAGGTGCAACCGCGCCGAGCCATCTCGCCCTTGAGGAATTTTGCGAGATGCCGGTCTAGGTCGCTCGGTGGCTTTCGACTCATCACGGCCAGTATGGCCGTGAGACTCGTTCCGAATTTGGAACAGTTTTACTGGACGAACGTTCCGAATATGGAACACTGCGCGCGTGCGGACCTCGCAAATACGCTGCTCGCCGCCGAACTGCCAATAAGCGTCCCAATGATCCGAACATTCACTCCGAGAAGCCCAGTATTCCCGTCATGAAGCTCAAAAGCCGCAGATCTCTCTCGTTCAATGCCATTGTCGCGGGGTCCCTCTTTCTTGGCGCCAGTTTCCAAGCCACCGCAGGGCAGTGGGCCATCGCTCACTACTTCGACAACATCACGCAGTTCACTTCTGCCAATCAGGGTACCGCTTGGGATGCAGTTACCGTGAATACCCAGTCGAACGGATACCGCGGGTATATCACCTCATTGAATAGCGGGACGGTAGGCATAAAGGCCCCGACCTACCCGGTCGATTCCTTCGACCTTCTTGCCGGTCGTGGCGAACCAAACACCGAGATTCTTCTCTCCGGTTTTTGCTTCAAGTTCAGCGATGCTCAGGCCTTCCGGAGAAACCTCCTTAAGCGCTGCAAGTATCCGATCTTTTTTGCCGCTGGAACGCGTTCCAGCAGGTTTGTCGCCCGACTGCGACGCCGCCTTGCGGGACTTCTTGCCGAGTACCTTATCGATCTGGGCCACAAGGTCGTCATGCTTCTTTTGGGCAACCTTCAGGGCTTCCTTTGCTGCGGCTAATTCCTTAACCGCCTTCTCCTTTTCGGCCAGAAGCGACTGGGATTCCTGAACCTTCGCGACCCCGGCTTCGTATTCTTCCTTCAACCTCTGAAGACGAGCTTCGAGTTCTTCGTGTAAAAACGCCATAAGCCCCCGATTAGTATATAGATCGGCCCAAGTGTCAGTATATTTCGATGTGAACTGAAGGATAGCCGCCGCGCAGTGTGCTGCGGGCACGGTTAATAAGGTTAGTTAGACTTCTTACAACCCGAAAATTTCATGAATAGCTCCTACCCATTTCCATGCTCAATGTGGGTTCACGGGAATCGCAGATTAGATGAGCTAACTTTCTAGACTCGTGGACCAGGGAGGAGTGTCTCAGGTTTTTACTGATTAATGACATCCTGTCGCTCCCACAATTAATCACCGATAGGTCAGCCTCGGCTCTGTAGTAGGTCGCTCAGGACTGGCTTGGGGAGCTTGCGGTTGAGATCGAGTCGGAGCCTTCGCCCATCTCGCAACGCGGCAACAAACTCTCCGATTTGCAATTTGGGCAGGGTGCGCGCGGAGAGAACCTCCCGTTCTTCGGAATCGGATGTGAGGGCGGCGTGAAGGTCTTCGTCGGCGTCGGATGGGAGCAGAACGGGCATCCGGGCACGGGAGGCGGTCCCGAAGCGGTGTACGGCGTACTCGATCGTATAGGGACAGTGGGTTTTGCCGAAAATGGCGGAGCCGATCCCTCCGATCAGGGCGGAGAACCGTGAGCTATCGTTGATCGCGGAGGCGGCGAGGTGGAGGGATTGGGTGGCCAGAAGAGTGACGCACCGAAATTCCCGGCATTGAGCGAGGAATCTCTCGAGTCCGCTGTGGCGGCCGCGGGAAAGCATCGTATGGAATTCATCGAGCACGAGGACGATCGGGCGCTCCTGGTCGATGGGTTTGTGGAGCCGCACGAGCCGATCTCGGGCGAGGATGACGGTCATGGCGGCGAGTACGAGGGAAATGACTCCTGCGAGGAGTCCGGGATTTCCGGAAACGGGAAGGTCGAAGACCAGGATCTTGGCTTCGTCGATGGCCTGCTCGAAAGAAACGGCGGGAAGCAGTTCCTCGCTGTGCAGGAATCTCAAGCCGGCGTCTGGCTGGACGACTGAGGAGATTTCCCCGTCGACGCAGTAGTAGTTCTGCTCTCCGCTCCCCGCGCGGCGCTGGACCAAGCCTTCGATGGCGCGGCGTTCCTCGGTGGGCAGTTCCGACACCCATCTTTCAAAGGGATCTTTTTCGGCGGTCTCTTTGAAGGACTGACTCAGTATTTTCACCAATTTGCGCTGGGCCTCAAAGGGCTGTCCGCTGAAGTCGGTGCGCATAAGGGTCTTCACCCATTTGATCAACTCTGCCCTTTCGTGCGTGGCCAGCTCCTCGAAGAGCAGGTTTTGACGATCAGTCTGGGTGAAAAGTGTCTGCATGTGACGCCGGAAACCTTCGATGCGGCGCACCAGGGTTTGATGGGCGCTGGGGCACATAAATCGGCCGCCGGGAACCCGGGGTTTGGCTCCGACCTGAATGAGCGTCTGCAGAATGTCGTCGCGCTGGGCGTCCCAGTAGATTTTATGGCTGCCGGCTTGGTCGGAGGTTCCGGCGGCGTGCCGGGCGGCCTCTTTGACGTGTTCCATCACGGTGCTCCCGAGTTCCCGGCCGTTTGGCCACGAGTTCCACGGAAAGAGTTCGAGGCGGTTCGTATCGGTCGGTGCGTTGGTAAACTGCACGACGTCCCGTCGGCGCTCTCTAGGGAGCGATGCGATGAAATCCCGGGCTCCGGAGCCTTTGATGTTGAAGTAGAAGACGGCCGGCTTGGACGGGGCTCCGGCGAGACTCGCAGCAATTGGATTAATGAGCGAGGAGGTCTTGCCTGAGCCGGTATCTCCGACGATCAGGGTTCCCGTGCTCAGGTCTTCGAGGGAAATGTCGAGTTCTGCGATGGTGTTCATTAGCGTCCCCTCCTCTCGTTCTGTGGCTGGTTCTGCACTTCGTTGTGGGCAATATTTTCCAGAAAGCGGTCGAGCTTGCTTCCGATGAGTCCCATTTCCTGGAGTTCCTCGCGGTAGTAGCGCTGGGGCGGATCGAAGGAGAGCGACTCGAGCAAAATGTCTTCCACCCGACGCCAGGCTTCGCCGGGAAGCCGCGGTGGGCCGACGCTCAGGAGTGCCGTAGTTCCGCCTGGGCTGTTGGGTTCTCCGACTTCGAGGATGGTGGGCAGCGGATCGAGAAATGCGGAGGGCAGGAGTTCGCGGTGGTGCCCCGCGAGCCAGACAACGATGTCTGGGCCCAGCAATGGAGAATAGCCGTAGGTGATGATCTGCGTGTCCCTACCGCCAAGCAGCATGAGGTCGCGGTAGCCAAGTGCGCTCGAGGCAGGAATCCCTCCCCCGCCTCCCATTTTGATGAGCACGGTGTCCGGGCGACCGGAAAGCAGGCGCTCGAATTCCCAGATTCGCTGCGCGTGATAGTTCCGGTCGCCCGTGGCGGTGATGAGTTCGAAGACATGCACATTTCCCTTACTGTGCCGGGAAACGACTTTTTGCCTCCGATCTTAGATGGCGATGGGATCGTCCCAGTTGCTGCGCGGAATCCCGAGGAGCGGATTGCCGGCTCGGTAGTTTTTCTCGAGCAGGTAGCTGAGGTAGGCTTCGATCGCCCGGTTGTTCTTTTTGGAGGCGACGGCCCGATCGACGAGCTTGGTGAGTCTCTCAGGTGACGGGAGGGCAACTCGGAGGGCTTTATGGAGTTCGAGGAACCGCTCCCGGAAGTAATCGGGCGTGGGCGGGTCGAACACGATCATCATGGCGTTGAACCGCATGAGGAGCTCTTCGGGAATGCTGTCCTGCCCGTCGAGGTTGAGCCTTCCGGGTTTGGTCTGTTTTTTAAACAGGCGCTGCCAGGTTCCGGCTCCAACGATGAAAAAGTCCTCCCGGAACTTTTTCTGAATTTCGGGAGTCCAGCCTTCGAAGGAGGACACTCGCCCGTCGGTCAGTGCATAGACTTCCTGCTGCACGGAGCGGTAGTAGTCCTGGCTGGCCGAGAATTTATCGAGTTCGTCGATGAACAGGATGCCGGCATCGTTCTTTTCGACGAATTTGCGGATGGTCGTCACCGTCGGAGTACCGTGAGCTCCGCTCGGCAGCCACGTTGCCGAGCAGAAATCCATCATTTCCAATCCCTCGGATTGGGCGAAGTGTCGGACGAGGGTGGTTTTGCCGGCGCCGGAGGGCCCCACGATCAGTGGGATCGGACGGGGGCTAATTCCGGCGACATGGTTCACTTGCCGTTTGATGGCCAGGAAGGCTTTGAGGCGAGTCAGGCCTTCCTGCTGGCTGGTGGTCAGTCCTTGCGGTCGGTGGGTCGAGCGGCTGGCTTGGGTGGTTCTTGCGGTGGTATGATTGCTCATGCCGCGAGATACGAAGCGGCATTCCATCGCGGCCCCGGAGCGGTTCCATGCCTGTAAAGACCATGCCTTTACGCAATGCGAACCAAAGAAAACGTAATCGACACGAGATGGGCCTTGCCTCGGCAGCAGGCCTTGTCCCCTCGCTACCGGCCTCCCAGTCCTTTCGATCCGCGTCCTTCCAGCTCATCGGCCGCACGCTCGTTGCTTCTCTTCGACTCGAGGTATTTCACCGTAGCTTCCGTCCGATTGCGCACGTGGAGTTTGGTGTACATGCGGCGGATATACGTCCGCACCGTTTCGATATGGATGTCGATCTTATCGGCGATTTCCTTGTATTGGCACCCCTGCGCGAGAAGCTTGAGAATCTCCGATTCCCTGGCCGAAAGATTCTCCACGATCTCCGGAGGATCTTCAGCGGGTTTTTCCACGATCTCGGGCTGTCGGAAATGCTCGAGAATCTGCCTTGCGATATAGCGGGACATCGGCGCACCGCCCAGACGCACCTCGTCCAGGGCCGCCTTCAGTGCCGCCGGCGAGGTTCGCTTGAGAAGATATCCGCTCGCTCCAGCTCGCAGGGCATCGAAAATACGCTCGAGATCGCCAAACATCGTAAGCATGAGAATCTCGACGTAGGGCACCTGCCGCTTTAGCTCTCGCGTACATTCGATACCAGACATCCCGGGCAGATTGATATCCATGAGCACGAAGTCCGACGGATTCTTTACCAAGTCCGCGAGCGCCTCCTCGCCGCTGCCAAACTCGCCCGCCACGGAGTACCCCTCCAGCCCTTTCAAGATATTCACCCACCCCGCCCGGATCGTGGCGTCGTCCTCGACAATAGCGACAGTAACCTCTTGGGGAATGGAGGGCATGAGTTCATTATCCGCCAGGGAATCCCTGGCGTCCATCTCTGCCGGACTGTCGAAATGTCGAGGGATCAGATTCCAATGGCGGCCGCACCTTGGATCATCTCCTCAGGTGAAAAGCGCCGATGAGCTCGTTGAAATGTCGCGAGAAGTTCTCCGGCCACGAGTCCGTCGGCGTCATATAAATCGCTCAGGATCGTCTTCGTGTGCGAGGTCGAGAGCGCGTATTCGAACCAATCGCCACAGGATGTCCGGATTTTTCTGGTCACATCTTCGGCCGTCAAAGAATGGCCTTTCGGGAGGGTTACTGACATTTCCACCTCCATCCAATCTCCGCTCGCGCACTGGACCAACCTGCGCAGATGCACTTCATGCCGGGACTCCACTTGCCCAGGCAGAACGATGCAGAGACCGGCTATGCTTATACGCGAGGCCAAAGTCTCGGGACTCCGCCTAGCGACACTACCATGTTCATCGAGAGAGATGCCGACCATTTCCAGACAACTCTCCCGGTTCTCGGAGATTCGGCCAGTCACATATAAGTAGTCACCAATTTTTCCACGGATATGTGACGCGACACCGGAGTTAGTCGCACGTTAATTGGGCTCCAAGCGAGTTGCGGGCTGCATCCACGATGGACGCACGTCCATGACTCCCCAAAAGCTGCGGTATTCCCGCCCTCGAAAGATTGGGCGTCTATCCCGCACGACTCTCCACACCCCCCCATGAAAAAAATAGTCGTATTCACAGCCGTCACCCTTTTTCTGGGTTCAGCGGCCTCTCCCGCCCGTGCCTACACCCATCCGTGTATCCCGCTCAGCCTTGATGATCTGGCTACCCTCAAGGCCAGCCTGAATCAGAACCCTTGGAAGGACGGCTACACGAAACTCTCGAGCAGTTCGCAATCCAAACTCACCTACACCATGCAAGGCCCGTTTGCGACGGTCTCTCGCACCCCTGACGTAAATCTCAACCAATGGAAGAGTGACATGCAGGCCGTGTATAATCTGGCGCTCATGTGGTATCTCACCGGCGACACCGCCTACGCCCAGAAATCGCATGACATCCTGCTCGCCTGGGCGAACACGCAGACAAGCTTCGGCGGTCAGGAAATGGATCTTTCCATCGGCGACTACGCCGGCGCTTACGTCGGCGGCGCCGACATCTTACGCGGCACCTGGCCCGGCTGGACAGCCGCCGACACGACGACGGTGACAAATTATTTCCTGAATCTTTACTGGCCTGCCTGCCTTGCCGGATTTGACAGCATTGGACCCGCCAACAAAGGGGACCTCTACATGGCGGCCGGTATCGCCATTGCGGCTTTCTGCGATGACACGGTTAAGTTCAACAAGGTCATTGACAATTTCCGCACCCTGCCGGCCTCCGGCCTGCCCAATACCCTGCCGACTGGCGAACTAGGTGAGACGGGCCGTGACCAAGGCCACTCCTTTGGCAGCCTCTCGGCTATGGCCTTCATTGCCGAAGTTGCCTGGAAGCAAGGTATTGACCTCTATTCCGAATTGGACAACCGGATACTTGCCTGCGGCGAATACTACGCCCGCAACACGCTCATGACCGATAATCCTTTTGTTCCTTTTGGCTCAATTGATTACAGCTATTATACCAACAATGGTGATGTGGGAACTTACACCGCCGCTTGCGGACCGCTTTACCTCATCCAAAACGCGTATAAAAATCGCAAAGGCATCCCTACTCCCTGGATAGACCTTAAACTCCAGTCCCAGCCGGTTGATTTCGGGACCAGTGCCAAGACTGCGGACTTCACCACAGCCACTTCGCTGTCGCCTATTGTTCTTCCGGCGGTTTCGGTGGCCTCAAGTGGGTTGACCTTAATATCATTAGGCTCTACGGGCAGTGGAAATAGCCTTTCTTACACGAATGGAGTCTGGACACTGACCGGATCTGGCTGGGGGGTCTGGGGCGGCACCACTGACAGCTGTCAGTTTGCTTACCAAACGATGACGGGCGATTGTGCCATTGTTGCCCAGGTCAACCCATTCCCCTATACGGGAAATACTGCCGGCAGGATGGGATTGATGATTCGTGACAATCTCGTCAGCACCAAATCGCAGACTGCGATTGTCTCCTTATCGCCTCAATCAACAGGAGGCGGCTATTATGTGGAGTCCTATCAGACTGGGTGGACGGACAACTGGGGAGGGAGCAACTGGGCACACCGTTCGCAAACACTTCCTCTGCCCGTGCCTTACTGGCTTAAAATCGAGCGCATAGGCAACCACATTAACACTTACACTTCGCCGGATGGCGCCAATTGGGCTCCCAATACTAGCTCCTACTACGGCAATGGTCTGCCATCCACCGTTTATATGGGCTTATTTCTCTGCACTGGAGGCACTATGAACGCGACAGGCAGCTATTCCCATCTGGCGTTCACCGGTGGAAGCGGCGGCCTAGTGACGACACCGACTGCTCCGGCAGCTGTATTTGCCTCCGGCTCCAGCAAGGTTATTACCGTGCGCTGGGTCCCTTCCTTTGGTGCCACCAGCTACAATCTGCTCCGCTCTACCACATCTGGCAGTGGCTATGCGGCCATCGCCAGCAATCTCTCCACCGCCACGACGAGCTATGTGGATACGACGGCGGTCGCAGGCACGACCTATTACTATGTCGTTCAAGCGGTAAACTCCGCCGGCACCAGTGGCAATTCGCCGCAATTCTACGGCTCTCTACTTACTGCGCCGATGGTCAACCTCGCGTTCAGTGGGGGTGGAACGGCCAGCTCCAACGATGGCTCCTCCGGATGGGATGGACC